>Ga0137435_1000296_pt1 | contig 16967 bp, 23 predicted proteins | sample EasRivERMGT100_2_FD_104904 | JGI IMG/M metagenome (GOLD analysis project Ga0137435, IMG submission 104904) | Soil microbial communities from meander-bound floodplain in the East River, Colorado, USA - East River MetaG ERMGT100_2 | ecosystem: Environmental > Terrestrial > Soil > Floodplain ... | reverse complement strand
CAGCGCAGCCAGGAGAGTAGGAGGCGTATCCCCGTAGGTGCCCCATTCATCAGTACGGTTGAGCCACTTCCAGTAATACTCCTCAAGGCTGGAGCAGCACATGCTGAAGTGCCAGCCGCAATGAACAGCTACGAACCCACGAGGCAAGCTCTTCAGAGCGTGCGCAGGGTCGAAGCCTTCGACGGCGCGCGCGAAGCGGTAGACCGAACGGTGACCTGTCCTGACGTTGACGTAACCGCTCGTCTCAGTCAGAGTGAACCCGACATGATCATTAATTCCTTTACCCTCATCAAGTGTCGCCTTAACCTTGTCCCACTCGGTGATGATCTCGTCCGTGTCGCTGTGGAGTACCCAGTCAGCGCCAGCAATCACCAGAGGATGCATATAGCGCTTCTTGATCTTCTCCTGATGGATGAGTCGGCCTTCGAACGGGAAGCCAGGACGGTTCGTCTCGGGGACGATCTTCTGGTAGCCGTCCGTGGGAACCTCGACAAGTTCGACATCATACTTCTCAAAGCGCTTTCGATTGTCACGGGCGAACAGTGGCTTAGGGTAGCCAGTTGAGGTAAGCTGCTGCTCCGCAACGATCATACGGTCAACGTGCTGTCGGTGCTCGGCGATGTGAGCCTCAAGAAGCTCAAGCTCGAACCCGAAGTAAACGACTTCCGTGATCCTAGACATCGCCGCCCCCCTTATTAGATAATACCGTTTCCCGCGAACGAACGTCCAGAATTTTCTGCGCGGGGCAAGTTTCTAAGTACTCTGCTGCGTTGCGTAATGATTCAGGATTATCATCAAATTTGGCGATAGCTGCGTTACAGTGCCAACACAGGAGCCCTCTAACCTTTGATCTCTTACCTCTAGGGTCACGACGCTTTTCGCCTTTTTCGTGTTTATGATCTACGTTTAACCTTCTATTGGTAGGAGGCTTCTTACAAATCCAGCACACGCCATTTTGATCTTCAAGGATCTTATCATACTCAATTGATGTAATGCCATAAGTGGTCATTAATTGATAATCCCTTTCTCTTCCCTTATCTTTAGTCAGTTTACTTATTTCAGTGGCGCACGGCTGACAATAGAATCTCTTATTCTTAGGGTTGTAGTTTTCCTCGTTAAACTCAACTCTACATCTTACACATTGAGCCCTACAAGTAGGACACAGAGTAAGCTTCTCGCCGGATGGCTTGTTAAACACCGTCTTGCAGCGCCTACACTTCCTTTTACCTCCTCTGAACCCATTGAATTTGCTCTGCGGTTTAGTCATTATCGTAGGCAACCGTGGCCGTGAGCGCGAAATGGTCACTGATCTTATTCTTGTGCTCAACCACATTCTTGACCGACACGTCACCGCGAGTCAGGATGAAGTCCTTCCCGTTCGACCCCTGAGCCGCCACTGTGAACTCCCCATTTCGATAGAACGCTGCCAGCACTTGCCCGTCCAGCGGCTCCTGCGGCTTTAGGTTCAGATCTCCCACGAGCACCACCGGACCATTGTGCCTCTTGATTTCAGCAAGAAGCTGATCAAGCTGTCTAGCGCGGACGATGATACTCTCCTCGTCGCGGCCGGCATCAAGATGGGTGTTGACGAACATGACGAAATCTTCATTGATAGAGAATACAGCGCCCTTCTTCACCAGCCAGTCCATCCTTGACCACGTCGTATCCTTGAAGCGCACCTCATAGCTACCGACACAGGACGGCTCATCATAGCGGACAACAGTAACCAGTCCGGCACCAACCCAGCGGAGAACGTATCCGTTCTCAGGACGAAGCATCAAAGCGCGTCGCTCAGTCCACACTTCCTGAAGGAACGCAATGTCCGTGTTCTGCTGCGCGACGAACTCAGCCACTTCCTTGGGATTCGATCCAATCAACGGCACCCCATGAGTGTTCCATACAAGAATAGAGAGTTCGACCAGCATTACTTGATTCCCTTCTGCTGCGTAGTATATTCAAAGACAGTGGACCAATCCGAGAACACTTCGTCCGCGAACCCCCACTGTACCGTATCATTCGCGTTCAAATAGACATCTTCCTTCGCATCCATCTGCTCCTTGAGCCATTTGTGGATGCGATCTTCCTTCCACAACGCCACCTTACTATCCGGGGTGTGCTTCATCCGGTCGGCATAGATCGAGTACATAGTGGGGTCAAACTGCAAGGTGAAGAACTCAGTGTAGCTCTTCACTTGTTTAGCCGTACCCTCTGCCACTTGCTCGCCCTCGTGGAACATGAAGTAACTATTCGGCATCATGATACGCTTGTTGGCAGCCTGAAGAATGATGCTACTCATGCTGCGGGCGTGAGTGTAGTTGACAATAGTGACCGGGTTCGTACAAGCCATGATGGCGTCGTACATCGCCATACCCTCGATCACGTCCCCGCCGCACGTCTTCATGGTGACCAGAATAGGGCGCTCCGGGTCCAATGTGTTCAGAATGTCGAGATTCTTGATGAATCTAGTAGACATCCTGTATTCGACTCCAGGCTCCCCATTTTCCATCTCAGCCAACCCAGGCTCTTCACGTCCCACAAGGTAGATTTGGAACCCAACAGGGTCAAGATCCATCTCATGGATGAACTTGGCGGACTCAAAGAACTCGTACTTACTCGACATGTGTCACACCGTTTTCCTTTACCACATGAATGCGGTTGGCGATGAGCCCCTTTAGAGCCTCATCGTTGGAGATCAGAAGGATCGTATCCTTCCCGTTGTTCACCTCGCTGTTAAGGTAAGTAACTACAGAATCGCTGTTGCGCTCGTCTAGTTCAGTAAAGGGCTCGTCAAGCACCAGAAGATTGCTTCGGCCAGAACTCGTGCGGCCAGCAAGATCAGCCAGCCCAAGGCCAATACTGAAACTGACCATCTGCTGCTCGCCACCAGATAGGGAATCAAATCCAGAGCCACCAGTCTTAGATTCAACATAAACGTTGAACTCTTCTTTCGCTGAGCCGTTCGCGAGTCGCTTGATTGTCGAGAACTTGACTTGGATTTGCCCATTGTTGAGCCTCCCCAGATGATAGTTCACCCTAGAATCGAGGAAGGGGCAAGCATCTTCAAAGAGCTTGAGCTTCAGTTCCTTGGCGTAAACATCACGCCAATAGGTAAGGTGCTCCACCTCTCCATTCAGGGAGGCGAGCGCCCGGTGAGATTCAGTCCATTCAGTCTTGGCTTGCTCGATCTTGAAGTCGAAGGCAGAGATCAATGAAGCGAAGGGGTTCTCAGTGCTCTTCATGTTCTCGATCTTCTGACGACAGTTAGTCTTATCTGTATTGATCTTGTCTTGGAGAGCGGCAACTCTATGACCGTGCATTTCCTTCTGATGACATGAAGCGTCCAACGCACCAAGATCAAGCATGTTCTTCGCGATCTTGCCCTTGAGTTCATTGCACGCCTTGGCGTAGTGCTGCTCCGCTTCCTTAGCCATCCTGACGTTAGCTTCAGCCTCATCTAGCATAACCCGTGCTTCGTGTAGCAGCGCCTTGTGAGACTGCTCGCTAAAATCAGTATATGGACGCTGACACTCCGAGCATACGCCTTTCACGTCATTCAGGGAGTTCAACTTTATAACTCTCTGAGCGTAAGCTGTTTGCCACTCACGGACGGACTGGTTCGCTTCTTGAAAGATGCGAGTGTTATTCTCGTACTCGGTGTCCAAGCTCAGACCAGTCTCAGAGATCTTCTTCCTCCACGAATCGTGGTCAACCAGACAGAACTGAGCCTTCTCTACTTCAAGCGTTGTCCAGTCACGGGCGTACTTGCTGCCAATATTCGCGAACTCATCCTCAAATCGCTTGAGCGTGTCCAGCCGGTCCTGCTCATAACGTTCAGCCCGCCACTCCGTATCAACCTTCTCCTCCACGAGCGTGCTGAGTCGGACTTGAGCGTGCGTGACTCTAACTTCCGCCTTAGTGGCTTCAATCTTTACTTCCTTCAGCTTCGTGTCTGCGTAGACAGCCCACTTGTCCACTTCCTCCATCGGGAGGATCTGCTCTAGGACTGCTTTCTGGTCTTTCGGGGGGAGCGAGGCGTAGCTGAGGCTGCGGCCTTGTCCGAAGAACGAGGTCTGGAGGAACGTCTTGAAGTCGATGCCGAGCGCTTTGTCGATCTGGTCTTGGGTGTCTTTTGCGATCTTTGCGCTAACATCAACTCCGTCTCGACTGAGGCTAAGAGAAGCAGGACGCGCGCGATGGACTGTGTATAGGCGGCCATCACCGCCGTGAAATAGGACTTCTCCGAACGTACCCTTCCCAGCGTGCCGAAGACCCACGCTATCTCCTTTGATGCCGCCCGCAGTTTCTCCGAACAGCGTCCAAAGGATTCCTTTGTTAGCGAGACTTGACTTTCCTGCTCCATTACTGCTCCCTTCGTCCTTGGAATAGCCAGTGACTAGGGTAAGCCCACGACCTTCCAGATTGACTTCTACCTCTCCTAGAGAGAAAAGATGCTTCGCACGGAACCTAATTAGCTTCACGGTCATCCCCCTTTTCGGATTTGATCAGCATGACCAGAGCACAAATGATAGCAGACCCGCTGTTAATTGTAAAGGAAGTTATGTCGCCCAGATAGAACAGATTGAGCACTGCCATCGCAATGTTCGTCCAAGCCAACGCCAGCCAGATCTTAGGGCCGAACATAGTTGCCTCCTCTGACTTGGCTGCCCACCTCACGACGGCGAGGCTCCATATCCTTAGACTCGAAAGTCTTGATGAGGTGGTCTAGGGTCACTTCCTCCCCCGACCGCGCTCCCGCACCTTTCGTTCCTTCCGCCTCGGGCGCGGAGGTGAATTCGACGGTGAGGGCTCCTGCCTTGATGAGTCCCTGGCGGACTTCTTCCTGCTCTCCGCCGCTGATCGGTTCACTAACTCGTACAAAGGAATTTCCGCATTCTCGATGATCTCGTCCAGCCAATCGAAATTCCGGGGCTGCTGTCTGTTTGATTTGTTCAACCGTTCTCGTTTCGTCGTCGTAGATCACCCAACCTTTCTGCTGATCGATGTCATTCCAGTTCAACGGAGTGAGGTTTCCTACCACCGTGAGGTTGGTAGTTACACGCCTGAAGAAGTGGTAGTGCCCAGTGAAGGCCACGACATTCGTGGGAATCATGTCGGGAGTCAGTTTCTCATCCATGAGAAATCCCGAAGACAGCGGCACTCCTGCCACTCCCTGATGTAGCATGACGATAGTTCCGTCAGCCATCTTTTCCATCTCCCCCAGAAAGCGTTTCAGTGTATCCTCATTATCCGTATAAGGTAACGCGCAAACTTGAATGTCACCATCGTACCAACCACCACCACCCAGTACATCATCGGGTAGCCAGGACAGTGAATTGATGTTTCCACTGCGAGTAGCGAAGTCGTGATTACCGGGGATGGCCCGAACCTTGATGTCGCGAATCTTCAACTGCCTGAAGAGTTCCCCGGCCACAGCAAGAGCCTGTGAAGGGACATTCGCGTGCGTGTGGAAGAGATCGCCGGTAAAGTAAGCATAGCGAATGTCGTGCTCGTCAATGTACTTGATCATCTGCTGAAGCGCCTGCCACTGGTACCAGAGACGACTGTTGAAGCCGGAGTTCATTGTGTGAGCGCCATATGCCCAAGTATGGAGATGCAAATCAGAAAAGAATAATCTTTTCATCACACATCCTCCCTGTTAGACAGATAGATCAAGAAGTCTTCAACCAAGTACGTCGGCCAAGCAACCGCTACCCGAAGGTAGTGGATCGACTGCTGAAGCGCCACGAGGAACATCTGACCCTTGGTGGCCTCCGAGAAGTCGAATTCAAAGCATCGGTGCTCCAAGAGCATGTAGCCGATGCCCGCCGCCCCGTATGCCAGTCCAGCGTACTGCCAGCTATCCATTCTTGCCGCCCCAAGGCTCAATGAAGCCGCTCCGAATACACCAGTTACGGAAGTTGAGATAGACTGCGTCGTAGCCGCCGCTCTCTTCGACCCACTCCTTGAAGTCGGCATTCTTGATGTCCACGGCGTTCTCAGTGTTGTAGAACATCGTGAGCACTTGCGAACTCTTGGCTCGGTAGGCGTACTCCGTAGCCGTCATCGCGTCTCGCAGAGATAGATACTTGTTGAACCCTGCCTCATTGTCAAGCTGAAGCTGAAGCTTGTCGTGATCGAGCGCGCCGCCCTTGAGCTTTGTAATCTGGACAGCGATCTTCTGACCTACCCGCTCTTCCTTCTCCCGCACAGCCGAGATGTGAGTGAAGCACACACGAACCGTGGCGTAGAACTTGATACCGTGTCCGCCACCAGACTCAGCCCCGCCGTATCCGCCGATCTTGGCGTAGGCGTGGTTGATGAAGATGATCGTAGGATTGAATTCATAGTCGCTCAGGATCGGGTTGATCTTACGGCAACCACGCTTGATCTGACGAGCCTCGAATCCTACTTGATCATTCTTATCGATGGCTTCCTCTGCGTCTCTCGCAGTGGGTACACCATTGACAGAGTCAACAATGATCAGCACCGGGCGAGTGAGGCCAGCCTTCTTGCCGGGCTCAAGGATCTTGTCGATGATGTGGCTGAACACTTGCTCGATGGTGTTCGCCTCCATGACGATGATGTTCTCTGAAGAGCAGCCAAGTTGAGCCGCACGCTTGGGATCGAAGCTCTTCTCGGTGTCGATGAAGAATACGATGCCGTTACGCTTCTGCCATTCGGCTGCCGCCTGATACGCTGCCGTCGTCTTACCGCACATCTGGAAGCCATAGAACTCGATGATCTTAGCGACCGGATAGCCGCCCCTCTTACCGAGATAAAGATCAAGCTCAGGGATTCCAGTCGGGATGCCGAAGGGGGGAATTGAATCCATCGAAAGATCGTCGCCCTTCCAGACGAGCCCAGCGATGTCTTTGTCTTTCTTCAGTGCGTTGAACAGTTCTGCGATCTCAGGGTCGATTGCCATGTATGCCTCCGTTAAATCTTCTTCTCGTACAACATCCTACCAGTACCGCCCTTGCCTTCAAGAGAAATGATCCGACGCTTCGGACTGGCTACGCACCCCTCAGGAGTGATCTCCTCCTGGCTTCCAAGAGGCTCCTGAGGGGTAACGTACTTCGCCTTGACTGAGGGACTTCGCACGCGAGCAGCTTTCTCGGGTCTGGAAGGTTCCATCCGGTCGCGGACTCGAACTCCGCGAAGCTTCAACTGACGGGAGATGGCTTGGCGGGTCACGCCAGTCATCGTTTCACACTCAATCAGAGTGTGACCTTCCTGATAGTAGGCACAAACTTTCGCCCACTGGTCTTCAGTCAGTCTACTTCTGCTTTCGTGTCCCATTTGTTAAGCCGTAGGCGGGGGCGGGACGAACGGGCCGCTAGGCTGCGGCGGGGGCGGGCCGTTCTGAACGACCGGCTGCGGCGGCGGCGGGGTGGCCGAAGTCGCAGGGGTCGGGGGCCCAACAGGCGGAACAACGGGCGGGGCCTGCGGGGTGGGGGTGGCCGAAGGTTGCGGCGGCGTCCAAGTCGAGGGACCGGGCTGCGCCACAGGACCACCAAAGTTGCTAGGAATGTTAGAGGCAATGTCGTTAACAAAGTCTTCGCTAGGCACTGAATAGACAGCATTGAGATCGTGGAGCGTCAGCGAGTTAGGGTCGATACCACGACCAGTGAGGTCGTTCCACAGATTGGACCGACCAGCACCATGAGGGTGAACCTCATACTTCGTGTCGAACTTCACACCCGACCGCTTGATCACGAGGTTGACGCCCTTCTCAGGGTTGGTAACGTCAGCCCAGCCGGTAGCCGTGTCCTGATCGAGACTGATGATCTGCCGGTGGGCAGTGACAGGAGCCTCAAGGACATAAACAGTACCGAAAGCAGGGACCTCACCCTTATTGTTGGCAGGGCCAGAGATAACGAGCACGTTGTACAGCGAGTACTCACGAGCCCGGAGGTTGTCACGAACGTAGTCCATCTTCACCGGGTCCTTGGAGTCAACAAGCTCCTTGGCCTTGGCGCAGACAGCACAGAACGTGTCGTTCATCGCCTGCGGGCAGGCGAAAACGTCAGCACCCTTACCACGGGCGACGCGGTGCTTACGAACACGACTGAAGAACATCCCGGCCTCGCTGAACGGAGGCAGAATGCGGACAACGGTCGTCCCGGGGTACAGATAGAGCATGGGCACCTGAACCCCGTACTCGGCAGCACGGCGCTCGATCTGCGCCTGTTCAGTCGCAACGGCGGCTTCGTCTCGATTGTAGTATTTCATCTTTTCTCCTTTGGTTGAGCTTTCGGCTAATCAGCCACTTTGCTCCTATTAGATAATACCGTTTCCGCAAATGTTACGTCCGCTTGAACTCCGCGCCCTGCCGGTAGGATAGGGAGTTGAGGAGATCGGCGCGCTTGAGAATAGCGCGCCACCAGTGGTCGGCCTTCGTCGCGTCGGCGCGCAGGATATGGAGCCCGGACAGTGCCGCCTGATAGTCAGGGTGAACTGTAAGTTCCTCAGTGATCTTTCCCTCAGTCGTCTTCGTTCCGGCTTTCTCTGCCGTGGAGCGGATAGCCGCGGAAAGCTGAGCCGCCACATACTTGACGTACTCTTCCTTTCGCTTCAGATTCGCCTCCTGCTCTCCTGCCACTGTACCATAGCGCGCCATAAGCTGGCCGGTACGACAGATCTCCCGCTCGATTTGGGACTCATTGATGTGGAAGTCAGTCTCCACATCGAACTGCTCAAGCTCGGCCACCCATCCCCACTGGCCGTCCGTGGTCGGCCGAAGCCGCTCAACGTACATGAACTCCATTTAGATCTCCTCCGGCAGAGGCTCATTGGCGTCATCCACGCTTGCCCCCGCATCCTTTAGTTTGGTCAACACATAGCAGACCCAATCTCCGGTGTTGAAAGTAAGAGGTGTCGGCTTCAAATCGTAGCAGACGCACTCAAGCAACCACAATAGGTTACCTGCCTCATAGTCGTCTAGCTCAATAGTCATTTGTTCTTCTCCAATGCGGCACTGGCAATGCTGTCACAGGGACAATCAGGATGTGCCACAACTTGAATCCTTTCCAATGCCTCCCTATACTTTATCGCAATATACCAAGGCTCTCGCTTTTTTGATTCCTCATACCTATCGTGACCCTTTTGTCGTCGCTTCTCACAAGCTTCTACGCTATGCTGCTTACACCATTCGGTGCCCGGTTGGCGCTTGCGGTTACATTGATAAATGTGAATACCACGCCCCGGCTCACTAACGCTAGCTACGCAACGAGTCTGATCTACCTTCGCGTCATACATGCCGTGCGGTCGATATCGAAACAAATGATCATCCATTGAATTCCCTCCCTGTCAATGCCGCTTCGATGTCGGGCGGACGGTAATTCTGGCCCTTCTGGACCTTGCCGCCCGCATCCTTCGCAGGCGTCTTCGTCATGTTGGAGTTGTGAACTTCATTGAACACTCGGTCAATCGGGATGCCGGCCTCGTCCGCGGTGCCGTAGACTACATAGAGTAGATCGGCAAGCTCCTTCGCCAAGTTCTCGTAATCGCCAGTCTGCATGGCTTTGATTACTTCAGCAAGCTCCTCGGTCATCAATCGTGCCCGAAGCATCTGCCGCTCGGCCGTCAGCTTGTGCCCTAGCCCGCCCACCGGCACCTTGAACTTACGATGGAATTCTTTGACCATTGTGAAGTTACTCATTTCGGCCTCGTCTCTATGAATCTCACTGATGTCTTGTGAATTGGACCCTTATACTGGTGTGCCCACTGAAAAGTGATTTCGATCCCCCTCCACGGTGGACGCCAAGCCCTGAAATAGAAGCCTCGCCATTGGAATGTCATACTCCCTCCGCCTCAGCCCAGCTTTGTCCGACACCGATGTCGAACTTGAAGCAGTTATTATCAAGCTCAGGGATGGGCCGTGCTGAGATCTGCTTCAGTGCTTCAGTGAACCACTCCACATGAGAGTCTCGGACTTCGTAGGCAATCGAGTCGTGGACCGTATTGATCAAACACACCACATTCTCGGGCACTTCGTATTGCGCCAGCATCTTCTCCACCTCGATGATCGTTCTGTTGGTCAGACAGGACGCCACAGATTGAATAAAGAAGTTGATGCACTCCCGCTCAGCCGCCTTCCGTTCCCCGTCCTTATAAGAGTTAAGCACCGGACCGTAGCGGCGCTCGCGGCCGAATACATTGGTCGCTACACAGCCCTTACCACGAACTAGGTCGGGAGTGAACTCGATGAAGTCCCCTACTCCCTTGAAGCGCTTCTTCCAGCGGTCCATACCCTGATTGAGCATATCCCAAGTGAAGTTACGCTCCACATTGTTCGCATCGAACCACTTACCACTGTTCACCAGTGAGAAGCCCTCAGACCCATAGGCCAGACCGAAGTTGATTCGCTTGCCCACCTCGGTGCGGTTCTTCTTGCTGATCAATGCTTCGGTCAGCCCAGGCCAAGCACTGCGGAGGAACTCGTAAGCTGTGACACGGTGTAGGTCACCTCCGCCGCTCAGGATGTTAAACATCTCCTCATCCTTCGCCAGAATAGCCAGAATCCAAAGCTCGACCTGACTGAAGTCACCGTAGATATAATTGTATCCCGGGGGGACCACGAGCATCCCACGCATCACCGGCTTGTTAACGAGGAAGCGATCCTCTTCGATCTTGGGTATCTGGTGAAAGAATCGGCACGACAGCCGCCCCGTTACCGGTCCCGCTTGGAACCAAGTATAGCGCACTCTCCCGTCGTCGTCCATATCGTTGAGCGCGTTGACCAAGTAGGTGCTGATGAGCTTCTGTCTGTTTCGATAGGACATGAGCCACGAGGCTAGGCTGGCCGCCGGCTCAACCTTCTTCTCAATCAGCGTGTTCAGGGTATTCTTGTTGGTGCTGTAACCGCTCGCATTCGAGTCGTCTTCCAGATCTACCGAGGGAACACCAATGTTGAGGAATGCTTTGAGCACCTGATCATTGCTCATCGGATTGAAATCGGGCCAAGTCTTTGAGCGTAGATCAGTGACAAGCTGAAGCTGATCCGCTTCGTACTCAGCCTTGAGTGCATTGAGTATAGTTAGATCTAACAGAGCGCCCTTATACTCCGCCTTCGCCAGCGGCCGAATCAGCGGCTCCGTCTCTTCATGATAGAACTTGTACAGATTGGACTTGCACCTCAGCCGCTCAACATAAGTGCGCAGCAGCCTTGACGTACCCAGCGCGTCGGTCGCGGCGTAGGGCCACAAGATCGCGTTCGGCACCTTGTCGTAGGTATTGCGGAGCTTCTTGCCGTGACCGGTAATCGCGCGCACAGCAGCGGAATAATCGCCCCAGCCATACTCCATGTCAACACAGAAGTCCAGTCCGACCGACTGGTTCTCGTCCAGCAAATGTGCCAGCACCATCGTATCGTAGAGCGTGCCAGCGCACTGGATGCCATAGTTGTAGCGCAGGACATTGTAGTCGTACTTGTAGTTGTGCGCTGCCTTGGCCGTCTTGGGATTGGTGAACACGCGAGTCAGGAAGCGCTTGACGGCTTCTTCGTTTAGTGCCCCGAAAGCAGGCTGCGTGTGGTAGGTCTTCTCCTCGGGGGCGTTCGGGTCGTGCTGAAGGATAGGGAGCACCGCGCACTCGTGGCCGTCCCAGCCCCATGAGAAGCTGAAGCAGAGTAGCGGTGCCTTACGGAACCCAAGATGGGCTGACTCCGTATCCCACGCCACATAGCCAGCAGTTTCGATCTGCTCTGCCAGCCAGTCCAGCTTCTCTTCCGTGTCGATGAGATGCCAGCCCTTCGGTACGAAATGTTCAGTCGGCTCATTGCCATTGATTACATCAACTGCGATTCGGTAATCGTTGCAGATGCGGGCCTTGAGCTTGTCGTTCGGCTTGAAGAAGAAGACAGCCGGGTTAATCGTAGGGATCACCTTGAACTCAGGGCTCTCCTCCCACCCGGCAAACTTCTCCTCGAACACTCTGCCGTGGATGGTGTTGAGGCCACCGTTTCCGCCCAGATTGAATGCTCTGATGGCGACAGCCCCAACAACCATCACTACCTTGGGCTGGATAAGCTCGATCTCTTTCCGTAAGTATTCATCCCGGCAGATGTTGATCTCCTGCACGGTAGGCTTGCGGTTCGCCCTAGGCCGGCACTTAGTGATGTGGGTCATGTAGGTGCGGTTCAGATCCGCACCAGCTTTCTGAAGGAAGTCGAGGATCAGACCGCCAGCGTTGTCTTGGAAGACAATGCCACGATTGTCGTCGTCCATCGACGGGCCGCCACCAATGATCATTAGATCAAACTGACCGGGTGCCAGCGGCGGCAAATCGATGCAGTCCTTCTTTCTAGATAGCTGCGAGCGCAGTACGTTCTCAGCGGAGTTCCCGGGCAACTCCACATAGTTGCACCCCATCGTACCCAGCGGGCACAGGGGGTTCGTACTGCCGTTACACTGACCCATAGTTTCTCCTTGAATGGCTCCTCGGGGAAGGCTCGAACTTCCGACCACCCGATTAACAGTCGGGCGCTCTACCACTGAGCTACCGAGGAATGATCTCTAATAATGCTTGGGCGTGGGAGCCCCGTTCTTCCAAGTGAACGAAGTCTTGGAGATGAGCCTCTTCACCAGACTACCGCAAGTAGGGCAGTGAGTAAGGGCCGCATCCTTGATGGGCTGAGTCACCTCAAACACCGTGGGCTCCTTGCACTCAGGCCGAACACACCCCAGATGCTCGTAATCATAGACAGGCATGTTAATACCCGGCCTTTACTGCGCCAGCGGGAATGAGGGAGCCCGGAGCCAGGATAATGTACTCAAACAGTCCGTCGCCATTGAGAACTCGTCGCTTTGCAACGACGTAGTTGCCAAACTCATCCTCTCGGGCGTACCGAATCATGCGCTCCACCGAAGCGGGTTTGGCATCAAGAAGCTTCGCCAGTTTCTCATGCGTGAACCAGCCATATCCAAGCGCAAGATTGACAGTACGATCAAACAGACTTGCAAGACGAACGCCGTCTGCGGGCGTCAGATCCGACCCATGAAAATTACCGATACTCATCGCATTCCTCCTTCAGATCCACACAGTCTATTCCAACTCTCGCAGCCTCAAGCACTCGCTGAGCCTGCTTCACCACCCATTCAGTCGGATAGTTATCCGGCTGTCCCTTGATAGACCAATACGCGGCCTCCACACCGTTCGCATGTAGCTTCTTCGTAGCACGATGCGCGTTCTTCTCCGCCTTCTCGTCCCACATAATCGCTACCGTCTGCACCTTGCTCCGGCCGATCATGTCCGCTTGAACATCCGAGATGTTGGAGCCAAACGTAGTAGAACACGAGATCAATTGCCGATAGGCCAGCGAGACGTAGCTGTTCTCTACCAGGGTCAAGGTCTTCCAGTCTCGGCATTCTTCCCAGCCAAGTATGTAGTGACTCGTCCGTGCGCCTTTGGAATACAGATACTTCTTTCCCTCGCGGAAAGGCAAAATCCTCGAATTGAAGTTCACGAGCTTGCCTTCGTGCTTGATCGGTAGATAGATCCGGTTTCCGTCGCATGTCATCTCCCAGTTTAGCGTGATCTGGTCCTGAATGCCCCGACCACGCAGATAGTCTAGCGCTTCCTGATTGGAAGTCAATAGCCCACCGTCTTCCATTCTCAGGATCGGGAGCCCCTGTAGCACAACCTCGGGAGGCGGCGCTTCTTCTAGGGGCTCCCAATCGCCTGATTCGTCAGGGGCGAACCCGATCACCTCAATGAGCATCTCAAGATTCGGGCGATAGTTACAGCTTGCCTTATGACAGATGCCGATCTTCTTCCTAATGTTGAAGAAGAACACATCGCTACCGCAGACGGGACAGATTGAGTTGACTTCATGCGGGTTCGGCATCGCATTGACGCCGATAGACCGGTGAAGCCAATCTAGAATCGCCCGCTGCGCGTAGGACTTAGGCATACTTACTCACAAGCAATCCTACCCTCGTATGCCTCAGCCAATCGACTGAGGGCGGCTGCGGTTGCGTTCGTCTCCTCTTGCTTAGCCAGAACAGAGCCGTGCTGAACGTAGTTAGTTGCCATTGAGGCAGCCAGTCCAATGATAGTAACCCAAGTCTTCTTGTCCATTACCTATCCCTTCACACAAACCACTTGCTTGAGAGTATGAACAATCTCAACAAGGTCCGTCTGTGCTGCCATTACAGCGTCGATGTCCTTGTAAGCTCCCGGCGTCTCATCAAGCACACCAGCGTCCTTCCGGCACTCGACACCCTCGGTAGCCTTGACGTGATCCTCGACGGTGAACGTAGCCTTGGCCTTGCCACGACTCAGAACACGTCCAGCGCCATGAGAACAACTGTTAAAGCTGAGAGGATTACCGCGACCTCGAACAATGTAACTCTTCGTCCCCATCGACCCGGGAATGATACCGAGGTCACCCTCACGAGCACGAACAGCACCTTTTCGAGTAACCCAGACATTCTCCCCAAAGTGGTTCTCCTTCTCGACGTAGTTGTGGTGGCAACTGATCACTTCCTTGATCGGCTGGAAGTGCTTACCGTACTCAAACTGAAGCGTCACGAGCAGCCGATTCATCATGAGGTGCCGGTTGAGTGCAGCGTACTCCTGTGCCCATCCCACAGCGAACATGTAGCTATCGTAATGATCAGTCCCCTCAGGGAAATAGGCCAGATCCTTGTCAGGAAGGTTGATCATCCACTTCCGCATGTCTTCCTTCGCGATCTCAATGAAGTGCGTACCGATCTTGTTGCCGATGCCACGCGAGCCACTGTGAAGGACAAGCCACACGTTGTCACTCTCATCAACGCAAACCTCGATGAAGTGGTTACCTCCGCCGAGTGTAGCAAGCTGCCGAACCGGATCAGCCTTCTCCAGCTTCTTGCCCATGAGATCCTCGATCCGCTTGTAGCGGCTGAGGAGATGCTGCTCCCAGGCGTTAGCCATAGCCGGAGCCACATGCTCATGCTTACCCTGACCGACCGGGATGAGCCGCTCAATCTCCTGACGAAGCTTTGCAAGGCTGTCAGGCAACTGAGCGGCGTTCATGTCAAGCTGGACTGCGGCCATCCCGCAACCAATGTCCACCCCAACAGCAGCCGGGATGATCGCCCCCTTGGTCGGCACCACGGACCCAACCGTGGCACCGATCCCAAGGTGGGCATCGGGCATGAGGGCAACGTGCTTGAAGATGAACGGAAGCTTAGACGTATCGAGCACCTGCCCAATCGTCACCTGATCAAGCGGGACGCCCTTCGTCCAAGACTTGACACTACCCCCGAACAGATCAATGTGATTACTCGTCCCCATCGTTCTCTCCTGCGCGGCGGTCTAGTTCAGCACTTACCGCTGCGATTACATCATCCAGATTAGAGCAGCCCCAAGTGATCCGATCAACGAAGTCGTTATGAATCTGATTGAGCACCTCTTCCTCGATGTCGTCCTCAGTCATATCATCCTCAAAGTTATCCAGATCAATCTCAGTACGCTGCGGTCGGGACTTACCGACGTACCCATCTTCAACTTGCCAGTCTGCGTTAATCTTGCGTGCGTAGCTCATGTTAGAATACCTCCGGTAGATGCTTCTTTACCCAATACACCGTATACTGCTGAAGCTTCTTAAAGTTGATTGTTGGATTATTGTACTCCTTCACAAAGTTCCAACTCTCCTCACGAACCAAATCGTGAAACACTGTCTGAAGCAGGCGCGGGATCAGCTTTACTCGCAACGCCCTGGAAGCCGCTGCCATTCGCTCGCTATCCTCTGGTTCACCGCGCGCTTCCATAGTAATGACAGATCCTTCCGGCGGATTGAGCGCTAACTCTAGCTGAATCTTAGCGAGTGTCTTGTCCACAAGCGCCTTGGTCACGTATTCCTCGGCGATCTCACCTTCCACGCTCTTCTCTCCGTCCTTCTCCGTTGTGCCGAATGCCCGTCGGTTATCTTCCTTGAATTCACTCCTCACCAGCTTCGCCCAGGGCTGCCGGCCGTACTTGTTGAGCCATGCGTAATTCTTGATGACGATACCTTCACCCACATGCCCGTCTTGCAGCAGATAGGTGTTGGTTGCCACCTCAGTCCACAGTTGCTCCTCGCTAGGGGGGCTCATGTAGCGCGACTTCGGCTCGATCACGTCCAGATTGAAAGCGATCAAAAGCGGCGCATACTCATCGTAATGAACATAGCACTGCTTCGCACGACAATACACATCGAACACCCAGAAGCGCCGCCAAGTATCCTCTCGATACGTCTTGAGCGTGTGAGGCACCATCCACTCACCATAGAGAGTCCAACTAGGCTGCTCACAGAGTAACTTGTTGAGTCGCTCATCGGTAGTGGCCCAAGCGCAGAACCCAGCGTTGTCATTCTCGACCGTGATCTTACGGTTCCGAGAGCCAGCACAGACGGTGCCATTCAGTTCAATCCATGCACTGGCATTGGTACCATCAATCTTCGGAAACACAAGCACATCACCGATCTCGATGCCCTCTACTTCGTCTGTGCCGAAGCGTTCAACGTGGTCATACTTACGGAAACTCATCTGCCACCTCCATTAGTCAATGCAGTAATACCGAAGATAAATAGACCAGTTACGACTATTGCCGTAATCATCACACTACTAAACCAGGGGTCAATGTAGAATGAGTAACCAATTGCACCTAAAATCGCAAGACAGAACGGTGTGATGCAAATAAGACCGATTTTATCATTACTCATGTCATCCTCCTACGAAGTGCTGTTAGTACTGTAGGGATACGATTGAAAGACGCTGTCAATTTCCTTCACCGCCTTAAAGAAACTGTGTGCCTGCCGATCATGCGGGAACACAATCATCAGTAGGTTGGGGTTCTTCTTATGCAGATACTCCTTGGCAGCCTTGTGCAACATCTTACCGTAACCGGCTCGTCGAACTCGCTCATGAACAAACAGCATCAGCGCGCGCTCCCCTCGAACCCACCCTGCGTAGCGAGTGGTAAGTATAGCCCAAGCCAGTGGT
>Ga0137435_1000295_pt1 | contig 17016 bp, 22 predicted proteins | sample EasRivERMGT100_2_FD_104904 | JGI IMG/M metagenome (GOLD analysis project Ga0137435, IMG submission 104904) | Soil microbial communities from meander-bound floodplain in the East River, Colorado, USA - East River MetaG ERMGT100_2 | ecosystem: Environmental > Terrestrial > Soil > Floodplain ... | reverse complement strand
GGTGACAACAGCCGCCGCACCTTGGCAACCTTGCCGCCGTAGTCAAGCACCACATTGGTGACAGTCCCGCGTATCGGATACCAGCGGTTGAGCGCCAGTGACGGCGAAATTTCCCACTCGCCACCGTTGTCGACTCGGAACAATTCGCTGATCGCGTCGAGGAGCGGCTTGCCTGGGTCGTAGGTGCGGTCACGAACCGTACCGGACGTTGCACCGACGCCGTTGGTGACTCCCCAGTTTCCGCCTGACAGGGCTTGTGATGCGTTGATGAGGTCCCATGCGATCGTACCCTGGTCGACGGCTGCGAACACTGCACCGGCGGTATCGACGATCCGATAGGCGAGCATCCCGCGGTAGTCGGTGGCGGTGAACTGGCAACTGTGCGACGTTTCGTTGACGTCATCGGACTCGGGTCCGATGCGTCCTCGGAACAGTTTGATCCCGTCGCGGTAGACGTGCAGGTCGGTTTCCAGAGCGTCGATCTCTGCTGCCTCGCTGCTGCGACCGTCGAGGGAGAACTGTGCAGTGAACGGGGCGTCGACACGCATTGTCAACGAACGACCGTACGCCTGACTGAGTTCGCGGCGTTCAACACCCGACGGCGGCGAGCCACCCAGCACCCACGTCCACACCGTCAACGCTCACGTCCTGACGATGCGGTACGCTAGGATGTAGGGCTGCATGACGTTATGAGCGGCTCCTCCACCTGTGGTTGCAATCGTGATGCCGGTGGTAGCGGACGCGGTGTTCGATGTTGCCGGATCTCTAACGGTCTGAAACCCGGAGCCGGTGCCGCTCAGGATCGGCACTCCGTTCTCAGGGTCGTTATATCCATGGACGTGACCAGGATCGGTGGGTGCGTGAGTGTGCGCGGGCATCTCGCCCGTTGTCAGAGTGTGGAGTTCCTCGCCACCTGTGCCACCAAGCGCGTTGGCTGCAGCCAAGCGACCAGCATCAGAGCCGCCCTGGTTGTCGAGTGCGACGAGGACACGGCCACGGGAGTCGGGCAGGTTGAAGTTCGCCCCACCGCCGCCGAACGTGTAACCGAAGTGTTCGAACAGTCGAGGGTATGTGGCTGTGGCGAGCGACTGCCCGGCCTCGATCAGCCACCCGTTCGGGGCGATCGGATTGTAGGTTTCCTTCGTGGTACCGGGTGTATCCCGCAACCCTTGGCAGAGACGCATCCCGGTCACCCCGGCCGGGCCTGTTGCGGTGTAGGCGTCGTGGATCATCGAGTTTGTGATTGACGTCGTTGAGGTGGTGAAAGGCCCGATGATCGCCAACGGTAGACAAGAGTTCGGGATCGCGGGAATGACCGGTGACGCCGCAGCTGTGCCGGCGATACGAACCAACACCGCGTTGCTACCGGCGGCGCCGCCGGCGTTCGGGTCGTTGATCTGCATACCGACGACGTCATAGCGGGTGTTCGACCCGGTCGCGACGAACCCGGTGACGTTCACGATCGCATCGTTGAAGACGTTGTAGTTGCCCTGGTTCGCCTGATCGTCACCTTGGACGATGCACGCACCAACAGCGACGTCAACCGTCAGGTTGGCACCTGCACCCCTCTGCGACACCTTCAGGTCGACACGGCTGGCGACTCCTTCGTCCCAATCGGCTGCGCGACTGTTGATCCGGTCATGTTGCGCGGTGTAGGTGCCGCCCTGCATCCATCCGGGTACGAAGATCGTCATCGTGTGCTCCTAGAGGTAGGCATCGCGCCAACTGATCTCTGCAACGGTGGTCGCGGCGGTGTAGGTCGTCGGGTGGAACCGGATGAGGTTGTCGCCCGGTGACAGCGACCACCATTCGCTCGCCGGGTAGGAGAGTTTGTCGTATCGCGAGTTCGCAGGATCCCCGTTGAGTAGGATCGTCTTGGTTCTGGTGTCGATCTCAAGGAACTCACCGGCAGCCAACGTGAGCCCGACGAAGGCCAACGACTTGCCTTGCGTGTCGTTGTCGAGCGCCGGCTCTGTTGCAGGACCGTAGATGCGGATCAGCGGGTAGGCGTCGGTGTTTCCGGCGTTGTTGACGGTACCGGACCCGATCGCCGCTGACGGCGGATAGGTGCGAGAGAATGTCAGCGAGTAGGTGCGACCGGCGGTGGCACCACCGGATGCGAAGATGTTGGCGACGTGCAAGTCGGATGATTCAAGGATCCCGAACGGTGCGACCCATTGCACGGTGATCGCCGCCGCCTCCGGGTCGTCCTGGGTTGATTGACGCGGGGCGTCGCCGATGACGTCAGAGTATTGGGAGCGCCGTAGCTGGATGCGTTGCTCAGGTGCGTCCGCTGCGAGTTGCACGTACATGATCGGTCGCAAACGAGGAGCGGTGAACGATCGGAGTTGCTGCCGAAGGGACCATAGGTTGACGTCGGGGTTGAGGATGACTGAGAGGGTTACGTTTCGTGCCCCGACAAAGGCGGTTGTGTCGATGGTGCCGTCGGCGTCAGGGGCGTCCATCATCACCGGTCGTGTGACCGCGTCACCGAGGTCGAGCGCCTGTGCATAGACACCGGCGGCGACGTCGATCTGTAGGGTGGCGATCCCGTCGCCTTCGAGACGAACGATTGGGTAAAGGGTCATGACGCCATCGCAAAGTTCGCGTATCGGAAGAACCCGTCGGCGTCTACATCGTTGTGCACTTCGAGGTGTTCGATATTCATACCCGCCTTACCACCAGGCAGGACCGACAGACTCTCCGTTGCCGACATCATCGCCTTCGTCTGCTGGGCTGTGTAAATGAAGCCGGGTTGCCTGAAATCGACCAGTTCTGGGCCTTCCTCACCGACAACGGTCATCCCCTCGCGCCAGCCACCAGTGGCGCCGTAGTTCACATCTCCCGGTCCAGTGGAGCGAAGCCCGATGAAATCACCGGCGGCGGTCGTCACCTGACCCATCGAAATGTTGAGACGCAACTGTGTGTCAACCGACGACGGGATCGCGGCGAGTTCGGCGATGTACTGCTCGATCGCGACACGCAACGGCGACCCCGGAGCGAGCTGCTGTGCCTGCACGGTGAGTGAATCGATCTGTCGGCGAATCGAACTATCGGAACCGAGCGCGGCACCGTTGAGGGTGCCGTACTGTTCGGCGACCTTGACGATCGAATCGTACGCGGTGTTTGTCGCCGTGGTTGCCTCTTCGGTCCCAACCTTGTGCTTCGCTAGGGTGTCGTTCATCGCAGCGACGTCGAGCCCAGCCTGGGCTGTGGCGTCCGCGAGGTCGTGTTTCGACTGGATGGCGTCGAACTCCTTGCCGTACAGATCCTCAGACTTTTCGCGTTGACGAACGAGCGAATCGGCGAACGCGTCCGATTTACGTTGCGCCTCTTCGGTAGCGGCGGCGATACCCTCTTTGGCTGCCTGAGCGAGGGCGTCGGCGGCGGCGAGATAACCGGTTTTGAGGGTGAGAGCGTCGGTGGATTCGGTGAGGTCGTCGGTTGTGGTGGCGTTTTCGGCGTTGGTTTCGGCGAGCTGCGCTGTGGCGCGATCCTGTTCTGCGATCGCCGCACGCAACGAGATCGTGATTCGTTCGTCGGCGCCTTTCGCCTCGGCGGCCTCCAACGCCCGCTTCGCGCCTTCGATGTTCGACACGGCGAGCTTCTTGGTGACCTCGTCGAGGCTGAGGCCGTTGACGACACCGGCGGCGATCGACTTGCCTAGCGTGTTGAACACGTCTTCGTCTGCCACTGTGGAAAGTTCTGCGGCGGCGTTGGCGATGTCGCGCAATCCGTCGGCGGCGTGCTGCGACCGTAGGTAGAGACCGACGGCGGCAACTCCGAGGATTGCGAGCGGTCCGATAGCGCCTTTCGCTGCGGTGCCGAGTCGGGTGAGTCCACCATCCGTGGCGACAAACACAGCCTTCATCGTGGCGAGGGTGTTGCGGAACTTGATCACCTGACCGACGAGAAGTGAGATACCCCCGGCGGCACCGAGCGCGAGGGCGGCGATACCGAGCCCTTTACCGATCCACCCATCTGTCGCCTCGTTCAAGCCTGCGAACCCTTTGGCGAGAGATGCGACCGTTGAGGCGGCAATGGCGATCGCCGGGGTTAGCGATGCACCGAGCGACGCCGACGCGTTCTCCAACTCAGCCTTGGCGATACGCGTCGCGTTCGCAGCCGAATCGGAGGTGTTCGCAAAGTCGCCTTGTGTCTTCGCTGTCTGCTCCATGAGCAGCCCGTAGCGGGCTGTGACCTTCTCCGATTCGGTGAGTTCCTTGCCAACAGCGCCGATACCGTTCGCTGCGGCGTAGGCGTTAACCGCAGCGGCGGACAGGTCGATGCCGAACTTCTTGAGCGGCTCCGTCTCACCGGCAAGACCGGATTGGAAGATTCGGGCGGCTTCGCCGACGTCGATGTTCATCACCGACGCGAAGTCGGCGGCGCGACCGGTCATCTCCTTCATCGTCCCTACGACGTCGCCACCCTTGCCGGCGATCGTCGTCGCGAACGATGAGAACTGGACAGCTAGTCCGTTGAATTCGGCGTTCGACAAACCGACCGCTGTGGCGGCGTCTTCGCCGAGTTTCAGGATCCCTTCGGCGGCGGAACCGAAGGTGACCTTGACTGCGTTGACTGATTCACCGAGGTTGCTAGCCGATTTGCCGGTAGCGAGCAGACCGGCGCCGATACCACCCGCGACAGCGAGAGCACCGATACCAAACTTGGTGAACTTCTTACCGGTTTCGTCGAGCGACCGGCCGGCGCTGTCGCCCGCCTTCTTCGCCGCCTGCTCGACCGGGCCCGAGAGTTCCTTTTCGAGATTGGCGCCGATCCCTTTTGTGGTCGGGATGATGGAAACGTATGCGGAGGCGATTTCAACAGCCATCTAGTTCACCTCCCGCCTCTGCTCGACCATTGGAAGGCCACCTTCGCGCCACGCCTTCAACACCGAATCGATCTGTTCCTGCGTCTGGCCACCGCGTCGTTTGCGCGACTTGACGTCACCGGGGCGGGCGATCGGTTTCGGTGGGGTCGCCTTATCGGTGAAGCGACGATCCGACGCGGCTACATACGTGTAGTAGTTGCCGATCTGGATTGCTTCGATCACACCGGCGACGAGATGTTCGAGGTCGCCCCATCGGGCTATCTCACCGGCGACCGCCTGAACGTAGGCGGACTCACGGGGCAGATGGCGGAGCAGAACGGCGAACCGGCGGAATGTCAGCTCCGGGGTGCCGAGCGTTTCCGGGTAGCGGACTTGGTAGTAGCGGATGAGGTCTGATTCGATGGCGTCGCCGAACTCGGCGAGGACTGCGACGACGCCGGCGATTCCCCCACGTCAAGCCCCTGCTGTTTGGCGATGATCGCGTTCAAGACACGCCAGTTCCCACCGACTGTGCAGAACCGCTGATATTCGGTTTCGCCGAGTGTCAGGATCACGCACTGGCGGATGTCACCTTCGCGGGCGGCGACCCAGGCGGCGTCCGGCCACAGATCGGCGGGTGGCATCTCGATCTCGGTGCCGTCGGGTAGTTCGATAATCGTGGACGCGTCGGCGTATTCGCGTTCTATGAACGCCTTGAGGTTGACTCGGGGCATGGTGCAGGTTCTCCTATGTGAATGGGTGTGCAGGCTCGGGTTCACCCGGCCAGGCGAACCTGCACGGAACACCCTGGCCGGGTGAGCGTTACGCCGAGACGGTCGCCGTGGCGAAGTATTGGTATGCCTTCACGTTCGACACGTCAGGGAAGCATTCGATCGTGATCGGGTATCCGAGTGCGACACCGTTCTGGTAGATGAGGTCGCCGATCTCGATCACTTGACCGTCGGGAACGACGGTGCGGATCAGATAGGTGCCGTCGATGAAGTGCAACACCCACGCCTTGTGCGGAGCGATCGCGGCTTTGAACTGGCCGACGCCTGCCGTGTAGTTGCCCTTGAACGCGATGGCGAGCGAGTTCGCGTTGGTTTCGATCATGGTGAATTTGGCGGTCACCGAATGATCGGTTTGTACGACTCGGACGACGTCAGCGTTTTGGAACGCTTTGATCTTCGTGATCGACGCGGCTTGGCTGAGGGTCACCCCGTCTTCGCCGATGTAGCCGATGGAGAGGAACGCCACATTCAAGGCGGCGGCGGTGCTGGTTGGGAGTGCTGTCCCGGTGGGGGCGTGGAGAAAATCGCCGTTACTTGGGGCAGTCACGTTTGCTGCTACGAGGGCCATGACGGCCTCCTTCTTGCTTGTTGGATCAGGTGCCGCGCACTAGAACAGCGGCGGACCATGTGACTCGGCGCGAATCCGAGACGGGGTCGGGTAGTTCTGCAGGCCCGGAGAACTCGTCGACGCGACAGATCGACGGGGAAACGATCTGTTCGTGGAGGGCGTTGAGTTTGCTACGCACACTCTGCGCGTTGATCATCGCTACGTCGATGTCGGGCGCCCACGATTCGATCGTGAGCTGCGCACTGTCGACAACGAGGTTGGCACGAGGCCCACCGGTGCGGAACACACGAACGAACGTGGTCGGTCGCGGGTTCGGTATGTCGTGGTGGAAGGCGAGAGCGGGCAGGGCAACCTTGAGCCGGGACAGGATGACAGCGGCGGCGTCCGGAAACGTGACGGCGCTCACCGTCGACCTGCGTCTATCGCACGGGTGAGCGAACGATCTTTGGCTTCGGCGAGCATCGCATCGAAATTGGCGGTCCACACCATGCCGTGCGCCCTGCTCTTGCCGACGACAACATCGTGGCCGAATTCGCCACCGTTCGAACCTGAGGCGGCGGTGTTGGCGATCGCCGCGGCCCGACGCCCGATGTCGGCGACAACCTCCGACGATGTCAACAGGTTGCGGACACCGGGTTGGTTGAGTTCGATCTTAACTTTGCTCATCCTGGTACCAACTCGACGAAAACTTCGATGTGATGTTCACCGCGTGGCGTCCACGCCGACAACGGTTCGCTTACCAGCTCGTACACCGTCGCGTCGATACGAACCCTGTCGCGTGCGGTGACCGCGGTGCCGGCGGGGAGAACGAGAACGAGGGTTGACGAGGTGGTGTTGCGACCGTCGACGTTCTCGGTTGATGACTGCTGAGCCAACCAACCGGATGTGGTTGATTCGGTTGCGGTCACCCAGTTGGGTTGCGGGTCGCCGTAGCCGTCGGTTCGTACTCCTGGGGTGATGATGTCGACGGTTCGAATCATCAACGATGCGAGAGACATCAGGTGATCCACGCCGGGGTGGTGATGATCTGACCGCCGACACGGCAGTAGACGTCGAGGATGTCTTTCTCCGATTGGAGAAGTCCGATAGGACCGGCGGCGCCGATCGTGCCGAGGGTGTAGCTGTAACCCTGTATCGATTCGCTCTGGATACCGGCGTCGATCGGGTCGCGACCGAAGGCGCGCATGACGATCGAGCAGCACACACCGACGATCTCATCAGGCACCGGGTTGTAGCCGTGGGTGTAGGTGACCGTGAGTGCGTTGACACCGTTGCGCCACGGTTCCCACGCCCAGTTGTCGGGGACGTTCGAGCTTGCCGATATCTGGTCGTTCCCCCACCGTTGGTACAGCACCGGGTCGCCGTTGACGTTGACAACCGTGGCGACATCCGTGACGGGGCGTTGCGGTAGCCGGATGCGACCGTTGCGGATCTGCAGGACGTCGGTTGTGGTTTCCTCGGTGATTGTCTGCCGGGGGTAGATACGGATGGTTGCCGAGGCGTCAGCGATCAACGCACCGACCCGTACGGCTTCGACGTCGGTCATGAGGCGACCGAGACGGGCTTGTACGTCGTCGGTGGTGCAAAGGTCAGGCACCGTATTCGCCGATCCATACGGTTTCGGCCCATGGCGTCGACGACCCGTACGGTTTGAACGTGCGGGTTTTGCTTTGCTTCCAACCGTCAGTCTTGTCGCGGTTCATCGTCGCGTCACGTGTGGCGCCGGCGCCGGTTTTCAAGAATTTGTCGAACGACGGGTTGTACCCGGCGGGCGCGGTGATCAACATTTTTCCCTTCGGGGCGAGCAGTGATCGCAGATGTTCGACGGCGCGTTCTGCGGCGTCGGGGTCTCGCGGTTCCGCGTCCCAGCCGACGTGCTCAAGGGTGGAGATCGACACGATCCACTTGAACTTGCCGGTGATGTCGAACACGTCGACGTTTTCGACACCGTCGGCTTTCTCGTAGAAGTCGACGACACGATGCCCGGTGACACCGTAGTGCGAGAGGACGTTGCCGACCTCTAGCCCGTGGGCGGAGTCTCTGCCTTTGAGCCATTCGAACGCGACCGCCAACTCGACGGCGCGTTCGTTCAAGATCGTGTTGTTGTACGGGGCGTCGAACCCTTCCAACGGGGTGCCGTGATATGTGAATTTCATCAGCGCCTCCTCAAGAACACCATCAGGTCGGGTCCGCCGTCGACTTCGCGAAGACCGACCGATTCCTTGTCGAATGTGCAACCGGCCGCATACTGGTCGTTGAACTGTGCGAACAGTGGGGTGCCGACACACCAGTAATCCCAGGTTCGTTCGGTGCAATGCCGGCGGTGGGTTGGGTCGGTGTAGCTGTTGTCCGACCGCCAGTGCGGCGTCGTCATGTGCAACAGGCCACCAGGTTTCAAGATCCGCCACGCCTCACGCATGAACGCCACCGGGTCGGCGACGTGTTCGAACACTTGCGATGCCCAAATCTCATCCTGCGACTGGTCGGCGAACGGCCACGGGACCACATCAAGGTCGTGGACGACGTTGACACCGGGGAGCGCTACAGCATCAACGTTGACCGCCTCGGAGTAGACGGCGTGGCCGCAACCGAGGTTGACGATCGCCTTCACAGCCACGACCCGGCCCATTCGTGGATGCCGTAGTTCTCCGGTGTCGGCCGGTATTCGCGACAGTCCTGTTTGCGGGTGTAGTGGACGGGGTAGAACGCCTCAGGCCCGAGCAGGGTGACGTCGTCACGACCGGGTAGGATCGAGGTGAACACTCCCGGTCCGGTTGACCATGCACCGTTGCCGGTGCGCCAGTCGGTGTTGTCGGTTTGGATGCGACGGACGGCTTCGTCGAGGCAGGCTTTGATCGCCGGGTGACCAGGCTCGGCGCCGAACACTGCGTCAGGTACGACGTTGGCGTCTTCCCATGCGGCGAAGCACCCGAGCCCGAGGAGCGGTGTTAGGGGACGATAGAGATACACGTCAGAATCAAGCCAGACGCCGCCAGATGCCGCCACAGCTTCTAACCGAACGAGTCCTGCTAGTTGTGCACCAGATTTCGCTAACGACCACACAGGGCTGGTGATCGGAAACTCGGTTGGGTTGATCGGGTCACGATAGGTGACCGCATCCCACAGCGGATGCCAGTCGCACGCCACCCACCAATAGAACTCGACGAGTTCCGAAGTTTCGGCGGGAACGGAGCGGATGAGACGTTGCGGAATCATGTCTTGAGTTCGGCGATCAATGCTCGCATCGCAACCGGGTCGTTAGCAGCGGCTCCGTACCGCTCAACCCTGGCGATGTTCTCGCCGATGTGCGGTCGGTCGGCTGACGGATGCCACAAATGCCAGCACACACCCGCCACACGTTGTGTGCCACCGCCGAGCGCTTCACACGCACGCCAAAAGGCGACATCCTCGGCACCCCAGCCGATCATTCCTTCGTCGAACCCGCCTACGTCATTCCACAGCGGGCGGGGAACGGCGAGCATCGAGGAGCAGGTGCCTTGCACCGAGGCGATCATCCCGGATTCCCAGTACCCGCTGTACCCGCTGATTATCTGATCGGACATTGCTTCGTTGAGGGCGTTCCACCATTCGAAAGCGATCACCATCTGACCTGATTTCGCCGCACGGCTGACCGCGGCGGCGATCTGGTCGGTGCCGACGAACGAGTCGGCGTCAGCGACAACGGCGACATCCCAATCACCGGCGGCGGTAGCGGCGGTGTTGATCGCCGCCGAGCGGTTGAACGGCCCTGTGTCGTGATAACCTTCGTAGATCGGCCAGTCCGGTTGTTCGGTTTCCCATCGTGAGCGGACGTAGACCCACAGTTGATCGCGACGTCCGTTGTCGGCGCGACGTGGTACGAGGATGACGACTCTCACGGCAGTTGCATTTCGGCCCGTAGGCGTGCGATCTTCTGGCGAGCTTTCTTGAGTTCGGTGACTGCGTTGTCGCGTTGGATCATCAGCGTTTGGGCCAGGTTTGCCAGTTGCAGGGCAATTCGTGCCGCTTCGATGTCCGATTCGTCATCGTGAGATGTAATCATCTCGTCAAGGGCGCTCTGTGCTTGAGCGATCATGTGTGCAAGCTGATCGCTCAACTCCTGAGGCAGGGGCGGGTATTCGCTGGTCAATGTCATGCTGGTACTCCCGTGCAGTGGAGGGCTTCGATGTGTGTGAGGAACCGATCCAAGTCGGCGGCGGGGTCGAGTTCGGTTGAGCGGGCCAACGCAAGATCGGAGGCTTTGGCCCACTCAACCGGATCGTGGAGACGTTCAATCTCGTCGAGCCACCCTTGACCGTCGTCGCGGTCGACGAAAACCCCGGCGTCACCGAGGGATTCGATGAGCCCGTCGGTGGGGTGTGCGATCGTCGGGATACCGCTAGCGGCGGCCTCTACCGCTGTCATACCCCATGTCTCGCGGTCGGATGGCATGAGCAGGATGCGGGTTCGGGTGTATACGTCGTCGCGCATGTTCGGCGTGTTGGGGATCATGTCGGCGTTCGGCTGTTGTTCGCCGTATTGGATGCCGTAGGAGCCTTTGACGCCGAGGAACAGGCGATGCGGTGCGCAGCGCACGAGCCGCCAGAACAGTTCACCGCCTTTTGCTTCGGATAGGTTGACAAGCGTCACCCGGTCGCCGGGTGTCGTGCGAAACCGTGCGGCGTCCACCGGGGGGTGGCAGACGATCGACGGGGATGGGCAGTCGACGGTGGCGGCGAGGTTTTGCGAGTTGAACACAACCAGCGCGGCGCCTTCGAGCGCAGCGAGTTTTTCGATGTGACCGTGCGCCATTCGAATGTTCGGTTTCCCCCATTTCGCAGCGAGGTTCGCGGCACGGTTGGTGTCACCGACGTGTGAGATGACAACGTCGGAGATCGCGACCGCTGTTTCGAGGGCGACCTGGTTGACATCCGGGCCGATCGTGACACCGTCGAGGGTGTCGGTTGATTGACCGTGGTCGGAGAGTACGAACACGTCGACGTGATGACCGCACGCGACGAGGTGACGGAGGTAGCCGTGGGTTGCAACCCACGCCCCGACGTTGCTCCGAGGAGGGTACGCCGGGACGAGGGCCGCAACACGCATCAGGTTGAGGTGACCGGAACGTTACCGACGTTCGTCAACTTGACGATGGCATCCGGGTCGGCGAGCACGAAACCGTACTCAGCCTCGGCGCGAATCGCCAGCAGGTTGTTCTGCCACAGCGACACAAGTGAGCCGCTGATCGTCACGGTGGCCTCGGTGGACACGTCGTAGCTGATGCCTCCGACGACACCCCACGCGGCTTGACCGAAATCGCCGGCGTAACCGACAACGGCGGTTTGGTTGGCGGTGGCGACGCCTTCACCCATGCGCGACGGGCGGTTCATCAGACGACCGGATGAGGTCGCCGAGTTCGCCTCGTCTTGCGGCAGGTCAACCCAGATCGGGCGACCTGTGGTGTCGACCGCGCCCCACAGGGACGGCTCCAAGACGGAGTCGAGCGCCCAGCCGGTGAGCTGGTAGCGGCGACCGGATGCGTCGGTGTCGGACACAACCTTGCGCATCGCCTCGACGAGGTCGACGTAGATGCCGCCGTTGGCGACCGTTGTGGTGCCAATCTCGGACGTCTTCGTTGCCTGGTCGAGGAACGTTGCGAACGGGCCGGCGCCGGCGGTGCCGTCTGGGCCTTCGTCGTGGGCGACGGCGCGGTCGAAGCTGATGGCGAATGATTCCGCCAACGCTTCGCGCATTGTCGCGATGTAGTTGCCGGGGTTGGCTCGGACAACCTCGGCGGAGACCACCAGGATCGCCGCCAACTTTTGTGGGGTCATCGACTTGAGCACCATCGTGCCGGCGCTAGCCGACTTGGCGACGCCTTCAGCCACCCATGTCGCCGAAGGGCGACCTGTGACGTAGGGGACGCTCACGCCGTTCCCGCCGAGCGGGATTTGCGGGATCAACTTCTGGAACACCGACTGGCGCGATGCCCGTTCGAAGATCGGGGCGGCGATGTCCGCCGGAAGGAATCCGGAGAAATCTGTGGTTTTGGTGGGGTTGCTGATCGCCATGGCGATGTTCTCCTATGGAGGGTGAGGGTTAGCGCTGAGCGCCAACCGCGTTTCTGAGTGCCTGCTCCAATTCGCCGCCGTTCAAAGCGGCGGTGGTACGACCACCACGGGCACCGAGACCGAGATCCCGCTTGACGGAAGGCTTGTCGCTTTCGTCGACTGCGGGGGCAACCCTGTCAACCCAGGCGGTGATCGCCTTGGTGTCGGGGTCGCCGTCTGCGTCGAGAAACTTCGATGCGTCCACGCCTTCGATGAGGGCGTCAACGTCGACGTTACGACCGGCGGCGGCGACACGGATCGCGGCTTCGGCGAGTTTTCCGCCTACTTCGCGTAACGCTTCCGTTCGTGCCTCCGCCCGTGCTTGTGCGACGGCTTTCTCGGTTTCGTTCATCGACGATTGTCTGAGCGTTTCGAGTTCCTTTGCGGCGTTGGCGTTAGCCTTGGCGCGGTCCTCGTGCTTGCGGGCTTGGGTCTTCCACTTCTCAACCTCGGCGGCCGTGGCGGCACCGGTGTCTGTTGTCGTGGTTGTGTCGTCGGTGGTTGTCGATCCTGTGGCCGTGTCGGTCGTGGAATCGGTGGTGTCAGTCATTGCAGGTTCCTCCATGCGGGGGTTGGTTGGTGCCCCATGCGGGGCGAGATCAGTCGAAGAGTGGGGCGGCTGTGCAGGAGCAGCGGTCGTGACCGAAGTCGGCGGAGTCGGCGGATTGGTATGTCTGCCCGGCTACCTCAAGGCACCACGGGCAGGCGCCACGATTCGGGAGTCGTTCCCACCCTCGCGGGTTTAGGTTGGTTTTGGCGACGAACAGGTCTCCGGTTTGACGTGCCGAAGAGTTGACGAGGTTGGCGACCACAGCCTCGACTCGGGATCGGCCGCCGAGTAGCGCCGCTTCGTACGAGTTACCGGATTTGAGTGCAAGCCAGACGGAGATGAACGGATCGCGCATGTCTGCAACGGCGGCGATCTCGTCTGGTTTCACAATCGGTGGACTGACGCCGGCGAGCGCCGTGTAGTAGCCGAGCGAATGACGGACGGATGCGATTTTCACCGTCTGCAACGGAGCCGCCGTAGCCACCGCGAGTGTTTCGATGTTGGCTTCGTCGTAGGCGGGTAGGCCATCCCAGATGCGATGGAGTGTCGGGGTGGCTTTGTCGACGACTGCGGCGAGCGCTGTCTGGTAGCGGCGGGTGAGCGGCCCGCGTAGTTCGTCAGATAGCCGAGGCATTGACGGTAGCGAATGTCGGTGCCATCAACGCGTCGGTTGCCCGTTCTGTTTCCATCCGTTCGATTTCTTGCGGCCCGAACTGCAACACCGACGCCATCACAGTTCGCCACGGCACACCAGCCGCTTGCGCCTTCGAGGCGGCGTCGTAGCGTTCGGCGAGCGTGAACCGCTCAGGTGGCGACCACAAAACTTCCATGTCCTGGCGGCGTGCCCTCACTTCGTCACCGGCCATGAGAAACGCCATCGACATCCACTGCTCAACCGATTCGCCCAACTGGGCGAGACGATCCTTGGCTTTGAAGATCAAACCCTCACGGGCGAGTGATGCACCTTCGGCGGAACCGTTGGCGGCGTCCGGGGTGAGGTAGAACAGCGGTGTACGGGTGACAGCAGCGAGATCTTGAATGTCGTCACGGATCGCGCTACGAATCGGACCGAGATCGACGGCGGCGGATTCCCATACTTCGGCGGTCGCCGGTAGAACCCACATCGCACCGGGGTCGGATGAGAAAATGTCGTCGTAGTTGATCTCGACACCGTCACGGTCGGTTGTCGGGACACCTTTCACGGCTCGCTGTTTGAACGCCTGCAAGGTGGCGATCTCGACACGCTGTAGGACGGTGAAGTTGATCCGGTCGAGAACACCGAGGTGCGGTTCGAACTCACCGGTTGCCACCCCGTACATGTCGGGGCGGCAGGCGAAACGAACGATCGGCACAATCGGCGCCGGGAGCTCCATGACGTCGGCGTCGAGTTCGAAATCTGTGACGTCAGCGGTTTTGGCTTTGCGGAACTTGATCACTTCACCGGGGAGGTACAGAAAGGCGACCTCTTCGTCGTCTTCGCAGAACATTTTCAGCCCGGCGATCGCTTTGCGACGACGGATCGGATCTTGTTCGGTGATCACCTGGCGCGGGTCCTCCGGTGTCATCACCGGTACACCGAGGTCTTCGTCGACGTCGCCAACCATCCCGTAGGAGCATCCCATCGAGAAACACGCCGAGGTGATCAGAGCGAAATCGGCGTCGAGTGAATTGGCCTGCCAAATCCCCCACGCCGTTTTGTCGTCAAGGTCGTCGCCGACGCCGCCGGTGCGGAACCCGTTCGGTGCGACACGTTCACGCAACGCCTCGACGACCAGTTCGGCGAAGTTGGTGCGCGACATCCGCATCAAACGGCTGTATGACTGGCGGATGGCTTTGGTTGCGATCGCCGGCACGGCGGCGCTGCCGTCGTAGTAGCTGTCAAGAAGGTCATAACCCGGTTGAGCCTCGGTGAGTTTGTCGCTGAGTCTTTTCAGCCACCACCCGTCGGAGCCCTGCGTCTTGGTATCCAGCACAGGCACCACCTCTCAACGGACACGCCGCGGGACGAAAGAATCCTCTGCCTCACCCGCCCCGGCAGCCACGGCGACGAGACGGGCTTGATAGGCGAGCACAGCGGCGATCGCCGCGTCGATCTTCAACGGCGAATCAGGGAACGCCTTACCGATTTGCAAACCCGAACGCGACATCCGTCGGCGGGCGTTCAACACGTGACGAGTCAAAGCGAAAGAACCGTCATGGGTGAGTTCACCGTCGACAACAGCCGAATGGAACTGCTCCAACGCCCTGACTGTTTGGATCGAGCGACCACCGGTCATCCACCACTCGATCGGATGCTGACGGGTTGCCTGCACCTTGAGCCGCTTCCCGTAGGTTGCTTCCCACTGGGCGACGTAGCTTTCCCATTTCGCCGGGTCAGCAAAAAACCCGGCCACCGTGAAACGGTCGAACACCGAGCGGATCGCCGACTCAACCTCAACCGTTGGAACCTGCCAATCGGTGACACCTGACGGTTGCTCCCACACGCTGAAAGCGAGCGGTTCGAACAGGTGACCATCCGACACCCGACACCCGATCAACGCCGTCGCGTCAGTGACACCTTGAGCACGCGAACGCGAACCGTCGAAACCGAGCGTGATCACATCACGATCAGCAATAATCTTCGCACCGTCGAAACAAGCCGCCCATTCAGGTTGCGACAACCACGCATCGGATGCGTGAGTGATCTGGTTCAGATAAAACCGACGCGCATCCTGAGGTTCGGTGTCAGGATCCCAATACTCGGCGACGATCCGATCCATGTTCACCCAACCACCGTTGACATCGGCGGCGTCACCGTAGGCGTAAGCAAGACCGCTACGAAGCGACACCTCGTTAACCGGGTCTGTCTCAGGCGGTGCTTCACGATGATCGAACAGCATCCCGGTGTGAATCCGGGTGCGACCCTCCTGCTGTTTCGAATACGCCTCAAACGACCGCTCAGCAACAGACCCAACACCTGGTTCGTAAGCGTTCGGTGTCTCAACCGAACAGCCGTTCACCTTCGCCAAGTTACGACGGATCGTGGCCGCCAACTTTCGACCACCGTTCGTGACAGTCCACGACTCGGTTTGATCCATCGCCACAAACACCGGTCGGAAACCTTCACGCGACAACCCTGACGCCGTGACCGCCTCGATACGGCCTCGCGGTGTGGCGATGAACGTCTCCATCGGGTCGATGTCGTAGTTGTCGTACACCGGACCTTTGCGAGCCATGTCAAGCGTCGGCTCCCAAGTGTTCGCCGTCTGATCCTCGGACACCGCGACGATCTGCACCTTCGCCTTAAATCCGAGCGACGTCCACTCACGACCAACCGGTTGGCCTTGAGAATCCCAACCGTCGAGCACCACCGGTGCTAAACCCTCAACGAGACACAACCCACCAACAATCGGCGACTTACCCCAACCCTTCGAACGAGACAGCACACCGCGACGAACCAAACGACCGTTGTTCATCGAACGCCCGACAACCGCCGGGCCTTTGAACTTCGGGTCAACCTCGTACAGCGCTAGCACGAAAGCCGCCTGCTCCTCCGTGAACGTTAACGCCTCACCGGCGGACGGACCGTCAGGTACCACCAGATTCGCCTCGATCCAGTCGAGCACAACCCAACCGAGAGTCGGACGCTCACCCGGCTCCGAAGGTTTCCACGGCACCGCTAACTCGCGTCCCGCAAACCGCCGTAACGCGCCCTCGCCGACGGTTGCGCATCACGACGAGCGTCCGCCTCCTCGGCTGCAGCAAACGTGATCTTCAACCGAGCACGATCCTCAGGTGTTGCACCAAACTTCGCGACCCGCAAACGCAGCTCTGCGGCGACACCGGTAGAACCCGACTTCCAAAACCGCGCATGCAACAACGCCGTGTCCATCAGCTCCGACCAATCCGTCGACGTGAACTCAGCCGACAGAGGCGAGTCGCCCCACATCTGCCACCACTGTTGAGTTCGCGCCGGCCACACAAACTCAGTCAGCTCGTCGTCAACCTCGATCTCGAACGTCGGCAGCTCCGGTTGAGCCACCGGTTCAGCCGTGATGACGCGCATCTCAGTCGGTCTGTTTCGCCGGGCTCGCTCATCCGGGTGCTTCGGAACAGGGCCTCGCGCCATGACTTGCCTCCCATGTCGGGACGTTGGTGCCCATGTCGGGCGATGCATGATCATGCAATGACAAACGATCTGGAACCCGTACAGCTTGCGAGCGACT
>Ga0137435_1000292_pt1 | contig 17036 bp, 13 predicted proteins | sample EasRivERMGT100_2_FD_104904 | JGI IMG/M metagenome (GOLD analysis project Ga0137435, IMG submission 104904) | Soil microbial communities from meander-bound floodplain in the East River, Colorado, USA - East River MetaG ERMGT100_2 | ecosystem: Environmental > Terrestrial > Soil > Floodplain ... | reverse complement strand
TTCAGCACCACCATCGCCTTCACGGTTTCCCCGCGATGCGCATCGCGCGTGCCGATGACGCAGGCCTCCTGGATGTCGGGGTGCGCGTAGAGCATCGCCTCCACTTCCGCCGGCCACACCTTGAAGCCCGAGGCGTTGATCATGCGCTTCAGGCGGTCGGTGATGAAGAAATAGCCTTCCTCGTCGTAGTAGCCGAGGTCGCCGGTGCGGAAGAACTTCTTGCCGTCGAGCTCGATGAACGCGTCGGCAGTGGCCTTGGGCTGCTTCCAGTAGCCCTGGAACACCTGCGGTCCGTGCGTGATGATCTCGCCCACCTCCATCGGCCCCAGCTCCTTGAACGTCACGGGGTCGATGACGCGCGAGTCCGTGTCGAAGTAGGGAATGCCCGCGCACTGGCGCTTGGGCCGGTGCGGCGGATTGGCGTGCGAGGGCGCGGAGGTCTCGGTGAGCCCGTAGCCCTCGAGGAACGGCAGGCCGATACGCTCCTGCAGCTTGGCCGCCACCGCTTCCGGCATCGACGCGCCACCGCCGCCGATGCGAACCAGCGACGACAGGTCGTACTTGCCCAGGTTGGGGTTGGCGAGGAAGTCCACGATCATGGTGGTGATCCCCGTGACGCCGGTGACGCGGCAGCGCTGGATCAGCTCGGCCGCCGTATCGCGGTCCCAGCGCGACATCAGCACCGAGGTGCCGCCGAGCTGGATCGGCACGTTCATGTTCGCCTGCATGCCGGTGAGGTGAAACAGCGGCAGCACGCCGAGCACCACCGCCTCGCTCGAGGACTGGATCCAGGCGCAAGCGCCGGTGCTGGTCGAGAGCAGGTTCGAGTGCGTCAGCATGGTGCCCTTGGGGTGGCCGGTGGTGCCGGAGGTGTAGGGCAGCACCGCGAGATCGTCGGGGCCCGCCGTGTGCAGCCCGGGCGCATGGCCGGCTGCCAGCGCCTCGTTCCATGAGGTGGCCGCCGTGCGCGGCGCGCGAACCAAGTCCGGCACATTGAGGTCGGTCGCCTCGCGCAGGTAGTCCGAGTAGGCGCCCAGCACGCAGTGCGTGAGTCCCTTGCCCAGATGTGGAGCGACTTCGGGGAACAGCTCCTGCGTGCTGATCACGCTACGCGCGTCGGAGTCTTCGATGTAGTACGCCAGCTCGTCGCGCTTGTTCATCGGATTGACCGGCACCACCACCGCGTCGGCGCGCAGGACGGCGTAGTAGCCGATCACGAACTGCGGACTGTTCTGCGTGTAGAGCAGCACGCGATCGCCCTTGCGCACGCCGCAGACGCGCTGCAGGTACCCGGCAAGTGCGTCGGCCGAGCGCTGCAGCTCGGCATAGGTAATCGACGTGCCGTAGTAGTGGATGGCGCCCTTGTCCGGGTAGCGGCGCGCGCTCACTTCGAGGTTGTAGTACAGGCTGGTGCGCGGCACCGGCAGCGACTTCGGCACGCCGGGCGGCCAGTGCGCGTAGTGGCGGGTGAACATCACAGCGAGTAGCGCTTTACCGCTTTCTCATCCCACTGCATGCCGATGCCGGGCTGCTCGGAGATCTGCACGTGGCCATCCTTCAGCCGCGCGGGTTCCTCGAGGATTGGGTCGGCCCAGTCCACGTATTCAAGCCAGTGGCAGGTCGGCGTCACGGCGAGCAGGTGACTGCTCACCTCCGGGAACAGGTGGCTCGACATCGCCATGCCGGCGCCCTGCGCCAGCGCCGCGGCCCGCATCCAGCCGGTGACGCCGCCGATGCGTTGCGCGTCGGGCATTGCGAAATCGCAGGCCCCGGCGGCGAGCGCCTGCGCCATCTGCTCCGGGCCCATGAAGTTCTCGCCGATCTGGATCGGCGTGGCCACCTCGCGCGCGATGCGCGCGTTGCCCGCGAAATCGTCCGCGCGCACCGGCTCCTCGATCCAGTGGACGCCGCCCTCCTCGTCGATCATGCGGCCGCGCTTCAACGCCTCGGCCACGGTCAGGCCCTGGTTGAAATCCACCATCAGGGTGATTTTCGGCCCGATGGCCTTCTTCACGGCTCGCAGGGCTTCGAGGTCGTCCTTCGCTTCGGGGCGACCGAGGCGCAGCTTGACTGCGGCAAAACCCTCTTCCACAAGCTCCACGGCCTCCTTGACCAACGGCTTCAGCGGCATGATCCCCAGGCCCTTGGAGTTGTAGGCGAGCACCGGGCGCGGCGCGCCGCCCAGCAGTCGCACCAAAGGCTGCTGCATCGCCTGCCCCAGCGCGTCCCAGGCCGCCATGTCGATTCCCGACATGGCGAAGAGCACGATGTTGTGCACTCCGAGCAGGGTATAGCGCTTGCGCAGCTTCGCCTCGAGGTCGAAGGGCACGACCGCATCCCCCTGCAGCATCCCGGCCATCGCCTCGACCAGCGCGGCGATCGGCTTGAGGTTGTGCGGGCCGATGCCGAACAGATACGACCTGCCCGTGACCCCTGCGTCGGTATGCAGGTCGATGAGCAGCAAGGGGGCGACGCTCAGCGCCCCGGTGCTGGTGGCGAGCGGCCGCTTCATCGGCGCGGCAACGGCGCGCACGGCAACCGAGCGCAGGCGGAGGGAACTCTTCACAGGAAAAGCAACTATGCCATGATAGCGGGCATGCGGCGTGCCCTGCTCAGCGTGCTTCTTCTTTGGTTCGGGGCCGGCGTTGTTCTGGCCCAGACGAACCTTGCGCCCGGCTTTGCCAAGCTGCCGCCGAACTCGACGATCGCCCTGATGCCAGTGGACGTCGAGCTGTTCGAGATCAGCGCGGGGGGCGTCACCGAGCCGCGCGCGGATTGGACCACGGCCGCCAGCAAGAACATCATGGCCGACCTCAGGGCGCGCAAGGCGAAGCTCGGCGCGCGCGCCACCGAGATTGCCGGCGAGCAGGACGAGACGGTCGAAGCGCTGAACAACCTGCACGGCGCAGTGAGCCGCGCGATCGTCGTGCATCACTTCGGCCAGCTCAAGCTGCCGACCAAGGACGGCAAGCTCGACTGGACGCTCGGACCGGACGCCGCAAAGCTGCGCGAGAAGTCCGGCGCCGACTACGCGCTGTTCACCTGGATACGCGACAGCTACGCCTCGGCGGAGCGCAAGGCGATGATGGTGGTCGGCGCGCTGCTCGGCGTAGGGATGGGCGGCGGCGTGCAGCAGGCCTACGCGTCGCTGGTAGATCTGCGGACCGGTCAAATCGTGTGGTTCAACCGCATGGTGCGCGGCACCGGGGACCTGCGCGAAGCCGAGCCGGCGGCGGAGACGCTCAACGCGCTGCTCACCGGTTTTCCGCTCTGAGGCCATGCAGCGCCGGCCGTTCCTGCTCGGCTGCGGTTGCCTCGCGCTCGCGGCCGCCACAGGCGTGCGTGCGGACGAGTACGACTACCAGGCGCCGCCGCGTTTTTCACGGCCCGATCCGTCCAGCGACGAGGGCGGCCTGTGGGCATACATGGACCGCCAGGAGCAGCAGCTCAAGCGCAGCAGCTTCCTCATCCGCGACCCGGCGCTGAACAAGTACGTGAGCGACATCGCCTGCCGCCTGGCAGGGGAGCACTGTCCAGAGATGCGCGTGTACCTGGTGCGCACGCCGTATTTCAATGCCTCGATGGCGCCCAACGGCATGATGCAGGTCTGGTCGGGGCTTCTCGTGCGCATGCAGAACGAGGCGCAGCTTTCCGCGGTGCTCGGCCACGAGATCGGCCACTACCTCCAGCGCCACAGCGTCGAGGGACTGCGCGACGCGAAGAGCCGCTCTTCGTTCGCGCAGATCCTGGGAATCGCGCTCGGCGTGGCGGGCGGCGGCAATCTCGGCATGCTCGCGCAGGCGGGTATTCTCGCCAGCGGTATGGCTTATGGCCGCGACCAGGAGCGCGAAGCAGACAGGATCGGCATCGCGCTGATGGCGCGCAGCGGCTATGCGCCCGCCGAGGCCGGGCGCGTCTGGGGCCAGCTGCTGGAAGAATCCGATGGCGCGAAGGCGGCTGGGGAGGACGTTTCGACGCCAATCATCCTGTTCGCGAGCCATCCGCCGCAGGAAGAGCGCCGCGAGGTCCTCGCGGCGGCGGCCAAGCGCGATTGGCCGGGGGCGACGCGCACGGGCACGGACGAGTACCGCGCCGCGCTCGCGCCGCACCGCATGGGCTTCCTGTACGACGAGGTCCGCCGCCGGCGCTTCGGCGAATCACTGGTGCTGTTCGACCGCCTGCTGCAAGCATCGCCGCGCGACGGCCAGGTGCAGTACTTCAAGGGCGAGGCCTACCGGCAGCGTGGGCGCGAGGGGGACACGAAGCTCGCGCTCGAGGCCTACCGCGCCGCGCTCGAGATGGACAATACGCCGCCGGAAGTGCACCGTTCGCTCGGCACGGTGCTGCGGCAGACTGGCGAAGACGCCGAGGCGACGCGCGCCTTCCAGCGTTACCTCGAGCTGAAGCCCGATGCCGAGGACGCGGAACTCATTCGCAGCTATCTGACGGGGAGCCAATCATGAGACTCGCGCCGTGGCTTGCCGCCGCCGCGCTCTGCGCGCTGGCCGGCTGCGCCGCCCAGATGGTCAAGGTGGAACCGGGACAGGTGACGGTCAAGGAAGCGCTGAGCTTGAACACGGCGCATGCCTGGAACCGCTTCGAGCTGGGGCAGCAGTACTTGAGCGTCGCGCCCGGTGCGGCCGAAGTCTGGACGCAGGACGGCATCACGCTCGACGCCCTCGCGTTCTTCGTCGGGGTCGCGCAAGGAGAGACCCTCGGGCGCGCGATCGCCGGCAAGAAGCTGCCCGCATTCCGCAGCACGATGACGCCCGGCGAGATCGTTGAGCTCTACGAGCAGATGGTGACGCAGGACGGCTCCGCGTTCGCGCTGAAGCGCGTCGCGCCGGGCCGCTTCGGCGAACAGCCGGGCTTCCGCTTCGAGCACACCATCACGCGCAAGAGCGACAGCGTGCTGCTCAAGGGCGTCGGCCAGGGCGCCGTGGTCAAGGGCAAGCTCTACCTGGTCGTCTTTACCGCGCCATCGATCTACTACTACGACCGGCACCTGCCGCAGGTCGAGCCGCTGATCGCCTCGGCCCGGATCCGCGCGCCCTAGGAGCCGCTGAACCGGGGTTTGCGCTTTTCCATGAACGCGAGCCGCCCTTCCTTGTAGTCCTCGCTCGCCGCGCAGCGGCGCATCGCTTCGCGCATGCGCGCCTGATCCGGCGTTCCCTCGGACTTCACGTACTCCTCCAGGATGGTCTTGGAATTCGCCATCGCCAGCGGCGCGTTCTCCAGCAGGGTGGCGATGACGCCGTCGACGTAGGCCTCGAGCTCCGTGTCGGGCAGCACGCGGTGCACCAGGCCCATCGCCAGCGCCTCATCGGCGCCATAGCGCCGGCCGAGGAACATGATTTCGCGCGCTCGCGCATGACCCACGGTTTCCAGCAACCGCTTGTGTCCCTCCACGTTGTAGGCAAGGCCCAGCTTCGCGGCGGGGATCGCGAACTGCGCGGCGCTCCCGCAATAGCGCAGGTCGCAGGCGAGCGCGAGTTCCAGCCCGCCGCCCATGCAAAAGCCGTGGATCATCGCCACCGAGGGCTTGCGCGAATCCTGTATCGCGTGCAGCGCCAGGTCGAGCAAGCCGTCGTACTCGCCGATCGCCGCCTGCCCGTCGCGCATCTGCTCGAACTCCGAGATGTCGGCACCGGCGGCAAAGGCCTCGGTGCCGGAGCCGCGCAAGGCGATGCAGCGCACCTCGGGATTCCTGTCGAAGCGCGCGACCGCCGCGGGCAGCGCACGCCACATGGCGCCGTTGATGGCGTTCATCTTCGCCGGCTGGTCGAACACGATCCAGCCCACGGCGCCGCGCTTCTCGAGCCCGAGGCGAGCCTCGCTCATGCCCAGCGCCCCGCCTCGACCTGGTGGAAGAAATCCTCGACCACGCGGTTGAAAAGCGCCGGGTCTTCCAGGTTGAGCGCATGGCCGCTCCTGGGAAGCACCGCCAGGCCCGCGTGCGGGATGGTGCGCTTCATCAGCAATCCGGGCTCGAGCGTGGCGTCGTCCTCGTCACCGGCCACCACCAGCAGCGGCGCGGAGATCTGCGCCATCCCGGCCGTGAGGTCGTAGAGCGAAGGCCGGCGCGCCTGGTAGCCGAGCATGGTGTTGGCCGAGCCGAGCGCCGAGTGCTCGCTGAGATTGCGGATGAAACGCTCGAAGCCGCGGGGATCCTTGGCCTTCAGCTGCAGGCGCGCCGCGCGGTGGCCGTAGCTGGCGGCCGCCTGGGCCATGCCCTCCTCCAGCATCGCCTTCGCGTTCGCCCTGGCGTCACGCTGGAACTCCTCCCTCTGCGAGGGCACCGCGCCGTAGCCGCAACCCGCGACCACCAGGCCCAACGCACGGTTGCTGTACTTGATGCCGAAGTGCAGGGTGGCAAAACCGCCCATCGACAGTCCCACCACATAGGCGCGCTGGATGCCGAGCGCATCCATCACCGCCAGCACATCGTCGCGCGCGTGCTCCTGCGAGTAGCGCTCGAAGCTCTCGGGCACCTCGGAAGGCGGGTAACCGCGCGCGTTGTAGGCGATGCAGCGGTAGCGCCGCGAGAAGTGCGCAAGCTGCGGCTCCCAGCTGCGCAGGTCGCCGGCGAACTCGTGCACGAACACGATCGGTGCGCCGCTGCCGCATTCCTCGTAGTGAATTCTTACGCCGTCGCCGGTCTTGATCTGGGGCATCTTGCTAGACTCTGGGGAAATGGATCTGAAGCTTAAAGGAAAGCGGGCGCTGGTGACCGGCGGTTCGAAAGGCATTGGCCGTGCCTGTGCCGAAGTGCTCGCAGCGGAAGGCTGCAGCGTGCTGGTGGCGGCGCGCAACCCCCAATCCGGCCCGAACGCCAAGGCCATCGACCTGTCGCAGCGCGGCGCGGCCGAGGCGCTGGCCGCCTGGGCAGGCGAGCTGGACATCCTGGTGAACAACGCCGGCGCGATCCCCGGGGGGGACCTGCTGCGCGTGGACGAGGACACCTGGCGCCGCGCCTGGGACCTGAAGATGTTCGGCTACATCAACCTCACGCGCCAGGTATATGCGCGCATGAAGGCGAAGCAGGCCGGGGTCATCGTCAACATCCTGGGCAACGCGGGCGAGAAGCTCGATGCGAGCTATATCGCGGGCAGCACGGCCAATGCGGGCCTGATGGCCTTCACCCGGACGCTGGGCGGCGCTTCCCACGCGGACGGCGTTCGCGTGGTGGGCATCAATCCGGGACCCGTGGCCACCGACCGCCTGAAGAGCCTGTTCCGGCAGCGCGCGGAGGCCAAGTTCGGCGACCCGGAGCGCTACCCGGAGTTGTTCGCGGGCATGTCGTTCGGGCGGCCCGCCACGCCCGAGGAGATCGGCTGGGCCGTGGCGTTCCTCGCTTCGGAGCGCTCCGCCTACACGACGGGCTGCATCCTCTCGATCGACGGCGGGCTCGCCGCCCGGTCTGCGTGAACGAGCTCGCATGAAAGCCCTGCTGTGCAGGCAGTTCGGCCCGCCCGAGTCGCTGGTGCTCGAGGACCTGCCCTCGCCCAGCGCGGGCGCGGGAGAAGTCGTCATCAGCATCAAGGCGGCGAGCGTCAATTTCCCGGACGTGCTGATCATCCAGAACAAGTACCAGTTCAAGCCACCGCTGCCCTTCTCGCCCGGCAGCGAGCTCGCCGGCGTGGTGAAGGAAGTCGGCCCGGGCGTGAGCAACGTCAAGCCGGGCGACAAGGTGATCGCCTTCACTGCCTTCGGCGCGTTCGCCGAGGAAGTGAAGACGGAAGCGGCGCGCCTGTTGCCGCTGCCCGAGGGCATGAGCTACGAGGAAGGCGCCTCCTTCATCCTCACTTACGGCACCACCGACCACGCGCTGCGCGACCGCGGGCAGCTCAAGGCCGGCGAAACGCTGCTGGTGCTCGGCGCCGCGGGCGGCGTCGGCGTGGCCGCGATCGAGATCGGCAAGGCGCTCGGCGCGCGCGTCATCGCCTGCGCTTCGAGCGACGACAAGCTTGCAGTGTGCCGGCAGCACGGCGCGGACGAATGCATCAACTACGCGAGCGAAGACCTGCGCGAGCGCATCAAGGCGCTCGTCGGCGGCAAGGGCGTGGACGTGATCTACGACGCGGTGGGCGGCCCTTACAGCGAGCCGGCGTTCCGCTCGATCGCCTGGCGCGGCCGGCACCTGGTGATCGGCTTCGCGGCGGGCGACATCCCGAAGCTGGCGCTCAACCTTGCGCTGCTCAAGGGCGCCTCGGTGGTCGGCGTGTTCTGGGGCGATTTCACCAGGCGCGAGCCGCAGGCTTTCGCCGAGAGCGCCAGGCAGCTCGCGCGCTGGTACCGGGAAGGCAAGCTCAAGCCGCACGTGTCCACGACCTTTCCGCTGGCGCAAGCGGCCGAGGCGATGAACCTGCTCGCCTCGCGGCAGGCGAAGGGCAAGGTCGTCATCCGCATCGGTGCTTAGCGGGTTTCTCGAGACGCTTGCCGGGCTGGCCAGCCCCTGGGCGCTCGCCTTCTGCCTCGCCGTAGTGTTTTTCGCCTACGCGCTGCGCGGCGCGACCGGATTCGGCGCCGGCGTGGTCGCGATCCCGCTGCTGCTGCTGGTGTTGCCGTTCACAGTGGTGATTCCGGTCCTCACCACGCTGGGCATCGCCGCCTCCCTGGGCCAATCGGTGCAGGAATTCCGCCATGTGGACTGGCGCGTGCTGCGCGGCCTCGCGCTGCCGACCGCGGCGGGCGTCGCCCTTGGGCTGTGGCTGTTCGCCTACATCGACCAGCAACTGCTGCTCAAGGCCTTCGGCGCGTTCATCATCGGCTACGGGCTGTGGGGCTTCCGGCCGCGCCGGCCCGGCGCAAGTCTGCCGCCGACTGCGCTGGCGGGCGTCGCGGGCGTATCGGGCGGGCTGGTGGCCACGTTGTTCGGCGGGATGGCGGGGCCGTTCTACGCCATGTATCTGAGGGTTCTCGAGCTGGACAAGCGGCGCTTCCGCGCCAGCATGTCCTCGGTGCTGCTATGCCTGGGCATGGTGCGGGCGGGCGGCTACGGCGGGCTGGGCTTCTACGACCTTCGGGTGCTCGCCGTGCTGCTGCTGTTCGCGCCGGTGATGGCGCTCGCCATGCTGGTCGGAGATCGCTGGCACGCGCGTCTGGATGAGGCGCGCTTCGAGAAGATCGTCGCCGCGCTGCTCGCGCTGAGCGGCTGCGCGCTGCTGTTCAAGTAGCGGGCGGCGCGCCGTCTCCAGGCCCCAGCGGACGCTGCATCAGCACGGTGTCCACCCAGCGGCCCAACTTGTAGCCCGATGCGCGCAACGTCCCTACGCGCAGGAAACCGAGGCGCGCGTGCAGCGCGATCGAGCCTGCGTTGGCGCTGTCGCCGATCACCGCGATCACCTGGCGGTAGCCGAGGCCCTCGCAGATGCGCAGCAGTTCGCCGAGGAGCAGCGTGCCGATGCCTTTGCCGAGGTGAGCTTCCTTGACGTAGATGGAGTCCTCCAGCGCGTAGCGGTAGGCGGAACGCGCGCGGTACGGGGCGCAATAGCCGTAGCCGAGGATCTCGCCGCGCTCCAGTGCAACGAGATAGGGCAGGCCGCGGCCGGTGACGTCCTGATGGCGCCGGCGCATTTCTTCCACGCCGGGCGGCACCTCCTCGAAGGTGCCGAGCCCGCGCAGCACGTGGTGCGCGTAGATGGCCTGGATCGCAGCGAGATCGCCCTGCGCGGCGGAGCGGACTTCCATGTCAGCAGGCGAAGTCGGGCTCTTCACGCTCGAGGATGCGCTTGAGCGCGGTGACGCAAGCAACGCCTTTTTTTCCCAGTTTTCCCATGGCGGCGATTATATGCGCCCCATAAGCGCGGCAGCGCACCGAGATTGCGCACCTGCGCCGCTACCTTCGATGTGATTAAGGAGCGAGATGAAGGTGAAGGTCGGCGCGGCGCGTTTTGCCGGGTGTTCCGGGTTGATCGTGTCGGCCCTGTTCTGCATTCTCGCCGGCATGCCTCTGGCGCACGCGCAGGACGCGGCGTCGCTGCGGGCGCGGCACGCGGCCTTGCGCGAGCTGTTGGCCAGCAACCAGTTCCAACGCCCGCTCTACCTCGCGTCGAGCCAGACGCCGGGCGGCCTGAAAGGCGACATCTACGCGCTGGTCGAACAGCCCTATGCCGTGGTCGGCCCGGCACTGCGGGGCCTGGACCCCTGGTGCGACATCCTGATCCTGCATCTGAACGTGAAGCGCTGTCGCGTTTCCACCTCGAAAGACGGGGACACGCTGAGCCTGAACATCGGACGAAAGTTCGACCAGCCGCTGGCTGACGCCTACCTGATCGAATTTCTTTACAGGTCAGTGGCCGCCGGGCCGGATTACCTGCAGGTGGTGTTGAACGCCGAGGACGGGCCGCTGGGCACGAGCCGCTACCGCATCTTGCTCGAAGTGGCGGCACTCGATGCCAAACGCAGCTTCCTGCACATGGCGTACTCGTACGCCTACGGCATGCTGGCGAGCGTGGCCATGCAAGGCTACCTGGCGACGGTCGGGCGCGACAAGGTGGGCTTCAGCATCGTCGGCAGCACGCGCAACGGGCAACCCGTCTACATCGGCAGCATGCGCGGCGTGATCGAGCGCAACACGATGCGCTACTACCTGGCGATCGAGGCCTTCCTCGGCGCGCTGTCGGCGCCGGCGTCGGAGCAGCTGGAAAAGCGCCTGAGCGCCTGGCACGCCGGCATCGAACGCTACCCCGTTCAGTTGCACGACCTCGAACGCGGCGTGTACCTCGACATGAAGCGCAAGGAAATCCAGCGCCAGCAAGTGCTGGGCTAGCGATCGGCAACCTCAATGCGTGCGCAACACTCCCAAAATCGCATCCTTGCGCCGCTGCGGGCCCTCGGCCTCAAGACGAAGATCCTGCTGGGTACCGCGCTCGCCGTTGCGCTCACGCTGGCCCTGTTCGACTGGAATTGGTTGCGCCCGTCGCTGGAGCGCCATCTCTCCGAAGAATCCCGGCGCCAGGTCAAGATCGGTGACTTGCAGGTAGAGCTTGGATTTTCCTTCGTGCCGACGGTGCGCCTGCGCCGCGTCCACATAGAGAATGCGCCGTGGGCCGACACCCAACGCCCGCTGGTGGTCGCAGGCGAAGCGTCTTTCACGTTGGCGTTCAAGACGCTGTGGGATGGACGGGGAGCGGTCTCCAGGATTGTCCTCAAGGATGCCGAAGTGGACCTGCAAAGGCTGCCCGATGGCCTGAGGAACTGGCGTCTGCGCGAGCCCGACTATCGCGGGCCGGGCAGATACAAGGTGTTGGCCATTGAAACGCACCGTACCAGGATCCGTTTTGCCGACCGGGGCATCGCTCTCGACATTGTCGGCACCTCGAGCCGGGCCGATTCCGTCGAGTCCGGCGCGCAGGCTGACCCGGCCCTGTCGACCAGGATCGATTTCGAGGGCAAGTACCGAGGTGCTGCGTTCGCGGGCACAGTCCTGAGCAGCGACCTGCTGACAATCCAGGAAACCGGAAGGTCCTTTCCCTTGCGGGGCCATGCGACCTCGGGCAACACCAGGGTCGACGCCGACGGGACGTTCACCGATCTGCTCACGCTGTCTGCGATCGATGCCAGAGTGCGCATCGCCGGGTCGTCGCTCTCGAAGTTGCAGCCGTTCGTCGACCTGCATCTGGCTTCGCGCCCTTACCAGGCCGATGCGCGGCTGCGAAAGGACGGCAACAATTACGCGGTCGAGCAATTGCGGGCGAAAATCGGCGCCACCGACATCGCCGGCGAGCTCGGTTTCCGTGGCGACAGGAACGGCGAAGGGAGCGAGCGACCGCTTCTGCGCGCAACGTTGCGCAGCGCATCGGTCGCTCTGGCGGACTTCGACGCGGTCGATCGGCCCGCGGCGAAGGAAGCCGCACCCGCACCCATGTTTTCGCGCGGCGCACTAGGCGCCGAGCACCTCAAGGCGATCGACGCGCACCTGTCCATCGTTGCGCGCAGACTCGAATCTGCGGCAATGCCGGCGCTGGAAAACCTCAAGTTCAGCGCCGATCTCGACGCGGGGATCCTCAAGGTGAAGCTGATCGCCCTCGGCCTGGCGGGCGGCCGCGCCATCGGCGCGCTCACGCTCGACGCGAACCGCGAACCGCCGTCCTCGCAGTTGGCGCTGGACTTTCGCGGCATGCAGCTCGATCAACTGCTGCCGGCGCTTGCGTCCAAGGGGGTCAGCTCGGGATCAGCGAACGCGAACCTCCAGCTGAGCGGCCGCGGCAATTCGCTCGCGGCGATCGCCGGCAGCGCGAGCGGATCGATGTCGCTGTCTGTGCCCGAAGGGCGCATTTCGAACCTGCTCGATGCAAAGCTCGGCCTTGACCTGGGCAAGATCCTGCGGCTGATGTTCAGCGCTGACCGCGCGATTGCCGTGCACTGCGCGGCGATCGCGTTCGATTTCAAGAACGGCCTGGGAAGATCGCGCGCCATTCTGCTCGACACCGACCAGACGCGCATCGACGGCAACGGCACTTTGAATCTGCGCGACGAGACGCTCGACGTGCTGCTCGATCCGACGCCGAAGAAACCGGGCCTGCTCGCGCTGCACTCGGCGATTCGAGTTCAGGGTGCGTTGCAGCACCCGGTCTTCGCGCTCGAAGACAATGCCGGGCCGCGCACGGTAGCGCAGCAGGAGTACGCACAATGCCTGTGAACGTGACATCCGCATCCCATGTTGTGGGGATTGCCGGACTGCATCCTCTCTGAAACAATGAAACGGTGCCACCTGCGCGGAATGCCGCGCTGGGCAGAGTCATTACTTGGGGGAGGAACCGCCATGTTGCCACTACTCGCGCTTCGCACCGGTCTGCTCGCCGCGTTGACGGCAGCTTTTGCACTCAGCGGCGCAGCCTTCGCCGCCGACCATGCATCCGGCACGGCCGAGCGCCTTGCCGGCCTTCGGCATGCGGCAACCATCACGGTAGACGATGAAGGTGTCGCGCACGTTCGGGCGCGCAACGAACATGACCTGTATTTCATGCAGGGCTGGGTACACGCGCGCGAGCGCTTGTTCCAGATGGACTACAACCGGCGCCTGGCGAGCGGCACGCTGGCGGAACTGGTCGGCACGGCGGCGCTCGCCAGCGATGTCCAGTTGCGCACCATCGGTTTGCGGCGCGCGGCGCAGCGCTCCTACGATGCCGCTTCCGCGTCGACACGCGCCGCGCTCGACGCCTATGCCGAAGGCGTCAACGCGCGGCTGAAGGCGCAAAGCTCCCTGCCGCCGGAATACCAGGCGCTCTTGTTGACGCAGGTCGCGGCGTGGACGCCGGTGGACAGCGTCGTGATCGGCAAGCTGATCGCCTTTTCGCTGTCCTTCGAGCTCGACATCAGCCGTACGATCGCCCTGCAATCCTACGTTCAGGCGGGCAGCGTCTTCAAATTCGACGGCGTGAAGCTCTTCTCCCAGGACCTTTGGCGCTCTGCCGGCTTCGAGCCGAACGCCACCGTGCCCGATGCAGCGCTCGCCACGCCGCGCCCCCCGAGACACGACAAGGAGCAGCGCGGCATGGAGCGGGCGCGCGAAGCGGGCCATGGCGATCACGCGATCGAGCAGATGCGCGATTACCTCGACCGCGTGCGCGACATTCCGGTGTTCCGCGGCATTCTTCAGCGCGAGGCGCGCGGCAGCTCGAACCTCTGGGCGGTGTCCGGCGCGCTGTCGCAGCATGGACGGCCGCTGATCGCGAACGACCCGCACCTGTCGCTCGGCGTGCCCTCGACTTTCTTTCCGATGGGCCTCGAGTTCGACGATGAGCCGGTGTTCGGCAGCACCTTTCCCGGCGTGGTCGGCGTCATCCACGGCTACAACCGCCGCATCGCCTGGGGATCGACCAACAATCTCGTGGACGTGACCGACACCTTCAGCGAACAGGTGATCCCGGATCCCGGCTCGCCGAGTGGCTTGTCGACGCTATTCAAGGGCGTACCCGAGCCGCTGATCCCGATCCCCGAAACCTTCCGCGCGAACGCGGGCGGAAGCGTTGTCGTGATTCCCGCCGGCGGCAGCATCCCGGCGGCCACACTGGTAATGCCGCGCCGCGACGGCGGGCCGATCATCTCCTTCAATCCCGCGACCGGCGCGGCGTTGAGCGTGCAATACGTGGGCTTCGGGCCCACCCAGGAGGCCGAGGCATTTCTCATGATCAACCGCGCGCGCGACCTCGGTGAGTTCAAGGCGGCGCTGCAGCGCTTCGATTTCGGCTCGCAGAACTTCGTCTATGCCGACGTCGAGGGCAACATCGCGTACTTCACCACCGGTGAAATACCGGTGCGCGAGGATCTGCAGGCGATGACGGTGAACGGCGTGCCGCCATGGTTCGTGCGCAACGGCCAGGGCGGAAACGAGTGGCTGCCGGTGCGCAATCCTCAACCAAACCAGGCGACGCCGCACGAGGTACTGCCTTTCGGCGAGATGCCGCAGACCGTGAACCCCCGGGCAGGCTATTTCGTCAACGGCAACAACGATCCCGCGGGCGTCACGCGCGACAACGATCCGATCAACCAGCTGCGCCCGGGAGGCGGGCTCTATTACCTCGCGTACTCCTGGAACCGGGGCTTCCGCGCCGCGCGCATCGACAACAGGCTGCGCGAGCTGCTGGAAACCGGCAACCGTCGCGTTTCATTCAAGGAAATGCAGGCGATCCAGGCCGATGTGATCCTGCGCGACGCGGAGGTCCTCGCGCCGTACATCGTGCGCGCGTTCGATCGCGCGTCGACCGACCCGGCCGCCGGCGCGCAATTGCGCGCGCTCGCGACCGATGCGGGGGTGGCCGAGGCGGTCGGTCGCCTGCGCAAGTGGAACGGTTCGACGCCGACCGGAATCGCCCAGGGATACGACGAGAACGACAAGCCGGGCGAGCTCGCGGCGCCTTCCACGGCCGAAATCCGGGCGAGCATCGCCGCCACGATCTATGCCGCCTGGCGCTCCCGCATGATCGCCAGTGTCATCGACGGCACGCTCGCCGCCAGGGGCGGACTGCCGGCGCCGGACGACCAGGACAGCCTTGCCGCCCTGCGCAACCTGGTCGACAACTTTTCGGCCAATGGAGGCGTAGGCGCTTCCGGGATCGACTTTTTCGCGGTTGCCGGAATTTTCCAGGCTGCCGACCGCCGCGACTTCGTGATCCTCACCAGCTTGCGGGCAGGGCTCGATCTTCTCGGCAGTGCCGCTTTCGCTCCTGCCTTCGGCGGTTCCACGAACCAGAACGACTATCTCTGGGGCCGCCTGCACCGGATCGTATTCGAGCACCCGCTCGGGGGACCGTTCAACATCCCGCCGGCAGGCGGCGCCTTCCCGCAGCCGATTCCTGGGCTGCCCGGCATCCCCACCGACGGCGGCTTCCAGACTGTCGATGCTTCGTCCCACAGCGCGCGCGCCGATGCGGCGGACGAGTTCATGTTCCGCGACGGCCCGACGCACCGCACGGTCGTCGAAGCGCGGTCCGACGCAACGCGCGCGGAGTCCATCTGGCCCGGCGGAACCAGCGGCGTGCTCGGCAGCCCCAATTACTTCCAGTTCCTGGAACGCTGGCTGGCGAACGAAAGCATGCGGCTCAGCCTTGGCAGCGAACAGGTGGAACGTAACACCGCGGTGACCGAGAAATTCCGCCCCGCCATGTCGCAATAGCGGTGATCGGGCAACGAAGGTGGCATTGCGCACTTGCGCAATGCCACCTCAGCCCGCGGGAACGGGCCTGGCGAGATACGCGCGCCAGCCGCCAAGGTGCGAGATCTCCTCGGCACCGCGCACCGCCCAACTCTCGCACAGGAAACCCTGCACCCACTCGCCGTCATCGAGTTCAACGCGGCCGATGCCAAGCGGCGACGGGATCCCCGCTACGAACGAGCCATATTCGCTGACCGGCAACCTCCACACCTCGAGGTCGATGACGCTGCCATGGTCCGCGTCGCGGACCAGGCCGGGTTTTGGCGGCGTCGTGCCGGGCAACGCGAAGAGGCGGTAGCGTGCGGTGGTGCGCGCCGGTTTTTCCAACCGCGCCCGACGCTCGGTCAGTTGATGATTGAGCGGGAGTCCCGACAGGTGGGCGCCGACCACCGCCACGCGCACGCTGTCGTCGCCAGTGGTGATCGGTGCGGGCGGCGGCAGTACTTCGTCCAGCGCGCCGAGCTTGAGCCCGGTGAGGTGATGGAAGCGCTGCGCCAGGTCCGCGAGCATGAGATCGGCTCCCGCCGGCGCGATCAACGTGATGCCGAAAGGCAGGCCATCCGGGCGCATCGACGCTGGAACCGCGCAGGCAGCGAGGTCCAGGAGATTCACGGAATTGGTGTAGTGACCGAGCCTGCGATTGTTCAGGAACGGTTCCGCGAGCACTGCCTCGATGGTGTAGATGGTTGGTGCGGTCGGCACCACCATCACGTCGGCGCGGGCCCAGAGACCCGCCGCGCGCTTTTTCAGCGCCTGCAGCCTGGTCAGCCCGGAAAACAGGTCCGCGGCCGAATACTTGGATGCCCCTTCGATGATCTTGCGCACCACCGGGTGCACCTGGTCGGGGTGGGATTCGAAAAAGGGCCGGATGGCCGCCAGCCGCTCCGCCACCCACGGTCCTTCATAGAGCAGCGCGGCAGTTTCCAGGAACACCGAGAAATCGACGCCAATCGGTTTGCCGCCGAGGCGTTCGAGCTTGGCGACTGCGTGTTGGAATCCTTGTCTTGCTTGCTCGTCACCACAAAACTCGAGCGGTTCGGGCAGTGCAAAAGTAAAGCGTTCGGGCAGCGGCGGCACGGATAGCGTCAGGTCGCGCGACCACGGATCGTCCGGATCCGGACCGCGCGCCGCATCGAGTACCGCGACCGCGTCGGGCACGGTGAGCGCGAACACCGAAACGCAGTCGAGCGACTGGCAGGCGGGCACCACGCCGCGCGCGCTGATCAGGCCGCGGCTGGGTTTCAAACCGACGATATTGTTGAATCCGGCCGGCACCCTGCCTGAACCTGCGGTGTCCGTTCCGAGCGCGAAGCCCACCTCACCGCGGGCGACAGTGACCGCGGAACCGGAGCTGGAGCCGCCGGAGATATACTCGGGC
>Ga0137435_1000290_pt1 | contig 17067 bp, 27 predicted proteins | sample EasRivERMGT100_2_FD_104904 | JGI IMG/M metagenome (GOLD analysis project Ga0137435, IMG submission 104904) | Soil microbial communities from meander-bound floodplain in the East River, Colorado, USA - East River MetaG ERMGT100_2 | ecosystem: Environmental > Terrestrial > Soil > Floodplain ... | reverse complement strand
GCATCGAAGAGGACATCGGTGATCCGATCGCCGAAGGCCGTGAACGAGCCCGACAGATCCTTCAGGCCCATCACGTACCGCTTGTTCGAATCGCCGAGGCTCGTGGTCTCGACCTTGTCCTTCGCCATGTTCAAGGTCCAGTCGGAGATGTTCCCGATGGCGACGTACGCATCGCCCGAGTTCATCTTGAGAGCCACGATGCCCTCTTTGCCGTGGGTGCCGGGGTTGTTGACGGGTGCAGCAGGTGCGGGCATGGGCTTCTCCTCTAAATGCGGACGGTGAATACCTAGGCGGCCGTGACTTTGAGCCCGGCGCGCTCGACCAGTTCAATCAGGGCGGCGACCAATACGCGGCGCCGGGCGATGACAATCGGGACAAACACGCCGCCCACGGGCATCCGCCCGGTCGACTTCCCGTTTGCCCAGCGCCGCGCCGCCGTGCCGTATTCGAAGATGTGCGCGTGCTTCGCGGTCGACTTGACCCGCGCCCTGGCGCTGACGGCATCTGTGGCGATCTCGACGACGACGTGCGCCTTCAGGTTGCCTGTCGGCCCGGTCGGATACCCGGCGGTGATCTGCCGCGCGGCCTCGTTCGCCTCGGCGTCGACTAGCACCGCGGCGTCGCGCACGAGCTCGGGCGGCAGCTTCTTCAGCGCCTCCCGGAGTTCGGTCAGGCCGGAGATCGTGAGCGCCGCGTTACTCACGGCCGCGGACCTCGACCGCTGAGAGCAGGAGCTCGAGGTGTCGCTCGTCGATGTCGTTCACGCTTTGCACCTGCAGCACGCGGCCCTCGTGGAGGATCTGCGTGTCGAGGGTGATGCCGGGATGAAACTGGCCCCGGACGAAGAACGCGGCCTGGCCCTCGACGACCGAGGCCGCCGCTGACTGCAGCGAGCAGTACCACGCCGCCGGGACCAGCGGGCTCGCGCCCGTGGTCTGCAGCAGCACGCGATGACGGTAGGCGCCGATGCCCATGATCAGGCCAGCGCCGGATCGCGATAATTCGCGAGCAGGTTCCGGAGTTCCTTCCAGATCGCGGCCTCATCCGGCCGCGTGCCGAGGTCGTCGCCGCGGTGTTCGTAGTAGTGCACGGTCAGGAGCAGGATCGCGTGCTTGACGGCCCGGGGCGCGGTCACCGGCGTCCAGGTGGCGTCGCCCGCCGGCCCGAGGTACGCGAGCACCGCCTCCTGGGCCGTCTCGAGCTTCTCGGCCACGTCGTCGTCGTGCGCCGCGTCGGTGATCCGCAACTGTCTCGCCTTCACTTCGTCCGTCGTCCAGAGCGGGCCGGCGAGCGTGACGCGCGAGAACGTGAGCGTCATGGCGCGACCTCGTCGACCGGCGCCGGCTCCTCGACAGGGGGGGCCGTCGTGGGCGTGGCCGGCGCCGGCGCCGCCAGATCCCGCATGGCGAGTGATTCGAGCGAGTAGTACTGCTGCTGGAGGTACGGCGTGTCGCCGCCCGGCACCGGGCCGAGGCCGAAGTACTTCCGGCGCGCTTCATTCGGGGACATCGCCCCGGCGCTGATCGCATCGTGGGCGGCCTTGGTCTTGGTCGCGGTGTCCATCCAGATCAGGTCATCCAGGTCGAATTCCGTCCCGTACGGGGCCGGCAGCTCGAGGCCGGCATCAAGCGCCGCCTCGATGCCCGTCAGGTGCGTCTGCAAACACTGCGAGTGGTACTGGAGCGTCGAGGCCTCGTTGTTCGCGTACGGCGGCTGCTGGCTCGAATCGACCATCGAGATCGGCACGCCGAAACAGCCGGCGATCGTCTTGGCCGTCCAGCCCATCTGATCGATCCATTGCGAGTCGGCGGCGGAACTCCCGATCGGCTCGTACTTCAGGAAGTCGCCGAGGATGGCCGTCCGATTCGATCCGAGGTTGTTCCACTTCTCGCTGATGCGCTCGATGGTCTTCTGATCCATCGACGGGGCCCCGGCCGGCGGCGTCAGCATCCCACTCGGCCGGCCGCCGCCCGAGAAGAACGCCGTGCTCGAGGCCTGCATCGCCAGGCTCTGACTCGCCGCCCCGCCGCAGGCGTAGAGCGGCGAGAGGCCGACCAGCGGATGAAAGGCACAGTTCCAGCGGTCGTGGATGATCTCCTTCGCCGGCACGACCAGCGGGCCGCCATCGGCCGGGACGCCGGCCAGGTCGTTCGCCTGGAGCTCGTAGTAGACGCTGCCATCGGGCGCGACCAGCGGCTTCACGCGGCACGGGTCGAGGACATAGAGCGACGTGACGACGCCGCGGGCGTCCCGATCCTTCAGGACGTACGTGTTGCCCCAAAGCAGCTTGCTGAACATCCAGGCTTCGAAGAATTGCGCCGCGGTCTGGTAGCGGTTCGGGACGCGCAGGACCGGCGAGAAGGCCGGACTCGTCGCCTCGTGCCAGATCCCGTTGGCATCGATGGCGACGAGCCGGCACGGTAGCTTCCCGATATCGGACGCGATGAGCGAGACGCACCGAAAGACGACCGGGTTCGCGAGGGCGGTCTCGAGGCGCAGCTCGTCGTTGTTCTGCCAGGCGCCCGCGTAGGGCTCGCGCACGACCGGCGTCCAGGCGCCCGTCCCTGGCGCCTGCGTCGCGCCCGGCGCGAACACCTGGCGCAGGGACGAGCGGATCGACGCGAGCACGCCCACGCGCTCAGCCCTTGGCGGCGCGGCCGGCCGGCGCCTCGGCGCTCGTCGGCGCGGGCCAGGCGACGCCGGTCAGGTACTTGACCGCGTTCGCGTTCGCCTTCGCCCAGTTGATGAAGCGCTCGGCGCGCAGCCCGACGCAGTTGTTCTGCCAGAGCGAGACGAGCACCGTCGTCGCGTCCGCGGGGGACATCGGGACGCTGTCCATCTGCAGCGAGGCCTGCTCGGAGGCGTCGATCGTGACGCCGCCATCGTCGGCGTAGAGGACCAGTTGCGGCTGGAGCGCGATGACGTTGGCGCCGGCGGCCTGGCTCGTGATGAAGGTCAGCCCCTTGTAGGTGCCCCCGTTGATCGTGACGCCGGGGAACTCCGGCGAGCCGTCCAGGTTCGTCCGGAACGTCAGCGAGAGCGCGTTGGCCGCCGACATGATGAACGTGACGCCGCCGACCGCGATGTTGTTCGTCGCGAAGTGACTGATCAGCCCGATGATGTCGGCGAGCGGGTTGGCCGTCGCGGCGGCGGTCGGCGCGCCGTTCGTGATCGACGCGGGATTGACGCCGGCGACCGCGGCCACGGCCGGATCGATGAACTGCTGGTCGAGAAACTGCGCAATGCCGGCGATCATGTCGGCGCGGACCAGCGCCTCGGCGCTCGGGTTGCTGAGCATGACCAGCTCTTTCGTCAGCACGATGATCCCGGCGGCCTTCGAAACGCCGAGCGACGTGGACGAAAACGCGAGTTTCGATACCGGCTTCGGTTTCGCCTCGCCGACCCAGCCGTACGTGCCGCCCGCGGTCTGCGTCGGGACTTTCGTGTTGAAGGGTACCTGGCGCAGGCCGGGGATCTTGCCGAGGATGGTGGCCGGCCGCAGGAGCTCGATGAACTCATTCGAGACGTTCTGGTTGACGAGCGGCGATGCCCAGGTCGCATCCGTCGTCGTGCCGGGCGCGACCGCGGCCTTCAGATAGAGCGCGACCTCGGGCGTCGAGTCCTTCCAGTCCGCTCGGTTCTCGGCATAGTGGATGGCATCGCGCACGTTGCCCTTGCAGACTAGCTGCGCGCAGGCGGCGCGGACGAACGCCGTGCCGAGCGGCACGTTCGCCTTGACCGAGATCGACGGGTAGCTCGACCGCGGCGCCGGCGCCGGCGGGACCGGGACCGCGGCGGTGATCTGTAGCTTCTCGTGCTCGCGCCAGCGCGCCAGATCCGCATCGATGGACTTGACCTGGACGGCCAGGCCATCGTGCTCGGCGGCCGGATCGGGCTCGAGGGTCTTGTTCTCGCCCGCGGCGCTTTCCATGATCTCGGTCATCGTCGCGGCCAGGGCGGCGCGCTTGTTTTCCAGATTCTGAATGTGCTCCGAGATCGTCTGCTTCATAACAGGCTTCTCCGTGCGGCGTGGCGCCGCGAGTGATTTCACCAGTCGGATCGTGGCGCTCGCATTCGCGGGAATCGTCACGAGAGAGAGTTCACAAATTTCCGTTTTGACCAGCCGGCGCGCGCCGGTTTTCAGGTACTGCACGCCGCCATCGAGGACGCGGAACCCGATCGAGGCGCCCGAGATCACGCCGGCCTTGAGACACTGCCAGGCGTCATCGATGCGCGCCTTGAGCGGGCCGGCTTCGTCGATCTGGGGGAACGTCGCTTCGAAGGTGATGCCGTCGGCCGTGGCCGTCAGGTGCGCCGTGCCGATGGGCGCCGCGGTGTCGTGATAGAGCAGGAGCGGGACGGGGTTCCGGAAGGTCGCGCCGGCCGGGTCGAAGATGTCGCCCTGGCGGTCGAGCTCCGGCGTCGACGCGATGCCGCTGATCGTCCGACGCGACGGCTCGACCGCCTTGACCTCGAGCAGCGCGTACGCACGGTCCATCGGTTCACGACTAGACCGCGAATCGGCCGGATTGTCGATTTGTACTAACGAATTTGGGGGTGTGACAGGGGGGGGTCAGCCCTTCGGCGGCCGCTCGCGCCCGGCGCGGGTGACGACCTGGCGCAGCCAGTCGGCCATCGAGAGCCGCGCCTGGGCGGCCTGCTGCTGCGTCCGGTCGAACTGTTTCGACGGGAGCCGGAACGCGACCGTCACCGAGGGATCCTCGTCGTCGAGCGGGCGCCGGCCGCGCTTCATCCGACCACCAGCATCTGGTAGCTCGGCGTCGCGGCCGCCGCCTGGCGGTTCATCAGGTCGACGGCCATGATGAGCGCGACGACGCCGTCGATCCGCTCGGTCGAGAGCGTCTTGTGCGGGCGGATGTTGCCGGCCGAATCGGTCTCGACGGCGACGTTGCTGATATTCCAGCGCAGGACCGGATGGCCGTCGTGGCGCAGCCGGCGGCCGAGGATCGCGCCCTCGAGGGCCTTGGTCGGCGCCGAGAGCGAGGCGAAGCCCTGGCGCATTGAGACGCAGGCCAGCCCGTCCTGCTGCTGCAGGCGCGAGACCATGTCGGTGGCGTTCCATGGGTCGAAGGCGACCATCTGCAGGGCAAACTCCGCGGCCCATTGTCGCAGGACCTGGCGCAAGATGTCGTAATCGACGACCGCCCCAGGCGTCGACGTCAGGAACCCCTGCCGCGCCCACTCGTCGTACGGGACGTGGTCCCGGCGGGACCGTTCCAGGATCCGCTCCTCGGGCACGAAGAACTGGGCCAGGACGTCGAACCCGAGCTCGTCCGGAAAGACCGCCACGATGGCCGTCAGGTCGGTTGTGGTGCTCAGGTCCATCCCGACGTAGCACCGGCGCCCCTGGAGCGCCTGGCGGCTCGCCGGTGGCGCCAGGCAGGCATCCCAGGCCGTCATCGAGATCCACCGGGCGGCCTGCTCGGTCCACTGGTTGAGATACAGCCGGCGAAAGTTGTTCTCCTGCGCCGGAATCAGCTTCGCCCGGGCCGCCATGTTCTGCATCTCCTCGAGCGATCGAAAATCGCCGAGGGCCGGATTCGCCTTCTGCCAGACGCGGCGCTTCGTCCAGTCGGCCCCTTCCGGCGCCTCGTACAGGATCGGGAGAAACGACGGATCGATCTCGGGCCGCTCCTGCACCTTCTTCGCGTGCGCGTACAGCTCCCAGAGAATCGAGTGCCGATCGTACCCGGCGGTCGAGATCACGAGCAGCAGCGGCTGCTCCCGGGCGCCCATCGACGTCGAGAGCACGTCGTACAGCCGGCGATCCGGCGCGGCGTGGAGCTCGTCGTAGATGACCATCGACGGGTTGAACCCGTGCTTGCTGTACGCCTCGGCCGAGATCGCCTTGTACGTGCTCGCGCTGTCGCGATGCACGATCCGCTTCTGCGACTCGATGACGTAGCAGGCGTCGTCGAGCGCCGGGTCGTTCCGAACCATCTGCGCGGCGACGCCGAAGACCAGGCCGGCCTGATCCCGATCGGCCGCGGCCGAGTAGACCTCGGCGCCGATCTCGCCATCGGCCAGGAGCCCATAGAGCGCGATCGCCGCGGCGAGCTCCGTCTTGCCGTTCTTGCGCGGCAGCATCAAGAGGCACGTCCGGTACTGCCGCAGCCCGTCGCGTCTCTTCTTGAACAGTTTCTTGAGGATCCGCACCTGCCACGGGCGCAGGTTGAAGGTTTGCCGCGCGAACGCGCCCTTCGTATGCGTCAGGGTGTTGATGAACGCGATCGGCTCTCGAGGGGGCGCCGGCGGCAACAAGGCGCCGTCATGGCGGGTGGGTGCGTTCCGGTTCCATCCCCCTCGCCGGTCACGTTTCAGCGGGACGACGACAGGATCAGGCATAGTTCATCTAGGCAAAGATCGTATGTACGGCTGGGATGGTTTCCAGGGTGTCCTCTGTTCAACCTCAAAACACCCCCCACTCCCTATTAGATCCTCCCATGTCGACGGTCAGGCCTACCTATTGCTTCTACCCATGCTTTCACTCATATGTGTAGATGATCTGGTTCGCCCGACGTGCGAGCGAGATCAGATGGGCCAGCTTGTTGCGTTCATCGACAGGGAGTGTGGCGATCGACGGGTAACTCCCACGGCGCTGCATCTTGCCGAAGCTGTGGGCGCACGACCGAGAGCAGAAGACGGCAGCAGCGTACCCGCGAAACGCATCGCCGCAATTAGGGCAGATGTGATGCAGCCCATTTAGCGTCGCCCGCATGTAACCAGCGCGGATGCCGTGACCAATGCGATACGTGTAACACGTCTCACACCATCGGCTCGCTGGCCCTGCCACGGGTTGCCCACAGGGGCACATTGACGCCTGCAAGCGGGCGTGTTCGCGAGCGTACTCCAACTGAGCGCGAGCGATGGCGGACTCGGCATCAACCACCGCTTGTCGGTCAGCCGTCTCTGCGCGACGTCTCGCACCGCTACACTTTTTTGAACAGAACCGTCGCGCGTCGCGTTTGGCGGCCGGGCGCCAGAACGCCACGGTGCACCATTCACAATGCAGATCGACCGTGTGTCTGGGCGGCATGACCCCTACTTGGCCGCCTTGATCGGCACGACTTCACCCTGGACGACCGTCTCGGGAAGCAGGCCGGCGGACTTAGCAATCTCCAGCGTTTGTTGTGGTCCGATGCCGGTCTGTCGTGCCGCGATGAGCATCATCGAAATCATGTTGTTGTGACTCGCGCGCCAGCGTGTGTACCCACCGACCGCGCCGATCGCAATCTGGACACGACGCAGACGGTCAGGATCCTTCCCGCGATAGGTCCCAAGAAACTCGGTGATCTCTTTGGCACCAGCCAGGGCCGCTTCTTCGAGGGCTTCGTGTAGGGCTTCGGTCGTTCGTCTCGACATGGTTCACTCTCCTCGTTGTGTTTTCTGTTGATGGCAGCGACGACAGAGGGGCTGGAGGTTCGCACGATCCCAGAACCGGCCAAGGTTTCCCCCGTGCTTGGTGATGTGGTCGACCTCGAGCGCGAGCGCGACTTTGCCGCAGCTGGCGCACGTGTAGCCGGCCTCGCGCAGTACGAGCGCGCGCAGCGCCTTCCATCGGGGGGTGCGGTACCACCGCCGGATCGCGTAGTTCGGGCGGGCGTGTTCGGTCTGGACGGCATGAGCCAGGCAGCGGCGGCGCAAGGTCAAGGTCGAGCAGCCGGGCACGACACAGAAGTGCGGCGCTTGCTGGGGCATCAGTCCTCGCGGTCGAGCTCGGCGCGCAGATCGGTGTTGAGCTCGGCGACGGCCTCGACCAGGTCGGTCACGCGGAGCGTGAGCACGGCGAGTTGCGCGCTGATCTGGCGCAGGCGCTCGAGCGTGAGCGCCAGCAGCAGGAACGCCATGACCACGGCCAGGGCCAGCAGGGCCTGATCGGGCGTCACCGCGGCCCCTTGCGCGCCGCCAGCCCCGGTGGCTCAGGGAACTTGGTGCGCATGGTTGCTCGTTCTTCCTCGGTGCGCGTAATCACCGGTGCGCGCCACCCGCAGCGATGACAGACCAGGACCACCCGGCCATCCGGCGCGCGGTCGCGCCAGGTGTGCGGGTGGTTGCAGAGGAAAGCCCAGGGCATGGCGTCACGCGAGCGGCAGCGCCACGCCGAGCGCCGCGAGCTCCTCGATCGCGTCATCCATCAGCTCGCAGTTGGCGCCCGGCTCGGCATGGATGATGAAGCACTCGAGGCACACGAGCACGCGCACCTGGGGCACGTGCGGCCGGAAGCGCACGGCCTGCCGGCACAGGGCGCACGTGCCCTCGAGGTCCTCACGAAAGAACACCGGGAGCGTGGCCGCGGCACAGACCACGATCCGCGCGATGCCCTGATCTGCGTGCGGCATCGGTCAGTCGTCCTTCGGATCAGGCGACTCGCGGTCGATCAGATCGAGCAGCCGATTCACGACCGCGGTCGTGTTCGGCGTCGCGACCACGCCGAGGCGCAGCTCGAGCGTGCGATCGTCGAGGGCCGTGAGCCGGACCATGTGCGTCACAGCGCGCGGAATGTCCGCGCCGGCCGGCACATAGTAGATCTTCATCACGTACTGCTGGACGACGGGATTCTCCTTGAGGTAGGTGTCGAGCGTCTCTTGCACGTCGATGATTGGGTCGGGCATGGGTCTCTTCTCCTTCGGTTGGTCTTCGCTTCAGTTTCGCCGCGCGCATCGCTGGCAGTCGTCGGCCGCCTGGCCGCGCGTCACGTAGGCGCCGCAGCCGCCACACCGCGGGCGGGCCGCTGGCCGCCAGGTCCCATCGGTGCAGTGATGGCGGTACGGCGTGCGGCCATCCCGCCGGCGCGCGAACAGGCCGCCGCAGCCTGGACACGTGACGCGCGCGATCGGGCCCGTCACTTTCGCCACCGCGCCAGGGCCGAGCCCACGACGCCGCCGAGGATCCAGCCGAGCGCCAAGAGTCCGAGCCAATACGGCCAGGCGTGCCACCTATACATCGCCGGTCACCCGAGAAAGCCTTCGTGCTCTTCACACCCGAGATCGCCCTGGTCGTCCGAGGCGTGCCGCGTGCCGGCCGGCAGGCCGAGCCCGAACACGTCGGGCGGGACGTCGAGCTCGAGGAACCGGGCGTACCACCAGAGCGCGCCCCGGATCGCGTCCGCTTCAGTGCGATACCGTCCCGCGCGACGGATCTCATTCACCGCGGCTTGTTCGTCATCCGACCAGGTGAGCGGCATTCGTTCCCCCTTCAGACTTCGCGGATCGTGACGCCGTGGATCGCTTCGACCAGGCGCTTCCGCAACCGATACGCTTCCGTTTTCGTCGGCCGACTCTTCGTGTCTTCGATCACGACTTCCCCGCTGCGCGCCTCGACGTACCGGAAATCCGCGCGAAACCGCCCGCACGGGACCGGGCGCCCGTCAGCGCGCCAGAGCTCGAGGACGATGATCGGAAACTCCGGTTGCCGCTCGAGCGCGAGGATCTCGCCGGCGGCCGCCAAGACTTTGAGCGCTTCATACCGGCGCGCTTCTTTCGTCGAGTCGAACCGGATCCCGTCGACCGTGCACATCTGCGCGTGGTACTTGTTCGCGCGGAGCGGCGGCGCGTCGAGCTCGCCGCCGAGCTGCCGCGTCCAGGCGGCGCGGTCGGACATCACGACGCGGGCTCCGTCGGCGACGGCGGCGGGCAGTGGCGATGGAGCGAAATCAGATACTTCGTGAACGCCACGAACACGGGGACCGGCATCGGGAGTTTCGGTCCCTCCTCGTGCTTCCCGCACCGTTGGCAGGTCGCGAACCACGGCGACGGCCCGAGCGTGAGCCAAGACACACCGCGCCGTCTCATGACTCGCCGGGCCCTTCATAGGCTCGCCGCGATCGCTCCAGGACGACGATCTGCTCGACGGCGATGACCAGGCGCTCGACCGCTTGAGACGCGGACCAGAGGCGCGTCGCGTGGGCGCGCGCCGTCGCCGTGTTCGCGCGGGCCCAGTCGGCCGGCGCGGCGCCGAGCTCCTCGAGGTAGACCGCGGCGCGGCGCAGATCTTCGAGCATGAGCGCGGCGATCGGGTTCGGCAGGAGCGGGGGCGTCACGGGATCTACTGCCGCCACTGCCCACTCACCGAGAGCGGCGAGGTGATGAAGGTCTGCGTCGTGGCTTCGCGAAAGACCGTGTTATCGACGGCGATCTGGACCGCCATGAACGGGTCCAGGACGCCGAAGCCGTAACTCACCGGCGTGGCCTCGAGCGACAGAAAGAGCGAGTCGCCCGCGATCGTGAACGTGTTGAAGTACGGCAAGCTGGTCACGACCTGGCTGAGGCCGTCGACGGGCGTCGAGTACCGCACGCGGGCGCTCGAGGCATTGCCGAGCACGCGGAACTGGATCGTATGTTTCACGACCACCGGCGGCGCCGACGGCTGCGTGGGCAGATTGTTCTGAACGATCGTCGTCGGCCGGCAGCCGGCGACCAGGAGCGCGATGACGACGAGCAGCGATCTCATGGGATGTCCCTTCTTACAGCGGTGGCTCCGGGCGCGGGTCGTCGCGCTCGCGCAGGTGTGAAATCATCCGGCCGTACTTCGTCTCGGTGTAGGTGATGAGGACGGGCAGGCCGGCCGCCTGCGCCTCCTTCGCCGTCGTCGCCGCGGTGAGTGAGAACGTCTGGTACGTCTGCTGGTTGTCGCCGGTGATGACAAACTTCTCGGTCCCGTTCTTCACCTGGCGCTTCACGATGCCGAGCACCTTGACCTCGATGGTCTCGGGCCGCGCGACCGCCGGCGTCGTGTCGGCCACGATCTCGCCCGTGGCCTGATCGACATCGCCGGCGCTCTGGGCCATCTCGTCGCCGCTGTAGATGCCCGAGAGCTCGTGCGGGAACGCCTTCCGCAGGGCGAGCGCTTCGGCACACTTCGCGATCATCGTGTCGGACATCGTGCGCCAGAGGCCGGCGAACTGCCCGCGGTCGTTTCGCGCGGCGTACGCGTCGGTCCGCGCGACGCCCCAGACCGGCTCGACGAAGCCTTTCCGCCACACGCCGATCTTGGCGGCGACGGGCGGATCGCTCGAGAGCCACACGTCCTGCCAGGCGCCCGTCGGGTCGCACCAGAACGGGCCCACCTGGCCGCGATACTCGCCCGTCCGCTGCGCGATGAGCCGGAAGCCATCGATCGCCGTCTGGATGGTCATCTTCGAGCCGCGGCGAATCGCGTAGATCTGGCGGGTCAACGGATCAAGGCCTGTTCGCTGCGCTTGATACAAAAACAACCGCAACTCGTCATCGGACACGCCAACAGCGATCTGTCTTTTAATCAGCTCAATTTGCTCGCGAGAGAAAGCTGTCGCGGGAATGATTGAGGTCGGAACCGTAGCAAGACTAGTAGCCATAACAACGAACCTCCTCACCAGACCTCACCGAACCGAACCCTGCCAAACCATGCCTTACAAATGCCTAACCCAACCTGACCCAACCCGGCAGCGCCAGGCCTTGCCATGCCACTCCGCTGCCCAACCCATCCACACCGCACACGGCCGAACCACAGCGGACCATGCCCCGCCTAGCCATCGCTACGCCCTAGCCGACCGATCCGTGCCCTACCGTGCCCTACCGTGCCAGACACCGCGCCAAACCCAGCCCGACCCAACCCCACCAATGCCCGGCCGTACCCGCACCGTGCCAGGCCTGATCATTCAGGAACCGTGATCTCAAAATGCTGCACAGCAAACCGTCCGTAGGTCGGCCGGAAATCCGCCAGGCCGATCAAGCGGCCCGCATTGACGAGCACGTCCTGCAAGGCATCGGGCGGAATGTATTCCGGCAAGTTGACCATCAGCTCGACTTCGATCGACCAGCCCACCCGCATGGCCGGCCGGACGCGCGTGATGCCGTTGCGCTGAATCATCACGCGACGGCGATCTTCGTAATCCCACGCCCGCGCGCCGAGCGAAGCGAGCGGCGTTAGGCATACCGCGCCGGCCTTGAAGAGATCCATTGCGCTCTTGCGCGGTGACCTCGGATCTTGGCGAAACTTCGCCGCGTGGATGACGGCCTGGCGCAAGTACTCGCCAGGAATCGCGAGCTCACCATCCTCGTTGCGGTACACGTAGCTTTCGAGGTCGTCGGATTTCTTGGCCTTTGATCCCTTCGCGGCCCGCGCCTTCGTCTCGACGCCTTCGACATTCCACCGATGAAAGAGCAGATCGGCGACGCCGACGATCCGCACCGATGCGACATAGGGCATCGAGTACTCGATGGTTGTCCTGCCGCCGTTGGTCACGTCCGGACCGATGGCGATCACTTCGCTCCGTGCTACGCTGCTATTCAGTCCTGTCATTTTGATCTCCTCATGTGACTGCGGGCCGCGTTCTCAGCGCGGCCCTTCGTTTGCCAGTCCATACCAAGCCATTCCAAACCCTGCCCAAGCACGCCAAACCGAACCGCGACGCGCCAAGCCCTGCCCTAGTGAGCCGTGTCACACCATGCCAGGCCTTGCCCAGCCAGACCGAACCGTGCCGCACCCCGCCATGCCTAGCCCTTCCATGCCTTGCCTTGCCACGCCGCGTCTTGCCTTGCCGCGCCGCGCCCGTCCCCACCAGGCCGCGGCAAGCCAAGCCCCGCCGTGCCCTGCCATGCAGCGCCAAGCCGCGCCGCAAATTTCTTCAGTCATCTCGGTCCCCTGCTGCCGCTTTCGCATGATCGAAGAGGCCGGTGGTCGACTCGGCGAGCGAGGCCCACGACTGGGGCCCGCGCACCGGCCGCAGGCGGCGCACCGGCGCAGGCGCCCGCGGCGCCGGTAGGTCGATCGGTGGCGCCGCCAGCTGCTGCAGGTCCGCGTCGGTGAACGGCCGGAACTGCTCGCCGCACGCCCGGCAGCGGTACTTCGGCCGCGAGACGCCGGGCAGCCGCAGCTCGAGCACGAGCGCGCCGGGCGGGATCTTGGTGGGGCCGTGCTGGCCGTCGCCGCAGCAGCCGCAGATGGTCTCGACGACGGCGAGCGTCCAGGTGGCGGCCATCACGAGGCCTGCCTTCGTCGTTGGGCGAGAGCCGAGTCCATCGCCTTGGTGATCTCCCGCCCGGTGGCGTACGGGATCTGGTGCACGGCCGCGAGGTCTTTCAACGTGGCGCAGAGCTCACTCATGGGCGGGACGTCGGCGTCGTCGCTCAGGCGGTCGAGCACCACGTGGGCCAGTTTGACGAGGACCTTTGCACACGCGGGGTGCGCGCCAGCGCACTGCTCTTTCTTTCTTGATCTTGATCTTGGGATCGGATTCGGATTCGGAACCCGCGGAAATTTGGCGCCGATCGCGTCGCATGTTGCGTCGTCGGCGCGATCCGGCGCAGCGTTTCCGCGCGGAAAGTTGGCGCCGTCGGCGTGATCCGGCGCTAACTTTCCGTTCGGATTCCGCGCGGAAAGTTTCTGGAATTGCCGCTTGCGCGCCTGGTCGGTGTGACGCTTTTCTTTCACGTCGGCGGCGCTCGGGTTGTAGTCGTGGAAGTCGTGGAGCCGGTAGCTGTCGCCCTCGACATGCAGGAGCCGGGCGGCCACCATGGCATCGATGACTTCCCCCGGCCTTTTGTCGTAGCGGGTGTCCTTCAGGACGAGGCCGGGCACCAGGCCGTCCGTCAGGTGGGCCACCGCGTAGCAGGCGCCGATCGTCCAAATCCCGATCACCCGCGCCACCGCGCCTTTGCCGAGCTGCTGGCCGGCGGCGAGGACTTTCCGATGGCTCGCGAAGTTGCTTTCAATCCGCAGCCAGGCCATTCCCAGCCCTCCGGTCCGCGCGGCGCGCGCGCATACGGGCGGCACACTCGGCTTGATAGGCGGCATAGTCGGCCGCGGACTGCTTGAGATAGGCCTGCCAGACGGCGACCGACACCGCAAACGCTGTGCCGACGCGCTGAACTTCGAATCCCTTGCGGCGCATTTGTCGTCGCAGGTTCCGCTGGCCGACGCAGTCGGGGCTGTAGCCCGCCTGCGCACAGACGTCCGCCAGCGGAATCAACGTCTCGGCGGCACGGGACAGCAGGCTCACAGCGTGCTCACGAATTCGCGGGCCGGGATGCCGGTCAGATGTTCAAGGCGCGTCGCCAGCCGGAGCGACGGGGTTTCGTGGCCGCTGATGATTTGGGACAGGTGACTGGGTGTAATACCCAGTTCCCTCGCCAGGGTCGCTTGGCTGATTTGCCGTTGCGCCAGGTAGAGGCGGACCTGAGGTTTCACGGGCATCACAGGGCGGCGGCGATGCTTAGGCACAGCCACACATTAGGAGTACCCACACATTGCTGTCAATGATAAATCGTGGTAGGCGTTTCCTAACTCCACATAAAATGTGGTAGTGTCCATATATTCATGGACGCGATTGCCCTATTACGGCGCAAATTAACGGAAATCAAAAAAGTACGTGGCCTCTCCGCGACGCTGGCCAGGACGGCAGGGGTGACGCCGTCTACGGTGAGTGAGTGGCAGCGCGGCGAGAGCCTGCCTTCGTTCGACAAACTCGACGCAATCGCGGCGGTGCTCGGCGTGACCGTGAGTGACGTGTTTCACGACGAGACGCAGCCTGTGTCTTTACAGAAAGGCACGGTCCTGAATGGTGCAGCGGCGGCTCTCTCTCGTCCCCAAATACAGCTCCACGACGCCATCGCAGAAGTCGCGCGACTCGCCTTCGCGGACCTCTCCCCATCGGCCCGAGCGGAACTCGTCATTAGCCAATTCTTCCCCGAGACTCTTGAGCGAACTTCGAGCCGTGAACCCCGTCACGGCAGCGGGGATCGACCTCTGGATCTACGCGCTCCACGCGCGCGACGTAGCCGATCAGCCTAACCCGCTCGCGGATCTGCTCACCACGTTCCCCGCGCTCGGCGCCGGCCCGAAGCGGCGGCCCGCCAAAATGCGGCGGCTGGTGCCTTGACTGAGCGCCCCCTGCGAGAGCCGGTGGTTCTCGCCGCATCACACGCGCCTTGAAAACGGACAGACGGCAACAGACAAAACGAGACACGCATGACGACGACAAAGACCGCGCCTGGGATTCGCCGGACGGCGGACGGCTGGCAGATTTACGCGAAGGTGCGCGGGAAGTTTGTATCCAAGCACTTCCCCACCAACACGCCGATGAAGACCCTCCGGGCGGGCCTCGAGGACCTGCGCGCCGCGGCCCACCTCGGCATCCAGGCGCCGGCGGCCTCGGCGGGGAGCACGACGCTGCAAGCGGACGTGAAGGAATATCTCAAGGCGAAGGCCGCGATGCCGTCGATCAACGATCGGACGCAGCGCATGACTTGGTGGTGCTCGCAGCTCGGGCCGCGGCGGTCGCGCGACACGGTCACCGCGATCGAGATCCGGCAGCAGCTGCAGGAGCTCATCAAGTCGGGCCGGTCGTCGGCGACCGCGAAGCAGTACTACATCGCGCTCCATGACTTCTACAAGATCATGGACGAAGGCCAGGTGGCGAAGAACCCGTGCAAGACCGTCGACCGGCCGAAGGAGGTCGCGACGGTCTGGACGCTGCCATCGCTCGAAGACGCCGAGCGGGCGATCGACCATGCGACCGTGAGCCGCAAGGGACCACAGGGGAAGAAGAAGATCGCGAAGCCGCCAGCCGACCAGGACACCGACAACCGCGCCCGGCTGCGCGTGCTGCTCTGGACCGGCTGGCCGGGGATGATCTTGAAGAAGCTGCGCGAGAAGGACATCAACTGGCAGGCCGAGACGGTCATCGTCCACGCGCGGCTCAAGGGCGGCGGGACGCGCCCGCGCACGGTGCCACTCTTGCCGCAGGCGGTGAAGGCGCTCAAGGCCTACGTCGCGCTCGGGATCTCTGGCGACTTCAGCAACAGCTCGCTCAACAAGGCCCTCAAGCGCGGCTGCGCGCGCACGGGCGTCCCGGAATTCAATCCCTACAAGCTCAGGCATCTGCTCGGGACGACCGCCAGCAAGCTCTCGAATGACGAGCGCGGCGTCTCGGAGCTGATGCTGCACAGTGATCCGCGGCAGACGCGACGGTACACGGAGCACGCCGCGAGCACCCGCGCGACCGCCACGATCAGCGCGATCAAGGCGGCCCTCCCCATGGCGGACCAGACCTGAACGCGGCTCGACGTGTTTGGGCCTGCAACCGTCAATTGCCCCAATGTTTATCGGGCTGTTTCGTGAAAAAGTTGCAGGTGGGCCGACCTGCAACTTTTTGACCCAAAACAGGGCTAAGTTAGGCTAAGCCTGACAAACTCATGTCCATACCGGATCAGCGTAATTCATCCAGTTTGCTGAGTGTTTTTGCAATATTGCTGAGGAATTTAGTGGTGCGCCCGACACGATTTGAACGTGTGACCCCCGCCTTAGGAGGGCGGTGTGACTCACGTTTTTCCTAATGTTTTGACGACCTGCAACTTTCAACCACGTCACCTGCAACTTTCCGCCCAAACGACCCTGCGACCCTCGACTTAGAAGGCCGAGAGTCGACCGCCGAAGTACTACTGCATGCGTAACTTAGTCGAGGGGTTGCCCCGCGGGGTTGCCCCACACGGCACGTACGCGCCTATTCGGGCCCGAAACTGATCACACCCGTGATGCGCCATGGTGTCGACGGCCTGGGCGCGCGTGGGGCTTCCGCACTCCCCGCGCTCGCCCGCCCGCCGCGTCCAGTGGCCGCAGTCGCGGCAGGCCGGATCCACGGCTCCTACCGCCGCGGCAGCACGTTCGGGAGCGCCACGAAGTGCGACAGCAGCCAGAGCACGAGCACGACGAGCGCCAGCACCTGGAGCGTCGTCGCCCAGCCGCTCGGCATCGGTACCTTGGTTGTGATGACGTACACCAGGAACCCAATCAGCGCGACAACGAGCACGAGGATCACGAGGTCCATACACCCTCCTGTTATGCGAGCTCGGATGGTCCAAAGCGCTCGGTGAACTCTTCCGCTGAGATGACCTCGATCGGCTGCCCGGTGTAGCGGTTCGAGATCACCCAGTCGGTCACGAGGATCACGACCCAGCCGGTCGGGAGCGGGACGCGCGGCACGCCGTCCGCGAACATCGGCGGCAAACCCGGCGCGGCCGGCGGGTCGATGATCGCGCCAATCGGCAGCGGTCGGCCGTCGAGGTATTG
>Ga0137435_1000289_pt1 | contig 17078 bp, 12 predicted proteins | sample EasRivERMGT100_2_FD_104904 | JGI IMG/M metagenome (GOLD analysis project Ga0137435, IMG submission 104904) | Soil microbial communities from meander-bound floodplain in the East River, Colorado, USA - East River MetaG ERMGT100_2 | ecosystem: Environmental > Terrestrial > Soil > Floodplain ... | reverse complement strand
TCGTTGAGGACCGGCGACGAGGCCCAGATGTCGTGGAGCGAGTCGATTTCCTGGATGTTCGCGATGGATCGCCGGAATGCGACGCAGGGCAGGATGTCGCCGTACGGGTCGATCGTGAAGCCGCTTCGACCCGTGCCGCAGTTGGCCTCGGCCCCGGGCGCCGCACAGTGATTCTGGCGCGGGGGAAGCTTCCCGTGGTGGAGGTCGAGATACCACTCACCCCAGTACTTGGTGAGGAACTCGTCGTCGGGCCGCAGGGCGAGCGGATCGAGGCTTCCGTCGTCCTTCGGGGTGATCACCGCGTCGAAGGTGACGAAGCAGCCGAGCTCGTCCGCGATGTCGCGGATCTGGAAGAGCTCTTTCTGGTTCAGCTTCGTGATCGGGCACTTGAGCTGGACCTTGATTCCCGCGGCGCGGAGATTCTTCACGCCCTGCATCGTCTTCGCGAAAGAGCCCTTGATCCGCGTGAGCGCATCGTGGGTCTCGGGGAGCGCACCGTGGACGGAGATCTCGACCTCGACGGGCTTGAGGTCGATCACCCGCTTGGCCATCGCCGGGTCGGCGAGCAGATAGCCGTTCGTATAGATGCGCAGCGCCATGCCAAGCCGGCGCGCTTCGGACGAGATCTTGAAGAAATCCTTGTGGCAGAGCGCTTCGCCGCCGGTCAGCGTGAGGTAAAGGACCCCGAAGTCGGCGATCTTGCGAAGCGCGTCGAAGATCTGCGGCGTGGTCATCTCGCGCCGGCCGTCGGGCGAGTTGTAGCAGAAGGTGCAGAGGTGGTTGCACCGAAAGGTCAGCTCGAACTGCGCGGAGAGCGGGATGGCGTCCGAGAACGCCTTCTCGACGAGGCGCTGGTAGGGCGAGATCTGGGCGGCTTCACTCATGCCAGCATCCCGTTCTCTCGAAGCGACTCGAGGAAAGCGACGACGTCTTCTCGCGCCGACTCGAGATCGGTCTCGAACTCCGCGGCGACGGACGCCGCGAGCGTATCGACGTCCTTCGATCCGTCGAGCTGGGAGAAAACGGCGATCCCCACCGGGTTCAAGACCTTGACTTCCGATCGCCCTGGCAGCACCACGAGTCCCCCTTCGTCCCCAATCTGGCGAAAAGCCGTATCCGGATGACGGCGAGGGTGCGTAAAAACGGCGTCCGCTGCACTCACGAGGCGTTCTCCGAGACCCGAGGGGAGGTGCGTCCTCCCCCGACCGATCGAAAGTGTACGGTGAAGGTCCGGATTCGGCAATGACACGGGGGTTATTGCCCGCCGAGCGCCGCAAGTAGCCGGCTGGCCAGGCGCGAGGAACCCGGTGTATCGAGCGCCGCCAGGCGCTCCTGGCAGCCCCGGGCCTCTTCCCGCTCCCCCGCCCCGAGCGCGACGGCCCCGAGCGCGAACAGGGCCTCCGGGGACGCCGGCTCGAGCCTCACGGCCTCCCGCAGCTGCTCGAGCGCCTCCGGGAAGCGCTCGGCCCGGGCCAGCACCATACCGAGGTTGTGACGGGCCGGCACCATGCCGGGGTCGATCTCGACGGCTCGGCGCAAGGCGTCGATCGCGCCGGCGAAGTCGCCCCGCTGGGCCAGGATCGTGCCCGCGTTGTACCAGCCGTCCTCGTCGCCGGCAGCCGCCAGCTCGCGGAACGCGGCCAGCGCTTCGTCCGAGTCGCCGCGCGCGTTGAGTGCCATCGCCAGCGCCTTCTTCGCGTCGCGCGCTGCGGGCTCGCGGACGGCGCGCGCGCGGCAGGCCGCCACGACACGGTCGACGAACGACGCGTAGCTCACCGGGTCGGCGAGGCTCCGGAGCTGGAGGTTCGGGAATCGCATCGCGGCCCGGGCTCGCCCCTGCGGGAGCAGCGCGACGAGCGCGGTGTCCTCGCTCACGTCCGCGACGAAGACCTCGTCCCCGTCCTCGCGAGACACGTTCGCGTGCCAGAGGATCGTGTCGTCGTCGAGGCGTAGCAGAAGGAAGTAGGGGTGGACCGACCAGAGCTCCACGCCCGCGCGCGTGGCGTAGTCGTAGGAGGCGTAGCGCTCGTGCGCCATCACCCGATGGCCGGCCGGAGGCTGGTGCGCGACGACCGCGTCGGTCAGCCCGAGGCGATCGAGCGTGCGCAGCCCCGACAGGTAGGGTATCGCGCCGACGGCGCAGATCCCGATGTGCGCGTCCGGCGGGACGAGGCCGCGATCGACCGCGTCCTTGAGCGCGCGCCCCTGTGCCTCCACCCCGTCGTAGAAGAGCGCGTGCTCCTCCTGACGGACCCCGACGAGGGCCTCGGTGGTCGTATCGAGCAGACGGCGATGGAGCCGCCCGATGCCGCGCAGGAGAGGCCACCGGTAGACCGGGCTGAGCGCCGGATCGAGGAAGCGCTCCCGGTCGGCGCGGGCGCGCGCGCGCCCCGGGTACCCCGCGCGGTACGTCTGCGGGAACTGGGTGTGCGCCTCGAGCGGAAGCGCGGAAAGCCCGATCACGAGCACCGCCGCGTAAGCCGCCGCGACCCAGCTTCGCGTGCGCAGGGCAAGGGACGCGAGGCCGCGGCCGACGAGCAGGAGCGCGAACGGGAAATAGAGGTCGAGTGGGCGGTACTCGAAGTGGTCGCCCCCGATCGAGGCGACGTAGAGCGCATGCGGCAGCACGACCGCAGCGGCCAGCAAGGGGAGCGCGCCGCGCCCCTCCCGCGCGAGCGCGCGGATGCCGATCACGAGCAGAGGGACCCACAGGACCAGCGCGTATTCGATCGCGAACGAGGCGAGGTACGCCCCGCCCATGCTCCACCACGAGCGGCCGCCGATCTTCGCGTAGTAGGTGTTCGGGAGCCACGCGCCGTAGTAGGCGACCCGAAAGAGCAGATGCGCTCCGACCGGAACGCCGAACAGCGCCGCTCGAGAGGCCACACCGCGCCACGAGATCCGGCGGCGGAGCGCTTCCCACCCGCACGCCGCCGCCAGGGCCGACATCGCGATCAGCAGGCCGTCGGGGCGGGTCAGGGCCCCGAGGCCGAACAGGAGCGCCGACCACGGCGTGGACCCCGGCGCCTCGAGCTCGCGCCACGAGCGGTAGACCGCGGCGAGCACCAGCACTTCGAACAGCCTCGTCTCGAGCCCGCTCGTGGACCACACGGCCACGCTGCGCGTCAGCGCGAGGGCGAAGAGCACGAACAGCGCGTAAGGCGCCGGAAGGATCCGCCACGCGACGCGGGCGGTCACCGCCCACAGCGCCGCCGTGAGGAGAAGGCCGAGCGCGGGAGCGGCGTGCTCGGGGCGCAGCCCCAAGGCGTCGAGCCCGGCGAGCACGAGCACCCAGAGGAAGTTCGTGTACCCCTCGACCCGCTCGTGACCGGGGTTGAACACGAGCCCGTGACCGTGGGCCAGGTTGCTCGCGTAGCGAAAAGAGATGAACGCGTCGTCACAGAGGAACCGGTAGAAGAGCGCATGCGCCAGGAGGAGGGCCAAGGTCGCGGCGAGGAGCGGGATCGCCAGCCTGCGGCTCATCGCACGTAGCCGAGGCTCTTGAGGCGCTCGACCATCTCCGGGTCGTCGGCGCTCGCCGTCCTCCGCGCCGGCGCCCCGCGCCGCCCCCAGGTCGCGATCGGGGCGGCGGCCGCCTCGAGGCCGCACGCGACGGGAGCGACCCCGCGCAGCTCGCGGCTCGCGGGTAGGCCGAGCGAGGAAAGCACGATCGGCGCAACGTCGAGATCCCCCACCGGCGGGCCGACGCACCGAGCCTCGGCCGCTCCCGAGGCGACCGCGACGAATCCTTCGGCCGTGGGGGGCGCGCTCCTCCCGGGATCGGCGACGAGCACGAGGTGCTTGAACCCGCTCGCCGCCTCGGCGAGGATCGTCTCATCGAGCCAGCGAACGTAGGACTCGATCGCCCGCGCGCCGACGGCCGCCTCCGCGTCCCCCGGCCCGATGGCGCCCCGCAAGCGCGTCCGGAGGATGTCCAGCCCCGGGAGGTAAACGAAGACGGACCCCACTTCGGGATCGGCCGAGAGCCGCCGCGCCGTGCGCCAGGCATGGCCGTCGATCAGGAGCGACTCCCAGACGATCGAGGCCACGGGCTCCGGGAGCGACGCGAACCGGGCCGTAAGGTCCGCGCGCAGCGCGGCTCGATCGGCCGGGAGCTCCTGCGCCAGGCGTCCGAACAGCGAGGCCGGCTCGACGTCGCGATCCTCCGGCGTCCCCGAAAGGAGCTTCGCCAGGAGCCGGTCGGAGACGACGTAGGAGCCGTGCGCGTCCCCCTCGATCCCCCGCGCGGGCCACGACGACCAGAACCCCACGGCGATCGTCGGACGCACGAGCGCCGCGATCTCCCACAGCGTGCGCACGCGACGCCCCGCCCCGCTGACCGGGACCGTACGCGTCGGGAGCAGGAAGTGCAGCGCCGCCTCGAGCGCCACCGGGCCCGAGCCCGGTGCGAGCGGCGCCCCGACTCCGGGGAGAACCGACAGGCCCGCCGCGCGCACGCCGTGGGCCTCCGGCGGCTCGCCGGTCATGATCGTCGTCCAGCCCTCGGCCGGCTCGCGCGGCCCGTCCCCGCGCTTGGGGAAGAGCGCCCCCGCCGCGATCGCCCCGAGAAGGTGGTCCACCGCCCCGCGCGGCTCGAGCGCCTCGACGAGATCCCCGTCCAGCCCGTCCACACCCAGCACGAGCAGCGGGCGCTCCGGTGCCGCCGGCGCGTCAAACGGCGACGGAGGCACGCTCGCGTCGCGCGCGCTCGACGAGCCCGGCACCAGAAAGAGCATTCCGGCGATCGGAAGGAGGACGCCGACGACGAGGGCCGCGGCACGGCGCGTCCGCTCCGGCACGTCGCCCGTCCTCCCGACGAGCCCCGCGAGGGAGACGAGGCCGGCGAGCCACGCGGCGAACGACGTCGCGGCGAGCGCTCCCGCGAGGAAGAGCGCGTCGGCGGCGAAGCCTCCGCGCGAGCCGCCCCAAGCGCGCAGGATCACGAGATACAGGAGAAGCGGTGCCGCGACGAGGAGCCCGGCGCGGATCGCGTCCGCCGGCACCGGCCCCCGATGACGGGACCACAGCGCGACGCACGACGCGGCGGCGACGTCCAGAACGAACAGCGCCCCCGCCGCGAGCGCCGCGAAGTAGAGCCAGAGGACGCCGGCGTCCCGCGCGCCGAGCAGCGGACGGTTGGCGGCGAGCGTCGCCGCGGCGAGCACGGCGCCGAGCAGGGGCGCGCCGAGCAGCGCCGCCTTCGCGCTCGAGCGCGCGATGGCCGCGAACGCGCCTCCGGGGGCGAGCGCGGCGCGGAGCACGAAACGCTCGATCGGGCTCCGGAGGTAACCGCGCTCGACCAGCCTCCGGCGAACCTCGTCGTAGCGCTCGCTCACCGGTCGCGCTCGCGGACGATCTCCGCGAGCCCCGCCAGGACCGACCCGCGCTTGCCGAAGGGGGCGAGCGCGTCGACGGACGCCGCGATCAGCTCGTCGACCAAGCGGCGCGCGCCGTCGATCCCGCACAGGTTCACGAACGTCGTCCGGTCGCGATCGAGCCCCGCGTCCTTGCCGGTCGTGTCGGGATTGCCGCTGTAGTCGAGAAGATCGTCCGTGATCTGGAAGGCGAGGCCGAGGTTCTTCGCGTAGTGGCGCAGCGCCAAAACGTCGCGCTCCCGCCCGCCCGCGGCGACCGCGCCCAGCTCGGCCGCGGCGAGGAACAAGGCTCCGGTCTTGTGGCTGTGGACGTACTCGAGCGCGTCGAGATCCAGGCGGCGGCCGGTCGCCTCGAGGTCGGCGACCTGGCCTCCGATGAGCCCGGAGCCGCCGATCGCCTCCGCGAGGATCGCAATCGCGCGGCCGCGCGCGCGCTCCTTGAGCGCCGGCGCTCCCTGCAGCGAGGCGAACGCCGCCGTGAGCAGCCCGACCGAGGCGAGGATCGCGTTCGCCTCGCCCGCGACCTTGTGGAGCGTCGGCTTTCCGCGCCTCAGCGTCGCGTTGTCCATGGAGGGGAGATCGTCGAGGATGAGCGAGGCCGCGTGGACGAGCTCGACGGCGACGGCGAGCGGCAGCGCCCCGTCGGGATCGCCGCGCAGCAGGTCGGAGGCCGCGAGCACGACGATCCCCCGGAGCCTCTTTCCCGGGAGGAGCAGCGTGTAGCGCATCGCCTCATGAAGGGCGGCCGGCGGCGTTCCGAGGGGCGGGAGACTCTTCTCCAGCGCGTCGTCGACGAGGCGCCGGCCCTCGGCGAGATAAGCGTGGATCTCGGCGACGGCGAGCGCGCTCATCCGCCGCAATGTACCACTCAGGTACGGGTCAGCCGCACCCGGAAGAACTCGACGATCCGCTCGTGGAAGGCCGCGACCTCGCTCGCCGGAGCCGAGGATCCGGGGGTCGAGGGAAGCGTGACGAGGCTGCGCTCGGACTCGCGCGTCTCGGGGAGCGTCGCGTACATCGACTTGAGCGCGTCCGCGAGCTGCGCGTTGCTGGCCGAGGCGACGAGGAGCACGTCCCGCGTTCCGAGAGAGGGCAGCACGTCCTCGGCGCGTCCGCGCGTCGCGGATTCTCCGGAGAGCATTGCGAAGGCGACCGCCGGCAGCGCGCCGAGATGGTCGCTCGCCCACGGCCAGTCTTCGAAGGTCCTCCGGACGAGCGTCCACCGCGCGTCGGGCCAGAGGCCGTCGAGCACGAGCACGCGCAGCGACGCGCGCTCCGCCGCGGCGAGCACCGCGGCGTGGGCTCCCATGCCGATGCCGTAGACCCCGATCCGGCGCGTGTCCACAGTGCCGGCCGGAAGAGCCGTCAGGAAGTCCACCGCCCCGATGACGTCGCGCGACTCGTCCAAGCCGAGCGTGGAGCCCGAGCCGCCGCTGGCGCCGTGGCCGCGGAAGTCGAACGCGAGGACGGTGAACCCCGCCTGATTCAAGACGACGGCGAGGCTGATGAGCGCGTTGCGGCTTTCGCCGAGGTCGTGTGCGAGGACGATCGCGGGACGTCCCACGCCGCCCCGGAAGAGCCAGCCCGACAGCGCCGTGTGGTCGGAGGCGTTGAAGCTGATGTCCTCGGCCTTGGCGAGCGTCGCGCCGAGGTTGATCTGCAGCTCCGGCTGGCGCTCGGGATGGGTGATCCGATGCACCTGGAACCCCACGGCACCGCACGCGAGCAGCGCGGCTAAGACCAGGACCAGGACGATGGCCCCCGGGACGGATTTCGCGAATCTCATGCCGGGCGAATATAGGGTCCCGGCGCTCGGGATCAACCCGGGGGCGGCGCCACCCACCGGGCGATCGCGTCGGCCGCCTTGCGGCCCGCCACCCGCGCCCATTCCTCGGGCCCGGCCCCCTTGACGCCGGCGACGCTCCCGAAGGCCCGGAGGAGCTTCCGCGCGAGCGTCGGGCCGATCCCCGGGACGTCGAGGAGCCCGGTCTTGAGGGTCCTCCGCGCGCGCTTGGCGCGGTGGCGGGTGACGCCGAAGCGGTGCGCCTCGTCGCGGATCCGCTGGAGGAGCTGGAGCGCCGGAGAGGACCGGTCCAGGCGGACGGGCTCCCCCCCGCGCTGGAGGTAGATCTCCTCCTCGCGCTTGGCGAGCGACACGATCGGGAGCGTCGGGAGCCCTTCCGCCGCCATCGCCCGTATCGCCGCGCCGAGCTGCCCCGCTCCCCCGTCGATGAGGACGAGGTCCGGCATCCGCCGCCCCTCCGCGAGCACGCGCCGGTAGCGGCGCGTGACCGCCTCGCCGATCGAGGCGAAGTCGTCGGGCCCCGAGACGCTCTTGATGTTGAACGTCCGGTAGTCGGACTTCTTGGGCTGTCCGTTCTCCCACACGACCATCGAGGCAAGCGAGTCGGTCCCCTGGATGTTCGACACGTCGAAGCACTCGATCCGCTGCGGAGGCTCCTCGAGGCCCAAGACCTCGGCGAGCGCCTCGAGAGCGACGACACCGTGGCTGTGCCGCGCGCGGAAGCGCGCTTCGAAGGCGAGCGCCGCGTTCTTCGCGACCAGTGCTAAGAAGCTCCGTTTCGTCCCGCGCTCGGGAACTCTGAGCGTGACGCGCCCGCCGCGGCGGGCGGCGAGCCACGCGATCAGCCCCTCCTCTCCCGCGGGCCGCGCCGCGAGGTAGATCTGAGGCGGCGGGGGCGCGTCGGCGTAGAGCTGGAGCAGCACCTGCGCGTAGAAAGCGCCGGGCTCGAAGTCGATCTCGTCGAAGGTGAACTCGCGCCGCGCCTGCACGTTCCCGCCGCGCATCTCGAAGACTTGCAGCGCCGCCTCGCGCCCCTCCGCGTGGTGCGCGAGGTAGTCCTGATCCTCCAGACCGACCGACGCGATGTTCTGCCGCACCGCGAAGCGCGAGACCGTCTTGAGCGTGTCGCGGTAGTGCGACGCCCTCTCGTAGTCGAGGGCGTCGGACGCATCTTTCATCTTCGCTCGCAGGGACGCCTCGAGGTCCCTGTGGCGCCCTTCGAGGAAGAGCTTCGTGTCGGCGACCGCGCGCCCGTACTCCTCCGGGTTCGTCTTCCCCGCGCAGGGAGCCAGGCACTGGCCGAGGTGGTAGTAGAGGCAGGGCCGGCGCTTCCCGTCGAAGACCTCGTGGCAGGTCGCGACCTGGAAGAACTGAGGGATGAGCTTCAGAGAGCGCCGCGCCGTGGACGCCGGGATGAGCGGGCCGTAGTAGGCGTTGCGGTCGAGCCTCGCGCGCCGCACGAGCGACACGCGCGGATAGGTGTCCTCGAGCGACAGCTTCAGGTAGGGGAAATTCTTGTCGTCCCTCAGGATGACGTTGAAGGGCGGCCGCTCGCGCTTGATGAAGTTCGACTCGAGGATCAGAGCCTCGAGCTCCGTATCGACGACGACGAACTCGAGGTCGGCGACCTCCTCGACGAGCCGCGCGGTCCGCGGCGGGTGCTGGGCGCTCGGCTGGAAGTACGACCGGACGCGCGACCGCAGCGACTTCGCCTTCCCCACGTAGAGGAGCTTCCCGTCGGCGTTCCGGTACAGATACACCCCCGGACGGTCGGGAACGGCGTCCAGCTTCCTCGAGAGCGCGGACCGGTTCTCCTCGGGAGGCATACCCGGTTGATTGTACGATTCGCGATCGCATGCCCGCCCGCCTCGCCGCGACGTGTCTCCTCGTGCTCGCCGCCCTCGCGATGGCGTGGATGGCCGTCTACCAGGTGGACGACGCCTTCATCGTCTACCGCTACGCCGATCGCCTGGCGCACGGAGGCGGCTTCACGTTCAACCCGGGGGAGCGCGTCGAGGGCGTGACGTGCTTCCTGTGGACGCTGGCGCTGTCACCGTGGGCGCTCACGGGGCTTCCGCTTCCCCGGGTCGCGCCGGCGCTCACTGCGGCGTGCGGCATCGGCGTCCTCGTCCTCGTCGCGCGCCGCGCGGAGAGCTTGGTTCCGATGGCGCTGCTCGCAGCGAGCCCCGCGTTCGTCTACTGGTCGGTCGGCGCGCTCGAGACGATGCCGTTCACGCTCCTCGTCGCGGCCGCCGTGAGCGACCACGCGCGGGAGATCGAGGACGTTTCGCGGCGTCCGCGCTCCGCGATCTGGCTCGGCCTCGCGGCGCTGACACGTCCCGAGACGCCCGCGATCGTCGCCGCGCTCGGGGTGGACCGCCTCTTGCGGCGGCGCGAGGGCCTCGGGAAGTGGCTCGCGATCGTCGCCGCGTTCCTCGTCCCCTTCCTGATCTTCCGAAGGCTCTACTTCGGCGACTGGCTCCCCAACACCTACTACGCGAAGACGGGCGGGCCGCTCGGCGAGCGTCTCGCGCTCGGCTTCGACTACGTCGCCTCCGCCGCGGCGTCCCTCGTGCCCGCGTTCGGCGCCACGGGGCCGCTCGTCACCCTCCTCGGTGCCGCGATCGTCGCGGCGCTCCTTCTGGTCGCGTGGCGCGTCCCTCGCTTCCGCCCCGAGGGGCTCGTCGCCGCCGCCGTCCTCGCCGCCTGCGTCTACGAGGGCGGCGACTGGATGACGCTGCAGCGCCTCGCGGTCCCGGCGCTACCTTCCCTCGCGGTCCTCGCCGCGGCCCCGCTGTCGCGCCGGCCGCGGATCGTCGCCATCGCCGTCGTCGCGCTGTTCGCGATCCACGGGGTGGCCGTAGCCGCCCGCGAGCGGAACGGGCCGCGGGGCCTCGCCGTCAACGCGGAGGGGTATCGGCACGCGCACCTCGAGGTCGCGCGCGCCCTCGCGGAGCGCGCGCAACCGGGCGACCTCGTCGCGTTGATGGACGTGGGGATGATCGGCTGGCACCTCCCCGACCAGCGCATCCTCGACGTCACGGGGCTCACGGACCGCGCGATCGCCCACGCCCCCGGCGGCTTCCTCCAGAAGAGTTATCCCGCCTCGGAGGTCCTCGGGCGCGACCCGCGCTTCATCGTCCTCGTGCCGCGCTTCGTCCTCGACGAGCGGATCCACGCCGACCCGTCGTTCGCGTCGCGCTACCGCTTCCTGTTCTCGGTGAACCACCGCTTCAACTGGGTGCCGCCGAGCTCGTACGAGCTCCACGTGTTCGAGAGGGTCACCCCATGAGGACCGCCGCGTTCGGGATCACCGCGTTTCTCGCCGCGGCGCTCCTGTTCCTCGTCCAGCCGATGGCCGCGAAGATGGCCCTCCCCGTCCTCGGGGGCAGCGCGTCGGTCTGGACCACCGCGATGCTCTTCTTCCAGGTCGGGCTCCTCGCCGGGTACGCGTGGGTTCATCTCCTGGCGCGCCGCCTCGCCCCGCGCGGTCAGGTCGGCGCCCACCTGGCGCTGCTCGCCGCCGCGGCCCTGCTGCTGCCACCGGGGCTGACCCGGGCCGGCCTGCCTCCGGTGGACGCGTCTCCCGCGCTCTGGCTCCTCGTCGCCTTGGCGGTCGGCTTCGGGCTCCCCTACGTCGCGGTCGCGGCGACCGGGCCGCTCGTGCAGCGCTGGTTCGCTTCGACCGACGATCCGCGTGCGTCGGACCCGTACTTCCTCTACGCGGCGAGCAACGCCGGAAGCTTCGCGGGACTGCTGCTCTACCCGCTTCTCGTCGAGCCGCGTCTGCCCGCCCGCGCCCTAGGGACCGCCGCGGGAGCCGCCGGCCTCTCCCAGGCGGGCGCGTGGTCGGCATCGTACGGCGCGCTGGCGCTCCTCATCGCGGGATGTGCCGGGCTCTTGCTCGCGGGACGCACGAGGGTCGAGACCCGCCCTGCTCCCACCCCGGCCCCGACGTGGCGCCGGCGTGCGCTCTGGGCCGCTCTCGCCCTCGTCCCCTCGAGCGCGACCATCGCGACGACCCAGCACATCTCGACCGACCTCGCGGCGGTCCCGCTGCTGTGGGTCGTGCCGCTCGCGATCTACCTCCTGACCTTCGTGCTCGCCTTCGCGCCGCGCGTGCGCCTGCACCGTGGCGCTTTGGCGACGGCGTACGGCGTGCTCGCGGTGGCGACCGCCTGCTCCTTCTACGAACCGGTGCGCGCGTGGGGATTGCCGGTCCTCGTCCTCCCGCTCGCCACGTTGTTCGCGCTCGGCCTTCTCCTCCACGGCCGGCTCGCGGAAGGCCGCCCCGATCGCGAGCACCTGACCGAGTACTACCTGGCGATCGCGGTGGGCGGCGCCTTGGGGGGCGTCTTCAACGCGATCGTCGCGCCGTCGCTGTTCTCCACGGTCGCGGAGTATCCGATCGCGCTGGCGCTCGCGGTGTTCTTGGGAGCGCCGAAGGAGACGGAGACGCGCCGGCCGGGGCTGTCGACGGCGCTCGACGCGGCGGCGCCGATCGCCGTGGCGCTCGCCGCGGTCGTGACGAGCCGCCTCGTGCCCACCTCGGCCGAAGGAGCGCGCTGGACCGGGTGGTTACAGACGCTCGTCCCCGCGCTGATCGCGCTCGGGACGATCGGATGGCCGCGCCGGTTCGCGTGGAGCCTCACGGCGCTCCTCGCCGCCGCATGGGTCGCCAACCAATCGCCTGTCAGCGCCCTGCACCGCGACCGGAGCTTCTACGGCGTGCACCGCGTCGTCCGCGTCACCGGGCCCTCGATGCTCGGAACCGACGCCTCGGGGCGGCAAGTGCTGCTGTCGCAGAAGCTCAACGTGCTCGTCGACGGCGTGACGCGGCACGGGAGCCAGCCGCTCGACCCCGAGCGCCGCCGGGTGCCGACGACGTACTACCACCCCTCCGGCCCGCTGGGAGACGTCGTCCGCGCCCTGCGCCTGAAGGGACCCGTGGCCGACGTCGGCGTCGTGGGGCTCGGCGCCGGAACGATCGCCGCCTACGGGGAGCCCGGCGAGCGGTTCACGTTCTTCGAGATCGACCCGAAGGTCGCCGCGATCGCGCGCGACGCCCGGCTGTTCACCTACATCACCGACGCGCGCGCCGAGACGACGATCGTGCTCGGCGACGGGCGCCGCTCGCTCGCGGCTCGGGGCGAGAGGAGCTTCGACCTCATCGTCGTGGACGCCTTCAGCTCGGACGCGATCCCTGCGCACCTGATCACGAGGGAGGCGCTCGCGCTGTACCTGTCCCGCCTCAAGCCCGGCGGCTGCGTCGCCTTCCACCTGACGAACCGCTACCTCGCGCTCGACCCGGTGCTGGGCGCGATCGCCGCCGATCTCAGCGCGCCCGCGGCGGTGATGCGCGACACGACGCTGACCCCCCAGCAGATCTTCGAGGGGAAGGATCTCTCGAAATGGGGCGTGGTCGGCACGCCGGGCTCGCGTCTGCCGGTCGAAGGCTCGGGAGGGTGGAGCAAGCTCGTCTCCGATCCCGCGGCCTATCCGGCCCGCGCGCACTGGACCGACGACCGCTCGGACGTCGTCGGGCTACTGTTCGGCCTCTAGCAGCCTGAGGAACGACGGCTCGGGCGCGAAGGTCAGCCAGCGGGCGGGCGCTCCCGCGGCGAGACGATCGAGCGTCTCGCCGTGGCCGAGCGGCGTCCCGTACAGCAGGTTCGCGGCAAGCCGCGCCATGAGATCCAATCGGCCGGCCGGCGATATCGCCGAGGGTGCGCCATGGACCGGCAGGAGGAACGCGGCGATCGGCCAGCGTCCGGGACCCGGGCCCGGGAAGTCCCGGTGCCGAATGGGAGCGGCGACCGCGTCGCAGCGTCCTCCGGACGCGACGACCACGACCTGATCGTCGCTCAGGACGGGCAGGCCAGCGCCGGCCGCGACGCGCGCGAAGGTCGTCTTGCCGGCCCCCTCGGCCCCGACGAGAACGAACGCCCGCCCGGCGAGCACGATCCCGGCCGCGTGGAGGAGCCCTCCGCCGTGCCGTTCGAGCGCGAAGCCGAGCGCGGCGTTCACGAGGTTGACGAGACCCCAGATCCGGCGGCCGTCATCGCCGGACGCAAGCCGCACGTGCGCGCGACCGGCCGCGGCGTCGATCGACACCCCTCCCTCGTTGCGCGCCAGGCGAACGCCGGCGGCGTCGCGGCTCGCGCGCGAACCAGCGGCCATCTGCCGGCCGGGAGTGAGAGGGGCCGGGTCGTCCTCCACCTCCACGACGAGCACGGGATCGTGGACGGCGGCGACCGTGAAGCCCTTCCAGACGTCGCGCAGCCCCGCGGCGAGCCTCGGATCGACCCCGGCAACCTGGATCCCGATCCCGGAAAAGTCGACGCTCACCGTCTCCGACGGCGTCACGGCCCCGAGGCCTTGGCTGTCCGGTACGTCTGGTCGAGCATCGCGCGCGGCACGTCGGTCCAGTTGGGCACGCCGCGGTGCAGCGTGTTCCCATCGCGCAGGATCACGTCGCCCCGCATCAGGACCGGCTGCACCACATGAACGTTCGGAACATCCAGGAAGGACTGGTTGAGGAAGCTCCAAGACTGCAGGTGCGTCCCCGGAATGAACTCCGTCGAGCCGTTGGCCCAGGTGAAATCGGTCAGCGGGATGTTGTAGGTCACGCGCACCGTACGGTTCGGCGCGTCCGGATCCGGGGTTTCGTCGCGCACCTGATCCGAATGCCATCCCATGTGCTCCGATCCCTTGAACACGCACTCCACGCGCGACCATCCCCGCCCCCAGGTCGGGCGCGGACCCAAGATCGCCTCCACGAGATCCTCCACCACGGGATTCTCGCGGTACCGCGGATCGGCCAGCGGGCCGCCCAGCAGCTTCGCGTAGACGGACATGTCGAACGAATACCGGCCGGGGCCGCGCCTGTTGGCGGGGTCCTCCCGATCCCCCCGCTCCTTCTCGCCGCGGAGGATCGGAAGCAACTGCTCCCACAGCGACGCGACGTATTCGGCGGGGAGGAACCCGCGGAGGATCACGAAGCCATTGAGCCGGAACTCCTTCAGGCGTGCTTGCCTCAATCCGGTGTCGTCGCTCATAACCCCGCCGCGCCGATCGCGTCCCAGTAAGAATCGTCCTTCCTGAACTCGAGGTGATGGAGCGGCACCTGCGCGAACGCGCGCTCGACGCGCGCGAACAGGTCGGGCCGCTTCGAGAACGCCTCGGCAACGAAGGTCAGGTTCCCGACCAGCTGACCGAAGGCGATCGGTCGCGGCACGGCACGAACGGCCGCCCGCTCCGACTTGACGATCCGGAATCCCGCCGCGAGCGGGTATCGCCCCAGCACCGGGGGCCCTCCCTCGTAGGTTCCCCGGAAGGGGCTCCCCACGAGATCCAGGCCCCCGTCCGGGCGCGGGAGGAGGAGGGAGAGGTCGTCGCTGACGACCGAACCGCGCGTGTTCACCTCGGAGAGGGTCGACTTCCCCGCGCCCGACTCGCCGAAGAACAGGTAGCCCTTCCCGTTCCGCACCGCGGACGCGCCATGCACGAGAGCGCCGCCGCGCTCCGCGGCGCACCACGCGACGGCGCACCGGATGAAGTTTTCGACGGCGTGCATCTCCGGCTCCGCGCGGCCCGTCCCGAGCACGATCGCGCCGCGACGCGCCTCGGTGTCGAGCCACCCCGCGAGGGCGTACCCGCAGTAGCGGAGCCGCGTCCCGTCGCACGCGATCCAGACGGGGTTGAACTCGGGCGCCTGCGGCGGCTCGATGAAGTACTCGATCGACTCGCGCGCGACCTCGACGACGAGGTCCGCCGCGCCGTCGGCACGGACGTCGTCGAGATAGGCGCCATACCTCGTCCGGAGCGCGTCCGTCAGGATCACATCGAGTCCGGTGAGCACGATCGCCAGTCGATCCAGCGCGAGCACGACGCGGCCGGCTCCCGCCGGGTCGCGTGGCCGCGCAAAGTATTCCGCGCCGGGCGGCTCGCCGTGGCGCACCGGGTAGGACCGGCCCCCCTTGGAGCTCCAGCGTTCGCTCACGCCCGCGCTCCCCCGGCGAACCGGTAGTGACCGTGCCCACCCTTCCAGTCGACGAGCTCGAACCCCGCACGGGCGAGCTCCGCGTCGAGGGCGCGCGGCGTGAAGACATGGACGAACGAGCGTCGCAGCCGTCCGTCCCCGTCCAGCCAGCGGGTGTGCGAATCGCCCCACGCACTCCGCCGCCCGCGCAGGAGCGCGGCGAGCCATTGAATCGTCAGGACGACGAGATCCCCGGGCTTGGACCGGCGGCGTGCGGAAAGGAACAGCGCGCCTCCCGGAGCCAGCGCCCGCGCGAGCCGGGATAGGACGTCGAGCCGCGCGGGAGCGGAGGGGAGGAAGCTGTAGACGTCGTAGGTGAAGACGACGGCGGCGAGCGCGTTCTCCCGCTCTTCGTGGCGGCGGAGGTCGGCCGCGACGAACGCGGCCCGCGAGCCCCGCTCCGTGGCGGCCGCCCGCGCGATCTCGACCATTCGAGGTGAGAAGTCGATGCCGGCGACCTCGAAACCCATCGCCTCGAGGGCGAAGGCTTCCCGCCCGGTACCGCTGCCGGCGACGAGCACGCGGCCCCCCCGGGTGACCGAGGCCGCGATGCGCGAGGCGAGCGCCGGGTCGAGGGGCGGCGCGTCGCTTCGAGCGTAGAAGACCGCCTGCTCGTCGTACTTGTCCCGCACGCTCTCGGCCGGGTCGGACTCCGCGTCGGGCCGGCCGGTCCACGCCTCGCGCACGTCGAGCCACACGCGGTGCCAGCTTCCGAACCGCCCGCGCCGCGGAGACTCCGCCATGCGACCGAGGATGTCCCGTGGCGACACCGTCCACGACGTCTTGTCCCCGGAGTCCGCAGCTACCGCGACGTCCTCCGCGGCGGACTCGACGCGGAGGAGGTCGGGGATGCCGCCCTCGACCGCGAGAACGACCTCGCCCGCGACCGGGCCGCGCTCGGCGAGCGGGACGACCCGGAGCGATTGCCCGTGGCGGAGCGCCGGCCACATGCGGTCCCCGCCGTAGCGGACGCGCGCGCCCCCCTCGCCGGAGAGGAGCATGCGCAGCGCGACCGTGGAGGCGCGCATCGGCGGCTCCTCCAAGTACACCGCAGAGAGGGGGTGCCAGTAGGCGCTCACGCGAGCACGCCCTTGGTCTCCAGGTACCGGATGCGGTCGCGAATCCCTGCTGCCTCCTCGAATTCGAGGCGCCCGGCGGCGGCCCGCATCGCCTTGTCGAGGCGCGCGATCTCGGCGACGAGCGCCTCTTGGTCCTCGAAGATCTCCTCGGCGTCGGGCTCGTCGAGACCGACGGTCGAGTAGTCGGCGGCGATCTCGGAGGTGAGCAGGTCGTCGATCGCGCGCACGATGCTCTCGGGCGTGATCCCGTGCTCGACGTTGTACGCCTCCTGCCGGGCGCGGCGGCGCGCGGTCTCGTCGAGCGCGGCCTTCATCGAGCCGGTCATCTTGTCGGCGTAGAGGATCGCGGTCCCGCGGACGTGGCGCGCGGCGCGGCCGATCGTCTGGATCAGGGAGCCCTCCGAGCGCAGGTACCCCTCCTTGTCGGCGTCGAGGATCGCGACGAGGCTGACCTCGGGAAGGTCCAGCCCCTCGCGCAGGAGGTTCACGCCGACGAGCACGTCGAACTCTCCCCTGCGCAGGTCGCGCAGGATCTTCACCCTCTCGAGCGTCTCGACGTCGGAGTGGAGGTATTCCACGCGCACCCCGACGTCGCGGTAGTACTCGGTGAGGTCCTCGGCCATGCGCTTGGTCAAGGTCGTGACGAGCACCCGCTCCTTCCGCTCGACCCGGTCGCGGATCTCCTTGAGGAGATCGTCGACCTGCCCGTCGATCGGCTTGACGACGACTTCGGGATCGAGGAGCCCGGTCGGACGCACGACCTGCTCGATGACCTCGCC
>Ga0137435_1000288_pt1 | contig 17140 bp, 16 predicted proteins | sample EasRivERMGT100_2_FD_104904 | JGI IMG/M metagenome (GOLD analysis project Ga0137435, IMG submission 104904) | Soil microbial communities from meander-bound floodplain in the East River, Colorado, USA - East River MetaG ERMGT100_2 | ecosystem: Environmental > Terrestrial > Soil > Floodplain ... | reverse complement strand
CGCGTAGTAGGCGCGTTCCGGCAATGGTCCGAGCGGCGTGTCCTCGCTGGTCTTGCCGCCGCCGGCCGCATAGCGTCCGCCCGATCCGTACACGGCCACGCTGCTCACGTGAACGAGTCGTGCACGCGACGCGACCGCGGCGTCGACGGCGTTGCGCGTGCCGTCCACGTTCAAACGCCGAAACGCCTCCCATCCTCCGCGCGGCGTGATCGCGGCGGCGGCGTGGAACACGACGTCCACCCCCGCCGCGGCGCTCGCGAACGCGGCCGGATCGAGTACGTCGCCGACGCGTTGTTCGACGCCGCGTGGCTCGGGCACCCGGGCGCGCACGAGCGCGCGCACCGACCAACCGTCGGCAAGCAATCGAGCGACGACGTGTGAGCCGACGAGGCCCGTGGCGCCGGTGACGAGCGCCGACGGCACTACAACGGGAAGGGCAGGGGTACGAGGTCCACCGTGCGCTCGCCACCTTCCCAGCGCGCGACGAGCGGCGTGCCCGCGACCGCCTCGCGACGAACCATCGCGAGCGCGATCCCTCCCAGCCGGGGAGATGCGACGGCGCTGCGAACGTCGCCGACGTCCGCGTCGCCCTGAAAAACGCGTGCGCCGGTCGGCGGCGGGTCTACGCTCGCTCCCCGCAGGCCGCGCAGGTGCCGATTCACGTGTCCGCGAAAGTGAACTCGCGCGACGGTTTCCTGCCCGACGTAGCATCCCTTCGTGTACGAGATCGCGCCCAGCTCGTCGAGGTTCGCTTCCTGTGCCAGCGTGTTCTCGTCGATGTCGATCCCCCACTCGGGGCGCCCCGCTTCGACGCGCCCGATCTCGCAGGCGCCGAGTCCGGCCGGAGTCGCGCCCGCGCTCACCGCGCGCGCCCACACCGCGTCGAACACCTCGCTGTCGACGAACAATGAGAACCCTTCCACGCCCAGATCGGGAGTCGACGCAACCATCACGCGCGCGCCGGCGACGTCGGCGACGACGTGTGCGTGCGGGGGCAGCGCCGTGAGCGCGCTGGCGTTGATCCCGGTCACCATGCCGACGACGTGACGCGCCGACATGCCGAAGATGCCGATCTCGCGCAGCGATTCGGAATCGTCGCGAAAGCGCGCCATGCGCGGATTGACGAACCGCTTGATCATCGTCGACCAGCCCTCCCAGGCGCGCGGCGGCACGTCCACGAGGAACGAGCCGGCTTCGGCGTAGATGCGCACGTCGGCGATGATCTTTCCTTTGTTGGTGAGCGCCGCCGCGTAGAGTCCCTGCCCGGGCTGAAGGGACATCACGTCGTTGGTCACCAGCCCCGTGAGCACCTCGCCGGCCTTGTCGCCGAGCAGGCGCATGCGCCCGCGGTGGCTTCGATCCACCAGGATCGCGTGCGCGCGCATCGCCTGGTATTCGGCCGCGACGTCGCCATAGGCGAGCACCACGTTGTGCCCACCGATCTCCTGCGTCGACGCGCTCGATACCGGAACCATCTGCGGAGTGCTCATCTCTTCATAAGTAAGCCGGACCCGGGAAAGCGCGCTACGGGCTCGCGTCGCGTCCGCCCGAGCTCCGCCGCGCGTACGACGCATCGAGCAAATCCACGGGGTGTACGACACGCGTCTGCGACCCCGCCTGCACGAGTCCCGCGCCGATCTGCATGAGACACCCCGGATTCCCGGTCGCGACGAGCCCAGCGTTGGCCTCGCCGACGCGGCGCAGCTTCGCGGCGAGCACGGCATTCGACACGTCGGGCTCGATGAGATTGTAGATGCCCGCGCTCCCGCAGCACTGGTCGCTGTCCGCCAGCGGGACGAGCTCCAGCTGCGGGATCGCGCGCAACACGTTGAGCGGGGGCGTGGACACGCGCTGCGCGTGCAGCAGATGACAGGGCGCGTCGTACGTGACGCGCATCGGCAGCGGAGCGCCGGTGGCGGGGCCCGCCGCGGACAGCAGCTCGCTCACGTCGCGCACCTTCGCGGCGACGCGCGCCGCGCGCTCCGCCCACGCGGGATCGCTCGCCAGCAGGTGCGCGTACTCTTTCATCATCGCGCCGCATCCCGCCGCGTTCACACCGATGAAATCCGGGTTCGCGCGCTCGAACGCCGCGACGTTCGCGCGCGCCAGCGCACGCGCTCCTTCACCGTCTCCCGCGTGCGCGTGCAGGGCGCCGCAGCAGCGTTGCTCCGGCGCGGCGATGCGCTCGTAGCCGTTCACGTCGAGCGTGCGCTCCGTCGCCCGGTTCGTCTCCGCGAACAGCCCCTCCATCACGCAACCGGTGAGCAGCGCAACGCGGCCGCGCGGCGTCGCGCCTTTGCCGTTCGCCGCGTACGCGCGTGCGGCGATCGGCCGTTCGGTGGACGCGAGCATCGCCATGGAGAACCCGATGCGTCCACCGAGCTTGGCAAAGAGCATCGGCAGTCGCGTCGCGCGCAGCACGCGCCCGAGCATCATCGCCATCGCTAGTAGCGCCGGACGACGGAAGGTCGTCAGAATCGCCCGCGCCACGAACGGAATCGGACGATACTCGGCCAGCGTCTCGCGCGTCGCCTCGAGCAGCCTTCCATATGGTACGCCGGACGGACACGCGGTCTCGCAGGCGCGACACCCGAGGCACTGCGCGATGTGACGCTCCACCGCCGTGTCGTCGGGGGCGAGCGTGCCGTCGAGCAACGACCGCATGAGCAGCACGCGGCCGCGCGGGCTATCGTTCTCGTCCTCGAGCGCGAGATACGTGGGGCACGCCTGAAGACAGAACCCGCAGTGCACGCACGCGTCGATGCCGCGCCGCTCGGCGGCGAGTGGCGAGTCGGGGAGGGCGCACTCGGCGCGTGCGAGCGTCGGTTGGGTCACGCGCTCGCTCCGAGAATCCCTCGGTTCAATACGTCTGCCGGATCGAAGGTCGCTTTGATGCCCCGCGACACGCGATCGTTGGCGGGGGGCGCAAAGGCGCGCCACAGCGCCGGCGGCAGCCGCTCGCCGACGCGCTTGACGCCGCCATCCGTGGAGAGAGCGCGCTCGAGCGCGTCGATCGCCGAGGTTGAGCGCGGCACGATGCAGCGGACGACGCCCCTCGTCGGGGTGGCGTGGATCATCGCGTCCAAACACGACGTCGTAAGGCGCGCCGCCTCGCGCCAGGTACCCTCGAGGCGCGACGGCAGCGCGGACAGGCGGATCGTAATCGCCCCCGCCGGTTCGCAGGTGCGAAGGCGCGCCCATACCATAGGATCAGCGGGCCGCGGTGTGCCGACGTCGTTCAGCGCGCCCCGCTGTGCGCGCACCGCGTCGGCATTGCCGCCGAGGCGAACGATTACCGCCGGCGCGTCGCCCAGTCCGAGCGCGCGCGAGAGATGCGCATTCACCACCTCGCACGCATACGGAGTGAATGGAAGCCTGCGCAGGAGCGTGCGCACGCGTTCGACGCCGGCATTGCCGTCGTCGAGCGACACGGACACGGACTCGTCAACGGCGGGGCGCGCGTGCAGGCGCACGCTCACTTCGGTGATGGCGCCGAGTGTGCCCCACGACCCGGTGACGAGTCGCGTGAGATCGAAGCCCGCGACGTTTTTCACGACACGTCCGCCCCCTCGCACGATCGCACCCGTCGCCGTGACGAATTCGAGCCCGAGCATCAGATCGCGCGGCGCGCCGAAGGTCGTGACGAGGGGACCAGCCGACGCGGTCGCTACCGTCGCGCCGATGGTCCCTTCGTCCGAGCCGTGCGGGTCGAGCGCCAGCCACTGCCCGTGCGCCGCCGTGGCGTCGCGGATCTCGGCGAGCGTGGTGCCGCCGCGAGCCGTGAGCGTGAGATCACCCGGTACGTATTCGGTGATGCCGTCGAACGCGCGCATTGATACGGCGTCGCTGTTCGGAACGGGGCGGCCGGCGTCGAGCCATGTGCCTCCGCCGACGATACGCAAAGGCGCGCCGGCCGCGGCGGCGTCGCGAAAGCGGTCGCGCAGTGCCTCGACCTCGCTCGCTGTCGCGGCCGTCACGCGGGGGCCCTCCCTCGTCGCGCGCTCGGCGCCATGTGCCACTCCTTGCACGAGTGGACCGGTACCACCTTGTCTGGATTGCATCGCCGGTCCGGATCGAACACCTGACGCAGCGCGCACATCGCGGCCAAAGAGTCGGGGGAGAAGATGAGGTCCATGTATCTCAACTTGTCCAGACCGACGCCGTGTTCCCCCGTGATCGTGCCGCCCTCGGCGACGCACAACTCCATTATCTCCTGCATCGCCAAGTGGACGCGCGCCGTTTCGTCGGGATCGGCCGCGTCGTAGGCAATGTTCGGATGGAGATTGCCGTCGCCCGCGTGAAACACGTTGCAGACGCGCACGCGATGCCGCTCGGCGAGATCGTGAATGCGCGCGAGCACGGCGGGGAGCTTTGTCCGCGGCACGACCGCGTCCTGCACGACGAGATGCGGAGAGATGCGCCCCATGGCGCCGAAGGCCTTCTTGCGGCCCTGCCAGAGCGTGGCGCGTTCGGCCTCGTCGCGCGCGACGCGAACGGTGCGGGCGCCGCTCGACGCGCAGAGTTGTTGAACCGTCTCGACGTCGCGCTCGAGGCCGGCCAGCGCGCCATCGAGCTCGATGAGGAGCACCGCCGCGGCGTCGGTCGGATACCCGGCCGCGTAGATCGACGCCTCCACCGCCCGAACCGTGGCTTGGTCGATCATCTCCAGCGCGGCCGGTATGATCCCCGTGGCGACAATGGCCGAGACGGCGCGCGCCGCGGTGTCGAGGGACATGAAGTCGGCCAGCAGCGTGCGCACCGCTTCCGGGTTTCGCGAGAGCCGCACCGTGACGTCGAGCGCGACGCCGAAGCAGCCCTCGGAGCCGACGAACGTGCCGGCGAGATCGTAGCCGTCGCGCTCTCCGTCGGCGCTGCCCAGCTGCACGATCTCGCCGTCGGGGAGAAGAGCCGTGAGCGCGACGACGTGGTTCGTCGTCACGCCGTACTTCAGGCAGTGCGGTCCCCCCGCGTTTTCGGCGACGTTGCCTCCGATCGTGCACGCCGCCTGGCTGGACGGGTCGGGGGCGTAGTGCAGACCGTACGCGCTCACCGCGCGCGTCAACGCGACATTCACAACGCCGGGCTCCACGACCGCCAATGCGTTTTCCGGATCGATCGAGAGAATGCGCGAGAGCCGGTTGAGGCCGAGCAGCACGATGCCGTCGGCCAGCGCTCCACCCGAGAGTCCGGTGCCCGCGCCGCGAGGCACGAATGGAATCCCGTCGCGTGCCAGCTCGCGCACGACGGCGACGACCTCCTCGCGCGTGCCCGGAAACACCGCAAGCCCCGGCTTCACGTGATACGATGGAAGCGCGTCCGCGGTGTAGGTCACCAGCTCGCTCGGACGAAAGAGCACCCGCCGCTCTCCGACGATGGCGGCGAGACGCGTCGCGAGCCGCTGATCGACCTTCGCGTTGCGATTGTCCGCTCGCGCGGGCGGGAGGGCGGGACCTGCCATTCCGCAACGTACGCGGCGGGCTTGGGGCAGGGAACTGCCGGCCGCTACTCCGCGACGACGACTCGGAGCCCGCCCGGCACGTGCCGGTAATCGAGCGGTGGCGCGACTTTGACGAGCTCACCGTCCACGGCCGCGACGTGCATGCGCGGCTCGATCACGCAGCGATCGACGAGAAACGCGTCCATCGCGGGCGTTGCGGCCACCGCTTCCACTCCGCGCGCCATGGCGGCGAGCGCGAGCGCGATCGTGCGCGCTCCCGAACGGCTGCGAACGACCATGACGTGCAAGCCGGCAGTGCCGCCCGCCACGCGCCCGCCGAGCTTCGGCAGCTTGAGCTCGCGCTCCCCCACGCCGATGAACACGAGCGGGGTGACATACTCGCGCTTGGCGCCTTCGACGTACAACGACACCCGGAAGGTGGGCAGCCGGGCGATGAGGCGCATCCCCGCGATCAGCGACGCGAGCCGGTAGCTGAGCCGGTGCTCCAGGCGCTCGCGCACACGCACGAATGTCACATAGGCGCCGACCGCGCTGGTATTGAGAAAGAGTCGGCCGTTCACCGTCGCCGCGTCCACTTCGGCGCTTGGACCGAAGGCGGCGACATGGGCGGCGGCGTCGAGATCGAGCGGGAGCCCCAGGTCCCGCGCGAGGTGGTTGAGTGTTCCGACGGGGAGGATCGCCAGCTCGACTCCCGTCCCGGCGAGTGCGCCGGCCGCGGTCGCGAGCGATCCGTCCCCGCCGGCGACGAGGACGCGGTGCGCGCCGTCGGCGACGGCGCGGCGTGTCTCTTCCGCCAGCGCGGACGGGCTCACGTCGCGAACGTCGAAACGACCGATGTCGTAGAGCGCCGCGCGCGCGGCGTCCAGGTCCTTCGTCGCCGGATTCACGAAGGCCGGGATGCGGCCATGAGCTGGCATGCCGCCGGTTGCGACAAGAACCGTACCCGGCCGTGATTCAATGGAGTCTGACCCCATTGAAAAACAAAAGACCGGGAGGCGAGGCTCCCGGTCTTCGTTACGCCGACGTTAAATGGGGTCAGACCCCAATTGACGGGCGTCTCAGGCTGCCCAGAATCCGCAGAGCGCCTTGCCGTCCGGCGATTCGCGCAGTTTCTCAAAGGCGCGCTCGCGGATCTGGCGAATACGTTCGCGCGTCACGCCCATCAACGCGCCGATCTTCTCGAGCGTCATCGCCTCGGAGCCTTCCTCGAGCCCGTAGTAGAGATAGAGGATCTTCCGTTCGCGCGGCGTGAGGTATTTCTTGAAGACGCGGTCGATGAACTCCCGCATCAACTTGTAGTCGGTGACCTCTTCGATCTCCGTGCCGTCGACGCCGGCGAATCGTTCACCGAGGGTCGAGGCTTCGCGATCCGAACGATCGATGGGAGCGTCGAGGCTGATTTCCGTCGCCGACATCTGCTTCGCGGCCCGCACGACCTCGGGCGTCTCCTCGAGCAGACGGCTGACTTCGTTCTCCGTGGGGTCGCGCTTCAGCACTTGAGCGAGCACCGTCTCCGCACGTGCGAGACGAATGAGCTGCGAGTTCTGATTGAGCGGGATGCGAACCGAACGCGTCTGCTCGGCGAGCGCCTTGAGCACCGCTTGCCGCACCCACCACACAGCGTACGAAATAAATTTGACCCCCTGGTCCGGGTCGAACTTCCGGACTGCTTTCAGGAGGCCTTCGTTTCCAATCGCGACGAGCTCCGACAAATCGAGCCCGTGTCCCTGATACTTTTTGACGTACGAGATGACGAAACGGAGATTGGCGGTTACGAGACGTTCCGCTGCCTTCTCGTCACCCTTCTGAGCCCGGCGAGCTAGGCGACGCTCTTCCTCGGGGTCGTCGATGAGCGGGAGTTTTTGGATGTCCTGGAGATACTGGTCGAACGCGGTGGACGGAGACGATCTGAAGTATCCCTTCGACGATCGTGTCTCGGTCACTTGCTCCATACACGCTCCTTCCGAACTGCCGGTGGGGGGAGCGAGCGCACGTCCGCTCGCGCGATGTTGGATGCAGCAGGGACGCGGACGATAATGGTGCAGTCTCGGGGCGTCAACAGGAATTTGCGCCATTATGGCCGCGACGCCCGGCCCTGCGGTCCTATGTTGTTGAACTGACAGTGGGTTGCAGGTTACTTCCCTAACCGTCAACACAACGCGCCGGGTCCGGTCACCCTGACCGAACCCGGCGCTTTGTGCTTCATTTCTTTACAGTTTGGGCCGCTTCGTAGCAAACTCGGGTGTTCTGCCCCTCCGAAACTGCGTTTCGTCCCTAAGAATTCGGTGGCGTTGTGGGAGTTCGCGCCGTCGTTCCGCCCGATGCCGGATCGCGAACTTTCGTCCGGCTCGTGGCGCTCAGTACGCCGATGCCGATCAGCACGACGACGCCGACGCCGATCCACATCGCGGGAACGTTCAACAAGTACGCTCCGATCGCTAGCCCGGTGATCAGGATGATGAAGCCGATGAGATACGTCGCAAACGATGACATCGTATCGCCCTTCGTTGAAGACGAGGTGCCGGGAAGGCAATAGTCGCGCCGAGCGCGAGCGGGCGCGCTCGCGGTTGACGGACGTCGACTAGCGCTTCGGGCTTTCGGCGGGCTTACCCGCGAGCTGAATCTGCGGCCGCGGCCGCCCGACTAGCACGGCTGTCCCCGATCGGCGGCCGAACACCTTGGCATCGCGACAATTCGCCGTCCACACGTCGATGATCGCGCCGCGAATCAGCAGCCCCGTATCGTCCACGAGAAACCGGCCGAGGTATTCCTTGCCGATGTAGAGCTCGATGTAGCGCGAGAGCGGAAACAGGCGCGGGTCGGCGGCCACGATCCCCTGTCGCACGTAGCGGCCGCGACGTGTCGTGCCGCGGAGACAGTACCACGTCACCTTCACCGGCACGGGGTCGCCGTAGCGAACCGGGACATGTCGGTTCACCGCCCACGTGAGGCTCGCCCCGTGTACCACGGCGCCGGCGAGCCGGAATGGACTCTCCACGACAACGGGTGCGAGGACGATCGGCCCCTCGGGGCGCGCCTTGCAGCCCGCGCCGGCGAACACGGCGGTCGCCGCGACGACGAGAGCTGTCCGCCTCATCTGCTCGTCACCGCGGCGACGACGTCGCGCAGGAGCTCGTCCGGAACGGGGATCGCCCATCCTCGATCGCCCCCGGCCATCGCGCCGATTCGCTGGGGCAGCGCGTACTCGGCGCGGCCGGCGCGCGCCTTCTTGTCGCCGTGCGTGGCGCGCACGATGTCGTCGAGCGACAAGGCGCGCGGCGGCGCGGCGGGAAGACCCACCCGCTCGACCGCGCTCCGCACGCTGGCCGACGTGCCGCTGTCGGCGAGCGCCATCCGCTCGGCGAGCGCACTCTCGAGCACCATCCCGATGGCGACGGCATCGCCGTGCAACACCCGATAGTCGCTGCACAGCTCGATTGCATGACCGAGCGTGTGACCGAAATTGAGCGTCTTCCGCACCCCCGCCTCGCGCTCGTCCTGGCGGACGACGTTCGCCTTGATCTCGATGCCACGCGCAACGAGATCGGTGATCGCGTCGCCCGCGCCGCGCGTGGTTCCAAGCGCGGCGCCGACGTTGACGACGGACTCGAAATAGCCGGCGTCGGCGATCACACCGTGCTTGATCGCCTCGGCGAGGCCGCCGCGCATATGCTCGGGGGGCAGCGTCTGCAGCACGTCGGGATCGGCGACGACCGCCGACGGCTGATGAAAGGCGCCGACGAGATTCTTCCCCGCCGGGGTGTCGACGCCCGTCTTGCCGCCGATCGACGCGTCTATCATCGCCAGCAGACTGGTCGGCACCTGGACGTACGGTACGCCGCGCATGAACGTCGCCGCAACGAACCCGGCCAGGTCGCCGACCACGCCGCCGCCGAGCGCGATCACGGTCGTGTCCCTCCCGAGACCGGCGGCAAGCATTTCGTCGGTGATCGACGCCCACGTCTCGCGCGTCTTGTGTGCTTCCCCCGCTGGAATGGTGAACAGCTGCGACGACGCGCCGAGCATTGCGACCACCCGCGCCGCGTAATGCGGGGCGACGTGCGTATCGCTGATCACTGCATAGCGGTGCGCCGGCGCCACCCGGCGCACCGTTTCGGCGAGCGCGCCGAGCGCGCCGCGGGCGACCGCGACGGTGTAGGTCGGGAGGGAGATCGTGCGCGTCAGCACCGTCACCAGGTGACCTCGCCGGCGGCACCCCGCTTGTTGGCCACGCGCGCCAGCGTGAAGAGCAGGTCGGACAGCCGGTTCAGGTAGATCACTACCACGTGCGGCAGCTCGGTCGTCGACTGGAGATCTACGACGCGCCGTTCGGCTCGCCGGCAGACGGTGCGCGCGACGTGGAGCGACGCGGCCTTTGCCGTTCCGCCGGGAAGCACAAAGGCGCGCAAAGGCTCGAGCTCGGCGTCACCGTCGTCGATCGCGCGCTCCAGTTGCGTGATCCGATCGTCGTCGATGCGCGCCTTTGCGAGGTGCTGCTGCATCTTCTCAAGGTCGGGCGTGGCGAGCAACGCGCCGATGGCGAAAAGGTCGTGTTGGATCGGTCCGAGAATATCGTCGATGCGCGGCATCGGCTCGGTGGCGCGCACGACGCCGATGGTCGCGTTGAGCTCGTCGACGTCGCCGAATGCCTCGACGCGCGGATGGCTCTTGAGGACGCGCCCGCCGCCGAAGAGTCCCGTATCGCCGGCGTCTCCGGTCTTGGTATAGATCTTCATTGGGGAGGGAATGTACGTCTTGTCGGACGGTACGACAGGACGGCAAGGCGGACGGGATCGCAAGCAGTCTGACAGTCGGACAGCAGGACAGTCGGACAGGAAAACCAACATCGATGCCAAGGCCCCGTCGAACAATTGTCCTGTCCTCCTGTCCTCCTGTCCTCCTGTCCGACTGTCCGACTGTCCGACTAAGATTCCCGGATGCACGACCCTAAAGACATCACGATCATAGGCGCGGGCCCGACGGGAATCTTCGGGCTGTTCTACGCGGGCATGAGAGGCGCGACGGCCCAGGTCGTCGACGCACTCAGCGAGCCCGGCGGCCAGCTGACTGCGTTGTATCCCGAGAAGTACATCTTCGACGTCGCTGGTTTTCCCAAGGTCCTCGCCAAGGACCTCGTTCGTTCGATGGTCGAGCAGGCGCGGCAGTTCAATCAGCCGATGCATCTCGGCCAGCGCATCACCGGCCTCGAGGAAGAGAACGGCCATTTCGTGCTCGTCACCGAGAAGGCTCGCTTTCCGTCGCGAGCGATCGTCATCGCGGCGGGGATCGGCGCCTTCTCACCGCGGCGTCTCCCCCAGGCGTGCGCGCAGCCGTGGTATGGTCGCGGGATCTACGACGTGGTCACCGATCCCGAGGCATTTCGTCAAAGGCGCGTCGTCATCATCGGCGGAGGGGACTCGGCCTTCGATTGGGGCGTTCAGCTTCTCGATCGAGCGACGCACGTGACGATCGTTCATCGCAGCGACCGGTTTCGCGCGCACGACGCGACCGTCGTGCAATACAAGGCCGCGGTGGACGCGGGGCGCGCGTCGCTTTTCACCTTTCACGAGCTGCACGACCTGATCTGCACGACGCCCGAGCGATTCACCCACGTCGTGATGCGCGACGTGAAGGCGAAGACGACGCGCGAAGTCGAGGCGGACGTCATTCTCCCCATGCTGGGATTCGTCAGCGACATCGGGCCGCTCGCCGACTGGGGTTTGACGCTCGAGAAGGACGAGATCGTGGTGAACAGCATGATGGAAACCGGGCGTGCCGGGATCTACGCGGCTGGGGACGTCACCACGTACCCGGGCAAGCTCAAGCTCATCGCGACCGGTTTCGGCGAAGCGGCGACGGCCGTGAACCAAGCCGTGCACTGGATTTACCCGGAGAAGAAAGTCGCGCCGGGGCACTCATCGAACATGGCCATCTTTGGACAGAAGGATGACTGAGGGCGGGCGCCGCAAAGGCGCGCGAGGTGCGGCGTGGGGCGTGCGATGTTGAGACGCGGAGAGGAGAGCCGATGACATTCGAGGAATTTCAAGCAGCCGCGCGACGGACCGTGAACCCCGCGCTTGACACGGACGATCGTCTCATGGACGCGGCGGCGGGGCTTGCCGAAGAGGCGGGGGAGGTGCTCGGGCTCGTCCGCAAGCGCGCCTTTCAAGGGCGCGCGGTGAGCGAGGATCAGCTTCGCAACGAGCTCGGCGATGCGCTCTGGTGCCTGGCGATCACGGCCGACAGTCTCGGCATTTCGCTCGACGAGGTCGCGGCGGCAAACATCGAGAAGCTGCGTCGGCGTCACCCGACCGGGTTCGACGCCGAGCGTACGGCGGACGAGTGGTCGCGGTCACCGAGAGAGTAGTCTAGGGCACGTAGGGAGTCGCGTGACTCCCGTTCTTCAGATCCCAGACGAAGCCCGGCTTGAGGACAACGTACACCGACGCCCATGGCACCGGCGGAAGCCCCGGGATCGATGTGTCGTTGCAGTTCACATAGCGGATTTCCGCGATGTGGTCGCTGCTGACCGAGTTCCACGGATCCCACTCCGGTGGCACCCAACGGCCGTTGACATAGACACGAGCCTGCGTCGGCGGCCGCGTCGTTCTGCGCTTCGAAGGGATCAGCCCGCGAGCGACCGGTCCACGTGGCCTGGGACCGCTGACGCACCGACTGGACTGGTACCCGATGTCCGGTCGCAGCACGGCTAACGCGTCGGCGAGCGATAGGATGGAGCGGTCGTCGCGTGCGATCTCGCCGGCGTCAAGGAAGGGCTGCTTCGCCCTCGGCAACGCGCGCTCGGCGATGCGTACGACATCGACGGTTTGAGCGACGCCCGTCAATACGATCTCCAACGACACAGTGTCGCGCCGAGCCACCACAAGGTCTCGCGAGACAGGCGCGAATCCCAGCCGTCGCGCGAACACCTGATAGCTCGCGGTGTCGGCATCCAGCCTGAAGCTGTACATCCCATCGCCGTTGGTCCGCCCGAGTGCGACCGGCTCCGTTCCATTCCTGACGACGGCGACGTCCGCATCGGGCAAAGGCGCGCGCGCGGTGTCAGTGACGCGCACGCGCACGACGGTTGACTGTGCTGGTACAACGGCCGGAACGATGGCCGCAAATGCGACCACAATTGCTGTCAATCTACGCATGAACTTGCCCGGGTTTTGGTGCGCGATCCGCGCTAGCGGTAGCTCACCCGCGGGTCCGCTTTGGCGTACGCCAGATCGGTGATCAGGTTGACGAGCACGAACACGGTGCTGAGAAAGAGCACCGTGCCCTGAATGGCCGGCAGGTCGCGCCGCGAGATGGCGTTGACCACGTACCGCCCGATCCCCGGCCACGAGAAGATCGTCTCGGTGAGAATGCTGCCGGTGAGATACGCGCCGAAGTCCAGGCCGAGCACCGTGATCACCGGGATCATCGCGTTGCGGAGGGCGTGCCGGACCGTCACCGTCCACTCCGTGAGTCCTTTCGCGCGCGCCGTGCGCACGAAGTCGGCGTTCAGCGCCTCCAGCATTGCCGATCGCGTCATGCGCGCCAAAAAGGCGATCGACCGCATGCCGAGCGTGAGCGCGGGGAGGATCAGAAAGCGGAGTCCGCCGTACCCCGACGGCGGCAGCCAGTGCAGCGTGACCGCGAACAACAGAATGAGCAGTAGACCGACCCAATACACCGGGAACGAGATCCCGAGATAGGCGAGGCCAAGCGCGAAGCGATCGGCGAATCCGCCGGGGTTACGCGCGCTGAGAATGCCAAGCGAAATGCCGAGGAAGGACGCGAGGAGCATGGCCGCGCCGGCCAGCTGCATCGTCTTCGGGAAACGCTCGCGGATGTCCTGCGTGATCGGGCGGTTCGTGATGTACGACCGTCCGAGATCGCCGCGGACCACGCTTCCCACGTAGTGCCCGAAGCGCACCGGGAGCGGATCGTCGAGATGGAGCTGCGCGCGCAACCGCGTGATCGTCGCCGAATCAGCCCGTTCGCCGATCATCGATTGCACCGGGTCCCCCGGCGCGACGTAAAGGAGCAGGAAGGCGACCACGAGCACGCCGAACAGCGTCGGAATGGCGAGCAGGAGGCGGCGGAGGATGAACGATGACAACTGGGTCTAGGGTCTAGGGTTCAGGGTCTAGGGTCGTGACGAATCGAGACGTTGAGCCACCGCTGTCCGTTGAAGATCACCGGGGGCACGAAACCCTTCACCCAGGGCTGTACCGCATACAGCTCGTTATAGAAATACATGAAGACCATCGGTGCGTCCTGGAACGCGATCGAGTCCGCCTGACGGTAGAGCATGTTCCGCTTGGCCTCGTCCAGCTCGCGACGCGCCTCGGTCACGACGCGATCGTATGCCGGGTTGGAGTAGAACGACACGTTGCCGCCGACGCCGGCGTTTCCGCTGTACAGCAGGGGATATAGAAAATTTTCCGCGTCCGGATAGTCGGCGTACCAGTCCTTGATGAACAGGTCGGTCTGGCCTTTGCGCGCCGCGCCGCGCGCCGCGGCCGACTCGCGCTGTACGATCTTGGTGCGAATGCCGGACGCGTTCAGGTAGGCCTGAATGGTCTCGGCGATCCGCAGAAAGATCGGATTCGTGGACGTCCACAGCTCGATGTCGATCCCGTTCGGATGACCGGCCGCGGCGAGCAGTTCCTTGGCTCTGGCGGGGTCGTACCGGTACGGTTGCCGCGCGCTGTCGTACCCGGCGAGTGCCGGAGGGATGACCCCGGCTGCGAGAGTGCCGCGGCCGCTGATCAATCGCTCGTTGATGCGAGCCACGTCGATCGCGTGGTTGATCGCTTGCCGGACACGCGCGTCGGTGAGCGGCCCGCGCGTCGTGTTGATCGCGACGTACACGAGCTGCAGCGCCGGCGTCGACATGAGCAGCGACTTCCGGCTCTCGTCCGCCTCCCACTCCGACGCTTCGCCGGCGGGAATCTGCAGCACGTCGACGTTGCCGCTCTCGAACTCGGCTACGGCGGTACTGGGCTCGGCGATGATCCGGGCGCGGAGCGAGTCCGCCTTTGGCGCGCCGCCGTAGTACGCGTCGAACCGGGAAAACAGTAGATAGTCGTCGTGTTTCCACTCGACCAGCTTCCAGGGCCCGGTGCCGACCGGGTGCTCGTCAAAGTTTGGCGGCGGGTTCAGTGGGACGATTGCGGCCACCGGCATCGCCAGCAGCTTCGGAAAAAAAGCGAGCGGTTCGGTGAGCTGCGTCACAATCGTCGAGTCGTTCGGCGCCGAGAGTCCGTTGATCGACTTCGCGGTGCCGGCCGCGTACTCACGCGCGCCGATGATCGGATACAGCGGTTCGCCGCGCCCGCCTTTCACGGCGGGGTCGAGGACCCGCTGCCAGCTGTGCACCACGTGCTTGGCGACGAAGGGGGTGCCGTCGTGGAAGCGAACACCCCGCCGCAGGTGGAACGTGTAGGTCTTGCCGTCGGGCGTCACGTCCCACCGCTCGGCGAGCGCGGGCTCCACTTTGGCCTCGGGGTCGAACCGGGTGAGCCCGTCAAACAGGTAACCCACCGCGCGCCCCGTCGGAACGTCGGTTGAAAGCGCGGGGTCGAGGGAGCGCGGGTCGTAGATGTCGCGCGAGTCGACGAGCGTATTGCGCGACGTGGCGCCCGGGGACCCGCACGCGAGAAAGAGCCAGACAGAGGGCAGGACGGCCGAACGGACGAAGGGGCGGATGATCGATGACGCGACCGCGCGCGCGCGCTGCTGCCCGCCCTCCCATCCTGCGGCCATCCCGCCCTCCCTTTCGGTTGACACTCTCAAATCGGCGCGAGAACTTACCCGCTCCCGCCATCGAGCGTCAATCAAACTACGCGCGCATCGTTTGGGGACGCGTGCGTCGGCAACCGCCCGCCGTTCAAGGTGTAGATCGTCGATTGACGTAGTCGCATCGCCGACGCCGGCTGGGACTCACGAGGTAGGCATGCTTGCAAAGAGCGATCCGCGTAGCACACACGTGGATCTCGAGGACACATACCAGCGCGCAAACAGCCCGCGCGTACTGGTGCGAGCCATCGGGATCGGACTCGGCGTAGGGCTCGCAGCCTTCTATCTTGCGCGTGTGTTCCTGAGCCGCCCGCCGCTGCCATCGACTGCATTGAGCCGAACCCGGCCCCACGACGCTTGATGCGTCGACCGCTCGCGCGCCGGCGCGACCGCTTCCTCGTCCTCGCGCTGGCTGTTTGCCTGCCGGCCTTCTCGTCGACCGCGTGGGCGCAGGAAACCGAGTGCGACGCGGGCGATACGGAAGTCAGCGCGCTCAACTTCGAGGGCAACCGCAGTTTCGGAGATGCCGAGCTCGCCCAACGTATTGCTACGACGCCGTCCTCCCTGACGCGCCGGATCCTTCGGCGATTCGGGAAGCGCCGTTGTCTGGACCCCGACGGCCTGAGGAAGGACGCCGTCCGGCTCAAGGACTTCTATAAGGACCGCGGTTTCTACGACACCGGCGTCGACACGCTCGTCGAGAAGAACGGCAACGGGTCGGTAGACGTGACCTTCCGTATCAATGAAGGGCCGCCGATGCGCACGGATTCGCTGGCCATCGACGGACTGGACTCGGTGCGAAACCGGAACGACATCGTTCACGAGCTGAACCTGTCCAAAGGCGCGCGCTTCGGACTCGCGCTCATGGCGGCCGATCTGGATACGCTCCGGTCGCGCCTTCGGAACAGCGGTTATCCGTACGCCGACGTTCTGCCGGAATCGAGGACCAACGCCGCCGAGCATCGCGCGACGGTCACGCTCACCGTCATTCCGGGTCCGTACACCCGCTTCGGCGCCATCCACGTCACGTCTACGCCCGCGCCCGATCGCCCGCTCGTGCAGATCGATTCACCCGTGGTCCGGCGGCTGCTCGGCATCGAGCCAGGGGACGAATATACCGACCGGGCCCTGACGGTCGCGCGGCGAACACTTCTGCAGACCGGCGCGTTCGAGCACGTCGAGCTCGACGTGATGCGCGACACGAGCCAGGTGAAGCGGGATTCGACGATCGGCATCGCCGTGCAGTTGCGCGAAGGTCTGATGCGCCAGATCGACACCGATTTCGGCTGGGGTACGCTCGACTGCTTCCGCGGCTCGGCCCAGTACAGCGACAGGAATTTCGCTTCGCGCGCCGTGCGCTTCGAATTCCTCGCCCGCGCGTCCAAGCTCGCGTACGGTTCGCCGACCAATTCGACGTTCACTCGCGACAACCTGTGTCGGCGAAGCACCCTCGACGAAGACGAGATCGCCAGCTCGGTGGTGAACTACTCGATAAACACCACGTTTCGGCAGGCCATCGTCCCCGGCCGGCCGAACGCCGCGGTCTCGGCGTACCGCGAGGTGCGCGGCGAGTACAAGGCGTACCTGCGAACCACGCTCGTCGGCGGCGAGGCGTCGGTCTCCCGCGACCTCCCTCGCAGTACCAGCGTGCGCGCCGCGTACTCGCTCGAGTACGGCAAGACGGACGCGGAGCCGGCGCTGTTGTGCGGCGTGTTTCTCCGGTGCAATCAGGCCGAGCAGGACCAGGTCACGGCGCCCCTCCGACTCGCCGTCGCGAGCCTGGCGTTTCAGCAGCGCACGACCGACAACGTGATCGACCCGCGGGTCGGCACCGTCGTTCGCGCGGAAGCGCGCGGCTCGTCGCGCTGGCTGTGGTCGGATACGAGCCTG
>Ga0137435_1000287_pt1 | contig 17152 bp, 13 predicted proteins | sample EasRivERMGT100_2_FD_104904 | JGI IMG/M metagenome (GOLD analysis project Ga0137435, IMG submission 104904) | Soil microbial communities from meander-bound floodplain in the East River, Colorado, USA - East River MetaG ERMGT100_2 | ecosystem: Environmental > Terrestrial > Soil > Floodplain ... | reverse complement strand
CGGGTTGGTGTTGGGCGCGTTCACGCACAGCAGCGTGCCCAGGTCGCACGAGTCGCTCGTGCAGAGGTTGTTGTCCTCGCAGTTGTTCCCCGAGAGCGGCTCGCAGTCGGCCGTGTCGGGCACGCCGTCGTTGTCGTCGTCGGCGTCGCAGGCATCGCCTTGGGCGTCACCGTCGGTGTTGGTCTGGTCGGCGTTCCCGACGAACGGGCAGTTGTCCGCACCGTCCTCCACGCCGTCGTTGTCGTCGTCGGCGTCGCAGGCATCGCCTTCGGCGTCCCCGTCGTTGTTCTCCTGACCCGGGTTGGCGACCAGCGGGCAGTTGTCCGCGCCGTCCGCCACACCGTCGTTGTCGTCGTCGGCGTCGCAGGCATCGCCTTCCGCGTCCCCGTCGGTGTTGGTCTGATCGGCGTTTCCGACGAACGGGCAGTTGTCCGCGCCGTCCACCACGCCGTCGTTGTCGTCGTCCGGATCGCAGGCGTCGCCCTGGGCGTCCGCGTCGTTGTTCTCCTGCCCGGGGTTCGAGACGAGCGGGCAGTTGTCGGCGCCGTCGAGCACGCCGTCGCCGTCATCGTCGGCGTCGCAGGCATCGCCCTGCGTGTCGCCGTCGGTGTCGGTCTGGTCGTTGAAGAGGCAGAGGCAGTTGTCGATGCCGTCGGCCGTACCGTCGCCGTCCGCATCCCCGGCGGGATCGAGCACGGTCGTCGACGCGCTGCCGCTGTTGTTGGCGCCGTTGGGATCGGCCGAGTCGGACGATGCCGAGGCGGTGTTGTTGGTCGTGGCGGCGCAGCCGCTGGCGACCGTGGGCGTCCCCGTGATCGTGACCGTCGCGACGCCGCCGCCGGCGATGTCGCCGAGGTTGCAGGTGACGGTCGACCCGGAAGCGCACGAGCCTTGCGAGGTGATGGCCGACCCGACGAATCCGGGGAGCGCATCGACGAGCACGACGTTGCGCGCCGTACCCGCCGATCCGTTGGTCACCGTGATCGTGTAGGTCAGGATCCCGCCGGTGAAGACGGGGTCGGGAGAGTCTGTCTTGGTGACCGACAGGTCCGCCGCCGGGCCGATCTTGCAGTTCGCCGAGATCGACAGGAGGTAGTCGCCGACGGTCGTCCCGGCGAGGGAGACCCTGGCGTAGTACGTGCCGGTGTACCGGGCCCGCCAGGCGATCGCCTCGCCCGGGGAGTTCGGTGTCGTCGCCGTGAGGCTGCCGGTCCCCGGCGTCGTCGACGACGTCGAGGTTCCGTCGAGGGCGTTGATGAGCAGCGCCCCGCCGGCATCCAACAGCCCGAGCGTCGGGTTGACCGGCGTGTTGTTGTGGAGCGGATCGGCGTCGAGGCCGAGCACGATGAGGTCGCCGGCGTTGGCCGTGAACGCGAAGACGTCCACGTCCGCCGTTCCCGAGAACGCGCCGGAGAAGTAGTTGTTGGCGCCGGAAGAAGCCGCCGCCGTCGTGTCGTTCGGCTCGACCTCCGCCGTCGCGGTCGCGATCGGCGGCTGCACGGCCGTGTACAGCCGGTACGGCTCGTGCTGGACGCTCGCCGTGAAGTGGTTCATCCGGATGAACGACGCGACGCCCGTCAGCGGCGTGCCGCTGGCGTTCGGGGCGAGAGACCCGAACGGGATGTCCATGTTGAAGTCGTCGTACTCGAGCGTATCGGTCGAGGTCGTCACGCGCATGTCGAAGTCGTTCGAGTTCCCCGAGATGCCGTCGACCATGGCGAACACGCGCGAGCCGGAGCCCGGCAGACCCGCCAGCCGGAAGAAGTCCGCATCGGCCGCCGGGGTGATCGAGCCTTCCTCACCGCAGAAGAGCACGTTGGCGGTCGCCGGCGTGCCGTTGGGCTCGGTCTCGCGGTTGCACCGGTTGACCTCGATGTTGAACGTGCTTCCCGCCGTCAGCGCGTTCTCGTCGACGAACGCGAAGACCTGCTGTCCGGCCGCGAGGCTCTGGCACATCACCTCTTCCGCCGGCCCGGTCGTGGTGCGATTCGAGGCACCGAGGCAGGTGGTCACCGTCTGGGGCGGCGCGCCGGCAGGGCACGACGACGCCGTGTAGAGCACGACGTTCGCCGCCGAGGAGTACCCGTTCACGCGGAACGAGTACGACCCGGCGGAGGGCGCCGTGAAGCTGTAGACGACGTCGCGGCCCGGAACGGTCGACGCGGTTTGCGTCAGGCCGGCGAAGCACGCCGCGCCGGAAAGCGCGAAGTCGTTCGTGGTGACGCCGTTGATGATGCCGATCACGGGCGTGTCGAGCGAGAGCGCGACCGCCCCGGCGCACGAGTCGTTGGCCGGCGGGACGTTCTGCGTCACGCGCAGCTGGATCGCCGTGTTCCCGGCCGAGGGAGCCGTCGTGCTGAACTTGTGCACGAGGACCCAGTACTGCTGGCCTCCGGTCAGGTTCGCCGAGAGGACCGCTTGCAGGGTCTCCGACGCGCACGAGTCGTCGTCGCAACCTCCCACCAGCTGTGTGAACGGGCCGGCGCATCCCGCGCCCGACGTCCAGACCGAGATCACGCTGTCGTCGAGGGTGGAGCCCGTCGGCGCGTCGGCGCAGGACGAGATCGTGTAGTTCGCCGTCGCCGCGGGCGTGAACGAGTACCAGATGCTGCGCGACACGCTCGTCTGGCACGACGGGATCCCCGGATCGCCCGTGGTCGTCGCGGTGGACACGTCGCCGGTGAGCGCGGTCAGGTACGGGAACGGCCCCGCTCCCGGGATCGTCTCGGCACCGCCGCACAGGTCGTTCACGGGCGGGCCCGCGGGCACGCTGATCCGGAGCTGGACCGCCGTGTTCCCCGCCGTGGGCGCGGGCGTGTCGAACTTGTGCGCGAGGATGAAGTACGTCGTCCCGGCGTTGAGCGTCAAGTTCGAGATGACCGCCTGAAGCGCTTCGCTGGTGCACGTGTCGTCGTCGCAGCCGCCCGCCACCTGCGTGAAGGGTCCGCCGCAGCCACCCGTGGACGTCCAGACCGAAAGGACCGGGTCGTCGAGGGTGGAGCTGGTGGGAGCGTCGGCGCAGGACGAGATCGTGTACGCGCCGGTGGTGGCCGGCGTGAACGTGTACCAGATGCTGCGCGAGATGTTCGTCTGGCAGGACGGGATCCCCGGGTCACCCGTGGTCGTGGCGTCGGTGATATCCCCCGTGATCGCCGACAGCAGCGGGAAAGGTCCCGCTCCCGGCAGCACCTCGGCCCCGCCGCACAGGTCGTTCGTCGGCGGCACGAGCGCGCTCGTCGCCTCGGCGCCGAACTGGCCGTCGAGACCGACCGTCACGGCGCTGACGCCGATCGGGAAGCGGGCCTCGGCCGTCTCGAGCGTGACGCGGATCGTCGTGCCCGACTCGGACGTCACGAGCGCCAGCGTCGCGGGGACTTCGCGTCCGTCCGCGTCCGTGCTCTCGATGTTCTTGTAGCGCAGGATCGGCTCACCGTCGGTGCGGTAGAACTCGATCGCGCCGATGTCCTCGAGGTGCTTGGCCGTGAGGCCGCCCGTCACGGTGTATTCGAGGACCAGCCGCGTCGTCCCCTCGGCGACCCCCTGGCTCGGCGAGGCGCGCAGCGAAAGTCCCTGATCGAGGGCCGTCGGGTCGTTGACGTACCACTCTTCGATGTTGCCGGGACGCAGGAAATCGATCCTGTTCCCGCTGACCGTATGGGTCGCGGCGGGCACCGGCTCGGTTCCGTCCACCCAGCCGTAGCGCGAGAGCGAAAGGCCCCACTCCCACTGCGGCTTGCCCGCGTCGACCGGAATCACGCGGATCCCCTGGTCGGTGAAGTATGTCTGGAAACGCTGGGCCGCGTTCGATCCGTGGTAGGCCTGCTCGAGGCCGACGATCGATGTCGGCGATTGCCACTCGACGTCGTACTGAGGCGGCGGATCCGCCCAGCCCGCGGTCGGCACCAGAACCGTCGCCGCGGCGACGAGCAGCAGGGTGAAGAGTTCGCGCGCCCTTGCGCGCACAGGACACGACAGCCGCATGAGGAATCCTCCCGTCGGCAAGACACAGCCGCCTGCGCTCATGCACATCGCGGACGTTGGGGGGAGGGATGGAGCGGAGACGCCCGCGCGGCCGTGCCGCCGCACATGCACTTGCTACGCCTGTAGGTGGCGTAACGTCAAGCAATTTCTGAAGAATCGGCCTCCGCTCATGTCGCATGAGCATGAGCGACGTTGACGTAAGGGGTAATTGTATCTATTCAGTGCACGAACAGGACCAGGAGTGTCGTGATGACCGAAGCCCAAGTGACCTCCCTTCTCGAGAAGAACAAGAACGACCGCGGCATCGAGCACTGGAAGCGGCTGACCGGCGGGAAGAAGGGCAAGAGCTTCGGGATCGGCCTGACCCAGCTCCGCAAGCTCGCCAAGCAGGTCGGGCGAGACCACGACCTGGCGAGGACGCTCTGGAAGTCCGACGTCTACGACGCGCGGGTCGTCGCGATGCTGATCGACGATCCGAAGCGGATGACCCGCGCCCAGGTCGAAAAGCAGGTGGACGGGCTGAGCTGGATGATGGGCCACGTCTTCTGTTCCTGCGACGCGACCCTGACGAAGGCCCCGTTCGTGCGCGAGCTGGCGATCGAGTGGGCGGAGAGCAAGGACGACACCCGCCGCCGCTGCGGGTATCTCCTCTTGGCCGAGCTCGCGAAGGACCACAAGGATCCGGCGCTCACCGACGCCTTCTTCGAGAAGTACATGGACCGCATCGCCAAGGCGATCAAGAAGGAAGAGAACCTCGTCAAAGAGGCGATGAACTCTGTGATCTTCGCGGCGGGCCAACGCAACCGGAAGCTGAACAAAAAGGCGATCGCGGTGGCGAAGGCGTACTGGCCGATCGAGGTGGACTACGGCGACAACTCGTGCCTGCCCCTCGACGTCTTGAAGCACTTGACCGGCGACCGGATACAGAAGTCACTGTAATGGGGTCAGGCCACGGTGGCCGCAAGCTTGTGGGGTGCGGGACTGCGGCTCGAAGCGCTGGAGGTTGCCTCTCAGCAACCTCGCCGATCAAGGTAGCCGCGACCGCGCGCCCGCCCGCAACGTGCGGGGCTCCTCGAGTCATAAGCCTCAGCGACTCAGGGTCTTACCCACCGCATCAACACGCAGATCCCACAAGCTTGCGGCCACCGTGTGGCGGACCCCCGCGTCGGCGGGGGTCCCATCGTTGTTCTAGCGACCGTCGCCGTCGGCATCGCCGGGAAGGACCAGCTCGATGCGGTTCCAGGCGTCCCTAGTCGCCGCCTTCGCCTTCTCCCAGCTGAGCGTGGAGCTGCCCTTGGCCTTGTTCCAGCCGCTGGCGAGCTCCCCCTCGGACTGATCGAACGACCTGCCGGTCATGCGGCCGTGTGATTCCCAGCCGTACTGGTAGGCCGGGGCGAACTCCGAGTAGGGCTGGCTGAGCTCCACGTAGGTTTGCTTCGTGTAATTCTCGCGCCAGTAGGCATGCTCGTCCTTCGGGTTGACAGCTGCGGCGGCGGCCTGACCCGCCAGCGCACCCGCGGCCGCGCCGACGGCGCCGCCGACGGCCGTGCCCGCGGGCCCTCCGACCATCGTGCCGATCGTTGCTCCGGCCACGGCACCACCCGCCGCGCCCGCGCTCGTCCCCAACGGGTGCGAGCTGGCGTCATTCGTCTTGTTGTCTCTCATTCGAGTCTCCTTGTATGCGTTGCGAGAGCGAGTCTGACCGGACGGTGCCGTCCGTGCGATGGGGTGTTCTGCCTACGCTCTCCGGTGAAGGCGCAGGACCTCCTCGACGGGCCGCGGCCGGGCGATGTGGTAGCCCTGCGCGTAGTCCACACCGCTACGGGCGAGCAGGCGAGCGGTGTCTTCGTCGGCGACGAACTCCGCGATGGTCTTCTTCCCCATGCCGCGGGCGATGCCCACGATGGCGCCGACCACGAGCTGGTCCATCGGGCTGGTGAGAAGGTCACGGATGAAGGCCCCGTCGATCTTGAAGTAGTCGAAGGGCAAGGTCTTGAGATAGTAAAAGGAGTTGAATCCCGCTCCAAAGTCGTCGAGCGCGAGCCGGCATCCGCGAAGGTACAGACGCTGAGCGAAAGCCTTCGCCTCCTCGATGTTGGCGATCGCCGCGGTCTCCGTCAGCTCGAAGACGAGGCACGCGGGATCGATGCCGGCGTCTCCGATGGCCGTCTCGATGAGCGCCGCGACTCCGGGATCGCCGATCGACTTTCCCGAGAGGTTGACGTGGAGCACGAGCCTGACACCCGCGCGCGCATGCTCCGCGATCAACGCGACCGCTTGCCGCGCGACCCAGCCGTCGAACTGTTGGATGAGCCCGAAGCGCTCGGCGACGTAGAGGAAGGAGCCGGGGGAGAGCGGCTCGCACCCGTGTTCGGTGCGCAGCCTCAAGAGGAGCTCGTACTGGCACACTTCGTTTCGAGCGAGATCCAGGATCGGCTGGCCGTAGAGGAGGAGCCGATCTTCCGCGACGGCATGACGGACGCGTTGCGTCTCGATGAGCCTCGCCGACACGAGCTCGCGGTGCCCTCCGTTCGGGCGGTAGAGCGCCACGCGATTCCGGCCGGCCTGTTTCGCCTCGTACATCGCAAGATCGGCGCACTCCAAGACGTCCGCGTCGCCGAGATCCTCGAACAACGCGATGCCCACGCTGGCCGTGATGTGGATCGACCGCTCGCCGAGCATCGCCACTTGGCGGCCCAAGGCCTCGACGACACCGTCGGCGACGATCTGCGCCTGCTCGGCGCCCGTCTCCGGAAGCAACATGGCGAACTCGTCCCCGCCGACGCGCGCCACCACGTCCGTCTGACGGATGCGATGCTTCAGCGCGCCGGCGACGGCCCGGAGAAGGTCGTCTCCGGCCTTGTGGCCGAAGGCGTCGTTGACGTCCTTGAAGTTGTCCAGATCGATCATCAGGACCGCGCCCTGGGCGCCATAGCGCGACACCCTCTCCGCCTCGTGCGCCAACTCCTGCTGGAGACGCCGCCGATTGAACAGGCCCGTCAGGAAATCGTGATCGAGCAGGTACTCCAGCCGGGCCGCCAGCCGCTTTCGGTCCGAGATGTCCTGGACTTGCGAGACGACGTAGAGCGGTTGGCCTCGATCATCCCGGACGAGCGACAGGGTCAGCAGCACCCACAGGTAGTGACCCCACGCGTGCCGGTAGCGTTTCTCGATCTGCGCGCTCGGGATCTTGCCGTCGAGCAGCTCGCGCATGGAGTCGGCGTCACGATCGAGGTCTTCGGGATGGGTGATCGCCTGGAGCGTGGTGCTCTTGAGAGCCTCCCGCGCATGCCCCGTGATGCGGCAGAGCGCGTCGTTGACCTGGAGCCAGCGGCCGTCCATGTCCACGAGGGCCATGCCGATCGGCGAGCTGGAGAATGCGCTCTCGAACCGTGCATGGATCTCGCGCAGGCCCCGCTCGACGATCTCGCGGTCCGCCATCTGGCGGCGAAGCTCGAGATTGACCGCGGCGAGCTTCCGCTCCGCCGAGCGGGGCTCGCGCCGATCGAGCGGACGATTCATGGCCATACGCGCTACGACCGCGCCTTACGCCTCACGGAGTGACGTTATTGGTCAGGAGCGTCACCGAAGCATTCCGCGCCAACGCTCGCCCGTTCAGCGTCGCGCCGGTGCCCATCGAGATCGTCGTCAACGCGAGGATGTTCCCCGAGACGTTGGAATTCGAGTTGAGGGTCGCGGAGCTGCCCACCTGCCAGAAGATGCGGGAAGAGTCCGCTCCGCCGCTGAGGATGACTTGGCGACCGACACCCACCGTGAACGAGGAGGCGATCTGAAAGATATACACGGCGTTCGAGTTGCCGCCGGCGTCGAGCGTGACGTCCGCCGAGGTGATCTCCATCGATGACGTGGCCTTGTACACGCCCGGGGCCAGGGTCATGCCACCGAGATCTCCGTTCAGCGTGCTCCCCGCGGCTCGCCCCGCAGCGTCGTTGTACGCGGCTGTCAGTGCGCCCTGAGCACTCTGCGCGGTCGGATCGCCGAGGTGGGTCGTCCCGGAGACGCCCGGCGCTCCCGTGAGCGTGTTGCCCGGCCAGACCCCGAGATCCGCGCTGACCATGCTCGCGCCGCTGTTCGAGACCGATTGGCCGGCGAGGACGCCGAAACTGGAGGCGGCGCCGAGGCTGACCGGCTGCCCGGATCCGCCACCCCCGCCCGTGACGCTGTCGGAATCGTTGCATGCCGCGAGAAGCCCGCAGAGCATTAAGAACATGACCGTGGATTTCACACCGTTACCGTTGAGTTTTCGCATTGTCAACCTTCCTTGTGCATCGCGTCGTCAACGCGAAGCGGTTTGTATCGGGAGCTCTTCATTCCGCGTGGAGGCGTATCGCCTGGGTTCGAGGTCGTCGTAACGGTAGTAGTACCGGTCCACGACGGAAAACTCGACGTCGTTCAAGACGGCGCCGAGGATGGTCGCGCCGGACAGCGACTCCTTGGCCCTGTGAATCAGCCGGGTCGCCGTCGCCCCCGCTCGGACGACGAGGAGCGTACCGTCGGCGTGCGCGGCCAGCGTGGCCGCATCGGTGAACGGCACGGTGGGCGGCGTATCGATGATGATGCGATCGAAGCGGCCCCTGAGCTCGGCGATGAGCCGTCCGAGCTCGTCGGCCTGCAAGAGGTCGAGCGGTGTCGCGGTCGGAGCTCCCGCCGGGAGCACCCACAGCCGGGAATCCGACATCTCGATCAGCGCGTGATCGAGCGTGACCTCACCGGAAAGGATTTCCGCGAGCCCAAGCATCGGCTGGGGCTTGATGTACCGCGACACCGAGGGGCGGCGGAGATCCGCGTCGATGAGCAGCGTGCGGCGCTCCCGGTCCTCGACGAAGGCGAGCGCCAGGTTCACGGCGGTCGTCGTCTTTCCCTCGCCGGGAACGGCGCTCGTGATCACGGTCACCTGCGGCGATGCCGCGTGACCGTTCGAACCGCGCTCGAGATTCAGCCGCACGCGCCGGTATCGCTCGGCGAGCGGCGACCACGGATGGCGGCTCACGACGAGATGAGGATCGGGAACGAGGGCTCTCGGCACGAACGAGCCGAGCGTCCGGCGATCTTCGTGGGTGCGCAGGCTTCCGATCATGGACGTCCCGTGTCCCCGTCGGGTGAAAGCACCCGATCGAGTCGATCCAAGGCATCCCGGCTCGCCGCCTTGGCCTCCTCCCAGCTGTTCCCGCGACGGGCAGGCTCGCCCTCCGAGCTGCGGAGTTCCGCGGTGGCCGTCTTGTTCTCACTCATGGGTCGCGTCGTCGCTGACTCGCAAGCTACCGATCATCCGCGTGAAGGTCCCGTGCAGCTGTCCGTAGTCCTGCCCGGGGGCGATGAACAGCGCATAGACGACGTGATCGTCGGGAAGCTCGCGGGTGAACACGGTCACACGCTCGTCGTCTCCCGTCGCGGCGGATCGTCCGGACAGGACCAGCGAGAGCGCCGAGGCGCCGTCGAGCGTGTCCACCCTCTGCGAGTTGGGGACCAGCTTGAGCGTGGGGTTGGTGCGCACGATCTGTCCGACGAGGTCGTTCATCGCTTGCGCGAGCTCTGTCCGGCTCACGCTGAGGGAGTCGGGCGTCCCGGGAGCCCCTTGGAAGGAGAAGCGCGCGTCGGCGTCCTCCACGTCGTTCCGGAAGGGGGCGTAGTGATTGAGAACGACGCCGTAGATCAGGTCGTCCTGATGCCCCCCCGAGTCCACGAGCCCGCCGTCGGGCGCGATCGTCACGCCGAGGCCGTCGGCGGATTCGTAGGTGCGCCAATTCGAGGGGTAGTCGATCCGGAACAGCCGGTTCTTCCCTTGATCGAGCGTCTGGAACGTCGCCGAGGGGGCTTCGATGTTGATATCGCTGACCCGGCCGTTGGACACGGGCCGCGGCGTTGCCGTCGAGGCGGGCCGGTTCTGCGTGATCTCCTGCATGGAACGGGCGGCCGGCATCGCCGTCAAGGCCGCCTTGGCCTGGCGGAAACCGCCGAGCGTATCGGCCGGACGGATCGTCAGGAGCTTCATCTCGTTCCGGACCCGGGTCGCACGGTCCTTCGGCGGCGGATGGCTGGCAAAGAACTGCTCGACCTTCCCCGGCTCGCGTGATTGCTTGGCTTGGAGCAGCTCGAAGAAGTCGATCATGTCCTGCGGGTTGTAGCCGGACCTCGCCATCGTCTGGGCGCCCACGATGTCCGCCTGCTCCTCGTCCGTGCGGCTGAACTTCAGGAACAGCACGTTGAGCCCGAATCCGCCCACGGCACCCATCACCTTGTCGGTCGTGCCGTCGTCCTTGCTGAAGAGGCCTCCCAAGAGTCCCAGCCCCGTCTGCCCCAGGTACGCCTTCGATGCCTGATTCGTTCCGTGCCGCAGCGCGACGTGCGCCATCTCGTGCGCCATCACGCCGACGAGCTGGCCTTCGCTCTTGGCGGCTTCGATGAGGCCGCGGTTCAAGTAGAGGAAGCCGCCCGGCAGCGCGAACGCGTTGATGTCGGAGGCGTTCACGATCTTGAATTGATAGGGAAACTTCTCTCCGGGAATGAATCCAGCGAGCCGCTTTCCGATCGCGTTCACGTGCGATTCGACCGCGGGGTCCCGGACGATCGGAAGCTGCCGCTCGACCTCGGCCGCCGACTGACGGCCGATCGCGATGTCCTGATCGGCCGAGAAGAGGTTGAAGCCGGGCTTGATCTTCGTCGGCGCGGGCACGGGGCTCGAGGCGAGCGCCGACAGCGATACGACGAGACCGGCCGCGAGGCATGTTCGAATCCGCTGGACCGTCATTTCATCTCCTTGAGTCAGGAGACGATCGTGGGCGGCCGCGAGGACACACGCTATGGGGTGATGACCCCCCACGGTGGCCGCGAGCTTGTGGGGTGTGTGACTCCGGCTCGAAACGCTGAACGTTGCCTATCAGCAACTTTGCCGACCAACCCGGCCGCGACCAGGCGCCCGCCGGCGACGTGCAGGTCTTCGCGAGTCACAAGCCTCATCGGCTCAGCGCTTGCCGACCGCCTCCACACGCCGATCCCACAAGCTCGCGGCCACCGTGGGGTAGGGATAGACCCCATGGGGGCGCGCGCTGCCCCGAGATACTTTCCGCGCTCAGGAGAGCTCATGGACATCCGACGCGTTCCCCTCGTCTTCGTCTTCGCAACGGCCGTTCTGTACGGTTGCGGCCAGCAGCAGCTTCCTGCGGACGCCCCGGCGGCGACGGCTCTCGCGAGCCTCGCGGTGCCCGGCAGAACGGAGCTCCACATGACCCTCTCCTCCCCGATCGGATCCGCGAGCATGGTGGGAGACCGGGTTGCCGGGACGACGACCTCGGCCGTCATCGTCGGCGACCAGGTGGCGATCCCTGCCGGGAGCACCATTCAAGGGCACGTCAACGGCATCGATCGGACGACGAATCGCCTCGAGCTCGCCTTCACCCAGGTCACGACGCCCATGGGCGACAGCGCCTCGATCTCGGGCTCGCTGTCGAGACCCGGCCGTGGCGACGCCACCGGGGGGATGGACGTCGTGATCCCCGCGGGGACCGACTTGGCGATCACCCTCGATCAACACTGACGATCGGCCGGCGCTCGTAACGCCGAGGCCGCCCCTCATGGGGCGATGCCCCCCCGCTATGTAGGGATAGACCCCATGGGGCCGCGCCTCGCACGGGGGTACCGTTCGTGGAGATGCGCTGCGACTCACCGTCGCCGCGATGAGGAGTTCAACATGTTGTGGACAATCGCGTTGATTCTTTTGGTCTTGTGGCTTCTCGGCTTCGTGAGCAGCTACACGATGGGCGGCTTCATCCATGTCCTGCTCGTGATCGCCATCATCGTTCTCCTGATCCAGGTGATCCAAGGCCGAAGACCGCGACTCCCTTAAGGAGCACCGATGACAGTCCGATTCCAGTCCCTCGCCGTCCTACTCGTCGCCGCCGGTGTTTACGGTTGCAATCAGCAGCAACCTGCGCCGAACGCAGCGGCGACAACACCCGTCGCCGGCAATTCCACCACCGCACCCGCGCCGGCTCCGGTACCCCGGGCCCCCGAGCCTCGTACGGTGCGCCTCACCGTGCCCGGCGGCACGAAGCTCCACATGACCCTCTCCTCCCCGGTCGGCTCGGCGACGAGCAACCCGGGAGACAGAGTCGTCGGCACGACGACCTCGGCGATCATCGTCGGCGACCGTGTGGCCATCCCCGCGGGAAGCACGATCCAAGGGCATGTCACGGCGGTCGATCCAGCGACGAAGGGCCTCAAGATCTCGGACAAGGGCGGCTCGATCGCGCTCGCGTTCACCAAGGTCACGACCCCCGTCGGGGATAGCGCCTCGATGTCGAGCTCGCTGACGAGCCTCGCCAGCTCGAAGGGGAAGACGGCCGGCATCATCGGCGGCAGCGTCGCCGGGGGCGCGATCCTCGGCAAGATCATCGGTGGTCACTCGAAGGACGCCGCGATCGGCGCCGTCGTCGGAGGCGGGATCGGCACCGGCATCGCCGCCGGGACCAAGGGGAAGGAAGTCGTCATCCCCGCGGGAACCGACGTCGCGATCACCCTCGATCAGCCCCTCACGATCGCCCAGCGGTCGTAATGCCGATGTGGCGTCGCCGCCTTCGCCGCGCCGCCTGCTTCGCTGCCCCGCCACTCGGGCTGGCCGTCCTGCTCGTGGCGGGGCCGTTGTACCGCATCTACTTCGACCGGAGCGGGCTTCCCGATCTCCAGTCCTTCCTCAGGTTCGAGCCCCCGCGTACCGGCGAGATCTACGACGACCGCGGGAAGGTGCTGATCCAGCTGGCACGCGAGTACCGGCGCGTCGTCTCCTTCGAGGAGGTGCCTCCCATCATTCGCGAGGCGATCCTCGCGGCGGAGGACAAGAACTTCTTCTCGCACTCCGGCGTCGAGTACCGCGCGTTTCCGCGCGTCGCCCGGAAGGCGACCGAGCACTCGATGGCGGCGTGGTGGAGAGGCGAGGGGCTGCGGCCCTCCTTCCCCCAGGGCGGCTCGACGCTGACGCAACAGCTCGTCCGCAACTACTTCCTGCGCAACCTGACGACCCGTGAGCATGGCGACGTCCTGATCGGCGAAGGCACGAGCACGCGCGTCGTCTCGGCGGGTCTGGGCGTTCGACCGACGAACAAGCTCCTCCGGAAGATGGAGGAGGTGCGCGTGACGCTCTGGCTCGAGAAGGAGATGGCGCGGCGCTTCGGATCGCAAGAGGCGGCCAAGAAGGAGATCTTCGCCCGCTACGCCAGCTTCATCTACATGGGGAACGGCCGCTACGGCTTCGCTGCGGCCTCGGAGTACTATTTCGACAAGCCCCTGTCGAGCTACACCGAAGACGACGCCGGGCTGGCGGCGACACTCGCGGGGATCAGCAAGTCCCCGGCGGTCTACGCTCCGGTGCCGGGCGATCCCCGTCCCCTGCGCCGCCGGAACGAGATCCTCGCGCTCATGGCGCGCAACGGGGCGATCTCGGCGGAGCTGGCGCATCGATGTCAGGCGGAGCCGATCCGCATCGCGATCCCCAGCCCGTCCAAGACCGAGGCGCCCAGCGCGATCTCCGGCGTTCTCGAGGAGCTGAAGAGGCACGGCGGGGCGCGCTTCGGGATCGAAGACCTCTTTCAGGGGCGCATCGCGGTCCACTCCACCGTGGACCTCCGCGTGCAGACCGTCGTGAACGAGGCGCTGGAGAACGGCCTGGCCGGGTACGAGGCGAGACACCACGGCTCGAAGGGGCTGATCCAGGGATCGGTGGTCGTGCTCCGCAACGACGACGCCGCGATCCTCGCCGAGGCCGGCGGCCGCCAGGTCTTCAAGGGTCGCTCCGAGCGATACTCCGATCTGAATCGCGTCACCGGCTCGATGCGGCAGCCGGGCTCGGCGTGGAAGCCGATGGTGTACCTGGCCGGATTCCGGCAAGGGCTCGACCTCGATTCCACGGTCCCGGATGAGCCGATCGAGGTCCCCCTCGGGTCCGATCGCGGATTCAAATGGATCGCCAACTACGACCGCGAATTCAGAGGTCCGATCCCCGTTCGCCAGGCGCTGGCCGAATCCCGCAATGCGGTCGCGATCTGGATCGCCCGCGAGGTCGGGATGGACGAGGTGAACCGGACGGCCCGGCAGCTGGGGATTCGCACGCCGCTGCACAAGTATCTCAGCAACGCCCTCGGTGCTTCGGAGGTGCGGTTGCTGGAGCTGGCGGGTGCCTATCGGGCGATGGCTTCGGGGGTGTCGGCGGAGCCGCACGTCATCGCGCGCATCACCGACGCCGCGGGCGCGGCCGTGCTGTACGAGGGGACGGAAGGTACACCGGGCCTCGGCTTGAACGGCCCGAGCCCTGCCGAGCTGAGCCTCATCCAAGAGGGCCTGCGCGGGGTGGTACGCCTCCCCGGGGGCACGGCCCACTCCCTCGATGGCCGTGACTTCCCGATCCCGGTGATGGGGAAGACGGGAACGACGAGCGACTTCCGCGACGCTCTGTTCGTCGGATCGACGTACGGCCCCCACGGCATCACGGTGGCGGTCCGCATCGGCTTCGACGACAACCGCGCTCTGGGCGCCCGGGAGACCGGATCGCGCGCGGCCCTTCCGATCTTCCGCGAGATCATGCTGCGCCTGTACAGGGACCGGTTGGTCGGCCCCGTGCCACGGTTTCCTTCCGACCTCGAGTCGCGGATCGACGCGTACCTGGAGATGCGGGCCTTGACCCCCGATCCCGGTAGGGTATCCCCCCATGGGGCGGCGCTCGCCGACGCAATACCCTCGCTTCTTTCAGGAGGCTCACCGTGATGAATCGGATTTCAAGGCTGGTCGTTGTTCCTGTCTCTCTGTTGGTTTTGAGCGCGATCTCCTCGCTGGCGGCGACCCCTTCGACGGCGCCGAAGCAGGGCGATATGGCGGCGAGCGGCAACATCGGGTTCGCCTACGCCCTCGACGGCGACTTCGACGGTGTCGAGCCGGTGCTCAACGGGACGTTCGAGTACTACACCACCCCGCGGGTCTCGTGGCGAGGCTTGCTCGGCATCACGTCCTACGATGTCGACGCCCCGGGCGACGCGAGCGTGGACTCCACGTTCTTCAACGCGAACTGGGTCTACAACTGGGAGCGCGGCAAGATCCATCCCTTCGTCACCGCCGGGGTCGGGCTCTACGATCAGAGCGGTTCATCCGACCTGCCCTCCGATTTCGACGAGAGCGTCTTCGGAGTGAACGGGGGCGGCGGCCTCGATTGGTTCCTGGGACCGCGCTGGGGGCTCAAGTTCGAGGGGACGCTCCATGGCTTGACCGGCGAGGACCCCAACACCGTCTTCATGGGCACCGCCGGCGTGATGTTTTGGTTCTAGGCGCTCCCACGGGCCGGTAGGGTTTTGCCCCCTGGACAGATGGGGGGAACTGCCGAACAATCACCGCATATGACGTCCTCGTTCTCCCGGCGCTATTCGTCCGCGTTGCGCAAGCAATTGGCGCTGGACGGCCGGGAGGGCCCGCAGCCGGCCGAGGGCCTCGGAAAGGAGGCCTTGGCTGCGGGGCTCGACAGGTTGGATTTGGTCAGGATCCACGAGCGCGCGTTGGTCGCGCTGCCGGCTCCGTCGCCGCGGCACCGCGGACACGCGGCGGGCTTCCTCGCCAAGGCCCTGACGCCGATCGGGAGAGCCCATCGCGCCACGGGCGAGCTGGCAACCGCCCAGCGGCAGCTGAAGCGCGAGATCGGACGCCGCGAGGCGGCGCAGGATGCCCTCAAAAAGAGCGAGCGGCATTACCGGCAGCTCTTGGAGAAATCCAACCACATCCAGGACCACCTGCGGCGGCTCTCTCACGAGATCCTGTCCGCCCAGGAGCACGAACGCAAGCGGATCAGCCGGGAGCTTCACGACGAGATCGGCCAAACGCTGACGGCGGTCAACGTCAAGCTCGCGACGCTGAAGAAAGACGCCACCGTCAACCTGGCCGATCTCAAAAAAAAAATTGCGAGCACCCAACGGCTCATCGAAAAGTCGATGAACACGGTGCACCGGTTCGCGAGGGAGCTTCGTCCCCCGCTCCTCGATGATCTGGGGCTGATTCCCGCGCTCCACGCGCATATGAAGGCCTTCACGAAGCGGACGCGCCTGCCGATCGACTTCAAGGCCTTCGCCGCGATCGAGCAGCTGGACAGCGACAAGCGGACCGTGCTCTACCGCGTCGCCCAGGAGGCGCTGGTCAACATCGACAAGCATGCGGAGGCCAGCCGGGTGAACGTCAGCATCGAGCGGAATCGCGGACTCGTTCGCATGGAGATCCGCGACGACGGCACGTCCTTCGACGTCCAGAAGGTCCTCCATGCGCGGAAAATCCGGCGGCTGGGATTGCTGGGCATGAGAGAGCGCGTCGAGATGGTCGGCGGCAAGTTCGCCATCGAATCGAGCCCGGGGAAGGGCACCACGGTCGTCGCGCAGCTCCCGTTCCGCGAAGGTCGTATGGCATGAAGCCGATCACGGTCCTGCTGGTCGAGGACCACACGGTCGTGCTCGAGGGGCTCCGCGCCCTCTTGAAGTCCGAGAGAGACATCGAGGTCGTCGGTCACGCGCAAGACGGCCGCAAGGCGGTCGCGCTCGTCGAGAAGCTCTTGCCGGCGGTCGTCGTCATGGACATCGCGATGCCGCTGCTCAACGGCTTGGAGGCGACGCGCCAGATCCTGCGCGCCCTCCCCACGACGAAGATCTTGATCCTGTCCGCCCACAGCGACGACGAGTACGTCGATCAGGTGATCGCGCTCGGGGCCCGGGGCTACCTGATCAAGCAGTCCTCCGCCCTCGTCCTCGCCAAGGCGATCCGGGAGGTCCACAAGGGGAACACCTTCTACAGCCCTTCCATCGACAAGCGGCTCGGCGAGCGGGAGAAGGTGTCGCCCCAGGGGGCGGCGGGCCGGCCCAAGAAGGGGAACACCAAGCTCACTTCGCGCGAGGTCGAGATCCTCCAGCTGATCGCCGAAGGCAAGGCCAACAAGCAGACGGCCTCCGAGCTCGGGATCAGCATCAAGACGGTCGAGAAGCACCGGCAGCGCCTGATGACCAAGCTGGACATCCACGACACCGCCGGACTCACCCGCTACGCCATCAGTGCCGGCATCATCGAGAGCAGCGTCCAGTTGACCATCGTTTAGACGACCGCCGCCATCTCCGCCACGCGCAGCCGGTTCCCTCGGACT
>Ga0137435_1000286_pt1 | contig 17223 bp, 15 predicted proteins | sample EasRivERMGT100_2_FD_104904 | JGI IMG/M metagenome (GOLD analysis project Ga0137435, IMG submission 104904) | Soil microbial communities from meander-bound floodplain in the East River, Colorado, USA - East River MetaG ERMGT100_2 | ecosystem: Environmental > Terrestrial > Soil > Floodplain ... | reverse complement strand
TCCGGCGAGATGCGTCTCGGTCGGCATGCCTGCATCCCCGGCGAACAATAGCCGCACCGACCCATAGCGCACGAGGAGCACGACAGATGCTTCATTAATGTCGCTCTGCGTCGCGACCCAGCCCGAATCGGGGCTCAACACCTCGATCGTGACACCGTCCAGCTCCAGCCGGTCCCCGCTCCTGGCCGGACGCCACTCCGCGCCATCAGCCTCGACCGCACCCAGGAAGCCGAGATACCCGGCGTCGGGCACCGCCTGCCCGGGCTCCAGCACGTAGGCGGGGTCGAACGCCTCCAGCACCGCGGGCAGGCCGCCGTAGTGGTCGAGGTGCGCGTGCGTCGCGACGATCGCCGCGAGCCGCGCGCCGCCGTAGCGTCGCATGAACGGCACCACCACGCGCCGGCCCGCGTCTCCCTGCGGTCCTCGCGGTCCACCGTCGATCAGCACCCATCGCCCAGCCGGGCTGCGCAACAAGGCGGCGTCGCCCTGACCAACGTCCAGGAAATGTACGGTTAGACAATCACAGGCAGAAAGGCGTGAAAAGGCATGGAAAAGCGTGGTCCACGAGATCAGCACGGCCACGAACGCGACCCGCGCCGTCATGAGCCAGCGCCGGCGCGGCGCATTCCACAGCCACCACGCGATTGCGAGCACGCCGATCCATACCGCCGCCGCACGCCAGCCCGCGATCATGATGAAATGCCCGCCTGGCAGAGCGGCGGCGGCCTTCGCGACGACATCGAGCAGTGCGAGACACAGCCCTGCACCGGCCGCGAGCCAGCTCGAGGACAGCAGCAGCGCGGCCATCAATCCCGGAACCGCGAGCCCCGCCAGCGGAATGGCGGCGAGATTCGCGAGCACACCGATCGGGGCGACGGTACCGAAGGCGTACGCGGTGATCGGGGCCGTCACCAGCGTGGCAGCGGCCGCGGGCGCCAGCACCCGCACCAGTTTTGGATACCGCTCGGTGGCGCGGCCGGCCCAGATGACCGCCGCGACCGCCGCGACCGACAGCCAGGCACCGATCGACTGCGCCGCCCACGGATCCGCGAGGAGCACGCACAACACCGTGAGCGCGACCACGCCCCGTGGAGCTGCGACGCGCTGGCGTAGCTTGGCGACGTCGAGCAGCGCCAGCATGGCGGCCGACCGCGTGGCGGGCGCGGGAAACCCGAGCAGCCAGACGTAGGCGACCATGACGAGCGTGCCGGCGGCGAACCGAGTCCGCTTCCCGAGTCGCAGTCGGACGAGCAGCACGTTGAGCCAGGCCGCGAAGAACGCGACATGCAATCCCGAGATGGACAGCAGATGCGCCAGACCGGAGCGCGTGTAGCGCTCGCGCAGCTCCGCATCGAGATCCGTACGGCGCGAGATCACGAGCGCGTCGACCAGCGGCGCGCGCGTTCCGAACAACCGGCGGCTCCGCTCAGCGATGCGATCGCGCAGAGCGCCGCGCCCGCGCGGCGTGGCGTCCAACTGGCGCATGCGCCGCGCGACCAGGATGCCACGGTTCGCGTCGCCGAGGAACCGTCCCGCCACTACCCAGGTCGTGCCGCCGCGCGCCGCGTGGCCGGCCGGCCAGCGGATCATGAGCGAGCCGCCACACGGGCCAGTGCGTACGGCACCTTCGGTGACTCCGCCGGCGACTGGGACCGGGTCGGTCAGGTGGATGATTACGGAGCGCGTGGTGGGTGTGGCACCGGCCCATACCCCGGCGCACGTGGACCGCTGTACGCGGACCGCCGCCCCGCCCCACACCGCTCCCGCGACCAGCATGATGCCGAGGGCCGCACCGAGCGGCGCGCGACGAAATACCAGCAGGGCCCCCACCAACACGCACCACGCGCTGACCCGCAGGTCTACGCCGCTCAACGCCATGATGAGGCCGGCGCCGAAGGCTATGGTGAGGTAAAGGATCGGCGGCCGCACGGCCGCCCTTAGGCTAGAGCTGGCTGGGCTTGGCGCCGCAGCGCGGCGCGGCCGCGACTCTGCGGAAGCCTTCGAGCAGCGCCACGTCGAGCCTGGCCTTCTCCTGGTCGCTCGCGAGTCTCAGCTCGGTGAGAATCTCGCCCTGGCGCGTGGAGACATAGTGCGGCGTGAGGCGATTGAGCGCGTAGATGAGCACGTCGCTGTGGCAGGTGTCGCAGCCGCAGAATTTCGGGAACGTGTTGCGCAGGTCGCGATACTCGCGTTGCGCGACCTCCATCGCGACATTCGTTACCGCCATACGGCCTCGAGCGGCCACGCGGTGAATGTGGACCCCGTCGTCCCCGTAAAACGCACCTGTCGGTACGTCCCGATCCAGTCCGCGGGGCCTTCCAGGAGCGCGATCTTGTTGGTGCGCGTGCGCGCCTGCAACAGCTCACCCCGCTTGGCGCGACCTTCGACCAGCACTTCCTGCGTCGAACCCACGAGACCCATGTTCTTGCGCCGGGCGACGCACCGGACCGCGCTGATGAGCCGGCCGATGCGCTCGGTCTTGATCTCCTCCGCCACGTGGTCCTTGATCCGGACCGCGGGCGTCCCTTCGCGCACCGAATACTTGAACGTGTAGGCGTCGTCGAACTCCACGTGTTCGACCAGGGACAGCGTCTCCTGGAAGTCCGCTTCGGTCTCGCCCGGGAAGCCCACGATGAGGTCGGTGGAGAGAGCGATGCCCGGCACGGCGGCGCGCAGGGCCGCCACCACCTCGAGGTAACGCTCGCGATCGTAGCGCCGCAACATGCGCTTGAGCGTGCGCGAGCTGCCGCTCTGCACGGGCAGATGCACGTGCTCGCAGACGGCCGGCGTTTCTGCCATCGCAGCGAGAACGGCGGGCGTGAAGTCGGTGGGATACGGCGACGTGAATCGTACGCGCCGGATGCCCGCCACGGCCCCGACGGAGCGCAGCAGTGCGGCGAAATCGTGCTCGCCGTCGTGGTAACTGTTGACAGTCTGGCCAAGCAGCGTGACCTCGGTCGTGCCGTCGACGGCGAGGCGCGTTACCTCGGCGACGACGTCGGCCAATTTGCGGCTGCGCTCCGGGCCCCGCGTCATCGGAACGATGCAGAACGTGCACCGATAATCGCAGCCCCGTTGCACGGTCACGAACGCCGAGATCGCGTTGGCGCGCACGGGGGGGGGGGGCACGTCCTCGTAGTGTTCCCACTCCTTGAACGTGACTTCGGCAGCGCGCTGGCCGTCGCGCGCGCGCGCGATCAGCTCGGGCAGCCCGCGGTACCCGTCGGGGCCGATCACCAGGTCGACCTGAGGGACGCGCTCGAGCAGTTTGGGACCGAGCCGCTGCGCCATGCAACCCACGACGCCCAGCACGTCGCCTGGCCGTTTGTAGCGTTTGAGCTCGCCCATGCGGCCGAGCACCCGTTGCTCCGCATGGTCCCGGACCGCGCAGGTGTTCACGAGCAGCACGTCGGCTTCGGCGGGATCTTCGGTGCGCAGGTATCCCTCGCGCGCCAGGACTCCGAACATCAGCTCGGAATCCGAGACGTTCATCTGGCAGCCGTAGGTCTCGATGTAGACGCGGGGCATCGTTAGTTGACCGTCACCTCGAAGCGGGGACGCCCGTCCCAGTGGTCCGTAGCAAGATAGACGCTCAAGTAATCTTCGGTCATCACCTCAACCTGGGCCTTTACCCGGCCCGTAACTACACCATCGGCCGTCTGCCCTCTGCGGGACTCACGATACACGGCAGCCTTCAACTCGCCAAGCTCTCGCAGCTCACGCGCCCGGTCTCGAATGACCTCGGGGGGGGGGGCCAACTGTCCCGGCAGCCGGGCGGCTGCGGCATCCGGCCGGACCGAGAATGGAAAGACGTGCAGGTACGTGAACGGCAGGGCGCGTAACAGCGTGACGGAGGCCTGGTGATCGTCCTCGGTCTCACCGGGAAATCCGGCGATCACGTCCGCTCCGAGCCCGAATACCGGCAGCCGCTCCGCAAGCCATTCGATGCGCGCCCGGTAGGACTCGGCGGTATACCAATGCCGGCCCATGCGCTTCAGGATGCGGTTCGAGCCGGACTGCAGCGGCGCGTGTAGGTGTGTGGCAAGATGACGGGGAGCTTCGATGAGCAAGCGCGCGAGTGTGTCGTCGACTTCCGTAGCCTCCACGCTGCTGAGGCGGAAGCGGACTGTGGGGACGGCCGCGATGAGAGATTCGAGCAATGCCCCCAATGTTTGAGCGGGTTTGTTAACGCCGGGCTGCCAGCCCGGCGTTAACACACCCTGGCTGGCATCCTGCCCATACGTCCCGATGTGCACACCCGTAAGGACAATCTCCGCGTGGTGCTCCGCCAACAGGCGCGCTTCTTCAATGAGTTCCGGGACGCCGCGCGACCGGTTGGCCCCGCGCGCGAGGGTCGTCGCGCAGAACGTACAATGTTCGTCGCAGCCGTCCTGGATTTTCAGGAGAGCCCGGGATCGGGCGTGTGAACGTAGGGGCGCAGCATGCTGCGCCCCTACGTGAACTGGCGTAACCACCCCCGCCGCCTTCAATACCGTCGCCGGATCCGCATTCGCGACCACCGCGCGCACAGAGGGCAATGCCGCGATCGCGCCGTCGTCCAGCGCCGCGGCGCAGCCCATGACGATCGTCTGCGCACGGCCTTGCTTCGCGATATGGCGCACGAAGCGGCGCAACTTCACTTCACTTTCATTTGTGACGGTGCAGGAATTGATGACGGCCAGATCGGCCTGGGCAGGATCCTCGACGGCCATCGCGCCCGTATCGACAAACGCCTGGCGCACCTGGTCCGTGTCGTACTGGTTCGCGCGACAGCCGAACGTATGGAAGTAGACGTTCACGGCCGCACGGTCACTCCGAGGAGCAGGGTCCACACGCTCTCCGTCAGACCGGTGCCTTTGCGCTCCAGTCGCTCGACGCCGATGTCGATCCGTCCCCGCCCAGCGGCGAACTGCCGGCCGAGTCCCGCCGAATAGCCGACCTCGGTCGGCGCGCCGTCCAAGCCGAACGGCAGCTGCCCGCCCCGCGCGCCGACCCGGAACGGCGAGTTCACCGATCCGATCTCGGCGCCAAATGACCAGTTGAAGGTGTCGTGCGCGTTGGCCTCCGGTCCGGCGGTCGACCATTGGTGCCAGGCGACCGAGCCGGCCACGACCACCTGACCGCCCGGACCCCACAGGATGCCACCGCCGTAGGAGACGGGAAGGTCATTCTCCGCCACGGTCCGGCCATTCAGATCCGCGCGCAGCTTGGAGTCGACGCGATACCATCCCGCGAGCCGGAGGTCGCGTCCCAGATCGAGCAGCGCGCTGAACGACCCACCCATTCCTTCGTACGCGACTTCGTCCCGCGACGATGACGTCCGGTAGGAGGTGTCGGCGAAACGCCGCGTCGCGACGATGCGGGACGAGCCCGTCAGCAGGTGGAGTCCTCCCCCGATCGCGAGCCGGCGACTGACCCGCAACCCGGCCGCGAGCCGCACATCCGTGACTCCACCGTCGCTCGTAATCTGGTCGCTCACGGCCTCGGGATTGCCGCGAATGTCGATCGTGTCCTCCGTCGTGACTCCGAACGAGCGGTCGAGATATGTCGTGAAGCCGCCGCCGATCGTGAGGCGAGGGAAAATCGGACCGGCGATCACCATCGCCGGGAACCGCGTGGTGCGCAGCGTGGTGCCGGTCGTATCCTCGGCAAACTGCCGCCACGACGTGGTGTTCGTCATCCCGGCGCTCAAGCGACGCACATCCGCGAGGGGAGCGTCCATCAGGGTCGAGAACGCGTCGAACGGCGCGAACGCTCCCCCGGCGCTGCGCGCGCGCACGCTTTCCCACTTGCCCGGCGTGCCGAGACCCTGGATGCCGAATTGGGAATCCTGAGCGGCCAGACGGCCGGAGGGCCGGAGGGCCGACAGTCCCAGAATCATCAGGATCGCGGCCGTCAGGCCGTCAGTCCGTCGCGGGCTCATGGCCTACCAAACGGGAAGCGTTTCACGTACGTCAGGTGCAGCGCCGGGCGAAACGCCGGGGCGCGCGAGGAATAGAACCGGATCTCGGTAAATGAAGTCGCCTCCGGCTGCTGCCCGAGGACGAGCGCCGTCGTCGAGAGGGTATCGAGGAGGACCCACGTCCTGACCAGGTCGGTAATCTCGATCCGCACGGTATCGGTCGTGCCGACATGGATGACCGCGCTTCCTGTCGCGTCGAGCCCGAGCGGCGACTTGGCGCCGAGATCGCTCAGCACCGGCCGTCCCAGGACCCGAAAGGAATCGCTCGCCACACCCGGCACGGGAGCGACGGGCACGAGCACGAGCGTCGCGCGCACCACGTCGATGCTGTCGTGCAGGAAGGCAGGCAGGTCCACGCGTATCAGGGCGCGGGCCGAGGGGACTCCACCCACCGTGAGATTGGAGTCGAGCGGCTGGGATGGCGGATCGAACACGAAGCTGTCGATGGTCGGCGCGCGCAGCGTGCTGTCGCGCTTGGCGTTCACGGAGTCGGGGGGCGTGTAGTGGTAAAACCATTCTATCACCGGCCCGTTGCTGACCGATTCATTCGTGCCCAGGCCGATGCTGACGGCCGTGTCGGCCACGACCCGTACGCCATATGCGAGCCTGCCCGAGTCGGGCACGCTGAACGGCGCCTGGAGCGTGTCGAGCGAGAAATAGAGGAAGAACACGCCATCGACCCGTGACACGATGAGCACATGCCCAGCGGAATCGGTGCGGATCGAGTCGCCCCAGGCACGGATCGTCGCGGTGTCGCCGATCAGCGGCCGGGTCAGGAGGTCGCTCACGTTCACACTGTCGACGATCGGACCGCTGAAATAGGGATCGAGCTCCGCGAACGTTGAGAGCGAATCGGCGGTCAAAGGCAACGCGTAGAGCTGCAGGCGCAGATTGGTCGCGCTCGTGTCCTTGCGCACGATCGCCAGGCGCAGGCGCGCGGAGTCCGCGAAGATCGGGACCGTGGTCGTGTCGGCCCCGTTCGGCCGCACGCGGGTGATCATGGCGTCGAGCTTGAAGAACGGCCGGCTCTGCACGCCGGGCACCTCCGCAGCGGTCGCCGCGTCGGACTGATAGGCCTGCACGTACCCGCGGAACGATGAGTCGCGTTCGATGATCGTGCTGAAGACGGAATCGAGCAGGACGATCTGCCCGCCGGGACAGAAATCGGGGCAGTCCCCCGGGGCGATGATCTGCTCCGTGCACCCCGCCCCCCCCGCTACGACCAACAGGCCAACCGCAAAGCGTCGCATCACCGGTCCAGCGTCTCCTTCGTGAAGGCGTCCGGCAGCAGCGCCGCCAGCGTCCACCGCCGCTCGGTCGCTGGCCCCACCGCCAGGACTTCCAGGTTCAGTCCGAACTCCGCCAACAGCTGCCGGCACGCGCCACACGGCGCCGCCGGGGGATCGACCTCAGTCGTTACTACGATGCGCTTCAGTTTGCGCGCCCCACCGGCCACGGCCGCGCCCAGCGCCATCCGCTCGGCGCAGATGGTGAGCCCATAGGAAGCGCTCTCGACATTGCAGCCCACGAACACGCTGCCATCGGCCGCCTCGATGGCGGCGCCGACGTGGAAGTTGCTGTAGGGCGCCCACGCCTGGCGCATCGCCGCGCGCGCGCGCTGCACGAGATCGCTCACGCGAACACGCCCCGCAGGAACGAGGTCCCCGCGCCGAGCGCGGGCAATCCAAAGTACTCGGCCACCGTCTGCCCCATGTCGGCGAATGTGCGGCGGACGCCGAGCGACACGGGTTGGACTTTGGGGCCCAAAACGAGGATCGGGACGACCTCACGCGAATGATCCGTGGACGGCGTCGTCGGGTCGTTCCCGTGATCGGCCGTCAGGATCACGAGGTCGTCGGGCCGCAGGCGTGACACGAGCCGCGGGATCCATGCGTCGAGCTCCCGCAGACCCTGGTGAAACCCCGGAACGTCATTGCGATGTCCCCATGTCTGATCGAACTCGATCACGTTCACGAATACGAATCCTGTCTCCAGCGTATCGAGGGCGCGCTCGATCAAGCGGAATGCATCCGCGTTGGTCGCCGTGTGCTCACTCGTGATGTTCCGGCCCGCGAACAAATCGTCGACTTTGCCGATCCCGATGCGCTCCACCCCGGCGTCGGCCATGAGATCCAGCAGCGTCGTCCCGACCGGCGCGATCGAAAAATCCTTGCGATGCGACGTGCGGCGGTAGTCCCCGGGCATCCCTTCGAACGGACGGGCGATCACGCGGCTGACGGCATGCTCGCCCCGCAACATACCCCGCGCAGCCGCGCAGGCCTCGTACAGCTCCGTGAGCGGCACGGTCGCCTCATGCGCGGCGACCTGAAAGACCGAGTCGGCGGACGTGTACACGATCCACTTCCCAGTGCGCTGCTGCTCGGCGCCGAGCTCGTCGATGATCGCCGTTCCCGATGCCCTCTTGTTACCCAGCCAGCCACGACCCGTGCGCTTCGCCAACTCATCGAGCAACGGCGCAGGAAACCCGTTCGGGTACGTACGGAACGCGTCCCCCAGCAGCACCCCACAGATCTCCCAATGGCCGCTCGTGCTGTCCTTCCCTGCCGACGCCGGCTGCGCGATACCGTGCGCCGCGGTCGGCGCGACGGCCGCGGCCAACCCGGCGAGTCCCGCGGCGCGACACCGACCCAGGCCGACCTTTTCCAGATTCGGCAGGCTCAACCCTCCGACAGCGCGGGCGACGTTGCCCAGCGTGTCCGACCCGGCGTCGCCGTAGGCCGCGGTGTCGGGCGCGGGTCCGATGCCCAGCCCGTCCAGCACGATGATCGCGGCGCGTCCGGTCCCGGTCACGTCACGATCCTCGGCAGACGCGGCCCCAGACCGGTGAGGAATTCGTGTGGGAGCTCGCCGCCCCACTGCGCGAACTCCGTCAATGTGATGCGCTCCTTGGCGTCTGCGCCTACGATGGTCGCGATATCCCCCACCTGCACTTCGAGCGTTCCAGTTTCCACGAGCGCCATGTCCATCTGCACGAATCCGACAATCGGCCGGCGCTGACCGCGCAGCAGCACGGAGGCGCCGCCTGCGGTGGTCCCCCCTGCCAACGTGCGCCGCAGCCCGTCAGCGTAGCCGCACCGCAGGGTGGCGACCGCGGTATCGTGCGGCGCGGTCCAACTCGCGTTGTAACTGACGCTTTCCCCGCGTTTCACGCGCCGCATGCTCACCACGCGCGCCCGTACGCTCACGACCGGACGCGGCTGAGGCAGATCGTGCCTCAAAGATCCTCCATATAGGAAGATCCCGGGCCGCACCATGTCGAACGCGAACGCCTTGCCGCGCACTGCCGCCGCGCTGTTGGCGACATGCAACAGTTTCGGCCTGCGCGGCAGTCGGCCTACCGCCGCGAGAAACCGTTCGAGCTGCCGTTCCGCCGACCCGTCCGGCCGCTCGGCGGAATGGAAATGCGTGTAGCAACCCTCCAACGACGCCGTGTCCACCGCCGCCCCCAGCGCGTCGGCCTCGTCCCAGCGCACTCCCGAGCGTCCCATCCCCGTATCGATCTCGATATGGAAGGGGCGCTCACTGCGCGCGGTCCATGCGAGAATGCTGCCCGCGTCACCCAGCGCCGGGGTCAACTGATGGCGGTCATAGGCGTCGAATCGGGGCGCGCGCGCGGGCATAAAGACCAGAATCGGCCGTGCGATGCCGGCCGCCCGTAGCTCGGCACCTTCTTCGATCGTCGCGACGCCATAGCCCCAGGGATCGACCGACTCGAGGGCCGTACAAACTAGAGCGGCTCCGACCCCGTACGCATTGGCTTTGACGACAGGGAGGAGCCGTGTGCCTGCTATCTTTGCTATCGTTCGGGCGTTATCGACGAGGGCTTCCACGTCCACTTCCACCCAGGCCTCGCCCCTCGTAGACACGCTCACTGGCGCGGGAAGTCTACCCGGCCCGGAGGCTAAATGCAAGGCGATTCAGCGCTTGGACGCGCTCTGGTGCTCGTGCGCGAACTGCGGCAACGCTGTCCCTGGGATCGCGCGCAGAACCCACAAACGCTCCGTCCGTACCTCGTCGAGGAAGTCCTCGAGCTCGATCACGCAATCCAGACCGATGATCCCGCCGCGATGCGCGACGAGCTCGGCGACCTGTTGCTGCATCTCGCGTTTCAAATCGTAATCGCCGAAGAGCGGTCGCAGTTCAACGCCGAAGTCGTCACGCGCACGCTCGAAGAGAAGATGTGGCGACGGCACCCGAATCTGTTCGGGGATTCGCGCGTGAGCCCGCCCGACCACGCCGGCTGGGAACTGGTGAAGCGGCGCGAACCACGCGCCGGCGGCAAACGCGGGACCTTGGCTGGTCTCCCCGCGACCCTGCCAGCGCTGGTGATGGCCTACCGGCTCCAAGAACGCGCCGCGGGAATCGGATTTGATTGGCCCGATGCGACGGGACCGATGGCCAAGGTGAAGGAAGAGGTCGGAGAGGTCGAGCGGGAGTACGGGCGCGGGGGAGCCCGAGAGCAGATCGAGGAAGAGATCGGCGATCTGCTTTTCGCAACGGTCAATCTGGCACGCAAGCTCGCCATCGATCCGCGCGCCGCGCTCGAGCGCGCGAATCTCAAGTTCATGGATCGGTTCGAGAAGGTCGAGAAGCTCGCGGATGAGCGCGGGCTGGAAATGGGCCGCGCGTCGCTGGAGGAACTCGACAAGTTGTGGGACGAGGTCAAGAAGAAGGAATAGCGCCATTACTTCGGGAGGAGCCATGGCCGTCACACGATCGCCCGCGCTGGTCATCCTAGTGGGTGCCTCCTTGGTGTGTGCGACAGCGCGCGTCGGCCGGGCGCAATCGCGTCCATTCCTCTATAGCGTGCTGCCGGGCGCGTCCGGCTCGGCGCAGGGGGGGCGCGTCGTCTATGGTGATATCGGCTACGGCAATCACCTGTTCGCCGCCGTCGGTCCCGAGAAACTCGAGCATCGCGCTGGCGCGCAGGTTGTCGCGACGAGTGACGGTGCTCGCGCAGCTGGGCTGGGCGATGAATGACGCACAGGTGCGCGGTCGCGTCGGCGGCGGCGCGGAGATCCTGGCCCGGTTGAGCGCGCCGACGGGCCACACGGTCGTCGCGGTCGGTCTGGGCGGTGGGCAGGACTATCGTCGATCAGTCGTGGCGCGCGGGCGCGTGGTGCTGGGATACGTGGGAAAACGCACCCGCGTGGTCGGCAATCTGAACCTGGAGCGGCCGATTGCCGCCGCTCCCGGCGACACGCGGGATGAGGTAGATGTCAATACAACCCTCGGCGTTTCCCACGAGTTCAAAAACAATCTTCGTCTCGGTGTGGAGTCGGTCGCCGAGGATCTCGAGGGGTTTTTTGAGGAGGATGAAGCCGAGGGGGGCGCGAAACTCATGCTCGGGCCGAGCGTGGGCCTCGGCTCCCGCGCCTCGCGGTGGAACGTGACAGTGGCAGCGGGGCCGGTTGTGCAACTGACACGATCAACGGCTTCGGGTAGCGGCTCGGGCGCCGCGCGCGTGCTGAACCAGACGTCCGGCTACGTACTGCGGACGTCGCTCAGCTACGAATGGTAGGTGGCTGTCAGTCCTTATACGGGTCGAACTCGGCCGCTCCGGCCATAACCACGATCAGCGGCCGCAGAGTATGCAGCACCTCCACCGTTGCGCCCTGAGCCTTCAGCACGTCGGGCAGTCGACGATAAACGTGCGGGCTCTCGTCGGTGCCACCGCCGCGCAGCAAGACCCCCTTCTCCTTGATCCACGCGTTCATCATATCGCGCGAGATCGCGCCAGGCTTGAGCACCTTGCCCTTACGCGTGCGCTTGCCCGCAGCCGCGGTGCGGCTCATCACGCGCCCCGCTCCGTGCACGGTCGAGTACAACGCGCGCGCCTGGAGCTCCTGCGTGGCGCTGTCGGACGGCGTCGCCCCCTGCAGAATCACGGCGTTGTCGCCCATCGAGCCCCCGACGAATCCCTTTTGCCCCGGAAACGCGGGCGTCGCCCCCTTGCGAATGACGTACAACTTCTCGCCGCCGTGCTGCTCGATCCACGCGAAGTTGTGATGGTTGTGCACCAGCTCCAGCTCGCGGCCGCCAAGGATCGACACCACCTTGCGGGCAACCCACTCGCGGCCGGCGTACGCGTAACGGCCGGCGAGATTCATGAGCTGCCAGTACGCATCGCCGATCGGGGCCCGTACGTCGAGCAGCACCTCACGCTCGGGCGCGCGCTCGCCCCACTGCTGGTTCTGCGACAGCGCGAGAAAGCCGTGCGCAACACCGAACCCGAAGCCACGCGAGCCGAAATGCACGCCGACCCAGAGACGATCCTCCTCGTCGGCGAACACGTCCACGTAATGATTGCCCGAGCCCACGGTGCCGAGCTGCTCGCGCGCCTTGGCGCGCAGCCGGTCGCGCTCGTGACGATCAGGCACAGCCTCCCACGCCGGATCCTCGAACAGCGGATCGCTCTTCGGCGCGTCCTCGGCCCGATTCTTCAGCCCCACGCCGAACGACAGCGAGGACTGGATCTCGTCCGCCAGCTCGCGGACGCGGCCCTGGATCTGCGGCAGCGTCAGATCGGTGCGGATCGCGGCGTTGCCGCAGGCGATGTCGAAGCCCACGCCCACGACCGAGACCTTGTCGCGGTACGCCGCGACGCCGCCAATCGGCATGACGTAGCCGAGGTGGCCGTCGGCCATGAGCGCGGCACGCTCGGCACGGCTGGCGACGTCGCGCAGCTGCTCGAGCGTGTTGGGCTCGTGCGTGCCGAAAATCTGAATGTCAGACAATTGTTGTTCCCACTCTCAAGAGTGGGCCCAGGAAATCGTCCCTACGGCCAAAGTCTGTACAACGTCCGCGGAAATGCGATCGCTTCCCGAATGTGCGGAATGCCGCAGATCCACGCGACCGTGCGCTCGACACCCAGACCGAACCCCGCATGCACGAACGTCCCGTACTTCCGCAGATCGAGGTACCACGCGTACGCCGCTTCGGGCAGCCCCTCCGCGCGGATACGTGCGAGCAGCTTCTCATAATCATCCTCGCGCTGGCTGCCGCCGATGATCTCGCCATAGCCCTCGGGCGCCAAGCAGTCGTTGTTCAGCACGGTGCGCGGATCGTCCGGGTTCTCCTTCATGTAGAAGGCCTTCACCGCCTTGGGATAGTTATAGACGAAGACCGGCCGGTCGTACTGCTTGGCGAGCAGCGTCTCGTCGTCGCCGCCGAGGTCCCTGCCCCATTTCATGTCGGCGCCCAGCTCTTTCAGCTTCGCGACGGCGTCGGTGTACGAGATGCGATGAAACGGCGGGACGACGCGCTCGAGCGGCGCGAGAACGCGGCCCAGCTCGACCAGGTCGGTCTTGCGGCGTTCGAGGCAGCGCTGCACCACGTAGGAGACGAAGTCTTCCTGCAGCCGCATGTTGGCGGCTGAATCGTTCCACGCCACCTCGGGCTCGACCATCCAGAATTCGGTGAGGTGGCGGCGCGTCTTCGATTTCTCGGCGCGGAACGTGGGCCCGAAGCAGTACACCTTGCCGAGTGCCGCAGCCGCGGCCTCGACGTACAGCTGCCCCGTCTGCGCGAGGTACGCTTTGCCCAGATCGAAATACTCGGTGGCGAACAGCGTACCCGCGTGTTCCCCAATGGAGCCCGTCAGGATCGGCGTATCCACGAGCGTGAAGTGCCGCTCGTAGAAGAAATCACGGATCGCCTGGATCACCTCATGCCGCACGCGCGCGATCGCGACCTGCTGTTTGGAGCGCAGCCACAGGTGGCGATGCTCGAACAGGAACGCGGTCCCGTGCTCTTTGGGGGTGATCGGAAAGTCAGAGCTTGGTCCGATGATCTGGAGGTCGCTCGCCTGGAGCTCGACACCCCCAGGGGCTCGCGCATCGGGTCGCACGACGCCGCTCACCTCGATGGATGTCTCGTGAGTAAGTTTCCCGAGGGCGTCCCAGACGTCCGCCGACACGTCCTTTTTGGAGAGCACCGTTTGCAGCATGCCGGTCCCGTCGCGCACGACGACGAACGCGATCTTGCCGCTCGAGCGGGTCGTAACGACCCACCCGCGCACCGCCACGGTCTCCCCGGCGCGCTGCGGAAGCGCTTCGATCCAATGACGTTCCGGCATAGGCGCGGCATACTAGTGGCGGGGCTTTTCACTGTCAACGCGATCGTGAGTGCGTGCGCGCCGACGGTGCGCGTGGGCCCCGCGCGTCAGGAATCACCCTGGACGGCCTACCTCGGCACCCCGCGACACGACGCGGCGGCCCGGGAGACCCTGAACGACGATCCCCGACCCGTCTGGCACGTCGCCGTCGGCCGCGCCATTCGCGGCAGCCCGGCGCTCGGCGAGGCCGTCGTCGCGGTTGGCACGGCCGACCGCAACGTCGTGCTCATCGACCGGACCAGCGGCGACGTGCTGTGGCGCTCGCGGCTCGATGGCACGGTGCGCGCGGGGCCGCTCCTCGATGAAGACCGCCTGTACGTCGGCTCCGAGGCGCAGCCGGATGGCCGCGTGTACGCGCTGCGCCTGCGTGATGGCAAGGTGTTGTGGCGCGCGCGCACGGGGAGCGTGGCGGCGCCGCTCGCGTTCGACGGCGACGCGCTGTATGCCGGCACCGAAGACGGGTTCGCGCTGCGGCTCGAGCCCGAGCGCGGACGCATCCAGTGGCGCACGCCCCTGCAAGGGGCCGTGCGAGCCGGCCCCGTCGTCACGCAGTTCGGCCTCGTCGTGGTCACGACCGCCGACATGCTGTATCTGCTCGATCTCAACACCGGGGCGATCCACCAGCACCTGGAGCTGCCGGGCAGCGTGATCGGCACGCCGGCAACCGACGGGCGCCGCATCTACCTGGGCACGATGAACGGACTCATTGTGGCGGTGGAGCTGGCGTCCTGGATGACGGTGTGGGATCGCCCGGCGGGCGACGCGGTGTACGGCGCGCCCGCGGTGGTCGGCGACACGCTGTTCGTGCTGACGCGCGATGGACGGCTGTGGCTGATCCCGGTGGACAACCCGGACTCCGCCATCAGCCATCCGCTCGCGATCGCCGCGATTGCCGGACCGACGCCGCTCCTGTCGGGGGTCCTGGTCGGAAGCGTGAGCGGCGAGATCCTCCTGGTCGACCCGCGCACCGGGGCGATTCGCTGGCGCGCGCAAGTCGCCGCGCCGGTCGAAGAGCCACCGTTGGTCCAGAACCGGCAAGTGGTGGTCGTGGGAGGCCGCGGCAATATTCATACGTATCGATGATGCGCGCGACGGTGTTCATGGGATTGTTGGCATGCGCGAGTGTCTCGACGCTCGACGCGCAGGCCATCTGCAGTCAGCCGTCAGCCTTCTGTGCTGAGAGCAGACAGCTCACCGCAGAAAGCAGACGGCGGATGGCTGACGGCGCACTTCAAGAGCAGCGCGTGTCGTTCCAGAGGCGACTCATTCACGCCGGAAAATGGTTGACCGCGGCCGGTGCCATCGGCTTCACGGTGATGGCCGCCAACCAACACACGTTCTCACGCCGCGAATGGGATTCGCTCCTGGAGATCTGCCGCTCCGCTCAGGACGCCTGCGTGGTGGGTCCGGACGGCCGGTACTTGCGCCCGGACGCGGAGGCCCTGTATCAGCGTTCGCGCAACTACGACTTCCTGGCGAACCGCTGGCTGATGGCGGCACAGGTAAGTCTCGTCGCGACCACGGCGCTCTTCATCATCGACCTGAATCCCGGGAGCGGCCCGGAGAACATTCCGTACCCGTCGCAGATTCGGGTGGGCTCGGTGGGTGGGGGGGGCGGCGCGGGCTTGGAGATGCGCTTCGCGTTCTAGGTCATCAGTAACTGATAACCGATGACCGAACACCGACTACCCGACTCGAAAGAGCTCAAACCCCCGCTCGTATCTCGTCACCAAGCGCTCCCGATAGGCTGCGTGCTCGGCGCGCTCCAACGCGGGGTCGGTGGCGATCATCGCGCCGGCGGCCGCTCGGGCCGCATCGAGGAGCGCGAGGTCCGTCTCCAGGTTCGCATAGCGCAGCGCCACGCCTCCGGATTGCCGGGCGCCGGTGAGCTCGCCCATGCCGCGCTCCTGTAGGTCGAGCTCGGCGATCTTGAACCCGTCCGTCGTTTCGCAAAACGCCTGCAGGCGCGGGGCAGCCTCCGGCGCGTCGGAGAGCAGAATGCAGTGACCCGCGGCGGCCCCGCGGCCGATGCGGCCCCGCAGCTGATGCAGCTGCGCCAGGCCGAAGCGCTCCGCATGCTCGATCAACATGACCGTCGCGTTCGCGACGTCGATGCCCACTTCGATGACGGTCGTCGCCACGAGGATGTGGACCTGGTTATCGCGGAACGCGCGCATCGTCGCGTCGCGCTCGTCGGCTTTCAGGCGGCCGTGCACCAGCCCGACGCGGAACTCGGAAAAGGTTTTCGCGAGCTTCTCGGCCATCGTCGTCGCGGCCTTGAGGTCGGCGCGCTCCGACTCGTCGATCACCGGATAGATGACGTAGACCTGCCGGCCGGCCGCGCACTCGCCGCGCATGAATTCGTAGATCTTCGCCCGGGCGGCGTCGGTCCGGAGCGCGGTTTTCACCGGGCCGCGCCCCGGCGGGCGCTCCCGGATCTGCGTGACGTCGAGATCACCGTACAGGGTCAGGGCCAGGGATCGGGGAATCGGGGTCGCCGTCAGCAGGAGCACGTCCGGCGCGTCACCCTTCTCGACCAGTGCCGCGCGCTGCTCCACGCCAAAGCGGTGCTGTTCGTCGATGACCGCGAGACCCAGCCGGCGAAACGTCACTGACTCCTGGATCAGCGCGTGCGTCCCCACGACGAGGCGCGGGCCACCCGCGGCGATGCGCTCGCGCGCCGCCGATTTGTCGGCCGCGCTCATCCGACCCAGCAGAAGCTCGGGGCGGATCGCCAGCGGCTCGAGCAATCGCGTCAACGTCGCCCCATGCTGCTCGGCCAGCAGCTCCGTCGGCGCCATGATCGCCGCCTGGAAGTCGTTCTCGGCGGCGAGCAGCATGGCGAACAACGCGACGACGGTCTTGCCGGTCCCCACATCACCCATCAGCAGCCGGTGCATGCGCAGCGGCGCCGTCATGTCGTCGCTGATCTCACGGATGGCCTGACGCTGATCTCGGGTGAGCTCGAAGGGAAGATTCTCTCTGAGCTTTGTCGTGAGCTCCCGTTTGAGCTCGAAGCGAATGCCCGCGCGGGAGCGCTTGGCCAGGTGCCGCGCGCGGGCTTGCACGAGCTGCTGATCGAACAGCTCGTCGAACGCGAGGCGCCGGCGGCCGAGCTCCGCTT
>Ga0137435_1000285_pt1 | contig 17242 bp, 16 predicted proteins | sample EasRivERMGT100_2_FD_104904 | JGI IMG/M metagenome (GOLD analysis project Ga0137435, IMG submission 104904) | Soil microbial communities from meander-bound floodplain in the East River, Colorado, USA - East River MetaG ERMGT100_2 | ecosystem: Environmental > Terrestrial > Soil > Floodplain ... | reverse complement strand
TCCTGTTCGTGCCGCAGGTGCGCGTCGTGCACTGGAAAGGACTCAGCACGGAGGCCCACCCGGTGTTCTGCGAATATCACAAGCACCATGGAATGGTGCGCTTCTACAACAAATTCTTCCGCCACCAGTACCCGGGCGCGCTGATGGTCCTGGTGGTGATGGCGGTGTGGATGCGTTTCTTCGCCATAACCGCGTGGTTTATGGTCCGGAAGCCCTTTAGATTGCGGCACTCCCGTCGAGGCGCAACTCTCTATCCAGGGCAGCAGGCTCAGGCCGGTCCTGACCAGAAACAGGTTGTTACCAGCGCCTAGTGTGTTGGTGATGAGTACGATTGACGCGCACCGCGATCCTACTGGGACTGCCACTCCGCGCGCCGGCGTATCCAGATCACGGTGCTCACCGGCACTATGAGAACGGCAATTACGGCCAGGAACGAGGCGGCTGCGCCCGTCGGGCCGTACGTGCTGCCAAACACGAATACTAGACCTCCGATGAGTAGTCCTCCCAGCACGCCCAGCATGAGAAAGGGCTCGCGGGCGTGCGCCCGCAGGTAGAGCCCCTGGAAGTGCGTCACGTGCGTCAGCCCGTAGGCAATCAGGAATAGAGCCGTGGGCAGCGGCCCGAGGATGCGCGACGCGAACTCCACGCCGGTCACATCCAGCGCCAGCACCGCCAGCCAAATGACCAAGCTTGCGGCAACCGCAAATCCATAGGAAAGTTTTGACGCCTGCCACCATATCCTGTCCAGTTCCGCGTAATCGCGCCTTACAACGAGCGCGCCGAAGTGCGGCACCTTCGTCTCGACCCAGGCATGGGCCATCGTCGTGACCACGCCGATGATCTGCAGCGTCATGCCCGTCTGGCCAGCCACTTCGGCTCCGTAGAAATGGAACATGACCGGGGTAAACAATGAAAATGCAATGGAGTTGACCAACAACTGCGCAGCGAGGCGCCACTGCATCGGCCATAACTCCTCCCGCCAGCGAATACGCTCCTGGCTCCTCACCTGCAGTGCTGAACGGAAAAAGCGGCCGTAGCCGTGCCCGAGAAACCACAGGGTCGCCAGCACCCTGACTGCAAGCGAGCCTGCCACCACCCACAGTTCCGCGCCCGCCGCGAAAAGTAGCCACATCGCAAGCGCCTCGACGACGGCCTGCGCGAAGCGAAACCGGTTTACCGCCACGACCTGGTTGCAGCCCTCGAGCAGGGACAGGAACGGCATCAGCCAGAGCTGGATCGCCGCGAGCACCACTACGGTTGCCCACGGCGCCTCCCAGGCGACATTAGTCGACCGTGACTGGGAGAAAAATACATGGCCGGCGATTCCCACGCCCAATACGAACAGCAGGCTGACGACGGTGTACCACCGCGCGATAAAGCGCACGAGACTCCCCAGTCGCGAGAGCGCCGCTGCGTCGCCGGCAACCGCTCCGGCGTCGTCAAGCCGCAGCTTGCTCCACTCATGGCTCGCCCGGTTGACGATCACGATGTACAGACCGAGCTCGACGAATGTCTGGAGCGCGAGCAAGCTCGAGAACGTGTAGTAGAACCCTTGAACGTCCGGCGCAAAGAAATAGGCGATCAGGACCAGAGTTACCGCGCCGGCCACGGTCTGCCACGCCCGCGTGAGCAGCGTGAAGACGACTGCCGGGTTCAAACCGAGTGTGTCGAGCAGGCGTATGGGTGTGCTAATTTTCGCCAACGGGCTTTATCCTGTTCCCGATCTTCGATTTCCAAATCAACGGTTTCGATTGGTAATGAATTTCCGAATACCGTAGAATAATCAGCGTACTATTCTAACAGTGCAACCGCTCCTGAATATCGCATGAAGATATGCCCAAGCCGCGCGCGCTGATCACCGGCATCTCGGGCATGGTCGGCTCGCATCTCGCCGATTACCTGCTCGGGCACACCGACTGGGATATTTACGGCATGTGCCGCTGGCGCAGCCCGCTCGACAACGTGAAGCAACTGCTCGACCGGGTCAACCGCCATGACCGCGTCTTTTTTCTGAACGGCGACCTGCGCGACTACATCTCGATCCAGAACGTCGTCGAGCAGGCAAAACCGGACTACGTGTTTCACCTCGCCGCCCAGAGCTATCCGATGACGAGCTTCAAGTCGCCGCTCGACACCTACGACACCAACATCGAGGGTACCGCGCGGCTGCTCGAGGCGCTGCGGCGTTGTCCCGGAATCGACCCCGTGATCCACGTTTGCTCGTCCTCCGAGGTGTACGGACGAGTCCCAAAAGAAAAAGTGCCCATCAGCGAGGAATGCACGTTCCACCCCGCCTCGCCCTACGCGATCTCGAAGGTCGGCACGGATCTGGTCGGGCGCTTCCACGCCGAAGCCTACGGGCAGAAGGTGATGACGACGCGCATGTTCACGCACACCGGGCCGCGCCGCGGCGACGTGTTTTCCGAGTCCACCTTCGCCAAGCAGATCGCGATGGTCGAGAAGAACCTGATTCCCCCGGTCATCAAGGTCGGCAATCTCGACTCGCTGCGCACCTGGTCCGACGTGCGTGACGCGGTGCGGGCGTACCATATGCTCGTTACAGTGAAACCCGTGCCTGGCGAGTACTACAACATCGGCGGCGACTATTCCTGCACGGTAGGCGATATGCTCAAGCACCTCCTGTCGCTTTCGACGCGCAGGGACGTCAAAGTCGAAACGGATCCGGAGCGGCTGCGCCCGATCGACGCCGACTTGCAGGTGCCGGACACCTCGAAATTCACAAGGCATACCGGGTGGAAGCCCGAGATCCCGTTCGAGAAAACGATGCGAGACCTGCTGGACTACTGGCGCCGGCAGGTGCAGTCAGGAGAGGTCTTCCTGACCCGCTGACATGAAGCTCGCGAATCCCGTTTCCTGGCCGCCGAACGGCGACTGGGACCGGCGCCTGACAGCGGTCGCCTGCCCCGATCTCGCGCCGGTCACCACCGTTCACGAGAACGAGTGGTTCGCGGTGCGCAATCGCGGTGGATACTTCACTACGGAGTTCCAGCAGCGACACGTGGTCGTGTTGCCCATCGTCGAGGACAGCGAAATCGTGATGATACGGGTGCCCCGGCCGGTGATCGGGGACACCACCCTGGAGCTCCCGGCCGGCGCCATCGAGGCCAACGAGACTGCCGTTGCCGGCGCCGCGCGCGAATTCACCGAGGAAACCGGCATCGCCGTCAGCGATCCGGGCCGCCTGAAGCCGATGGCGCCAGTATCCGCGTCACCGGATCGAATACCCAGTCTCGTTTACGTCTTCCGTATCGCCCTATCGCGCGAAGAGTTCGCGCGGCGTAAACCGCACGACAAGGAGGTGGAAAGCGTGCATTGCATCCCGTTCGAAGAGGTCGTCCGGCTGATCCTGGAGGGCGGGATCTACGTCGCGCTGCCGGTCGGGGTGATCGCCAGTTATCTATTTACACGGCTTCCGCGCTCGCCTCTAAGGGCCGGTTGAACGGGCAAGCACCCGAACTAGCCTCTCCGCGGGCGCCTTGCGCCGATTCGTCCCTCCGCCGGGAGGCTGTCCCGTTCGGCTCATCAGCCGCCGGCGGCGAATGATGTGACCGCCTGACGTATCCCTGCAGGATCGAGGCCGATGCGGCGCCGGATGTCGTGGACGGTGCCGTACCAGACGCAGAACTGGTCCGGCAGACCATGGTACCAGGTGCGTATGCCCGGCATTTCATTGATCGCCTCGCGCAAGCCGAACCCGTCGTGCACCACGAGGAATTGCGTGTGCCGGAAACGCGCGAGCACCTCGGTATCGATCGGCTTGATCGTGTGGAAGTACACCAGATTCACCGACAGGTCCTTGCAGGCCTCGAGCACGTTGGCGAGGAGCGGGCCGGCGGTCACGACCGTCAGCGCCGCGCCCGCGTCTTTCATCACCACCGCCCGGCCGAACTCGACGTTCAGATCGATGGTGTGAGGGTGATCGGAGAGCTTGAAGTACGTCGGCCGGCCGTTGTTGTACTGGCTGCGAAGCAAGGTGTCGAGCTCTTTCCGGGACCCGGGCTGAATAACCTCCATTCCGGGGAGCAGGCGTAGGATTTCCAGATCGCTGTAGCAATGATGGGTTGCGCCGTCCCAGGCATAGTCGAAAGACGCCCCACAAGACAGTATATTTCCGCCGAACTCGTTGTAGCACATATCGAGCTTGATCTGCTCGAGGCTGCGTTCGGTGATGAATGGCGCGATGGTATGCACGAACGGATGAAAACCCTGTGCACCCAGGCCTGCTGCAACGCTTACCAGGGCGTTCTCGCACACGCCCATATTATAGAAGCGCGACGGATACTTTTCCTGGAACGTGTTGAACAGGTAATGGCTGATGTCCCCGAGGATCACCACGACCCGGTCGTCGCGGGCGGCGAGATCCATGACCGTGTCTCTGAACTGCCGCCTCACGGCGCGGAACTCCCGGAATCCAGCTCGCGCAGCAGCATTTCGAGTTGCGCCTCGTCCGGCGACTTGCGATGCCATTCGAAAATGTTCTGCTCGAGCGTCCGGCAGCCGTAGCCTTTGATGGTATTGCCGACCACGGCTTTCACCGTGCCGCATCCGGCATGCAGAGCCGCCTTCACTTCATCCACGTGGTGCCCGTCCACGTCGAATACTTCGCAGCCGAACGCGCGCAATCGCTCGGCAGGGTTGTGTATCTGCAGCGACCGGACCTGCGACTTGTTGAAGTCGAGCAGAATGGCGAAGTTGTCAAGGCCGAGATTGACCGCCACCATGATGGCTTCCCACGTGCTGCCTTCGTTTGCCTCGCCGTCGCCGACAAGCGTGTAGACGCGCCGCGGGCTGCCCTGAAGCTTGAAGGCAAGCGCCATCCCGACCGCGATGCCGATGCCGTGGCCGAGCGAGCCGGTGGAGACCTCGACACCGGGCACCTTGCGCCGGTCCGGGTGGCCGCCGAACTTCGACTTGAAGGCACCAAAGGTCTTCACTTCCTCGACGGGAAAGTAGCCGGCTTGCGCCAGGACGCAGTAAAAACCCAACGCGGCGTGGCCCTTGCTCAGGATGAATATGTCGCGCTCGTCCCAGCCCGGGTTGGCGGGATCGTGCTTCATGCTGCCGTACGCGGCAAATATCATCTCGACGACGGAAAAGCTAGTCGGGATGTGGCCGTGGCCGCTTGCGCGGGAGGAGAAAAGGATATCGCGCCGGATCTGCTTGCAGGACGGGTGCATCGACGACGAGCTCAATCCACTTCCAGGTACGAGATGCGCGCCGTCATGGGCATGCGTTGAACGCGCACATTGTTGAGCCCCAGCACCTCGGCCAGCGCGAGGGTCTCCCCCGGGAAGATGTCATCGCACAACTCGTCGAAAACCAGCACGGACCCTTTCATGAGATGGGGCTTGACGGCCTCCAGAGCCGCCTTCGTCGGCTGGTAGATGTCGAAGTCGAAAATCGCCAGCGAGACGATGGTTTCCGGATGACGGCTGAGGTACTCCGGGACCGTCTTCAGGGCGTCGCCCTTGACCAGCTCGAATTTCTTGAGATGCGGAATCGGATTGAGGCTGTCGCCGAGACTCAGCAATTTCTCCAGGTACATTTCATAGTCTTTGCTGACCGAGAACGAGCCGTCCACGGACTTGCAACGGTCGCCGTCTTCGGGCCCCATGCCGCGAAATCCCGCAAACGTGTCGAAGCCGATAATCTTCCGATGACGATTGAACGGCTCAAAAATGCCCCGCATCGCCGACATCAGGGCCAGCGTCTGGCCCCAGCGCACGCCGAATTCGATGATTACGCCGTGAGTGTTCAGGATCTTGCGGTAGATCTCGTAGTAGAACAGCACTCGGGACAGCGACTTCGAGGTCAGAAACAGGCCCAGGTTGGGCAGCGTTTCATCCGCCGGCAGCGGGCTCGAGCGGAATTGTTTGTAGAGGGCTGCCTGGATATCCTTCTCGCTTTCGCTCGACAGCACGATCGCATCATGTTTCTCGGTTTTCATCGTCGCCACGTTTCCCTGTTGGCCTTCCACCATTCCACGGTCCGGCGTATGCCCTCCTCGGGCAGTACCTCCGGCTTCCATCCCAGGACATCGCGCGCTTTCGCGCAATCCAGCACGCGGTGAGCAACGGTGGTCGGCGAAGCGTTATCGTACACGATCCGCGCCGGCTTGTGGCCTGCGAAGCGCAGCGCCAGCCGTGCAACTTCACCGACCGTGGTGACGCGCCCGGATCCGATATTGAACACGTCGAAATGGATGTCCGTCGCTTCCAGCATCGCAACGACGGCGCGCCCGAAATCATCGGCGAACAGAATGTCGCGGGCTACGTCCGGGTTCCCCCACACGACAAAGGGATCGTCCGCAGCCACGGCCTTGCGTACCAGGGCGGCCACGAAATGCGACGACCCGGGATCGAAGCGCGCATGCGGGCCGTATACATTAGCCAATCGGGCGATGAGGATATCCGTCCGTCCCGCATCGTGCCAGAAGCGACATAGTTTTTCGGCGCAGCGCTTGGCCCAACCGACACCGAAATACGCGGCGGGCGGATCGGCGGCCCAGTCAAGCTGGTCCTCTCTAATGGCCCCGGAAAAATCCTGATAAGTGCTGCCGGTGCCGACGTAGACGGTCCGCCGCACGCCGGCCGCGTGCAGCGCTTCCAGCAGCCGGGCATCCAGGACGATATTGTCGGTCACTTGCTCCCAGGGACGCTCCCGGGCCGCGCGGGCGCCGCCCGTCCGGGCGGCCGCCAGCACCGCGCAATCACATCCAGCGGCCAGGCGCGCGCAATCCTCCGCCCGCGTGAGGTCTCCCGCCACGTATTCGACCCGCGCATCGTTTACGAACGCGCCGGTTGCGCCGCGGCGGGACACGCGCACGCGGATATCGCCGACAGCCTCCAGCACGCGGCGAAGCACCGCGCTGCCGGCCAGGCCGGTGCCGCCCGCGATGAACAATCGTTTCCCTTCCAGGTACATTTCCCGTCAGCCGCCTCGCGCCGCGGCTGCGCAATTCTCCCGATACCACTTCACGGCGTCGGCCAGCCCGTCGTCCAGTGAAACCGATGGCTCGAATCCCAGAAGCTTGCGCGCCTTCGATATGTCCACCCTCCGCACCGGAATCGCGGTCGGCATCGACGGATTGAACACGACCCGCGCGTTTTCGTGCCGGGCTGCCTTCAGGATGCTCCTGACAACTTCGCTGATTGTCACCGTCCTGCCGCACCCCAGATTGACCGGATCGCAGACCGCGTGTTTCTCCAGCAGCAGCAGACCGCCGCGGACGAGGTCCGTGACATGCAGGAAGTCCCGTACTTCGTTGCCGGTGCCCCACACTTCAAACGGATCCTCTCCCGCCACGGCGCGACGGATGAGCGCCGGAATAACGTGGCTGGTCTGCGCATCGAAATTGTCATGGCGTCCGTAAATCGCGGTGGGCCGGACGAGAGCGATGCCCATGCTCGACTTCGACGCGACGAACTCGGCCATGCGCTCCAGGTAGCGGCGCATCCACCCGTAGCCGAAGTAGGAAGGGTGCGGAGGCCCGCTCCACATCTCTTCCTCCTTTACGGGATGGCCGGCTGCCGGATAGCCTGTGCTGCTGCTGAATACCAGGAACCGCTGGACACCCGTCTCGGAAGCGGCCTGCATCAGCTGCGCGGTCAATACCAGGTTGGTCGTAATGGATGCGATTGCGGTATCGGCGGACACGCCGGCGGCGGCGACGCTGCCTGCCGCGTGAATCGCGTAATCGACGCCTTCGCAGACCGCCCTGCAATCGTCCATCCGCGACAAATCGGCCTGCACCCGTTCGATGCGCGGGTCTTGAACGACCATGGGGCGCCGGTGGATCGGAACGCGGACGCGTGCGCCCTGCTCCAGGAGCGCGCGCACGAAATGGGTCCCCACGAACCCCGAGCCGCCCGTCACCAGTAGGCGCTTGCCCTGATAGAACATCGCATTCCCGCCTGGACCGTGAACCCGGATTGCCTGACCTCTCGGCCGCCCGAAGCTTAACAGCAAAAGCTGCGCAATGGAGTAATCAACGATATTGCGGTTGCGTCCGACAGCAGGACAAAATGTTCGAGAGCGCTCAGAAAAATTGCGGTGCTATAATTTCGCCGGTCGCTCGCTTCACTTTTTCGCATCGGAAGCGTTGCCTTTACCGCCTGGCAAAGGCTGGAGCGGCCGATTTTGGCTCCGGCCCGGAGTATGGGTGCCATCCGGTAGCCTCCAGCGAGGGTGCACGGCGCGGATAGGGTCAAGGGAGTGTTCTGATCAGCGTGCAGCATTCCACCGTAGACTTCGCGCGGCAGTTCGGCGTCGCGGCGAACGAGATGCCCAAGACCTGCCTCGATCTGATCTCGAAGGCGGACTTCTCGTACCAAGAACTTTCCCCGGCACAGCGCGACGGAATCATTCTGGGCATCCTGCGACACATCGATTCCGGCGCGGCGACGCAAGTGGGTCCGCAGCGCGAGGAACTCTGGGAACGGTGCTGGGCGGAAAACCTCGGAAACTTCGCCGGTTCGAATTTCGAACTCGAGGCGCTGGTCCCGAAGTTCATCAAGCCCGACCAGCCGGTGCGGCTCGATCGGCGCTACGTGCTGCCGCATAGCCCCGCCTTCGAACTCGCTTTCTTCCAGGTCTGCCGCGCTTTCTACTTCCAGAAATACTTCTCGGGCGTTCGGTCGGTCTACGAATTCGGCTGCGGCACCGGCTTCAACCTCGTAGCGCTGGCGCAGCAGTTGCCGGCCCTCAAACTCTACGGACTGGACTGGTCGTCTTCGGCCTGCGAGATGGTGAATCTCATCGGCAAGCGGCACCGGCTCGACATCTCCGGCATGCGATTCGATTTCTTCAATCCGGACCGGGGCATCCGGCTCGACGCGCGAAGCGCCGTCATGACGATCAGCGCACTGGAGCAGGTCGGCCCGCGGCACGGCGAGTTTCTCGATTTTCTCCTGGAGAAGAAGCCGGTGGTCTGCCTCAATATGGAGCCCATCGAAGACCTTTACGACGAGGAAAATCTGCTGGATTATCTCGCGCTCAAGTACCATCGCAAGCGCGGCTATCTTTCGGGGTTTCTACCCCGGCTCAGGGTGCTCGAAGCAGAGGGGAAGCTGAAGATCATGGAAGTCAGGCGGGTGCACTTCGGCAGCCTCTACCAGGAAGGTTATTCGTTCGTCGTCTGGCGGCCGGTGTGATTAGCCGCTATCCTTGTCGCAGCCCACTACGGCACGGCGGGAATTACTCATGCATGTCAGCAAGACCAAACTCGACGGCGTTCTCTTCATCCGGCCCGAGGCCTTCGAGGACCACCGGGGGTATTACCTCGAGACCTACAACGAGAAGCTCTATCAGGAGCACGGTATCCCCGTCAGATTCGTGCAGGACGACATCTCGGTATCCGCGCGGCACGTGCTGCGCGGCGTGCACGGCGACGCGGAGACCTGGAAGCTCGTGTCGTGCCTGCACGGCAAGTTTTACCTGGTGGTCGTCAACTGCGACCGCGATTCCGGGAGATTCAGCGAGTGGCAGTCTTTCGTGCTGTCCGACACCAATCGCTGCCAGGTGCTGATACCGCCCAAGCACGGCAACGGCCACGTCGTGCTGAGCGAACAGGCGATCTACCACTACAAGCAGAGCACTTACTACAATCCCAAGGGCCAGTTCACCTACAAGTGGAACGATCCGCAGCTGAAGCTGTGGTGGCCGATCAAGAACCCGATCCTGTCCCAGAGAGACGAGCTCGGCCGCTTCGTAGAATGAAGTGCATCGGCAGTCCAGGCGCCGCCGCGAGCGAGAAGGCGGTGCCGTGATCATCAGCAGAACGCCGTTCCGGGTTTCATTCTTCGGTGGCGGCACGGATTACCCGGCGTGGTACCGCGAGCACGGCGGCGCGGTGCTCAGCGCGTCGATCAACAAGTACAGCTACATCACCTGCCGCTACCTGCCGCCCTACCACGACTTCAAGTACCTGATCCGCTATTACAAGCGCGAGGAGGCGCAGGCGGTGGAGGATATTCAGCACCCCTCCGTCCGCGCCTGCCTGAAGTTCATGAAACTCGAGGGCGGCGTGGACATCGTGCACCACGCCGACGTGCCGGCGCGATCCGGGCTGGGGTCCAGCTCCACCTTCACCGTGGGCCTGCTGCACGCGCTTTATGCGCTCAAGCACGAAATGCCGACCAAGAGGCAGCTCGCGCTCGAGGCCATCCATATCGAGCAGGAGTTGATCAAGGAGAGCGTCGGCTCGCAGGACCAGACCAACGCCGCGTTCGGCGGCCTGAACCGCATCGACTTCGGCGGGGCCAATGAGATCATCGTCAAGCCGCTCATCCTGCGCCCGGAAATATTGGAGCGGCTGCAGCAGCACATCATGCTTTTTTTCAGCGGCCATGCGCGCACCGCTTCCGACATCGCGAAGGAACAAATCAGCAACATCCCGAACAAACAGCCCGATCTTCGCCAAATGATGCAAATCGTGGACGAGGCCCAGAAGGTCCTGCTCGACAAGCACGACCGGCTCGCAGACTTCGGGCGGCTGTTGCACGAGCAATGGCTGATCAAGCGCGGGCTGTCTTCGCAGATCACCAATTCGGACGTCGACGCGATCTATGACGCGGGGATCAAGGCCGGCGCGTATGGCGGCAAGCTGCTGGGCGCGGGCGGCGGCGGTTTCATGTTGCTGTTCGCTCCCCCGGAGCGGCAGTCGGCGATCCGCGCCGCGCTTCAGACGCGGCTCTACGTGCCGGCGCGCTTCGACTTTCTGGGCTCGCAGATCGTCTATTTTCACAAGGACGATGTGACTTAGTCACTCTGCAATCGGCACCGGGTGGTTGCGTAACTGATTGAATCAGGGCAAAATTTGCGCACTGTCTCGCCCATCCCGAGACCTCAGGTACTGCCGCGCCGATGAGCAACATCCAGAATCTCAACCACGAACTCGCCAAGCGGGGAGTCGTGCGCCCGGTAGCTGCTGGAAGCATCCCGGCGCCGGTGGACAACCGGGAGCCACTTGATGTCGGGCTGGTGCAGATCAACAACAGTTTCTCCGGGCAGAATTACCTGCCCTATGCGGCCGGCCTCCTGCAGGCGTACGTTCAGAAGAATGCGCGGCATCCCGAGCGCTACAGCTATCGACTGCCGATCTACTGCCGCATCCCGGTAAAACGGGCGGTCGAGCAGTTGGTCGGCGCCGACGTAATCGGCTTCAGCACCTACGTCTGGAACATCCGCATCTCGCTTGAGATCGCGCGGCAGATCAAGGAAGCTCGCCCCGAGACGCTGATTGTCTTCGGCGGACCGCAGGTGCCGGACCGGGCCGAGGAGTTCCTGCGTGCGAACCCATTCGTTGATCTTGCGGTCCACGGCGAAGGCGAGCCGATCTTCCTCGGCATTCTCGAAAACTTCCCGTCGCGCACCTGGGAAGGCATCCCCTCGATCAGCTACCTGCGCACTGACGGCAAGTTCGTTTTCAACCAGCGCGCGGAACGGCTGAAGGACATCTCGGTGATTCCCTCGCCGTATCTGGGCAAGGTCTTCGAGCCGCTGATGAAGGCCAACCCGGAGGAGAAATGGCTGATCCTGTGGGAAACCAACCGCGGCTGCCCGTTCCGCTGCACATTCTGCGACTGGGGTTCCGCAATCGCCGCGAAGGTAAGCCAGTTCGACATGGGCCGTTTGGTGAAAGAAGTGGACTGGTTTGCGCAAAAGCGGATCGAGTTCATTTTCTGCTGCGACGCCAACTACGGGATGCTCACCCGCGACTATGACATCACGCGCTACGTCGCCGAGACGAAACAGAAGCTCGGATACCCGAAGGCATTTTCGGTGCAGAACACCAAGAACGGCACGGAGCGCGCGTACGCGGTTCAGAAACTGCTGTCCGACGCTGGTCTCAACAAGGGCGTTGCGATTTCACTGCAATCGGTGGACCCGAAGACGCTCGAGGCAATCAAGCGCGAGAATATCTCGACCGAGTCCTACCAGGAGTTACAGCGGCGCTTCACCCGCGACCGGGTCGAAACGTATTCCGACCTGATCCTGGCGCTTCCGGGAGAGACCTACGAATCGTTCGCGAACGGCGTCTCGTCGGTCGTCGAAAACGGCCAGCACAACCGCATCCAGTTCAACAACCTCGCCATCCTGCCGAACGCCGAGATGGGCGATCCCGAGTATCAAAGAAAATACGGAATGGAGATCGTCGAGACGCAAATCATCAACATCCACGGCTCGCTCGCCGAATCGCGGGAAGAGATCGCCGAAGTGCAGCAACTCGTCGTCGCGACCGGGTCGATGCCGCGCGAGGACTGGGTGCGCACCCGCACGTTCGGCTGGATGACCGCGTTCCTGCACTTCGACAAGGTGATGCAAATCCCACTCATTGTCCTGCACGACGTTTGCGGCGTGTCGTACCGCGACTTGTTCGAGGCCTTCCTGGAGCAGCGGGCAGACCGGTTTCCGATCACCTCCGATATCAAGCAGTTCTTCATCAAGAGCGCGCGCGAGATCCAGAATGGCGGGCCCGAGTACACCCATTCCTCGGAGTGGCTCGATATCTACTGGCCGACCGACGAGTACATCATGATCAAGCTGTGCGTCGAGAACAAGCTTGCGGGCTTCTACAGCGAGGCCGAAACCCTGCTCGCCGAATTCCTGAAGGCGCGCTTTCTGCAGCTCCCGCCCAAGCTGCTGCACGAGGCGATAGAACTTAACCGCAATCTCATCAAGCTCCCGTTCCAGACCGGGGACCTCGAGTTCGAAACGTCATACAACATCTGGGAGTTCTACTGCGCAGCGCTCGTCGGCGAGCGCATTCAACTCGTGGAGCGTCCTTGTGTCAACCGCATCGTCCGGACGAAGGTCGTGTACAACTCCTGGAACGACTGGTACCGCGAGGTGATCTGGTACGGCAACAAGAAGGGCGCATATCTCTACGGCAATGACACGGTGGAGCGGGAGCTCGCCGGCCATTACTGACGGATGCGTTACCGGCAGCTCGGTTCCACCGGCATCCGCGTTTCGGAAATAGGCTTCGGCGCGTGGGGAATCGGCGGGAACAAAAATGGAGCGGTAGCGTATGGGCCCGCCGACGCGTCGGAATCGCGCGCGGCGGTGTTGAGGGCCTTCGATTCGGGTGTCACCTTCTTCGACACTTCAGATTTCTACGGTTTCGGACACAGCGAAGAAATCCTCGGCGAGACGCTAAAGCCGCTGCGGGCCCGGGTAGCAATCGCAACCAAAGTGGGCATCACCGGCGCCGACGGAGCCCAGGATTTTTCCCGTAAGCATATCCTTCGCTCCATCGACGATAGTCTGGCGCGGTTGCGGACGGACTACGTGGATCTCTACCAGCTCCATGGCCCGCCCGTGAGCACGCTGAGGCACGACCACGAGATCCGCGGAACGATGGAAGAGCTGAAGCAACGAGGCAAGATCCGGGCTTACGGCGTTTCCCTGCGCTCACCCGAGGAGGGCGTGGCAGCAATCGGCGAGCTAGGGTACCAGTGCGTCCAGGTCAATTTCAATCTGATCGACCAGCGCGCGATCGACAACGGTCTCTTCGCGCTTTGTGGCCAGCAACGCGCCGGGGTCATCGTACGCACGCCCCTCGTATTCGGATATCTTACGGGCCGCTACACTGCAAACGATGAATTTGACCTGGCCGACCACCGCCGCCGTTGGAACCCGGAGCAGCGTGAACAGTGGGCAAGCGCGCACCGGCTGTTTCAGGATCTCCTGGATACGGACTCCCGGCAGACTCCCGCGCAATTCGCACTCCGGTACTGCCTGTCCTTTCCCGAAGTTTCGACCATAATTCCGGGGATGCTCACTCGGCAGCACGTCTCGGAAAACGTCGCGGCAAGCGATCTGGGGGCGCTGGCACCCGAAATCCGCGAAAAGGTGATGGACATTTACCGGAAGCATGATTTTTTTGCCGGCAATCGAATCTGAGACCTAGACAACTGCCGCAATGCAGCAGGACAAACCGGGCGACGTTGATGCTGTAATCCTTGCCGGCGGACTCGGCACGCGGCTAAAGAGCGTTGTCAGCGACCGGCACAAGGTGCTTGCCACCGTCCAAGGCAAGCCATTCCTGGATATCATCGTCGCGGACCTGGTTGGCCAGGGATTCGGACGGATCGTACTGTGCGTCTCGCATCTGCGCGAACAGGTCGTCGCTCACTTCGCCCGCCGCTCGGAAGCGGAGTTCCTGTTCTCCGAGGAGGAGACCCCGCTCGGCACTGGGGGCGCGATCCGGCACGGTGCCAGGCTCATCCGCAGCGACCCTTTCCTCGTCCTCAATGGCGATTCCCTGTGCCGCATCGAGTACGCGCGCTTTCTCACGTTCCACCGCAAGACAGGCTCTGCGATGTCCATGGTCGTCGCCAGCGCGCGCGGGCGTGCGGACGGGGGAACGGTCGAGCTGGCACCGGATGGGCGCATCACCCGGTTTCGCGAGAAGTCCCCGATCAAGAACGCCTCCCGGACTTTCACCAACGCCGGCATCTACCTGATGCGCCGGGACCTCCCGGCGTCGTGGCGCAACACGGACCCTTTTTCTCTCGAGCACGACATCTTTCCGGAGCTGGTCAGCGGGAAAAACTGCTATGGATTTGTGGTAGATGCGGAGGTGGTCGACATTGGCACTCCCGAACGATACGTCGCGGCCCAGAGCAAGCTCTAGGAGTTTGTCGGACTTGCGTCGGACAAACTCCTAAATTGAACGATGGGTTATGAAGGGTTGCAGTCATCCTGAATGGCGTTCGGTCGTTAGGCAAGTAAGGTGTATTAATTCAGCCTGTCGGCTCCGCCATGGCCAGGAACGACTACCCATGCATTCACGCCAGCCGTTCATGACACCGAGTCCGACAGGCTGCTAGGTCGTCAATTAGAATGAAAGTCTTGGCACCGATTTAGACATTGACCTGACTACGGACTACTCACACCGGACTTTGAAAACGATGAACACGAGGACACCTTTCATAACGATCGTCGTCGCCCTGCTCAACGGCTCACGTACGATCCAGCGTTGTCTGGACAGCATTACGGGCCAGACCTACCCCGGATGGGAACTGATCGTCCAGGATGGCGGTTCGACGGACGGCAGCGTGGAAATCCTCAAGGCGAACGCTCATCGCATCGCGTACTGGGAGTCCGGACTGGACAAAGGCCCGAGCGATGCGGTCAACAAGGCAATCCGGAGAGCACGGGGAGAGTGGATCTTTATGCTCGGCTCGGACGATTATCTCTGGGACAGCTCCGTTCTCGACCACTTGGTGCCGCATTTGAGGCACGCCTATCCCCCATGCAGGATTGTCTACGGCCGGCTGGCCTTCGTTCTCGATGACGGCCAAGTGCTCGAGTACTTCGGCGAGCCATGGGATCAGAGCAAGCGCCGTCTCATGCAGGGAAGAACGTTACCCGGCCCGGCAGTGATTTACCATCGCAGCCTGTTCGACGTGCACGGGCTATTCGATCTCTCGTTCGACATGGGTGGAGATTACGAGTTGCAGCTGCGGGCGCTGCGAAGGGGAGATGCCCTCTTCGTGCCGGATGTCGTCGTTGCCGGTTTCCAATACGGCGGCCGAAGCAGCGTTCCCGAGAACGCCCTGTTGGGCCTTTTTGCCGCGCGGAGGGCACAGCGGAAGAACGGCATCCGCTTCCCCGGCGTGCTGTGGATCGGCTGGGTGTTAAGGGTGTATCTCCGCCTTGCTATCTGGCGTTTGCTCGGGGCGGAACGGGCCAAGCGTGTGCTGGACTGGGGCCGCGCCCTTTTGGGAAAAGGCCCGTTCTGGACCCGCATCTGATCCCCTGTCGAATACCGCAGAAATAGGTGTTGGGCCTATGCTAGGCGTGATCGCGGTCACCGGAGCGACCGTTAGGTAGATTCCTTCCAATGGACGACGACAGCCGGACGACGAAGCGCTACCTGAGCGGCGACTACCTGAGCCACAACCCCACGTGGGACAGCGAAGATGCCCCGTGGAAAGCAGGCTTGATCCGTGAAGTGCTCGCGGCGCATGGATTGCGCCCGCACAGTATCGCCGACGTAGGGTGCGGCGCCGGGGCAGTCTTGCGGGAGATGCGGCGTGCTTTTCCCGAAGCGCGGCTCGCAGGCTTCGACGTCTCACCCGATGCCCGGCGCTTCTGGACCGAAGCGCCTGCACTCAAGATCGAGTTCAGCGTCGGCGACTTCTTTACGCTCGCCAGGCCCGGTTATGACCTGGCGCTCGTGCTCGACGTGATCGAGCACCTGCCCAATCCATTCGATTTCCTGGAAAGGCTGCGCGGGTTCGCGGCACATTACGTCTTTCATTTCCCCCTCGACCTTTCCGCGATCAGCGTGCTGCGCGAGTCGCCCCTGCTGTACTCCCGCAGAAAAGTCGGCCATCTTCATTACTACACGAAGGAGCTCGCGCTTGCGCTCCTCGCCGATTGTGGCTACGACATAATCGAGGCGCGCTACACGGGAGCGGCGTTCACAGCGCCGCAACGAACCTGGGCGGCGCGCATCGCAGGCCCGGCACGCCACCTGGCTTTTGCGTTGTCCAAGGATTGGGGCGTGCGCCTGCTGGGCGGGGAAACGTTGATGGTGCTGGCCCGCCCGGGAACGACCCCGTGAACCTGATCGTGCATGCACCCAACGTGCACCAGGGCGGCGGGCGCGTGCTCCTGCTTGCCTTGCTGCGAGCGCTCGACGGGCGACATCCCTACTGCGCCCAGCTTAACGCGAGATTTGCCGACGAGGCCGAGCTTGCGCACGCCACGGTGCTGATCCGCGTAGAGCCGTCAATCGCGCAGCGGCTAGCGGCCGAAGTACGCCTATGCAAGCTCGCGCAAGCGGGCGACCGCGTACTTTGCTTTGGTAACCTGCCGCCCCTTTTCCGCCAGCGCGGTCGTGTCATCCTGTACCTGCAGAATCGCTATCTCATCGGAGCAACGTCGACGGCGGGATTCGCCGTGACGGTCCGCATGCGGATTGCGGCCGAGAGGCTCTGGCTAAAGTCGCGTATCCGGACCGTCGATTCCGTGCTCGTTCAAACCCCCTCGATGCAGCGCGAGGCGGAAAAGCAGTTGGGCATGCGCGTGCGCGTCATGTCCTTCGTGCCGCAGCCGGCCACGACCGGCAGCCGCGGCGGCATGCGGCCCAATACCGCGCACGCGGTCTTCCTCTACGTCGCGTCGGGGGAGCCCCACAAGAACCACGCACGACTGATTGAAGCGTGGCGCTTGCTCGCGATGGACGATCTGCGTCCGACGCTCTGGC
>Ga0137435_1000284_pt1 | contig 17271 bp, 14 predicted proteins | sample EasRivERMGT100_2_FD_104904 | JGI IMG/M metagenome (GOLD analysis project Ga0137435, IMG submission 104904) | Soil microbial communities from meander-bound floodplain in the East River, Colorado, USA - East River MetaG ERMGT100_2 | ecosystem: Environmental > Terrestrial > Soil > Floodplain ... | reverse complement strand
TCTCGACCAGCACCACCGAGTCCGACGTCGGCAGCACGACCGGCAACGAGATCCTGTTCCAGGACGCGCTGCGGCGCGGCTACCGCGTCTCGCCGGCCGGCGACCAGGACAATCACGAGGCGACCTGGGGAGCGTCGACGCAGACCCGGACCGTGGTCCAGGCCTCGGGGCTCACCAAGAGCCAGGTCCTGGGCGGCCTCGCGCTCGGGCGGAACTACGCCTCGCAGGACCACAACACCGAGGTCCAGTTCTCTGCCGACGGGCACGCAATGGGCTCGGCCTGGACCAGCGCCGACGGCATTCGGATCGCGGCCCGGGTCATCGATCCGGACGCGGGGGAGACCGTGAGCCAGATCGACCTGCTGCGCGGCATCACGGGCAGCTCGAACGCGGTGCTGGTGGCCGAGAGCGCCGGCAACACCGACTTCGCCTGGCGCGAGCACACCGTGTTCCCGCCCGGGACCGAGGTCCACTACTACCTACGTATCCGCATGAGCACCAACGCGACGATCTGGACCGGGCCGGTCTACGTGACCTACGACGACGTGCCGACCGTCGCGGTCGGCGAGCCCCCGGCGGGCGCGGGGCTCGAGCTGGCGGTGGGGCCGAACCCGACCTACGGCCGCGCGACCGTCCACTTCTCGTTGGCGCAGGCGGTGCGGAACGCCGACCTCGCGGTGTTCGACGCCTCCGGGCGCCGGGTGAAGACCCTGCTCAACGGTCCGCTCGCCGCCGGGCCCCAGCTCGTGACCTGGACCGGCATCGACGACGCCGGCCGCGCCGCCCCATCCGGGATCTTCTTCGTGCGGATCAGCGCCGACCAGCACTTCGCCGTAAGGAAGGTGCTGATGATCCGGTAGCGCCTGACATCGAGCAACGACCCGGCGCCGAAGTGACGCCGGGTCTTTCTGTTGCCAGATCGCGGCGCCTGTGAATCGACTAAGAGTGGGGGCTGGAGGTGCCGATTCCTTCAGGGGGCGATTCGTCAATCACATCGCGGACTACATCGGGGCGGCCTTCCGTGAGAGTATGGCCGGGTTCTGCCTGATCAGGCCAAGTGGCCCTCTTCACGATCATCGCTCGCCGGTAGGGTGTCGCGATGCGATCGGCGCAATGACCCCGTTCATCCGTAGATCTCTGTCTTCTCGAACCAGGAGCGACGCGTTACTCCCATCCTCAGCACCTTCCTCATCGTCTTCTCGGCCGTTGTCGTCGGTATCATTCAGGCCAGCTTCTTCGAGTGGGCCTACCATCGCTACTGGCTCCACCGTCCCTGGCTCCCGCCGCAGATGTTTACCGCTCACACCCTCGTCCACCATCAGCTCTGCAAGCACGACGACACCTTCCACGTCCACGACGAGGAGCAGGAAGAAGCCCTGACCTTCCAGTGGTGGGGCGGCCCCCTGCTGGTCGGCATGAACCTGCTGCCGTGGCTGGGGGTGTGGTGGGCGCTCCGCGCGGCCGGGGTGGCGTTCCCCTACGTGGCGTGCCTGGTGTCCATCGCCGCGACGATCATGGCCTACTACGCCGCCTACGAGGGCTTCCACTACCTGATGCACCGACCGGCGATCGGCTGGATCGAACGGTCCCGCCCGTTCCGGTTCATCGAGCGGCACCACCGCCTGCACCACGCGCACATGGGCAAGAACTTCAACGTGGTGCTTCCGCTCGCCGACCTCACGCTCGGCACGCTCCTGCTCCGCGATTCGGCGCCGGCGCGGAAGACGTCGGACGGGGCCCGCCAGGTCGCGCGCCGGCACAGCCAATTCGGGCGGAAGCTGCGCGAGCAGGCGGAGAAGGCCGACCGGCCCTCGTAGCGCCCCGCGGGTGTGCAAGCGGCACGGACCGGACGCCGAGGATGCACGCTTTGGCCTAGGGGCGAGCGGGCCGGCGCGCGCCTGGCGCCCCACTCCTGGACGCCCGTGGCGTGCAGCTCGCGCGTCGCGGGCGGGAAAGTGGCGTCGGCGCGCGCCGCTTTGCCCGATCCACGCCCCCTTCTTGCACATTGCCACGTGCCGGCCGGGTCAAAGTGTCCGACCCGGACCCGCTGGCATTCTTCTTTCACTCCCACAGGGCGGTCGGTGTGCCCGACCACAGCCGAGGGAGTGTGCGTATGCGATTCACAACTCGCTTGTTCGTCATCTGCGCGACGATGTTCGCCACAGCTCCGATCGTCGGAGCCCCGATCTCACGCGCTCAGTGCACGATTACCGGTCCGTCGATGGTCTGTCCCGGCGATTCGATCGAACTCTGCGGTCCGTCGATTTCCGGCGCCTCGTACATCTGGCGGGGTCCGGACGACATTCTCTACATGACGGACTGCATCCTGGTGTTCGATCCGGGTCTCTACACGCTCAGCGTGCGGGATCCGATCTCGCGCGAGTGGTCCGAGCCCTGCAGCCTGACGGTGCAGACGGGCCGGGTGAACGCTCCTTCCATCACCGGAGCGACGACGACCTGCAGCGGCACCGCGGTCAACTGGTGCGGCCCCTCGGGCAATCTCGAGTACGCGTGGAGCGGTCCGAACGGCTTCGTGGCGACTACCATGTGCGCCACGGTGGGCGATGCGGGTAACTACACCCTCCGCGTCCGCCCGCTGCCGAACGGCTGCTGGGGCGACGGCTCCGTGCAGTCCCTGACGGTCAACATCTGCCCGCCGCCGGGGCCGCTGCCGGGTCCGGGTAACAACTGTCCGCGTCCGGCCTGGTGGTGGGCGCTGCAGTGTTCGGGTTGGGATCGCCGGCACACGCGCATCAGCGGCTCGCAGCTCGCCGCGGTGGCGAGCTGTGTGGACGATCACTCGACGGCGCTGTCCTGGAGCGACGACGCGTCGGGCTTCACCCGCACGGTGCGCCACGAGCATCGTACGCTCCGCCACCGCGCGCGGCGTCAGTTCGCGGCCGCGTGGGCCAATGTCTGCGCCGGTCAGATGAACCTGAACCCGCCGTCCGGCCTGCCGGTGGCGCTCGATCCTTCGACGCCTCTGGATGCCAGTCTCGGCGGTGGCACGGTCGGCTCGTGGCTCACGTTCGCCGATGGCGAGCTGGCGCGTCTCGAAGGCCGGTCCGAGCACTCGCAGTCCGCCAGGGAGTCGTACCGCAAGCTGATCCGGACCGGTTGGCACATCAACCACGGCCGGGGCATCGGCTCGACCTGCCAGTCCGACCTGCGTGCCGACGCGCAGATGGCGGTGGAGGAGGGGATGGCCGCGTCCGAGGCCGGCCTCGAGGCCCTGCCCAGCGAGCTCGTGGAAGGTGAGGGGTCGCTGTCGATGGGTTCGTTCGAGCCCAACCCCTTCCGGACGCAGACCAGCATGGCCTTCGCGGTGTCTACCACCTCGACGGTCGATGTAACGATCGGCGTCTACGACGTGAGCGGGCGGTTGATCCGCGAGCTGGTTCGCGGCCCGCACGCCCCCGGTCAGTACGTCGCGCGCTGGGACGGCACGTCCACCGACGGAGCCGCGGTGCGGAGCGGTCTGTACTTCATCCGCGGACGCGTCGGGGCCGAGCAGGTCCAGTCGCGGGTGCCGCTGATCCGCTAAGTGAGCAGCAGCAACGGCGGCCGCCTGAGTTCGCTCAGGCGGCCGCTTCGTTTTGCCCTCGATTCCATGGTGTCCGCCCGACGAGATGGCGTATGATCGCGTCACGCGCTGCGGAAGGCCGCCAGTCGCGCACCCCCTGCGCACCATCTCCTTCCAATCTAAGCGGACCACGGGTCGGCGCGACCGCCGCCTCGGGACACCTCATGGGCCGCTCGCTTCCCAAGCAGGTCGGCGTATTCGCGCTGATCTCGGTGCTCGCGCTCGGTCTCGCTTGCAAGGAGAAGGAGCAGCTCGAGAGGGAGGCGCCCGCGCTCGCGCGCGCCGACCTCAAGGTCGATCGCATCGCCGTCGCCGGTGTCGTGTCCCACGTGCCGGCACTCACGGACTCCGCCGAGTGTCGGGAGCGCTGGTCGCTGCTGCTGGGGAACGAGTTCGGCCGGTACAGGTTCGGCAAGCTCCCGATCGTGTCGTATAGCGAGGTGGGGACGATCCTCGGCCAGGGCGATCACGCCATGCTGCTGGATCGTTACCGGGACGAGGGCGGGTGTGACAGCCTCATCCTCGCCGAACTCCACATGGCGCTCGAGGACAAGGCCCGCTTCATCGTCTTTGGCAGCATTCAGCAAGACCAGACCGACAGGACCGAGAGCGAGGTCGAGAACGAGACGACCAAGTCCAAGACCAGGACCATGAAGACGACACGGATCGTGGAGGTCCGCCTTCGTTTCTACGACCTGGCCAATGAGCAGCTTGCGTGGGACTACGTCACGGTCGGCCAGGCGTCGGAGAGCAAGGACCACGATATGTCGGACATCGTCGAGCACGGCAAGGACGAGGGGTTCTTTGGCGGCCTCCTCACGTCCGTCGTGAACTCGATCCTCAAGCCGGATCCCAAGTTTCCGCCGGCCCCGGAATTGGAAGAGCCTCTCGTCGTTGCCTTCGACAACGTCGGTGTGTTCCTCAAGCCCAAGAAGAAGAAATAGGAGCGTCGGTCCATGTTCAACAAGCGAGTGTTCCATGCCTGCGCCGCCACGCTGATGCTCGCGCCCGCCCTGCTGGGGTGGAACCCAGCGAACGCCGCCGTCATTTACTCCAGCTTCGGCGACGACGACTCCTTCCCCTTCCTCCTCTCGTCCGGGTGGACGATCGGAGGCCCGGTGGGGCTCGTCCAGGGCCTACAATTCACCCCCGCGCAGAGCGACGTGGTCCAGACGATCGAGATCGCCGCGTTCTGGATTGCCGGTGGTACGGCCTTGAATGTCTCCCTGATGACCGATACCGGCAACCTACCCGGTACGGTGATCGAGACCTTGCCGGTCTGCTGCTTCGTAGAGCCCGGTTCCATACAAATGGCCAACTCGGTCCTCCGGCCCCCGCTCACGGGAGGCACCAAGTACTGGCTGTTGGTCTCGCCGGTCGCCGCTGGGGACCACTTCGGGTGGTGTCGCAATTTCGAGGCGCCCCTAGCGTTGAACGCCCAGCGGTTCGTGGGCGGGTCATGGTCGATAGGATTCGAGTGGCAGGGCGCGGTGCGCATCAGCGGCGAAGCCTCGACGCCCACGAGCAGCGCGTCCTGGGGGCGCCTCAAGAGCCTCTATCGCTGATCGGGCGTCTCAGAGGGCCGGCACCACCACGAAGTGCACGAGCCCGCAGGCGGCGATCGCGACCTCGAGCGCCGCGGCGACCAGCAGCGTCCGCCGCAGCGCGCGCGCGGGCGCGAGCAGCGCGAACAGGCCGAAGCCCACGACCCATATCGGCGCGCTCAACATCTGCATGATGCCGAGCAGGGCCGCGAGCTGGAGGAACAGCGCGCTCGGCGCCGAGCGGGCGAACGTCGTGAGCACAGCGGCCATTCCGACGGCCGCGAACCCGAGGCACATCGCCGCGAACACCGACCAGGCCCCCCGATGGCGCCGCAGCGACCACAGGGCGAACGCGGTGGGGAAGAGCGCGAAGAACACGAACACGCCGGCGCCCAGCATCATCTCGCCGCCCGCGATCATGCCGCCCATCGTCTGGTTGTCAGCCGCTGAGAACCGCCGATCGTAGATCGCGACGACCACCACACTCGCGACCATCGACAGGACGTACCCGGCGAGCACGATCCCCACTCTGGTCCACCGGTTCATCCCACAGACATCGGCACTCGGAGCGCCGGAGATCACGCCAGATGTGACTCCGAGGCCGTGGGGGTGGTGTCCCCGCTCAGGAGGAGGGTCGCGCTCCGGCGGGCTTCGCTTGGAGTTCCTGCTCCAGCGCGAGCTTGTAGGCCACGTAGTACTTGAAGATGTTGCTCACGTACTGGACGGTCTCGCGGCCGATCTCCTTCGCGGCGAGGAGCTCCACGTTCTGGAACCAGACGTTGGGATCGAGTCCCTGGGCTGCGGTCCGGCGTCTCATGGAGGCGATGCGGTTCGGCCCGGCGTTGTAGCTGGCGAAGGCGAGGAGGTGGCGATCGAGCTCGCTCATGGGTGCGTCGGAGAGGTAGTTGTTGCGAATGAAGCGCATGTACTTGATGCCGGCATGGATGTTGTTCTCGACCGTCGTGATGTTGCGGATGTTCACGCTCGGATCGGCCGCGGTGCTGGGCAGCACCTGCATCACGCCGACCGCCCCGGCGGGGCTCACGAGCTTCTGGTTGATCTTGGACTCCTGGTAGGCCTGCGCGGCGATCATCAGCCAGTCGAATTCGTATTTGGTGGCGTAGCGCTTGAAAATCCCGGCCGTGCTGGCGAACCGCAGGCGCTCCGCGCCGCGCGTCGGGTTCCGCGCCCACTTGTTCGTCTTGAGGTATCGCCTGAACAACGCGTTGCCCAGGTATTGGTCAGGCCCATGCCTGCGGATGAAGGTGTTGACCTGCTCTTCGAAGCCGGGACTGTTCGTGCGGAAGGCCCAGCCAATCGCGGCGCCGGTGCGCACCGCAAGCTCCTTGTGGACGCGGAGGCTGTCGAAAACGTCCGCCCAGAAGTTCGCGAGATGGTCGTCGGCGATCGTGATGTCGATGAGTCCGGCGTTGGTCATCTCGAGCAGGTCCTCGGTCTCGAGGTGCTCGTCGGCACGGCGGATCACGACCGTGTCGCGTCCCTCGCCCCGGAAGCGCTGGTTGAGCGCCACCAGGCTCTCGTAGTAGCTGCTGGTAGGCCGCACCCAGACCTCGCGGCCGGCGAGGTCCTCGAGTGACGACAGGGCAGGGCCCGTGGCGTGAGTCACGACCACCTCGGAGACGTTGGTGGCGACGGGCCGGGAGAAGGCCACCTGTTTCGCGCGCTCGGGGGTGATCGTCAGGTTCCCCACGGCGAGGTCGCCGTGCCCCGAGACGAGCATGGGCAAGAGCTGGTCGCGGGTGACAGGAATGTGGATCACGTGCACCTTGAGATGCCGGGTCTTGAGGGCCTCGTTCAATCCATTCTCGAACTCGACGAGGGCGTCATAGGAGATTCCGCGGGGGCGGAGGCCGTCGAAGAAGTACTGGGTCCGGTTGTAGACCACGAGGGCGCGAATGACCCGGCGCTTGACCATCCCGTCGAAGTCGCCCGTCCACGGCTTGGCGGCCCCCGCCAGCACCTCGGGAGGGAGCGGCTCCTCGACATGCAGGAGACCGGAATCCGCCGCTGCCGCGGTGGCCGAATCCGGCGAGCTCGCGTCCGACGGCTCCTTGGCGGGCGCACAGCCGAGAACGATCAGCAGGGCGAGCCAGGTGAGCCCGCCACACCGACGTGCAGGGCCGTGTCGGCGCCGCATTGCGTGACGTCGTGCGAGCATATGGGCAGGCAAGCTAGCAGGCGAGTTCCGAGCAACGCAATGCCCAACGAGTCTGGGCCCTTCGAGGTGATAGCCTGATTCGGTCAGCGGTGTGGGCTTCACGGGAGGCAGGCGTGGCCGAGGTGCCCGATTTCTCCGCCGTCGCGGCGGAATACGCCGCGTCGCGGCCGACCTATCCGCGGAGCTGTTCGAGTGGCTGGCGTCCGCGATCACGGCGCACGACGTGGCGTGGGACGCCGCGACCGGCAACGGGCAGGCGGCTCTCGGGCTGGCGACACACTTCGACCGCGTGATCGCGACCGATGTGAGCGCCGGCCAGATCGGCAATGCCACGCGCCACCCCCGCATCGAGTACCGCGTCGGGTCGGCCGAGGAATCCGGGCTGGCGTCGGACTCGATCGACCTGGTCGCCGTGGCGGCCGCCATCCACTGGTTCGACCTGCCGCGCTTCTACGAGGAGGTGCGCAGGGTGATCCGTGACGGCGGGGTCCTGGCCGCCTGGACGTACCACGTCGCTCACGCAGGGCCGCCGCTCGACCGCGTCCTCGGGCCGTTCTACCGGGACGTCGTCGGACCGCACTTCGCGCCCGGCGCCCGGATGGTGGACGCGCGCTACGAGGATCTCGCGCTGCCCGGCGAAGCCTTGCGGGCCCCATCGCTCAGCGTCTCGGTGCGGTGGAACGCCGATCAGGTCCTCCGCTTTGTCAGGACCTGGAGCGGAGTGCACGCCTGCATGGCCGCCACCGGAAGAGATCCCGTGCTCGACATCGAAGGGCCCGTCTGTGAAGCACTCGGCGGGAAGGGCTCCCCCGCGACGTTGAGCTGGCCCTTGTACGTTCGCGCGAACACGTCTACCCAAGGGCGCTCGTCGCGAACCGCGCGTTCCCGCCCGGTGACCGCAGCCTAGGCGCTCGAGATCTGCATGGGCCCGCCGCGCCAGGTCGGCAACGGCTTCACACCCAGCGCCACGGCGACCGCCTCGCGTGCGAGGAGGCGGGTGGAGTCGAGCGTCGGCAGCGGCGACGCTTCGGGCGTGATCAGCAGCGGGATCTCGGTGCAGGCGAGAGCGACCGCATCGCAGCCCCGGGCCCTGAGCGCATCGATCACGCGAACGTAGTAGTCCCGCGCCGTCGCGGTGATGATGCCCTGGCAGAGTTCGGCGAAGATGACACGGTCGACCTCGGCACGGTCCTGCGCCGGGGGCGTGAGCGACTCGAGGCCGTGGCGCCTGAAGGCTGCGGAATAGGCCGGCCCCTCCATGGTCCATCGCGTGCCGAGAAGGGCGACGCGCTTGCGCCCCTGCGTCCGGGCGTGTGTCGCGACGACGTCGGCGATGTGCAGCCCGGGCAGGGGATACGGCTCGCGCGCCGCATCGAGCGCGATGTGCGCGGTGTTGTCGGGGCAGGCGAAGAAATCACAACCGGCCGCCGCCAGCCTTTGCGCAGTGCCGCGCAGAGTCGTGTTGACGGCCGCGAGATCATCGCGGCGGTACGCGTTCAACGTCGGCCCCATGGGCAGGATCGAAAGCGTGATTTCCGGATGGTTGTGCTCGCCGAGATGGCGCGCCGCCTCGCGCACCATCTCCAGAAAGCACAACCCGGCGCCGTCAGCGCTGTGGGCCAGGATGCCGATGTGTCGCGTCATGAGTGCACGAGCGCCGGTCGTCAGCCGCGAGCGATGCGCAGGATCACGGCGGCGGAGCGATCGACACGAAGAGCCCCCTGCTCGCCGACCTTCCCTGATGGGTTAGCGGAGGATCGCGATCCGGGTCCCCAGGCGCTCGCCGCGATCGCTGCGAACACTCAGGAAGTAGAGGCCGGCCTCGGCGACGCCCGGCGACCAGCGCAGGTATTGGACTCCCGCGGCGACACGCTCCGGCGCGCGCGACGCCACCCGCCGTCCCGCGAGATCGAACAGGTCGACGGTCAAGCCGCGCTCGCCATCCAGGCGCAACGCCAGGTCGATCGCTGCGCCGGCGCGGAGCGGGTTGGGTGCCATGCGCTCGATCGCGAAGCCGAGCACGGCGGCGGACCGCGGCACATCCACCACCGGCGCAAGGCGCGTCGCGTAGCGGATCCGGTTTCCATACTGGTCCTGGTAAGCGATGCGGGGGACACCCGTGGGGTCGATCACCAGCGAGGAAGGCCCGCCCGCCGACCCCGCGCTGTCGACCACCTCGGATACCCAGATCCCGCCGTCGCGCCGCGCGAAGTACTGGTCGCCGCGGTCGAGATGCCAGTAGCTCACGCACGGCTCGCCGTCGAGCCCGAGGGCGATGGAGACCATGGACGTGTGCCCCGTCGGTCCCGCGATCGTCTGGAAACTCCACCCGGAGCCGTCGCGTAGCGCGTAGCGAACGAGTTGCTGGGTTCTCTCGAAAAAGGCCACGTGGATGCGCCCGGCTGCGTCCACGGCGAGCTGTGCGGCCGTCACGTCGCCCACCGACGTTACCGGCTCCGTCGTCCAGCCGGACGGGCCGCGCCGGGCGTACCAGAGATCGTGATCCTCGTTCGGCCCGGTCACGAACAGCGCGTGCGGATGGTCCTGGGAATCGAGCGCGAGCGTTCCCGTGAAGCCCGGTGTCTCGACCTGCCAGCTCCCACCCGAGCGCACGCCGTAGCGGTCCGTGAACGTGGCGTGGACCAGACCCGTCCGATCGACCTGGAGCGAGCCCATCAGCACCGAGGACCCGACCAACTCGTACGACCAGACGCCCTGCGCGCGCTGGGCGTACCAGACATCCCAGTCCCAATTCTGGCTCCAGGCGAGCCGGGGCTCGTCGGTGACGGGATCGAGCCCGAGAGCGACCGAGCACGTGTAGATGAGATTCGCCTCATCCGGGCGGTTGCGAACGAGCCCGTCAGAGACCAACGCGTTGTCGGGCGTCGTGAACGTCTCGAACGTCCAGCCCGACCCTGCCCGGTTCGCAATCCGGGGCTCGCGGGCCGTGAGGCTGTAGGCGATGTGCGGAAGGCCGTCGCGATCGAGGGCGAGCCACGGCGCGAGTCCGGTGTCCACCGTCTCGACGGTCCACATCGGGGTCTGGCCCGACGCACGTGCCACCATCACGATCGAGAGCGCCACCGCGGTGACGATCGCGCGGAGGACCCGGCGCGATTCGGGGAAGCTCGGCTGGGCTTCGGTCAACGGGCACCTCCGGGCGGGGACTTGGACCGCCTCGATCCTCTCGCGCGAGGGACGCGCGGGATCTCGCGGAGAAGAGGCTACCCCCGCTCACGGCTGCTTTCTAGCGACGAATTGTGGAGATTTCCGGTCTCAACCGGACCGAGTCTCGAGTCGGTCGATTCGCTCCGCCATGCGGGCGTTCTGGCTGCGCAGCTCGGCGATCTCGGACCGGAGATCGGGGGAGGAGTGCAGGGCGCCGGCCGGGGTGGAGCGGCTCGCGGCCGCGGCTTCGATCAGCTCAGGCCGTGCCGGCGGAGGCGCACGTAGAGCTGTGTGCGCGTCAGACCCAACGCGCGCGCGGCCTTCGACTTGTTGTAGCGCGCATCTTTCAGAGCCTTCTCCACCATCGCCCGCTCGGTCCGCATCAAATGCAGGTCGGCGGGTGCGGCGGCCGCCACGGAGGCGACCTTGGCCGCATCGTCCGCGGCGCGCGGCGCGGGAGCCACCAGCGGCACGGGGAGGGCCAGGTGCTCGCCGGTGATGAGCCCTCCCTCGCACAGGATCGCGGCACGCTCGAGGATGTTGCGCAGCTCGCGGACATTGCCGGGCCACGGGTAGATCATGAGGCGCTCGCGAGCCTCGCGCGAGACGCCCGCGGGCGGGCGGGCCAGGCTGCGGCTCAGGTCGGCGAGGAACGCCTCGCTCAGCGGGAGGATGTCTTCGGGGCGGTCGCGCAGCGGCGGCATGCGGATCTCGAACACCTGGAGCCGGTAGTAGAGGTCCTCGCGGAACGTCCCGCGCTCGATCGCGGCCCGCAGCTCGCGATTGGTCGCCGCGATGACGCGCACGTCCGCGGCGAGGGTCCGGGTCCCGCCCAGGCGCTGGAACTGCCGCTCCTGGAGCACGCGCAGGAGCTTGGCCTGGGAGGACGGGCTCATCTCGGCGATCTCGTCGAGGAACAGCACCCCTCCGGCCGCCAACTCGATCTGACCGGGCTTGGACTGGGTGGCCCCGGTGAATGCCCCGCGCTCGTATCCGAACAGCTCGGACTCGAACAGATGCTCGGGCAGCGCCGCGCAGTTCAGTGCCACGAACGGCCCGCCGGCGCGCGGGGACGCGCGGTGGACGTAGCGCGCGACCACCTCCTTGCCCGTGCCCGACTCGCCGAGCAGCAGCACGGTCGTCTCAGCCACGGCCACCTGAGTCGCCAACTTGAGCACGTCCTTCCAGGCAGTGGACTCGCCCACCACGCGGCCGTAGCCGCTGATCGCGTCGATCTCGCGCCTCAGGAACTCGACGCGGCTCTCCAGGGTGGCGGCGTGCTCCGCCGCCTGCACCGCGCGGCGCTGCTCTTCCGCCATGCGCTGATAGGCGAGCGCCAGGGCGACGTGATCGGCGACGCGCCGCGCCAGATCGCCGTCGCAGGGCTCGTACGCGTCGGGACGCTGCGATCCGAACAGCATGGTCCCCGCGATCTCGCCCTGGCGACGGAGCGGCACCGTGATCCATGAACGGATGCCCTTCTCCGAGACGAGCCAGAAACGGGCCGGATCCAGCTCGACTTCTCTTGGAGGGGCCGGGCCCCGGTCCGCGGTGTGAAGCGTCTGCCGCACGCGACGCGCCGCGGCGTCGACGACCGAGACGTCGCGCACGATGAAGTAGCCGCCCTCGAGCGAGGCGCGGTACTCCGGCGACACGGGGGGCGCGGGCAGGTGCGAGAGGCTGCCATCGGAGAGCACGTGGATCGATAGGGCGTCGCCTTCCGCGTTCAGAAACGCCACCCCGACGAAGTCGTGTTGGATCACCCCCTGCGTGACCTGCGAGATCTGCTGGAAGATCTCGCGCACGTCCAGTGACTTCGCCAGCGTGGGGAGCAGGCGCTCCAGCGCATCGCCCCGCTCGCGCCGCCGGCGCTCCTCGTTCCACATCCGCTCGTGCTCGAGCGCACCCGCGACCAGGTCGGCGAGCGCGAGCACGATGCTCTCGTGCTCCTGCGTAAACACGTCCGGCTGGCGCGAGGCGAAGCCCAGCGTGCCGAGGCTGCGGTCACGGATGCGCAGCTGGGCGCGGATGATGGAGCGGTGGCCGGACTCGATGGTCTCGCGATCCCAGCGGAACGAGGGGTCGAGCTGACGGCGCACATCGATGCGTTCGACCACGAATTCGTGCCAGAACCACGGTGAGAGGTCCGCCGTCGGTACGAGGATCCCGTCCTCCCGGCCCGGCGCGCCGTCCTGCTCGGTCGCATAAACACGCATGTTGTCGCCCTCGAGGAGCACGACCCGCATGCGGTCGAAGGGGAGGGCCGTGCGGGCCGCGTCCGCGACGCGCGCGAACACCTGACGCATCTCGAGGGTCTCTCCGAGGGTCCGGGCGACGGCACCCAGCGCTTCGAACAGACTCGGGCGCGACCCTAAGGCGGGGTCCGACATGGCGTCGAGTCTAGGCGAGTTGCGCCGACCCGGCGAGAAGGCGTTTCGGGGGGGTGCGGCGGGCCTCGGGACCGCGCCAGCCGCGGACGGCGCCTCAGGAAACGGAGCGGTCCGCATCCAGCGCGATCTTCTGCAGCCGCGGGTGGACCTGGCCCGCCATGACGGCCCAGGACTCGACCGGCATGTCGAGCAGGGCGTCCAGCTCGGCCGGGTTGAGATCGACGCCGGCCTCGCGCATGGAAAGCAGCAGGCCCACTCGATCGGCGAGGAAGCGGCTCCGCAGCTTCTCGTCCGTGACGAGCCGCCCAATCAGGACCTCCACACATTTCTGGCTCATGCCGACGGTGCATGGCAAGGCCGAGGCCACGCGACACATCGCGGCAACGTCATGGAAACCTCGCCGGCATGAAGCCAGACGGCCGTGCTGCCGGCGCGCAGCCTGAGCATTTCTGATCGATCTGTCGATGGATGCGCACCTGGCGTGAAGGACCCTGGCCCGCGGTGATTCCCCCGTTGGTGTCCGCTCCCCGGATTCGCGGACCATTTACCGCGCCACCGCCGCAGCGCGATTCGAGTGAGCTGCTGGCCCCTGTCTTGCGCTAGTTCTTCGGCGAAGGCCGCGGATGCTCACCTTCGACGAGGAGCTGTTCATGACTTGCAAGGGCGGCACCCGGCTCGCCGTGGTCCTTCTCGCGGCGACACTCGCGGCCGCGGCTTCGTGCTCATCGGGCGGTTACGGCAATCCGACGAGCCCGGGCGGGAGCGGAGGCCCGCGTGAGCTGAACTCCGGCGACTTCGGGCCCGGCGGCACCTTCGAGCATCGCTTCGCCGCCGCCGGGACGTTCAACTACCACTGCGTCCATCACGCGCCCATGACCGGCAGCGTCGTGGTCAGCGCGACCGCGCCCGACACGCTCGTGGGCGTGGACATCGCCAGCAGCACCACGCCGTTCCCCGCCGCCAACGTAAAGCCCGGCGGGCGGGTCGTGTGGACCAACGGCACGAACATGGTTCACACCGTCACCAGCAACTGAAACCGCGGCCCGGGGCCGCGCAGCCATCCAGCACTCACTCACCAAGAGGTCCGCATGAAGAAGAGCGTCACCGGTACCCATCGATTCGGGCGGCAGCCGATCCGCCGCCGCCTTGCCCACCTCGCTCGCGCGTTCATCGCGACCTCCTTCACCGTCGGCGTGCTGGCGGGGCCGGCGGCGGCGCAGTTCACGCGGATCGCCGCCCTGCCACCCACCGACGTGTTCGCGATCCGGATCGCGGGCGACACGCTCGCCGCGGCCGTGGACAGCACGGTGTTCGTGAGCGTCGACGCGGGCGCGACGTGGCAGCACGCCCTCCCGGTCGCGGACGCTGTGGTCGACGGTCTCGTGATCCGCGCGGGCCGCCTGTACGCCGGCACGTTCGGGAAGGGCGTCTTCGTCAGCGACGATCTCGGCGCGAGCTGGCAGGCCTTCAATCAAGGACTCGTGGGCGGGTTCCTGAACACGCAGTTGAGCATCGCCGACCTGGAGCTGAGCGGCGACCTGCTCGTCGCTGCGACCTCCGGCGACGGCGTCTGGGCCCGCAACCTCGCGGGCGCGGACACCTGGCATCGGTTCGGGAACGTGTTCGAGCCCAACCAGGCGCCCAACGTCAACGACGTGGCCTTCAATGGAACGCGGTTGCTCGTCTGCGCGGGCGCCAACGGCACGACGTTCCATCGGGACCCGGCCGATGTCGAGTGGACCGTCGACTTCCTGGTCAACGGGACGCTCAGCCCCGGCCTCAGCGCCCAGACCGCCCATTGGACCGGCGCCCGCTGGCTCGTCGGTGGCAGCTCGGGCGTGTTCCTGAGCCCGAACGGCGAGCAGCCGTGGACGCGGTCGACCACGATCATGCGGAACGTGGCCTGGTCTGTCTTCGCGCAGCGAGGAGCGACGACGTTTGCCGCCTTCGACTCGGTGAACTTCATCCTGTTCGCGGAGAGCCACGACGCGGGCACGAGCTGGACGATCCAGGAGCGAGTCGTCCAGAGCTTCGCCTACCAGCTCGCCGTTCACGGAAGCGAGCTCTACGCCGCCCGCTCGGACGGCCTCTGGGTCCGGCAGCTGGGCGTGACCGCGGTGGAGCCCGGCCGCGGAACGGCGGGTCTGCGGTTCGCGCTGACGACGCAGCCGGTTCGCGACGTGGCGCGCTTCCGCTTCGAACTGCCGAGGGCTGCCGAGGCGTCGATCGACCTGTTCGACGTCACGGGCCGTCGGGCCGCCGACCGCATCGCCGGGTTCTGGCCCGCCGGCCAGCACGAGCTGAGCATCGACGGGCGCCGCCTGCGCCCGGGCGTCTACTCCGCGCGCCTGACGTCCGGCGGCATGCAGCGGACCGTCCGGCTCGTGCGGGTGCCGTAGTAGCACCGCCGTACTAGTGAGAGAGAGGTTCGCGAGGTCGCGCAGACTCATGCGTCGAGAGAAGGATCGTGCGATGAGAACAAGAGCTGAACTCCATGGCCTGTGGTTGGGCGCGGTCGCATTGGGCCTGTTCGCCCTCGCGTTGCCCGCATCGGCGCAATGGACCCGCGTCACCGAGGTGACGCCCTTCGACGTCCACTCGGTGTGGGTGACGGGCGACACGATCGCCGCTGGGGCCGACACCGCGGTCTTCGTCAGCACCGACGCCGGCGCCACGTGGAGGCTGTCCGCGGAGGTGGGCCCGGGTGTGACCGAGATCGGTGCCGTGCGGGTGCGCAACGGTCGGATCTACGCCGGCACGTTCGGCCAGGGGGTGTTCGTCAGCAACGACCTCGGCCAGACGTGGCTCGGGTTCAGCCAGGGGCTGGTCGGAGGGTTCGCTGACTCGCAGCTGAGAATCCAGGGTCTTCTGCTGCTCGGGGACAGCCTGTATGCGGCTACGGGCGGCTCCGGCGTCTGGGTTCGCAACCTCGGCGTCGGCGGAACGTGGGGTCGCTTCGGCGAGCTGGACGGGGACAATACGGCTATTGATGTGAGCGATGTCGCCGCCAGCGACACCCGACTGCTGGCCTCCGCGGGCGGCAACGGCTGCGTCTTCTTCCGCGACCGGAGCGCCCCGGCGTGGACGCTCTCGTTCCTCCGCAACGTGGGGTTCACGGCTGGCCTGGGCCCCCTCGTGGCGGCATGGACGGGCCACGGCTGGGTGGTGGGAAGCAACGGCGGCCTGTTCATGAGCCCCTCGGGACAGGAGCCGTGGACCCCGACCGGCCCGGACCTCGGAATATTGTTCCACGTGTCGTTCGCCCTGCGGGGCCGCGACCTGTACGCGGACCTCGGCATCGGAGGCGGCTCGGTGATCGCCCTCAGCGGCGACGACGGCGCCACCTGGCAGGTGCTGGACGTTCAGAACGGCGCGTTCATCTACGAGCTGGCGATCAACCGGGGCACGCTCTACGCCGGCCGTCTCGACGGACTGTGGCGTCGCTCGATCGCGACCGTCTCCGTGCCCGGCGGTGACGGCCCGCCCCGCCTGAAGTTCGCGATCGCCGGGGCGCAGCCGATCGGCGATCAGGTACGCTTCCGGTTCGACCTGCCGGCGCCGGGCCCCATCGTCATCGACGTCTTCGACGTCGCCGGTCGTCGAGCGGCGGAGTCGATCTCGGGCTCGTGGCCGGCCGGCTCGCACGAGATGACATGGGACGCGCGGGGGCTTGGGGCCGGCGTCTACCTGGCGCGGCTTACGGCCGGTGCCGAGCGAGCCGTCGTCCGGGTGGTTCGCGCCCGGTGAGCGGTCAGGCCAGCATGGGCGGAAACGGGAGGGAGCGCGTGCGCGCGATCGTCGTCCGATCCTTCGGCGGTCCCGAAGTGATGCAGCTCGCCGATGTTTCCGTTCCCGGTCCCCTGGCGCCCGGCGACGTGCTCGTGGAGCATGCGGCGATCGGGGTCAACTTCGCGGACACGGAGCGACGGCGCGGCATCTACTCGCCGCCGTCCCTGCCATGGATCCCGGGACGCGAAGCGGCGGGAGTGGTCGTGGCGGCCGGGCCCGGCGTCGATCGGGCGCTCATCGGCGCCCGGGTGGCCTATTTCGCGCCGCGTGCAAGCGGGTCCTATGCCGAGTTGGCCACGGTCCCGGCCGATGCCCTGTTCCGCTTCGACTCCGAGCTGCCGTTCGACGTGATGGCCGGGTTGCCGCTGCAGGGCCTCACGGCGCACGGCGTGCTGCGCCTCGCCGCGATGAGGCCGGGACAGACGGCGCTGGTACTCGCCGCGGCCGGCGGGGTCGGGCAGATCCTGGTGCAGCTCGCGCGTCGCGACGGCGCGCGCGTGATCGGTGTCGTCTCCACTCCGGAGAAGCGCGACGCCGTGGCCGAGCTGGGGGCCGAGGTGATCACGGGCTACCGGGACTTCGACGCGGCGGCGCGCTCTCACACGGACGGCCGCGGCG
>Ga0137435_1000283_pt1 | contig 17316 bp, 21 predicted proteins | sample EasRivERMGT100_2_FD_104904 | JGI IMG/M metagenome (GOLD analysis project Ga0137435, IMG submission 104904) | Soil microbial communities from meander-bound floodplain in the East River, Colorado, USA - East River MetaG ERMGT100_2 | ecosystem: Environmental > Terrestrial > Soil > Floodplain ... | reverse complement strand
GATGACGACCGCGGCGCCTTCGCGCGCCAACTCCTGTGCGGCGGCGCGCCCGAGCCCGCGGCTCGCTGCGGCGACTAGCGCGACTTTACCACCGAGTCCGAGATCCATACGGGCGGGAGAGGGTGCCTACCCTCTCACCTGCGCAGATAGGCGTCCGTCTTGTTCAACCAATCCTCGCGCGGCGGATCGAAGATGTCGACGTCCAGCGTGTCCTCGAGCGCCTCCGCCTTGTGCGGCACGTTCGACGGAATCTGCAGGACCTCTCCGGCACGGACGATCAGTTCCTGAGATTCGTCCTCGCCGATCCAGAAGTGCAGCGCACCCTCGAGGATGTACGTCAGCTGCTCGTTCACGTGCGAATGCTTCGGGACGATGCATCCCTTCTTGAGAAAGACCTGGGCGATCATCATGCGCTGCCCGGTGATCAGCTTGCGGTCGAGCAGAGGGGAGACGGTTTCGCGGGGTACATCGGCCCAGCGATACCAGATCACGGAAGGATCGGCCTTTGTCGTCATGATTCGGCGAATGGGTGAAAAAGGAGGAGGTAAGCCTGCTGCGTCGCCGGCCGATGGGCAAGGCGTGTCAGGACAACGGATAGCATCGCCCTTGACGCCGATTGCCCGGGCTTAAACATTCGTAGCGCTGGCGACGACCCATCCTAGCGCACCGCGTTCTTCTCCTCCTAACCGACACGTTCATGATCGCGATGGCACGAGACGTCGGGCCCACCCCCGACCGTCCCCTGAGCCCGGAAACCATCGCGCGCATGCGTGAAGTGCTCTCGCAATACGTCGCCTCGCCGGCCGACCAGCGCGACGCACTCGGCGTCGCCCTGTGCGATCTGGCAGACGAGGCGCGGCTCAAGGACATCCCGCCGGAGCATCTGCTCATCGTGCTCAAGGACCTGTGGCGCGCGCTGTCCATCGTGCGCGACGCCGCGCGCGATGAGGAAGCGCGCCTGCTTCAACGCGTCGTGTCCATGTGCATCGCGGCGTACTATCGCGCCTGACCCGGCGCGACTGATCCTCGGTCAGGACGTCAGTGTCGCGGTCAGCCGGATGTTGACGTTGCCCTTGAGCGCCTTGGACACTGGGCAGCCATCCTTCGTCGCTGCCGCGATCTTCTGAAATGTCGCATCATCGATGTTCGGCACGCTCGCGCGCACCTCGAGATCCATCGTCGTGATCGCGAACCCGACTTCCACGCGCTCGACCGTGCATTTTGCTGTCGTGTCGATGCTGTTCGGGGGCGTGCCATTCTTCTCGAGACTGCCGCTCAGCGCCATGCTGTAGCACGCCGCTTCGGCCGACGCCAACAGATCCTCCGGATTGACTCCGCCGGCGGCGTCTTCGAACCGCGACGCGAAGGTGTACTTCCCGCCCAGCCCACCCGCGGCCGTGAAGTTTCCACTTCCGTTCTTGAGGCCACCTTTCCATGTGGCGCTGGCGCTCCGCGTCGGCATCTTCATTCTCCTCGAAATTGTGAATGAAAGATGCACCGGTCTCGTCTCACAGCGAACCGCCTCATCGCCCCATCGCCCCATCGCCCCATCGCCCCATCGCCCCATTGCCTCATTGCCTCATCGCCCCATTTTCCCCCCATGACCGAAGCCGAGCTCGACGATCTACTCTCCGCGCCGCGTGCCGAAACGATTGCGGCGCTCGCCGCGTGCCCCGGCGACGTCGTGGTGCTTGGCGCCGGCGGCAAGATGGGCCCGACGCTCGCGCGCATGGTGGCGCGCGCCGCTGCCGCCGACCGGCAGGTCATCGCCGTCTCGCGATGGTCGGCCGCGGACGGCAGGCGCGAGCTAGCCGAGGCGGGAGTCACGACGGTTCGTTGCGACCTGCTCGACCAGCACGAGGTGGCGCGGCTCCCCGATGCGCCGAACGTGATCTTCATGGCGGGGCAGAAGTTTGGAACCGGCGACGCGCCGGCGATGACGTGGGCGATGAACACGATCGTTCCGGCGTTTTGCGCCGAACGCTACCGCGAATCGCGGATAGTCGCGTTCTCCACCGGCAACGTCTATCCACTGAGCGCGGTCAGCGACGGAGGGGCCGCGGAGAGCGATCCCGTCGGTCCCGTCGGCGAATACGCCGCGTCGTGCGTGGGCCGCGAACGCGTATTCGAATCGTATGCGGAGCGCTACGGCACTCGCGTGGCGATCGTCCGGCTCAACTACGCGATCGACCTCCGCTACGGCGTGCTCGTCGACATCGCCGCGCGCGTGAAAAAACAGCAGCCGGTTTCGGTCGAGATGGGATACGTGAACGTCATCTGGCAGGGCGACGCGAACCGCATCGCGATCGAATGCCTCCCGCACGCATCGTCACCGCCGTTCATCGTCAACGTCACCGGCGACCAGCATCACTCGGTGCGGGCCATCGCCGAGTGGTTTGGCGAGCGTTTTGGAACGGCACCTCGTTTCGTCGGGGTCGAGCGCCCGGACGCGCTCCTGAGCAACGTCGGCAGGATGCGATCGACTTTCTCGCCGCCCGAGGTGTCGCTCGACCAAATGCTCGAGCTGGTCGCGGACTGGGTGGACCACGGAGGCGCGCTGCTCGGGAAGCCGACCAAGTTCGAGGCACGTGATGGCCGCTTCTGACGCCGCGCTCGCCATGCCGAGCGTGCGCGAGCATGTTCGGGCGGGTCAGGCGATTCCGGCGCATCCTCTCGCGCTGACGGCGAACCGGATGCTCGATGAGCGACGTCAGCGCGCGCTCACCCGGTACTACATCGCAGCGGACGCCGGCGGTATCGCGGTCGGCGTGCACACGACGCAGTTCGCCATTCGCGATCCGGCCGTCGGTCTCTACCGCCCCGTTCTCGAGCTGGCAATGTCGACGGCGCGTGAGACCCTCGGCGCGCATCGGCGCCGACCGTTCGCCATGATCGCCGGCGTCTGTGGACACACCGCACAGGCACGCACGGAAGCCGAGATCGCCTCGGCCCTCGGCTACGACCTCGGTCTGCTCAGCCTGGGCAACTGGCGCACGGAGAGCGAAGCCGAGCTTCTCGACCATTGTCGAATCGTTGCCGAAGTCATCCCGTTGTTCGGCTTCTATCTCCAGCCCGCCGTGGGCGGGCGCGTGCTCAGCTATGCCTTCTGGCGCGAGTTCGCCGAGATTCCGAATCTGTGGGCGATCAAGATCGCGCCGTTCAACCGGTATCAGACCATCGACGTGGTCCGCGCCGTGGTGGAGTCGGGCCGCGACGACATTGCGCTCTACACCGGCAATGACGACAACATCGTGGCCGATCTGGTGACGCCATTCTCATTTGTCGCTGGCGGTGCGCGGGTCACGCGCTGGATCGACGGTGGACTGTTGGGGCAATGGGCCGTATGGACGCGCGCCGCCGTCAACCTACTCCACGCGGCCAAGGCCGCGCGCGCACAGTTGTCGGTCGATCGCGAGCTCCTCACCCGCGGCGCCGCGCTCACCGACGCGAACGCGGCGATCTTCGACACCGCGAATCGGTTCGCCGGTTGCATTCCGGGAATCCATGAAGTTCTGCGACGACAGGGGCTGCTCGCGGGCACGTGGTGCCTCGATCCCGCGGAGACTTTGAGCGCAGGACAGGCTGACGAGATCACGAGAGTCTCGCGCAACTACCCTGAGCTCGCCGACGACGCATTCGTCGCCAGCGGGCTCGACTCCTGGTTGCGTTGAGCTAGAAGAGCGACGCGGTCCACGCCTCGCCGGCGGGCTGCTCGAACCGTCTCCGCCAGTCGGCGGCCGTGGTCAGGCTGGTATCGAAAATCGGCGTATCGCGCGTGACGTCGCCCCGCGCCGCGAGGTTGGTGAACTCGTCGCGGGAAACCATTTCAGTCGTTGCCCCGGTGCGATAGAACACGCGTCCTCCGCCGAGAAGCCGCGCGCCGATCTCGCGCTCGAGCGCGTGCAGCGTGCGAAAGAGCCCGTCGATCGAACATCCCGACGCGTTTTCCTGCGATGAATCCACGCCGATGGCGAGAAAGCGCGACTCGCGCCAGTCGCGCGCGCAGAGAAGCGGTACGCCATGCGCCCGCCACTGCGCCAGATACTGATCCACGGCCGCAAGCAGGCTGCCGGCCGGAGCGCCCTCGACGAGGCGGTCGCTTCCAAAAACCCAGACGCGCGACGAATCGGGAAGCGCGTCGAACGGAACGATTGGCATGCAGGCAAGTTAATGCCCGCGTCGATCGATCAATCGCGCCGTTCGACCGGCGCGTAGCTCGGGGTGGTCCGTCCAAACCGGCGATCGACCTCGCCCAGGAGCGCCGCCGGGGTTATCGGCTTGGCAAGGTATCCGTCGCAGCCCGCCGCCATGCTTCGCTCTTCGTCTTCGGGAAGGGCGTGTGCGGTGACGGCAATGATGGGGATGCCGCTCGTCGCGGGGTCGGCTTTGAGAATGGCCGTCGCCTCCCACCCGTCGAGCTCGGGCACGGAGATATCCATGAGGATCAGGTCGGGCTTGTCGACGCGCGCGTGATGCACGCCTTCCGTCCCCGTGATCGCCTCGATCACCTCGTAGCCGGCATATCGGAGTGCCGTCGCGTAGATGATGCGATTGTCCTCATTGTCTTCGACTAACAGAACCGTTTTTGTCGGCATGCTCATGAGGGCGAAGATACTTACTGGACCGCGCCACGGAAGAGCCCGCCGCGTGAGCCGCTCGCGCGTGGCCCTACGGCTCTTCCGCGCGTCCAAACATGAGGTGGATAAGCGCTAGGTCGGCCGTCCCGGCCACGATGTATACGTGATCACCCGGTTCCAGCACCGTAGTTCCTTTCGGGGCGATCAGTGTGTGCCCGCGCACAATCATGGTGACCGCCGCACCTTCTGGAAACGGGAGATCGGCGAGCGGCACGCCCGTGACCGCCAGCGCCTCGTCGACGTAATACGACAGTAACGCGCCCTCGAGCGGCTGTCGCGACTCGATCTCGAGCACAGCCGCCGGCGCCGGGGGTTCGTCGGACTCGAGGTGCAGCTTGCGTGTAACCCACGCCACGGTCGCGCCTGGAACGATCGCATTCACCACCACGATGAAAAATACGAGCGTAAAAAGACGCTCGCCGCCGGGGGCACCAGCCAATACGGGAAACGTGGCCAGGATGATCGGCACGGCACCGCGCAGACCGACCCATCCGATGTAGCCGACCTCGCGTGAGCGGTATCGGAATGGAAGCAGACATGCGGCGACCACGACCGGGCGCGCGACGACGGCCAGAAACAGGGCGAGCGCAAGCCCGATCGGTGCGACCTCGATCAGGCGCGAGGGAAACACGAGGAGACCGAGCATCAGAAACATCGCGATCTGAGCCAGCCACGCGACCGCGTCGTGAACGCGGAGCAGGCTCGCGCGATACGGCAGCTGGCCGCGTCCCAGATACACGCTGGCGACGTACACGGCCAGGAAGCCGCTCGCGCCGATCGCGGTCGTCGCTCCGAACGTGAAAAGGGCCAGCGACAACGTCACCACAGGATAGAGTCCGCCCGCCGGCAATCGGATGCGGGACATCAGCCATGCACCTCCGGCGCCGGCCAGGTACCCGGCACCGGCTCCAATGGCCAGCTCCCAGCCGATATCCAGCGCGGCGTTCAGCCACCCGTGTGTTGCCGGGTGCAGCAGGTTCTCGGTCAGCACCGTCGTCAGAAGCACGGCCATGGGATCGTTGAGTCCTGACTCAACTTCGAGCGTTGCCCCAACGCGGAGCTTGAGCTGAATGCCGCTCGATCTCAGGACCGAAAACACGGCGGCGGCGTCGGTCGACGACACGACGGCGCCTAGCAGCCAGGCGGCCGGCCAGTCCATTCCGAGAAAGCGCGCTCCGACCGCGACGAGCGCGGCTGTTCCGGCCACGCCCGCCGTCGCGAGCACAGCCGCTGGGCGGAGCGCGCTCGTGAACACCGTGAGCGGCGTGTTCAGCCCTGCGTCGAACAGGATCAGCACCAGCGCGGCCGCCCCGATTCGGAACGCAAACGCGTAGTCGTCGAACGGAATTCGGCCGATCCCCTCGGACCCGGCCAGCATTCCGATGACGAGGAACACGAGTACGACCGGGATTCCGATCCGCTGGGACGCACGGCTGAATAGGGCGCTCACTCCCAGCAGAACGGAGAGCGCCAGGAACACGAGGGCGGTTGCGAGCGGCTCGGCAGTCACCAGTGACGCAAACGGGGTGGGGAAACTGAATGACAGGTAACAGGTTACTCGAACTGGTCGGCTGGAAACAGAACCGGTTTCGTACCCATCGAAACACGCTATTTCTGAAGCGGCTGATCCGGGCTCATTGGCCCGTTTCGGCACACCCTCTGCAGGAACCCGTCTCGCACCGTCAAGCCAAACAGCTCAGCGTAGAGTGGAGCACCCAGGCGAGAGAATGACGGAGCCGAGGTGGCATGGAGGGCGATAGCTCCCCGGCCGCCGCGAGTACGACGCCCCCCGGCCAATGACGTGCTTGGACCGGGGGGCTGTTCTATCTTACAAAACCTCTACACCGAGACACGAAACGGTCGGCCGCCTGTGGTGTGTCTAACAGGTGCCTCGGTAAGCGAAACCATGCGGCTCCCGCCGCGGTAGTGCTTCCGGGTGCACGCGATCGAGCTCGGTCTGTACCCCCACACGGATTCGATGCCGGCCTACAAGAAGGTCGATCCAGCGTCCTCGCCCTCGATGCGAGTGCGGCCCGGCGCATCCGCGCGCCAGGCCAGCCCGCCGCAGGATGCGCTGATGCGAACGGGCGAGTACAGCATTCTGGGGCTGCCACGTTCGGCCAACCAGACCGTCGTCCGGGACCGACAGCAGCGTTTTGTTCTCGTCTCGTTCGTCGTTGCCACTGCGATCGCCGCGCTGTACGGGATCGAACGGTATCTCTACAGCCGGTTGATTAACGATCCGATCGCCCTCGGCCCGGTGTTCGCCGCCGGTCTGGTGTTCACGTACGCCTGGGCGTTGCTCACGCCGGCCGTGATGTGGGCGGCACGACGGTTCCCCGTCTGGGGCAGTGGACGGCGGCGCGCCGAACACTGGGGAATTCAGCTCGTGGCGCTCGGCAGTTTCGTCGTCGTGCACGTGGCGATCTTTTCGCTCGCGAGCCGCCTCTTCGACCCGGTGGTCGCCGCGGTGTCGCCCCTGCGTGTCTTCGAGCAGTTCCTGCTCTCGTGGTCCGTGCTCGACGCGATCGTGTTCTGCTCGCTCGTCTCGGTGCAACAAGCGGTGATCTACTACAGCGTCTCCCGCGATCGCGCGTTGCGCGCGTCACAGCTCGAGGCGCGACTCGCGCAGTCGCAGTTGCAGATGCTGCGCATGCAGCTGCAGCCGCACTTCCTCTTCAACACGTTGCACTCGATCTCGGCGCTCATGCACAAGGACGTGCGCCGCGCCGACTCGATGATCGCGTCGCTCAGCGATCTCCTGCGCATGTCGTTGAACAACATCGGCGCGCAGGAGGCGCCGCTGCAGTCGGAGCTCGATTTCCTCCAGCGCTACGTCGAGATCATGTCGCTGCGCTTCGGGGACCGGCTCAAGGTCATCATCGACGTTTCGGAAGAGACGCGCGACGCCCGCGTGCCGACGCTATTCCTCCAGCCGCTGGTGGAGAACGCGTTTCGCCACGGCTTCAGCGACTCTCTCGCCGGCGGCACCGTGTCGGTCCGCGCCCGCCGGGCGGGGGACATGCTCTGGTGCGAGATCGTGGACAACGGGCGCGGGCTGCGTGCCGGACATCGTGAGGGCATCGGACTGTCCGCGACGCGCCAGCGACTCGCCCACCTGTACGGCGACAAGCACACCTTCGTGCTTCGCGGAGCGCCCGGCGAGGGCGTGCACGTTTCCATGAGCATTCCTTTCACCTCCTACGAACGGACGGCGGCAGACTGATGAGCGAATCAACGAAAATCCGCGCGGTGATCGTCGACGACGAGGAGTTGGCTCGCGACCGGATCCAATCCCTCCTCGCCACGCACCCCGACGTGGAGATCGCGGGCGTCTGCGCCGATGGCCCGAGCGCCATCGAGACGATCGAGCGCGCGCGCCCCAACCTCGTGTTCCTCGATGTTCAGATGCCCGGCATGGACGGATTCGAGGTCGTTTCGAATCTGGACGTCCAGCAGATGCCGGCCGTCGTATTCGTTACGGCGCACGACGGGCACGCACTGCGCGCCTTCGACATCCACGCACTCGACTTTCTGCTCAAGCCATTCGACGAGACCCGGTTCAACAAGGCGCTCGAGCACGCTCGCGCGCAGATCGGCCGTCAGCAGGGCCCGACTCTCGACCCGCGACTGGTGTCGCTCCTCGAGGAGCTGCGCGGCGAACGCAAGTACTCCGAGCGCCTGATCGTCAAATCCGGCGGGCGCGTCTTCTTCGTGCGCACCGAGGAAATCGATTGGGTCGAGGCGGCGGGCAACTACGTCAAGATCCACACGAAGAGCGAATCGCACCTGCTTCGAGAGAGCATGAAGAACATGGAAGGAAAGCTCGATCCCAAGATCTTCGTCCGCATCCATCGGTCGGCGATCGTGAACATCGACCGCATCAAGGAGCTCGAACCCTGGTTCCACGGCGAGTACATCGTGATCATGCGCGACGGAACACGATTGACGGCAAGCCGTGTTTTCTCCGATCGGCTGAGCGCACTGATTTCATAGCGGGTGAACGGGTGAACGAACGGCCTCGGGAGGCATTTGCTTCCCGAGGTCGTTCGTTTCACCGTTCTCCCGTTCTCTCCTACTCCCGACGCCCGAGCTCCGCCCGCAACGCCGACTCCAACGTCGGGTACGCGAACTCGAAACCCGCTTGCAGCAGCGCACGAGGTCGAACGCGCTGGCTGGCGAGAATGGTCCCCGCCGCCATGTCGCCGAATGCCAGCGCCAGCGCGATCGCCGGCACCGGAAACAGCGCGGGGCGACGTAGAACGCGCGCGAGCACTCGCGCAAACTCCGCGTTGTCGACCGGGTTGGGCGCGACGACATTCAGCGGACCTGAGACGGATGGCGTCGCGACCGTAAAGAGCAGTGCCCGCACGACGTCGCTGATCGAGACCCAGCTCATCCACTGACGACCGCTGCCCAGGCGACCTCCAACGCCGAGTTGGAAGAACGGCAGAAGTCGCGCGAGCGCGCCCCCGTCGCACGACAGAACGACGCCGAGTCGCGGTGTCGCCAGCCGCGTACCCAGCGCGGTCACCGGCGCGGCCGCGCCCTCCCACGCGTCGCTCACCGTCGCGAGAAAGTCGGAGCCATGACGGCTCGATTCGTCGAGCTGCTCGTCGCCGCGATCGCCGTAGATGCCGATCGCCGATACGCCGACGAAAACACCCGGCGGCCGGCGCAGCTTCGCCATCGTCTTCACGAGCAGCGAGGTGCCGTTCACCCGGCTCTCGAGAATCCGGCGTCTGCGAGCAGCGGTCCAACGCTGGGCGATGTTCTCGCCGGCGAGGTGAATTACGACGTCCACACCTTCGAGCCCCGCCGGGTCGAGCGCGCCGCGGTCCGGGCTCCACTCCACCTCGTCCTCGCTGAGCGCCGCCCGGCGAACTAACCGCCGGCACGCGTACCCGGCGCGCGCGAGCTCGGGAACGAGCACCCTGCCAATCAGACCGGTCGAGCCGGTGATCGCGGCGAATTTTTTCTCTGCGCCTGCGGTGGTGACGCCGGTCGTCATTCGCGAGAAGTTAACGCCGCCGGCACCTCCCCCGGCTCGGGGTGGAGACGACCTCGTGTGTCAGTAGCGAGTTGCCGCTTCGGGAACGCCCGTCCCACCCCGGCGGGTTCGTAGGGGACCCCGCGTCTCGTCCTGCTCTGACCGCTAACTTCCAAACGCCCAGATGCGCTCGATGTCCCATTTCCGTGAGACGCCATGATCGCCATTGGAGTCCTGTGCCTCATGCTCACCAGCGCCGCTCCGGCGCCGCAACAGGATACGGGATCGCGACGCGCGGGGGTCGCCGCGCCGCGGCGCGCAACGAGCGATACCACGCGGCGTCGGCCGCGCGCCGTGGAAGTCAGCGACTGGTACTCGCGCCGCCTCACGATCCATCGGTACACCAGCTACGGCATCATCCCGGTGTTTGGTGTCCAATACCTCGCCGGCCGCGAGCTGTGGAACGACAGCCGGGAGGCCCCGGATTGGGCCAAAACGACTCATCGCGTCGGCGCAACCACGCTCGCCGGCATGTTTACGGTCAATACGGTGACAGGCCTGTGGAACCTCTGGGATTCGCGGTCGGTACCGCAGGGGAGAGCGCTGCGCTACGCGCACGCGCTCATGATGCTCACCGCCGACGCGGGATTCACATACGCGGGGGCCAAGCTCTCCAACGAAGCAGAGACTGACGCGGACAAACGGTCGCTGCATCGGACGATTGCGCTCTCGTCGATGGGTCTCACGGTGGCAAGCGGTCTCATGATGCGCGTGCTCAACCGCTGACGCGCGCGCGATGATCGCTCCTCCCGAGTTTCTCGTCCAACTCTTCAAGCCATGGGCCGATTTCTACGGCCAGTCGAAGGTCGCCGACACTATCGTCACGTTCATGCACGTCGCCGGGCTTCTGCTCGCCGGCGGAATGGCGGTGTCGATGGACCGGGCCACATTTCGTGCGCTTCGCCGGCCAGCCGGCGAACGCGCCGATCACCTCGCCGAGCTGGCGGCCCTGCACCCCTGGGTGCTCACCGGGTTGGGGGTGATCGTGGCGAGCGGCGCGATGATGTTGGCCGCCGACATCGAGACCTACTACGGCTCGTGGATCTATTGGACGAAAATGGCGCTCGTGGTCGCGCTTCTCGTGAACGGGTTCCAGATGACCCGCGCCGAACAGGATTTGCGCGCGGACGCCACGGAGACGGCGACCGGTTGGGAAAAGCTGCATCGTACGTCGAAAAGGAGCACGGCGCTCTGGTTCACCATCGCTCTGCTCGGCGTCGCCCTCACCAACCTCGCATGAGAGTCTCACCATCGTGACCATGTCGTCTTCCAAGCCGAATCCCGATCCGGCCGCCGCGTGCGGCGCCTGCGAGCTCGGACGCCGCGCGTTCCTGCGCGATGCCGCCCTCGTCGCCGCCGGCGCGCTGGCGGCGCTCGGCGCGCCGGCACGTCTCGCCGCGGCTTCCATCGACTTCGTGACGGCACGCGACGTGGGCGGCGAAGAGAAGAGTTATCCCATCCCGGCCGCCGACGGCGCCCAGATCGACAAGGCGAACGAGGTCATCCTCGTCCGGTATCAGGGCAAGACCTACGCGTTCTCCCTCGCCTGCCCGCACCAGAATACGGCGATTCGCTGGTATCAGAAGGACAACCAGTTCGAATGCCCGAAGCATCACTCGAAGTATCGCCCCGACGGGACGTTCATCGAAGGTCGCGCGACGCGCGGACTAGACCGGTTCGCCGTTCGCAAAGACGGGAATGCGGTCGTCGTGAATCTCGACAAGTTGTTCGAAGAGGATAAGGACGGGGACTGGAAGACCGCGTTCGTCGCCATCTGACCCATCACGATCGAATCACACCCGAGCCAACATGCCCTGTGAGGATTGTCTAAACCGGCGCGAGTTCCTCGCGAAGTCGGCGGCCGGCGCCGCGGCGATCGTTGCCCTCGGCGCATGCGGCGACGGACAGTTCGGCCCCCCCGAACGCGACGACATCGGCGGGCGCGTCACCTACGACATTCGGAACTTTCCGGGGCTGGCCACCGTGGGCATACTCGTCGACATCAGCACCAACGTCACCCCCGATCGCGCGGCCATTCGCACCAGCACATCGACCTTTCTCGCCTTTTCCAAGCTCTGCACGCACCAGCAGTGTTCGACCGACGTGCGGAGCAACGAGTTCGTGTGCCCGTGTCACGGGTCGCGGTTCAGGAACGACGGCTCGGTCATCAACGGCCCGAATATCCCAAGCGCGCCGATCTCCGCGCTCGCCAGACTGCCGGTGACGTTCGACGGAGCGAATACGATAACGGTCGGCTGATTGCCGACGGTTTGGACGGTCGTACTGTCCCACTGTCCGACTGTCCGACTGTCCATCCGGCCCTTACCATTCCGTCCATGCTCATCGGCGTCGCGGGAATGGTCGGCACGGGAAAAACCACGCTCGCGCGCGCGCTCGCTGCCCGGTTCGGTCTGCAGATGGCGCTGGAGAGCGTCGACGCCGACAACCCGTGGCTCGAGAGCTTCTACGGCGGCGCCGACGACATGCGCACCTACGCGCTCCAGCTTCAGCTCCACTTCCTCGCGACGCGTTTCGCCGGCATGCGCCGGATGCGCGGACTCGGCGGCAGTTGGGTGCTCGACCGGACGTGGTACGAGGACGCCGAGATCTTCGCCCGCGGGCTGTTCGAGCAGGAATTGATGAGCGTCAACGAGTGGAACCTGTACCGCCGGCTGTATGCCGAGCTGCTTCACTCCCCCGCCGCGCACCCGCCGCGTCTTCTCATCTATCTCCACGGTCCGCTCGATGTGATCGCCGCGCGAATCGCCTCCCGTGGACGCCCCAAGGAGAAGGACGCGCCCGCGGATTACTGGCGCGGGCTTCACGAGCGGTACGAGCGTTGGATCGGCGGGTTCCGGCAGTGCCCGTTTCTCGCCCTCGATGTTCGCGACTACGACCTCGTCGTCGACAGCGCCGCCGTCGAGGACATCGCCGCCCGCGTGCAGATCCAGCTTGAAGGGGAGCTGCCGCAAACGGAGCTCTGGCCGGCGGCCCGGCGGACGGGCTAGCGGTTCACGGATCGCGCGTTGGGCGGCCGCTTCATATATTTGCCGACCCGACTCACCGATCAGCTCGGCCGACGCAAGACGCGGGATCCCATGACCGACATCCCTGTGATCGAGAACGAGCCCCAAGGGACCTCCGGGTCCCCCGAGGGCGGCAAGTACGTGTACTGCATCATTCGGAGCGACCGGCAGCGCGACTTCGGCTCGATCGGTATCGGCGGCGGACAGCGTGTCAACACGGTAGCGCACCGCGACCTCGCCGCGGTGGTGAGCGATACGCCCATCGTCATCTACGACCCGACGCGCGAGAATGTCCTCGCGCACGAGTTCGTCAACGAGACGGTGATGCGCGAGTACACGGTGATCCCGATGTCGTTCGGCACCGTCTTTCGCTCCGAGGAAGACGTGAGCGAGCTCCTGCGATCCACGTATCAGGCGTTTAGCGACGTGCTGGACAAGATGCAGGACAAGATCGAGTTCGGCCTCAAGGTGCTATGGGACCGCGACCGCGTCGTCGCCAACCTGGAGCGCGAGAACGACGAGATCCGTCGCCTCAAAGACGAGATCAGCCGGCACACGGCGAGCTCTACGTATTTCGCGCGCATGCAGCTCGGGCGGCTGATCGAAGGGGCCCTCGAGGACATGACCAACCGTTACGTCGCGGATATTCATGACGCGCTCAAGCCGGTCGCCGTTGCGAGTCGCTCCAACAAGCCGATCGGCGACCGTATGATCCTCAACGCCGCCTTCCTCGTCGATCGCGCCGCGGAGCAGGCGTTCGACGAACGGGTCAAGGAGACGAGCCGCAAGTACGAAGAGTTGCTTACGTTCAAGTACTCGGGGCCATGGCCGCCGTATAACTTCGTGAACATCAAGCTGAAGCTCGAAAAGGCCGACTGAGATCCCCGCACCCCTCTCCCTTCTCCCGCCGTTCGATGGGCCTCCTCACCAAACTCCTCTTCTTTCCCGTGACCGGTCCGGTCGCCGGGATCAAGTGGTCGTTGGGAAAGGTGCAGCAGGTCGTCGAGGAGGAGCTTACCGACGACGCGCCGGTCAAGCAGGAGCTGATGGAATTGCAGATGCGCCTCGAGCTTGGCGACATCGACGACGAAGAGTATGTCGAGCGCGAATCCGAGCTCATGGCGCGGCTGCGCGATGTCCGCGCCTGGCGTGAACGGCTCGGCAAGGCGACGTCAGGCGGACCGGTGCGCGTCGCGCAGGACTCCGCCGAACCCGGGGAGGAGTGAGCGCGCTCGACGCGCTCCTCGCACGACTTCCGCGCACCACGCTCGTCGTCGGAAAAGGAGGAGTCGGCAAGACGACGTGCGCGGCGGGAATCGCGACCGCGCTCGCGGCCGGCGGCAGCCGCACGCTTCTCGTCTCAACGGATCCCGCGGCGGCGCTCGCCAACGTGATGGCTACTCCTGTCGAGGACACCGCCGCGCCGGTTGCCGGCGCCGACCGCCTCGACGCGCGCCAGCTGTCGACGCCGGGGTTGCGCCGTGAATTCCTTTTGCGTTGGCGTGACACGATCGCCGACATCATCGACCGCGGCACCTATCTCGACCGCGCCGACGTCGACGGACTGGTCGACGCCGCACTGCCGGGCGCCGACGAGATCTTTGCGCTCCTCGCCCTTGGAGAGTTGATCGCGGACGCCGCTTCGCCGTACGCGAGGATCGTCGTGGACACCGCGCCGACCGGTCACACGCTGCGACTGCTCGCCCTGCCCGATACCTTTCGCGCCCTTGTCGCGATGCTCGACGCTATGCAGGACAAGCATCGTTTCATGGTGCGCGCGCTCACGCATCGCTACCGGAGCGACGGGGCCGACGAGTTTCTCGCCGAAATGCGCCGCCGCATCGACGGCATTCGGTCGGCGCTCTCCGACCCGTCATCGGTCGCCGCCGTGCTCGTCGCCCGCGCCGAGCCGGTCGTCGCCGCCGAAACCGTGCGTTATGCCGCCGCGCTCGGCGAGGCTCGCATCGCATTGGCCGCGGTCGTCGTGAACGCGCTGCCGTCTGTGCTCGACGAAACGTCGCGCGAAGGGGTGCGAATGCTCGAGACCATCGGTGGCGACGTCGCGCAATTGGTGATCCCGGTGTCCACCCAGGCACCACGCGGGATCGCCGCGATTTCACACGCCGTCGGCAGCATGACCGTGCGGGCCGGGATCGTGGCGGGACGCGCGACGGTCACGCGCGCCGCAGGAACCGTCGGTCAAACGGCGGGCCGCGTCGTCCCGGGGGAGCTGACTCGCGCGCTGACAATCGTCGGCGGTAAGGGTGGCGTCGGCAAGACGACCGTTGCCTGCGCGCTGGCGATCGCCGCGGCGGACGATCTCGACGCGCCGGTCCTGCTCGTGTCGACCGATCCGGCGCCCTCGATCGCCGACGCACTCGGCGAAACCGACGCGCCCTGGTCGCGCCGCGATGAAGAGCATGAGCCGCGGGAGGTGCCAGGCCTCGTCGTGCGGCAGATGGACGCGACGGCGGCGTTCGCGCGGCTGCGCGATGCCTATCAGGACCGGATCGACGCCCTGTTCGATTCGCTCGTCGCGCGCGGCGTGGACGTGGCGCACGATCGCGCGATCCTGCGCGATCTCCTGGCACTCGCGCCCCCCGGGATCGACGAGCTGTACGCCCTCTCGGTTCTCGGGGACGCCCTCCACCAGGGACGGTTCGCGCGCATCGTCGTCGATCCCGCGCCCACCGGCCACCTGCTGCGACTGATCGAGATGCCGGCGCTGGCGCTCGAGTGGAGTCACCAGCTCATGCGGCTCATGCTCAAGTATCGCGAGGTGGCCGGCCTCGGCGACGCGGCGCAGGAGCTGCTCGACTTCGCGCGGCGCACGCGCGCACTCGACGAGCTCCTTCGCGACCGTGCGCGAGCCGGCATGGCGCTCGTCGCGCTCGACGAGCCGGTCGTCCGCGACGAGACGACGCGTCTCGTCGAAGCCGTGCGAATGCGCGGCGTCGATGTGCACGCGATCATCTGGAATCGTGTCGTCGATTCGCCGGCCCCTCTTCCTGTCGAGCCGTTCGTAGCGCAAGTTCTCGCCGGGGCGACGACGCCCCCGCCCGTCGGCGCAGCAGCACTTCGCGCATGGTCACGTGACTGGCATCGTCTCACTCGAGCGCACTGACGTCAAATCGCCGATGGCCTCCGCCGCCGCTGATCCGGTGTGGTACGTCTACGGCGTCGTCGCCGACGGCGGTGCCCCGCGTTCTTCAGCGGTCGTCGCGGGCCTCGACGACGTAACCGTCTCCGTCGAGCGAGAGGGCGAACTGGCCGCGCTCGTTTCCGTGCTCGACTCCGATCGCTACGGACCCAACGCGCTGGAGTCGAACAGCGCCGACGTCGAGTGGCTGGGACCGCGCGCCGTCGCCCACGATCGCGTATTGACCTGGGCGAGCGAGCACGGGGCGGTCGTTCCGTTGCCGATGTTTTCGGTGTTCAGCGGGAGCGCGGCGGTGCATGCGATGCTTCGCGAGCGGCGCGCACAACTGGTGTCGGCGCTCGAGCGGGTGCGCGACGGTCGGGAGTATGCGCTGCGCGTTTTTCGCGTCGACGCCGAGCTGGCACCCGAGATCGGTTCGCTGAGCCCGCGCATTCGTGCAATCGAAGAGGAGGCCGCGCGCGCGGCACCCGGGCAGCGATATCTCCTCGAGCGGAAGCTCGAGCGGGAGCGGAAAGCGGAGGTCAACGTCGTCGGTCAGCGCATTGTCGCGGAGATCATGGATCGGGTCGCTCCCCACACCCTCGACGTCGCGCGATCTCAAATTCCACGCGTCAGCGCCTCGGACGAAGCGACCGCGGGAACCATGGTACTCAACGCCGCGTTCCTCGTCGCGCCGGCAGCGCTCGTCGCTTTTCAACGCGCGCTCACCGAGCTCGTCGAAACACACGGTGGGCACGGCTTCCGGTTCGACTTCACCGGACCGTGGCCGCCGTACCACTTCGTGGCTGGCCCGACCGATGGCGGCTGACGAGACGGCGCTCGATACGCAGGAGCTCGTGCTCGGCGATTTACTGAACCACGTGCTCGACAAAGGGGTAGTGATCACTGGCAACGTCATTGTGTTTATCGCCAACATCGACCTTTTGATGGTCGACTTGCGGCTGTTGCTCACGTCCATCGAAACGGCGATCAAGCGGACATCGACATGATTCACCTGTACTGCATAGTCCCCAACGCCCGACGCGGCGCCGTGCCCCCGACTCCGGGGCTCAGCGGCGTGTCGAGCGGTCGCGTACGCGCGTTGCCCCTCGGCGAATTCTCGGCGTGGGTGAGCGACGTGGAACGGGAACTTCCGATCAAGCTCGAAGGCGTCAAGGCGCACGACGCCGTCGTCGACGCGGCCCTCGCGACCGGCAACACACCGGTCCCGGTTCGTTTTGGTCAACGGTTCGACGACGACGACGCCTGCCTCGCTGCGTTGGAGCGCCGGTCCGAGTCGGTCAGTACGCTTCTCTCGATGGTGGCCGGCTGCGTGGAGATGACACTCCTCGTGGCGCCGTCCACGCGGCGGATGCTGCACGACCTCGAGCCGGTGACGCCGGTGTCGCTTCCCGATGCGCAGCGCGGCCCCGGCCGGATGTATCTCGACTCACTGCGTGGTCG
>Ga0137435_1000281_pt1 | contig 17389 bp, 11 predicted proteins | sample EasRivERMGT100_2_FD_104904 | JGI IMG/M metagenome (GOLD analysis project Ga0137435, IMG submission 104904) | Soil microbial communities from meander-bound floodplain in the East River, Colorado, USA - East River MetaG ERMGT100_2 | ecosystem: Environmental > Terrestrial > Soil > Floodplain ... | reverse complement strand
TACCGGCCTCATCACCACGTTCCAACTCGCGGCTGGAATTCCGAACGTGCCACCGGCGTGCCAGACCGGAGCGGCAACGCTTCCGGCCGTTAACGTCGTGTCCGCCGGGCTCTCGGGAAGCGGAATCTGTCTCGGCGGCGGCACGAGCGGCGCCGACTACACGCTGATCGCTTTCAACGGCTCGACCGTTCCGTCGGGGCTGACCTCGGTCCAGGTCACGGGGCGTGGGATCAATCTGCAGATCATCCCCGTCGTCGCCCCGATGCTCAACCAGATCGCCAGCACGTCGTCGACCGCGGGCACTCCGCGCGCTCCGACCGGGCTGCGCGCCGCCTTCGATGCGCGACTGCGCACATCGGCGCAGCGGGTGCTCACGCCGCTCATGCCGGCGGCGCGCCAGCAAATGCGGCAGGCTCGCGCCCGGTTCAACGCCATTCCCTCCAGCGTCACCGTGGGACAGGTGCTGCGGCTCAACGTCAATGCCAATGAGCCGTGCGATGGCGCGGACTTCCACGGCGGCCGCGTGGTGGCGATCTCCAACAAGGCGATCATCGTCGCCGACACGCTCAATCCGCCGAACGGCTTTACCGACGCCCAATACCAATCGATCGGCGTGACCTTCGACACGCTCGTCGACCCACTCGATCGCACGAACTTTGGCGATCCGAGCGACGTCGATAAGAACAGCAAGGTCGTGATCTTCTACACGCGCGCGGTGAACGAGCTCACGCCCGCCCACTCGTCGGAGTTCATCGGCGGCTTCTTCTACGAGCGCGATCTGTTCCCGACGACGTCGACGCCCGAGTTGCAGGCGTGCGCGGGAAGCAACGTCGGTGAGATGTTCTACATGCTCGCCCCCGACCCGAACGGCCTGATCAACGGGAACGTGCGAAAGACCGCCGACGTGCAGCAAATCACCATCGGCACAGTCGCCCACGAGTACCAGCATCTCATCAATGCGGCGCATCGGCTCTTCATCACCGACGCAGAATTCGAAGAAGTGTGGCTCAACGAGGGACTCAGCCACATCGCCGAGGAACTGCTGTTCTACAGGGTGAGCGGGTTCGCCCCGCGCCAGAATCTCGATGCCACTCGCGTTACGTCGTCGCCAGCGATCCTGAAGGCGTTCAACGAATACGCTGCGGCCGACTTCACGCGATTCGAGGAATTCCTCGAGCGGACCCCGAAAGCGTCTCCGTACGCCGACGACGACTCGTTGCAGACGCGCGGAGCCACTTGGGCGATGCTGCGGTATCTCGCCGACCACCGCGGGTCTTCGGACGGCGACACATGGTCAAAGCTCGTCGATGCCCCCACGATCGGACTCGCCAGTCTGCGCAGCGTGTTCGGCACCGATCTCACGACGCGAATTCGCGACTGGGGCACGTCGCTGTACACGGACGACCAGACGGCCACGTCCGACCTCCGATATCAGCAGCTGAGCTGGAATAATCGGTCGATTTACACGCAGGCGTTCAAGGTCGCGTATCCGCTCAAGATCACGCCCCTCACCGATGCGCTCACCAGCACGCTCGTGATGCAGGGGGGCGGCACGGCAGTTCTTAGACTGAGCGTTACCGCTGGTGCACAGGGATCGGTCGATTGGAACGCGCCGGGCGGCCCGCCGGTTTCGCCCGCGGTGCAGTGGACGATCGTCAGAACGCGATAGCCTGACGGCTACCGCTCCTTGACGTTCTCCTGAATTCCGGGCTCGCTCGCCAGAACCGCGCGCGCGATCTCCACCATGGGGACCGAACGGTCCTGGCTCGTGCGCTGGAGGATGCGATACGCCTCCTGCTCCGACGATCCAGTGCGGCGCATCAGAATGCCCTTCGCGCGTTCGATCGTCTTGCGGTTCTCCAGCGCCTGCCGGGCGGACTCCGCGTCCTTTCGCGCCGACATGAGCTCGCGAGCACGCGTCGCGGCGATGCGGATGGTCGAGTCGAGGACGCGCGGCGGAGCGGGCTTGGGCAGAAACGCGATCGCCGCCGTCGCCATGACTTCGCGGTCTGACAACGTGATTGTCTGATCGCCGCTGAAGAGCACTACGGCAACGCCGGGAATCGTCTGCGTAATGCGTTCAGCGGCCTCGATTCCCGAACCGTCGGGCATGTGGACGTCCAGGAGGACCACGTCGGGCACGACGTCTTTGGCGCGCTCGAACGCCTCTCGCCCCGTCGACACCTCGGCGACGACCGTGTGACCCAACGTCGCCAACAAGTCGAGCAGTAGCGATCGTGCGTTGTCGTCGTCTTCCGCGATCAGAACGCGGATCTTCGCGGTTTCTGTCATCGCGTGCAATCTGTGTACACTATGCGATTCGCGCCAGCGGGTGCTCTCAGTTGTCTCCCGCGACGTGAGCCAATAGCTCTGATGTTCTGACGGGCTTTCGCAAGACAAAATCGCCGTCGGCGCCGGCGCCGGCGCGCGGCTCCCAGCCGGTCACGACGCCGACCCGCAACTCCGGCCACCGCTTTCGCGCCACGGCGATCAGGTCCCAGCCACTCCCGTCGGACAGGCCGATGTCCGTGACCAACACGTCGTACGGCGGGTTTGCCGTCTCCAGCATGTCGATGGCGTCGCGCACTCCCGTCACGGCCACCACCGAGTGGCCGTCCGACTCGAGCAGCGCCTGCATGAATTCGCGGCTGTCCTGATGGTCTTCCACGAGGAGGACGCGGCGCACGAGGCGGCGGCGCCGCGGCGGCATTACAACCTCGGGCGCCGGCGCGGCGTCGAGGGCCAGCGGGAACACGAGGCGAATCGTCGTCCCCACTCCAAGGGCCGATTCGATCTCGGCACGGCCGCGGTGGCGTTTCGCGATGCCGTAGACCTCGGCCAGGCCCAGCCCCGTGCCCGCCTTTCCTTTGGTCGTGAAAAACGGCTCGAACGCGCGTTCCCGCACTTCGGCCGACATGCCGGTGCCGGAGTCGCGCACTTCGAGCCATACCTCGGCGGCCTTGACCACGGTGCGGAGGCCGAGCGTGCCTCCGCCGCTCATGGCGTCGAGCGCATTCTGCACGAGGTTGAGGAGCGCTTCCCGAATCTCGCCGGCGATGCCGCGCATCATGGCGCCCGATGCAAGGTCGCGCTCCAGCTGAACCACGCCGCCCTTCACGCGCTCCGCCCACAACGGGCGCGTGATGTCCACGACCTCATCGCAGACGACGGAGAGGTCCACCAATTCCTCGCGCTCCGCCTGGAGCGGCTCCTGGCGGATGAAGCGCCCGACGCGAGCCGCCGTCGCCGCGCCCGTTTCGGCCGCTTTGGCGATACGCACGGCGTAGTCGCGCACGGCCGCCGGATTCTCCGCGTTGGCGTCGAGCAGATACGCGGCGGCCATGATGGGGTTGAGCGCGTTGTTCACGTCATGCATCACGCCGGCGGCAAGCTGACCGACAGCGGCCAGCCGCCGTTCGCGCGCTCTCGCCTCCTGAAGCGCCAGGAGCTCGCGCGTCCGCTCCTGCACCATGCGCTCGAGGCGTTCCGCTTCCGTCGAAATCCGCTCGTACAGCTCCGCCGTGCGACGCGCCTCCGCCTCGAGCGCCTTGGCGAGCTGTGTTTTTATGGTCACATCGCGCTCGACGGTGACCGCGCCGCGGATCCGCTCATGCTCGTCGTAGAGCGGGTTCGAGTTGACCTCGATCACCACGAGCGAGCCGTCGGAACCACGGCGCACGCCGAGGGTTTCGCCACGCACCCGCTCACCGCGGAGGGCGCGCGCGGTGGGATGCTCGTGCATGAAGAGGCTGGTCCCCTCCATCGTGCGCGGACGGTCGAGCTGCCATAGCTCGCGCAACGTCGCCGGCTGTCCCCCAGGGTGATCCTGGAGCGCCTGCGTGTTCGACCGCACCATGCGTCCTTCGGGGTCGAAGACGCGGACCGAATCTGGAATAACGTCGAAGATCGATTCCAACTGCGCCACGCTGCGGGCCAACCCTTCACGCAGCTCTTCCCGTTCGGTGACGTCGTTGCCGGCGAACAGAATCCCACGCCCGCCGGATTCCTCGGTGAGCACGGCGAACGTCGTCTCGATGAGGCGGCGTCCGCTGCGATGCTGGAAAGGAACGCGTCCACCGGCGACGACGGACGTGCCTCGCAGCGCGGCATCGATCTGATCCGTGAGGTCGGCGAGCGCGTTCGGAAACGCGTCGTAGATCGAGACCGGCGTGGCCGCGTCCGTCGCATCGACGCCGGTGAGATCGCGATAGCGCGCGTTCGCGTTGACGAGCCTCAGCTCGCCGTCGAACACGGCGATCGCGAGCGGTACGGCCTCGAACAACGCCTCGAGACGGGCGCCCACGGCGCCTGCGCGACCAAGGTCGAGTCCGGTAGGCGGGTGCGTCACGACCTGAAGTTTAACGACTTGCGCGAGCGAACTGCAGGCGATGCCTCATCGCCTCGTTATCAGCCTCGCCCCGCGCTGGTACGTGAAAAACGCGTACCCCCATTCGAGAAGCACGCTCAACCGGTTGCGGAAGCCGGCGAGATACATGATGTGGATGAACAGCCACGACCACCACGCCACGTTGCCGCTCAAGTGGAGCCCCGCGATTACTGCAACCGCCTTGTAGCGACCGATCGTCGCGACGTCGCCCTTGTTGCGGTAGTGAAAGGGCCGGCGCGGCTCGCCGCGAATTGAGCGCAGGATGTTGCGGGCCGCGGCACGCCCGCTCTGCATTGCCGCGGGCGCCACACCTGGAACCGGTTTGCCATCCGTCGTCATCACTGCGAGGTCGCCGATGACGAACACCTCCGGACGCCCGGGCACGCCGAGGTCCGCGTCCACCTGCACGCGTCCCGAGCGGTCCAGCGGCAGTCCGAACGATTTGCCGATCGGCGAGGCGGCGTTCCCGGCCGCCCAGAACACGGTGCGCGCTTCGATGCGCTCGTCGCCAATGTCGACGAATCCATCTCCGACTGCGGTCACGATCGCGCGCGTTCGCACTTCGACACCGAGGTCGACAAGATCGCGCTCGGCGTGCGCCGACAGGTCTTCGGGAAAGGTGGGAAGTACGCGCGGCCCTCCTTCCACGAGGATGACGCGCGCCTTGGCGGGATCGAATCGGCGAAAATCGCCGGGCAGGGCAAAGCGGGTGATCGTCGGCAGCATGCCCGCCAGCTCGACCCCCGTCGGTCCGCCCCCCACGACGACGAACGTGAGGCACGCCGCGCATTCGTCGGCGTCCTGGGCCAACTCCGCTTTCTCGAAGGCGAGCAGAAACCGCCGGCGAATCTCGATCGCGTCCTCGATGCTCTTGAGTCCGGGCGCCTTCGCCTCCCACTCCGGGTGTCCGAAATACGAGTGACGCGCACCGGTGGCGACGATGAGGTAGTCGTACGGCAGCTCGCTTCCGTCGCTGAGACGCGCCACCCGTCGCTCGAGCTCGATGCTCGTCACCTCGGCCATGAGCACCGTGGTGTTGCTCTGGTGCCTGAGGAGATGGCGGATTGGTGCCGTGATGTCGGTGGGCGCGAGCGTCGCGGTGGCCACCTGATAGAGCAGTGGCTGGAACAGGTGATGGTTGGTGCGGTCCACGAGGGTCACGTCGACCGGCGCGTGATGCAACGCACGCGCGGCATATAGTCCGCCGAATCCGCCGCCGATGATCAGGACGCGGGGCTTCATGGGCGAACCCTTACCGTCTGGACGGGACCAGGCTCAACACGCACCCCACCAACACGACCGTCGCCGCGCCGATCACGTTGTACCAGAGAAAAGCGATCGACGGTGCGGCACGGCTCACGACCCCGACGACCGTCATCCCGGCGATCAGTCCCACGAAAGCGCCGAGTCCGCGCGCCATCGGAACCATCGCGAGCAAAAAGACGCCGAGTATCGAACCGTAGAAGTACGAGCCGAACCGGTTCACGACCTCGATCAACGACCCGAGCGATCCAGCATAGGTCGCCACTATGCTGGCGAATATCCCCCAGAACGCGGTCGCCGCGCGCGACACCAACAGGAAGTGGGCGTCCGATGCCTCCGGCCGCACCCATCGCCGGTAGAAATCGATGACCGTCGTGGTCGAGAGCGAATTGAGCTCCCCCGAGATCGCGTTCATCGCCGCGGCGATCACGGCGGCGATGAACAGACCTGCGAGACCGATCGGCAGGTGGTCGAGCACGAAGCGAGGGATGACGTAGTTCACGTCTTTCGACGGCTGGCCGGTAACGGCCGCCGACAGCGCCAGCGCGCGCGCGCGCACCGAATCGCGCGTGCCCGGCTCTTCGCGAACCCGTCGCTCCAGCTCCGCGTACGCCGCCGGCTGTGCCGCGCGCACCGCCCGCTCGGCCGCCGGATTGAACAGCAGCGGAGGCGTATGGAATTCATAGAACACGAACACGAGCACGCCGACCAGCAGGACGAGCGCCTGGAGCGGGATCTTCCAGTACGCGCTCATCAGGAGCGAGCTTCGCGCCTCGTCGATCGACTTCGCCGACAGGTATCGCTGCACCTGGCTCTGATCGGTCCCGAAGTACGACAACATCAGAAACGTGCCGCCGATGAGCCCCGACCAGAACGTGTACTGGTTGGTGAGCGAGAATGAGAAATCGAACACGCGCAGACGGCCGGCGGCGCCCGCGACGTGCAGCGCCTGATCGGGCGAGACCGGGATCTGTACGAGAAGGGTGATCACCACGGCGACCAGCGCTGTCACGATGAGCATCATCTGCTTGACGTCGACCCACGTCACCGCCTGGACGCCGCCGACCATCGTGTAGAGCACCGCGGGCACGCCGATGAGCGCCACGCTCCAACTGATGTTCCAGCCGAAGATCGCCGAGAACACGATCGCGGGCGCCGAGATGATGGCTCCGCACGACATGCCGCGGGACAACAGAAACAGGAACGCCGTGAGCGACCGCGTCTTCGCGTCGAAGCGCCGCTCGAGGTATTCGTACGCGGTGTACACGCCGGCCCCGCGCAGGAAGGGCACGAGCGTCACGCCGAGGATCACCATCGCCAGCGGCAGGCCGAAATAGAACTGAATGAACCGCATCCCGTCCGTGGCGCCCTGCCCCGTGGTGCCGATCATCGTCACGGCCGAGAGCTGCGTCGCCATGACCGACAGGCCGACGGCCCACCAGGGCAGCGACCGATTCGCGAGGAAGTAGCCCTCGATCTCTTTCGTTCCACGCGACTTGCTGATGCCGTGATACACGATGTACGTCAGCCAGCCGACGACGACGACCCAGTTGAGTGGGTGCACGATTCAGGGCGTGAACGTGTATTGGAGGAGGCCGAGCAGGAGCAGGGTTACGATCTGCACCGCCATCACGCGCACGAGGGTGCGGCGGAAGCGATTTCGGTCGTCGGCGGGGGGCGGCGCGCTCATGATCAGGGCCGCACGGGGGCGGAGGTGATGGGCTTCGTGCCGGTGACGGCCTTCTGGTCGGCGGACAGCAAGTTCACGAACAGCCGTGCCGCGCCCGGGTTGCCCGCAGGAAGCTGCCGGAAGAACGCCAGCGGCGCGTAGACGTATGTCCCCTTCCCGACCGTCGTCACGAGGATGCCGGCGTCGTTCGGCGGTTCGTTCTTGTCGTTCATCGAGAGCACCGTGCGATAGTGCGAATCAAATGTGCTCGGCATGTACAGCCCGCGCTCCTGCACCCATTGCTCGAAGTCCGACGTCCCGATGCCGTTGGGCGTCGTCAGCAGCGTCGACTTCGGATCCAGCATGCGCACGGGCGCCGTTTCATCGGTCACGCGGCCCGCCGGCTGTGAAAGCGTCACCGGATACGGCATGACCCCCGGACGTGTCATCTCCGCCTGCCCATACTGCACGACGACTGTGCCCCCCTTTCGCGCGAAGTCGAGCACGAATGGCGCGTTGGCGGCGAGCGCCTCGTTCGCCGCGTACGCGCGCGGGCCGATCACGAGCGTCGAGAACTTCGTGAAGTCGAGCGTTGGCAGCAATGCCGGATCGACGAGCGTGGTGCGCACACCGAGTTGTGCCAGCATCGGCTCGACGTTGTCCCCCACGCCTTTGACGTAGGCGACCGTGAGTCCCTCCGGTATCGACACGTCCACCGCTTCGATCGCCGTGGTCGCGCTACGATAAAAACGCTGCGGACGGATGTGCCGGTACTCCACCGGCACGAAGCCGCGACTGTAGGCCGTCCCATTGGCGCGCGCCGTCGCGAGGATCAGCTTTCGGCCGGGAGTGAGCGTCCCCTGCACACGGAAAAACATGCTGGTCGAGCCGAATGGCTCGAGCACGACCGTGCGCCGCGCCGACTCCGTGCGAAGCCCCGGCGGCAGCGCGACGTAGACCGAGACCGTCTCCGGCACCGACAGCGCCGAATGTACGTATACGCGCACCAGACGATCCAGCGCCGTGTTCGCGCGCGCATATTCGATTTCGTGCTCGAGCAGAAGCGTGACAGGCGGAATCCCCGCCACCGGCCGGTGCAGTTCGCCGCGCGCCGGATCGGCGTACCGATACACGATCGGCGATTCGACCGCCGTCACCTCTGCTCCGGCGATGCGGAGCACCACGCTCACGCCGGTCGCCGTCACGCGGTCGTCCCCCGTCACCAGCTCGGCGATCACGGCGTTCCTGCTCGACGCAAGTCGGAACATTGACGTGCCGTATTGAACCCCGTGCGTCATCCACCATGGACTCGTCTCGCGGTCGATGCGCAGCATGCCGGCCCACCGCACGACGCTGTCGGGAAGGATGGCTCGCATGCCGCCGTCGAACGCGACGGCGCTCCCGTCCCCGTCGACGGTGCCGCGGACCACCGTCACTGCCCCGCGCCCGCGGTTGTACACGGCAACGGTCACGGGCACGCTGTCCCCCGCCGCGACGAGCTCACGCTCGGCCGTCGCCTCGACAGACACACCCGCTGCATCGAGCAGCGCGCGCGACGCGCGATCGCGCGTGACGTTCAATGACGCGGCAAGATCGGCCAACGCACCTCCGCACTGCGGCACGAGGGCCTCCGGGCACCCCGCCGTCTCGCGCGCGCGGGTCGCCAGCGTGACGACCCGGCCGAGCGTCGGCACCATCCGCGACGGCTCGACAAGATCGCGGGAGGCGCGCGCCGCCCGAATCGCGACAGGCAGCGAATCCAGCGCGGCGCGCGTCGTGGCGCTCACGACCAACGCGTCGAACCGGGCGAACGACGTGTCGACTCCCGCAAACAGCGACGAGTCGGCGCTCGAGGCGACAACGCGTGAGGTGTCCAGCCGCACGGCGTCCTGGATCACCCCTTTGCGCTGGAGAATCCCAAAGCCCTGCGACAGATGCTGCGACCGGCTGTCGGCCGCGATCTCGGCGAACGACCGGCCGAGGACGGGGCTGAATTCACCGACGTTGAACGTGTATGTCGCCGGCGGCGCCCCTGTCGCGGCGAATCGCGCCGTGCGGTACAGCTTGAGCGGTGTCCACGGCCGCAGGTTCGACGTCGACCGCGCCGGAAAGCGCACGCTGTCGCCGGCGAGCAGGAATGCTTCACGCGCGAGCTGCCCCGACACCTGATGATGACCATGCCCGTCCCGCGGCGTGCCGGAGAACACCGCGACGATGACGTGCGGGCGAAAGGCGCGCACGACGGTCACCACGTCCTGAAGCACGGAGTCCTTCGCCCAGAACGTGTACGTCTCTGAATCCGTCTTGGAAAACCCGAAATCGAAGGCGCGCGTGAAGTACTGGTGTCCGCCGTCGACGCGTCGCGCCGCAAGCAGCTCCTCGGTGCGAATCATCCCCAGTGCGTGCCCTAGCTCGTTGCCGATGAGATTCTGGCCGCCTTCGCCGCGAGTGAGCGACAGATACGCCGTCTCGACGTGTCGCCCCTTGGTGAGCCAGGCGATGAGCTGGGTGTCCTCGTCGTCCGGGTGCGCGCCGATCATGAGGACGCGCGCCGTCGTCCCCAGCCCATCGACGAGCGCGCCTAATGCGGTGGCGCCGCGTTCTTGTGCGGGCAGCTGGGCGCTGATTGTCATCCCGAGGAGCGCAGCGACGCGTGCTGTCATCCCGAGGAGCGCAGCGACGCGTGCTGTCATCCCGAGGAGCGCAGCGACGAGGGATCTGCTTCTAATCACGCAGTTCGCATGTTGTGGGAACGGCAAGGCGTAACACAAAAGCAGATCCTTCGGTCGCTACGCTCCCTCAGGATGACTGGTGACGCTACGCTCCTCGGGATGACGACGCCCCCGCCCGCTTCTTCGTTGCCGGCGCGTAGGTGAGCACCTCCCGAATGATCCGCTCCTGCTCCTCGTCGTGCAACGTCTTGTACCCCTCGGCCGGACTCGCCCGCTCCGGCCGGCCAATGTAGCGGAGCGTCGTCAGCGTACCGATTGACGCGCGCAGGCGCGGCTGCACGTACGTCCACGCGCCCATGTTCTTCGGTTCCTCCTGCGCCCATACCACTTCGTCGAGATTCGGGTACAGGTCGGCGACGTCGCTCACTTCGCTGGGCCACGGCGCGAGCTCCTCTACGCGCACGATGGCGACATTGGCCGGCTGACCCGCACTGACCAGATCGTAGTAGAGCTTTCCCGTGCAGAACACGAGGCGCTGGACCTGTTCGCGCATGCCCTCCTTCACCGCGCCCGGATCGTCGATCACGCAGCGGAACGTTCCCGTCGTCAATTCGTCCAGCTTCGACGCCGCCGCCGGTAGCCGAAGCAGCGACTTCGGCTGCATGAGAACGAGCGGGCGGCGCGGCGAACGCAGCACCTGACGTCGAAGCGCATGGAAGTACTGCCCCGGCGTCGTCGGGTAGGCCACGATCAGGTTGCCTTCGGCGACGAGCTGCAGGAACCGCTCGAGGCGGGCGCTCGAATGCTCCGGACCCTGCCCCTCGTACCCATGCGGCATCAACAGCACGAGACTCGAGTCCTGCCCCCACTTGGCGCGGTCCGCGGCGATGAACTGATCGATGATCGGCTGGGCGACGTTCGCGAAATCGCCGAACTGCGCCTCCCATAGCACAAGGTCACCCGGCGCCGCGGCGCTGAACCCATACTCGAAACCCATCACCGCGGTCTCGGAGAGGGGGCTGTTATAAATCTCGAACGATCCCCGGGCCTGCGGCAGGTTGGACAGCGGCGCGTAGCTCTCGCCGGTGGTCACGTCGTGCAGCACGGCTTGGCGGTGCGAAAACGTGCCCCGGCGCACGTCCTGTCCGGTCATGCGCACGTTGACGCCATCCACGAGGAGCGACGCGAAGGCCAGCGCTTCGGCGTGCCCCCAGTCGATCCCGCCGTTGTGCAGCGCGTCGCGCCGGCGTGGCAGCGTGCGCTGAATCGTCGGGTGCAGCTTGAACGTCGACGGCCAGGTGAGCAGTTGCTCGTTGAGCGAGACGAGACGTTCGCCCCGCACCGCGGTATCCACCGGGGGCGCCGCTTCGGCGGATTGAGGACGCCCTGTCCCATGATCCCCGGTGTCGCCGTCGGTCTCGAAGTCCTTCTTCATCTCGGCGTACACCCGCTGCAGCCGGTCCTGCACCTGCGCGTCGGTGGCCTTCACTTGCTCTTCGGTGACGACGCCATCGCGCACCAATCGCCCCGCCCACAACTCGCGCGGCGTCGCATGCCCCGCGATCAGCTTGTACATCAGGGGCTGCGTGAAGCTCGGCTCATCGGCCTCGTTGTGGCCGTGTTTGCGGTAGCCCACGAGGTCGATGAGGAAATCCTTGCCGAACCGCTGACGGTAGGCGATGCCCAGCCGCACCGCGTGCACCGCTCCTTCCGCGTCGTCGGCATTCACGTGCACGATCGGGATGTCGAAGCCCTTCGCCAGATCGCTCGCGTAGTGCGTCGACCGCGAATCGATCGGGTCGGTGGTAAAGCCGACCTGGTTGTTGCCGATGATGTGCAGCGAGCCGCCGACCCGATACCCGGCGAGCAGCGAGAGGTTGAGCGACTCGGCCACGACCCCCTCGCCCGGAAACGACGCATCGCCGTGCACGATGATCGGCAGCACCTTCGATTCGTCGCGCTCGTTCGGGCGTCCGCCGGAAACGCGCGCCCGCGCGCGCGCCACGCCCATCACCACCGGATTCACGAACTCGAGATGGCTCGGATTCGGCACGAGCTCGATGTCCACGGAGCCGACGCCCGCGATCTCGCAGGTGTTCTCGTGCCCCATGTGGTATTTCACGTCGCCGGTCTCGCTGGCGGCGTTCGTGTCCGTATGATGACCCTCGAACTCTTCGAGCAGCGTCCGATAGGGCTTGCCCATCACGTGCGCCAGCACGTTCAACCGCCCGCGGTGCGCCATGCCGATGACGATCTTGCGGGCGCCGGCCGCGCCGCCGCGCGCAATCGCCTCGTCGAGCATCGGCACGAGGGCGTCGATCCCCTCGATCGAGAAGCGCTTGGCATTCACGTAGGCCCGGCCGAGGAAACGCTCCAGTCCCCCGACTTGGCTCAGCCTGGTGAGCAGCGCGGTGCGCTCGTCCGGCGGCAAGGGTGCGGTGATGTCTCCGTCCCCGATCGTACGCCGGAACCACTCGCGCTCGTTCTCTTCGCCCAGGTGGTCGAACTCGTAGCCGAGGGTGCCGCAGTAGAGCTCGCGCAGCCTCGCGACGACGTCGGCCGCCGTGCCCGCGCTCTCGTGGCCGAGCGCCGACGCCGGGAGCTGGCGCAGGTCGTCATCGGTGATGCCGTGAAACTCGGGCTTGAGCTCGGCGGCCCCCGGCGGCGGCGAGCCGAGCGGATCGAGTTGGACCGCCAGGTGGCCATATCTCTGAATGGCGCCGACAAGTGCCCCCGCGCCGGCGGCCTTACGTAGGAAAGACGCGTCGATGCCACCGGTCGCCGGCGGCGCGCCGCCGAGCTGCTCGGCAAGACGAAAAAATTGGCGCCACGACTCGTCGACGGACGTCTGATCTCGGCGGTACGACTCGTATAGCTGCGCCACGTAGCCGTCGTTGAACACGCCGGCGATGGGAAGACGACTCATGTGGTTGAATTTAATCGGGATTCGGGAGTCGGGGTTCCCGAGCTAGTCCCTCGGCAGTACGAGCGCGAACCGGGTGCCCTTCCCCGGCTCCGACTCCACTTCGATGCGCCCGCCGAGGAGCTCGGCTAGCCGTCGCGAGATGTAAAGGCCGAGCCCCGTACCGCCATGACGGCGCGTGAGGCCGGCGTCGAGCTGCGCAAAGGGCTGAAACAGGCGTTCCAAGTTGTCCTTCGCGATTCCGATCCCGGTATCGGTCACGAGAAAGGCGACGTCGCCGTCACGTCGCTCCAGCGAGAGACAAATGCTGCCTTTTTCGGTGAACTTCACCGCGTTCCCGGCCAGATTGACGAGAACCTGACGGATCTTGTCCACGTCGCTCGTCATCCGGATTGCTTCATCGGGCACGGCGGCGTGGAACGCGAGGTGTTTCTGGCGGGCAAGCGGCTCGACGACCGCTGCGGTCGCCCGCAGCAGATCAGCCGCGAGAAAATCGGTGGGCCGTACGGTTTCGTGTCCGCCTTCGAGACTCGAGAAGGTGAGCACTTCCTCGATGACGACCGACAGATGCTGCGTCACGGCCCGCATGCGTTCGAGCACGTCGAGCTGGCTCTCCGAGAGCGGGCCGATGACCTGGTCGGCGAGCAGCTCCCCGTAGCCGGCGAGCGCGGTGAGGGGGGTGCGCAGCTCGTGCGACACCGTGGCGAGAAACCGGCTCTTCGCGCGATCGGCGGCCTGCGCCTGCTCGAGCAGCTCGGCCTTCCAGAACGCCAGCGCGGCGTGGTCGGCGATGACGCGCAGGCGGTGCGCCTCGCGTGCCGTGAACGTCGGCGCGCCGATGTCGCGTGCGACGGCGAGCACGCCGAGCATCGTGTCGTGAGCGACGAGCGGCGCGAGCAGCACCGGTCCCACCCGCAGCTCGGGCACCGCGCCGCGCAGCGGCCGCGGCGACCCCAGGAAATCGTCGACTCTCACGATGTCGCGCGTGCGGATCACTTCGCGCGCGAGCGAGCCGGCGAGCGGAAACCGGCGTCCCTTGGAGACGGCGAGCGAGCCGATGGCGGCGACGACCTCGCCTTCGCTGCGGATGGCCTTGAGGACGGCCGCGCCGCTGGCGTCGCATTGCGCGGCCGCCGCCTCGCACAGGATGTCGAGGATGGCCCCGGTATCGACGATGCCGGCCATCTGACGCGCGAGATCGCGCAGCGGCTCGAACTCGTCGGCCCCCGGATACCCGAGCGCGACGAACAGGCGGCCGTCGCGGGCGCGGCAGACTTCGGCTTCGAGCGTGTTGCCACCGTCGGCGAGCACGACGCGCCGGGGGGCGCCGTCGGCGGCGGTCGCTCGCAGCGCGTCGACGAGCGGCGCGGCGGGGAATGACGCGAGCGGAACGCCGCCGGTTGTCGTCAGCGGAGTTGCGGCGCCGTTTGCCCCGGCCACGGGAGGACGTTCGGCGGCGTGATGCCGCGCGTCCGGCGCACGCCGGCGATCGCGCGATGCGCGTCTTCGGGCGAGAGCGTGGGCAGGTACAGGAATCCGCCGATTCTGTTCACGTCGAGTACATGGGCGTCTCCCGGCTGGCGCGTCAAGCTCACGGCCAGGATCGGCACGCGCGACGCCGCGGCTTCGGACGCCCACGCGCCCCGCCACGCCGTCACGAGTAAATCATAATCACAGATCATGACGTCGACGTCGCTCGATGCGGCCAGTGCCCTGGCGTTGCGCAACCCGACGCACGGCACGGTGTCCATGCCGAGTGCGTCGAAGTAGCGACACAGATGCTCGCTCAGATAGCGATGACGCGCGACGCAGAGCATTCGCATGACGGGAATATACCTCGGCCATGCGCGGTTGTTCAGAGGTCGCATCTGTGATCGGGATCACACGACGATCGCCGCGCGCGTCGCACGGCGCGCGCGGTCACACCGTCAATCCCGGCTCCGCTTCCGCGCGCATCGATGGGCGCGACGTCTCGCGCTCGTCGACGCGCGGCGTCGGCACTTCTTGATCACTCACTCGCGCCACGCGCGCCTCCGTCGATATCGGCAGCGACAACCGGAACGTGCTTCCCTCGCCGACGCTCGAGTGTACCGTGAGCGATCCGTCGAGCAGCTCGGCGAGCCGGCGCGAGATCGGAAGCCCGAGGCCCGTGCCGCCCTGCAGCTGTGTTTTCCCGAGCTGGACGAACTCGTGGAAGATCCGCTCGTGGTCCTCCTGGCGGATTCCCGCGCCTTGATCGGTGACGTCCACCACCACGCCTCCGTCGGCGCGCGGCGCGCAATGGACGGTGATCGGTTGACTGGCGCCGAACTTGATCGCGTTCGACAACAGGTTGAGCAAAATCTGACGCACGCGGCGCGGATCGGTGACGAGCTTGATCGGCGTGGCTTCGCACGTCAGGGCCAGCGACGATCCGTGCGCGTCGGCAAGCGGACGCACGGTCACGAACAGGTCCTCGATCAGGTCCGGGAATTCCACCGGCTGCAGACGCAGATCGATCTTGCCCGCTTCGATCTTCGACAGGTCGAGCACGTCATTCACCAGCTCGAGCAGATGGCGCGCCGCCTTCTGGGTCCGCTCGATGCCTTCCACCTGCTTGTCGCTCAGCGGCCCGTAGATCCGCTCGAGCAGAAGCGTGCTGTATCCGAGCACGGCGTTGATCGGCGTGCGCAGTTCGTGACTCATCGACGCGTAGAACCGGCTGCGCGCCGTCATCGCGCGCTCGAGATCGAGCTGACGGCGGTTCAACTCTTCGTTGAGCGTCTTGAGCTCGGCGGCCGACGCGGCCAACGACGCCGCCTGCCGCCGCAGCGCCTCTTCGTGACGCACCCGCTCGGAGATGTCGCGCGCGATGACCGTGTACGTGCGGCCGGCGGCCGTGTCGAGGCACGAAACCGACGCCTCGATCGGAAACGTCTCGCCGCCGGCGCGACGCCCGGTGAGCGGGTGCGGCCGCGCCTTGGCTCCGTCGTCGCCGGCGTCGCGCTGGCTTGCCGCCGCGCAGATCGCATCGATCCCGTCGACGCCGGCTCCTTCGATGAATCGCTCGACCCGCGCGCCCGCCGCGTCGAGCATTCGCGTCGCGAACATACGCTCGGCCGCGCCGTTGAACATCGAGATCCGCCCCTCGGCGTCGAAGACGACGATCGCGTCCATCGCCGAGCCGACGATCTCGCGCACCCGGGCTTCCGATTGGAGCATCTCGCGCATGTGCCGTAGCTCGAGCGCCTGACGCTCGATGTCGCGCAACCGATGCTCCTGCTCGCTGAGCCGGCGCTGCTTCAACGACAGGTCGACGAACACGTTGACCTTCGATCGCAGGATTTCCGGCTGGAACGGCTTGAAGATGTAGTCGACGGCACCCACCGAGTAGCCGTGGAAGACGTACTCCTGGTCCTTGCTGATCGCCGTCAGGAAAATGATCGGGATGGAACGCGACCGCTCCCGCGCCTTGATGAGTTGCGCTGTCTCGAACCCGTTCATCCCCGGCATCTGCACGTCGAGCAGAATGACCGCGAAGTCCTGTTCGAGGAGGCAACGCAGCGCCGCTTCGCCGGACGAGGCCCGCACGAGCCGCTGGCCGAGCGGTTCGAGAATCGCCTCGAGGGCAAGGAGATTCTCCGGCCGGTCGTCGACGATGAGGATGTCGACCTGCTCGCGGGCGGCGGCTGTCATTGCACGCGCGCCTCGCTCGCCGGCGCGGCGCCGGGCAGCCCCGCGAGGTGCTTGGCGATCTCGCCGATCGTCAAGGCACGCGCCTCGGGCACCTCGCGCAATGCCATCGCCGGCATCGTCGGACTCTCCGCGCTGTCCGGACGCTGCACGAGCACCAACCCGCCGCGGTCCGCGATGCGCCGCAGCCCGCGCGCGCCGTCGGCGTTTGCCCCGGTCAGCACGACGCCGACGGTGCGCTCGGCGTAGCTGTCGGCCGCGGACGCCAGTGTCACGTCGATCGACGGCCGGCTGAATCGCACCGGCTCTTCCGTCGATAGCGCGAACGAGCCGGGCTCGATCAGCAGGTGATAGTCGGCCGGAGCGATATACACGTTGTGCCGCGCGATCCGCGTCTTGTCTTCCACCTCGCTCACGCTCAGCCGCGTGCGATCCTGGATGAGGGACGCGAGCAACGCGTCCGACTCGCGGTGCCGGTGTTGCACCAGCACGATGGGTAGCTCGAACTCCGGCGGTAGCGAGCCGACGAGCTCGCGCAGCGCGGCGAGGCCTCCCCACGACGTTCCGACGACGACGATCTCGTATGCCACGCCTACCCGATCTTCCGATAGAGTTTGTCGCGCGCGTGCAGCTTTTCGTAGCAAGCCTCGTACTGCGCCCCGCGCAGCGACTCCTTGCTCCCCAGCACCAGGATGCCGAACGTGACGAGACTGTCGTAGAAGAGCCGGTGTACGCGGTTCTGTAGCGCACGATCGAAATAGATGAGCACGTTCCGGCAAAAGATCACGTGGAACTCGCTGAAC
>Ga0137435_1000280_pt1 | contig 17473 bp, 18 predicted proteins | sample EasRivERMGT100_2_FD_104904 | JGI IMG/M metagenome (GOLD analysis project Ga0137435, IMG submission 104904) | Soil microbial communities from meander-bound floodplain in the East River, Colorado, USA - East River MetaG ERMGT100_2 | ecosystem: Environmental > Terrestrial > Soil > Floodplain ... | reverse complement strand
TTTTCCGATGTGCTTCGCCTGTGGGCTACCCATGATCGTCGAGGCCGCTCGTACCAACATCACCCGCAAGCGGCGGGGCGCGGAGAAGGGGAAATCACGTGGGTGACTCGTGGGAAGACGTGATCAACCACTGGTACTCGAGCATGAAGTGTCTCGCCGCTCAACTGCGTGAGGCGCGGGACGACCGCGACGTGGCGGCGCTGAAGGCCGAGCGCACGGACTTGCTCGCCAAGAACAAGGACCTTCAAGAACTGGCGCGCGTTGCGATGGTCGAGAAGGCCAAGCTCGCTGCCACGGTCGAGAGGGTGAAGGCGCTGCCGGTCCATTACGCCCACGGAAACCCTGTCGTCACGAAGGCCGCCCTTGACCTCGCCCTCGCGCAGCCGGTGAAGCGGGAGGAGCGGCGGAAGGGCGAGGAGTGTCTGGACTCAACCAAGACGACCTTTCATCACGAGTCACCCCAAGGTTATTGCACGTTTGGCCCCGACCGCCGACGCGCAGGGAGCGGGGAGTAGTGCTCGCTCAACTCGGCTTCCGCTGCCGTCCGCTCGACTCGTGGCCCGGCGAGCTCACGAAGTCCCGCCTTCGCAGCCCGTTCGATCCGAAGTGGGGGCCGACGCTCACGCTCCTTGCCCGCGAACTTCGACAGCTACGGGCGAGCGGAGACCGATCGCTCCTCGTCGCGGTGCGGCAGGATGACATTCTGCTCGACGGGTCTGCGCCCAAGGCGCGCGCGATTGCTACACACCCCGGCGTCGTGATCGCGTTCGGCTCTCGCTTCGGTCCGCTGAAGTACGCCTGCGACCGGCGTGTGTCCATTCCCCGGCTTACAGACACAGAGGAAACCCCCCGATGCCTCGCCCCAGAGCCTACTGGATCCGCCTCGACCACGGCGTACACGACCACCCCAAGGTGATCGCTCTGGCCGGGTTGCTGGGAACCACCCGCGTCGCAGTTGTCGGCCACCTAACCCGCCTGTGGCTCTGGTGCTCGGCTTACAGGCCCAACGGGAGAACCGAGGGCCTGACCGACCAGGTGCTGTCCGAGGCGGCGGCATGGACCGGGGATCCGAACCTCTGGAGGTCGTCACTCATCGCCGTCAAGCTACTCGACATCAAGCATATTCGTGGCGGGCAAACTCGTGGGGAGCACTTGCACGGCTGGCTCGAACGGAACGGCTACCAACAGCGCGAGGCTAGAAGAAAGCGCGACACGACGCCATTGAATGATGCGCGTAAACCGCGCGTATCCCGCGGGATACGCGCGCCACGAGACGTAGACGAGACGTACGTAGACGATACGAGACAGACAGGGGAAGAAGCAGAGGGCGCCGAGCCGTCCGAGGACGGCCGCTCGACGCCGCCGACGGCGGCGTTCCCAGTCGTCGGGAAGGGGCCCGATATCTGGGCGCCGCCTCCGACGCTCCTGCTCGACCTGGCTCGCGCGTTCCCGGCACTCGACGTACCTGGCGAGACGGCAAAGGCACGGGCCTGGTGCGTGACGAATCCCGAGAAGCGCAAAACGGCAGGAGGCATGCCGAGGTTCCTGTACGCCTGGATGGCCCGCGAGCAAAACGACGGGCGCTCCCCGAAGCGAAAGAGCGAGTCGATCCTGTCCCCCAAGGGCCAAGCCACGGCCGCCGCAGCGAAACGCTGGATCGAGCGGACCGGTACGGAGAACCCCACATGATCGAATCTGACAAGCCACGATTCGCCGGGATCATCACGGCGCTCGCTGAGACCTTCGAGCGCGAGCTGTCCGAGGTGGTCATCGGGGTCTACTTCGACGCGCTGAGAGACCTATCGATCGAGTCGGTCCAGAAGGCCGCCTCGGCGTGCGTGCGAACCTCGCGCTTCATGCCCAGGCCCGCCGAGATCCGAGAGCAGGCCGGAGGCGGACCGACCGCGGCGAAGGACAACGCGTTGGTCGCCTACACGCAGGCCGTCCGCATGATCTCGAGCGTCGGCTCGTACCGGACGCCGCCGATCGAAGACCCGATCTCCGTCGCCACGATCCAGGCCATGGGCGGCTGGGTCGCGTTCTGCACCCGTGACGACGCGGACAAGTGGGTCGAGAAAGAGTTCCGCGAGTGGTACGAGCACTTCGCGAGAGTCGGCGCACCGGAGGATCAGAAGCGCCTCGTCGGTCACCACGAAGCGATCGCAGAGCGGCGGGAGCGATTCAAGCTGGTCCCGCCGTCGAAGGACGAGACGGCATGAGCGGACGCTCGATCGCGTTCGTCGTCATCGGCGATCCAGCGCCACAGGGCAGCAAGCGCTTCGTCGGGAAAGGCGTCATGGTCGAATCGAGCAAGAGGGTCAAGCCGTGGCGAGAAGCCGTAGCCGGAGCGGCGTACGAAGCGCGGGCGGGTCAAGCCCCGGCGTGCGGGTTGGCTCCTCTCGATGGCCCGCTCCTGCTGCGCGTGACGTTCTGGCTGCCGCAACCCACGAGCCTGTCGAAGCGCAAAGCGGCTCTTGGGCCGTTCCGCAAGCCCGACCTCTCGAAGCTCATCCGCAGCACCGAGGACGCTCTCACGACCGCGGGCGTCATCGCGGACGACGCTCGCATCGTGCGCCTTGATGCCGAAAAGAGATTCACGCCGATGAGCGGGCACACCGGGGCCAAGATCACGGTCGAGGAGATCGGATCGTGAGGCGCTCGGTTGACCCCCGATTCGCCAGTAACCCCCATGGGTAGCTCGACCGGTTGTTTTTCGCGGGAGGCGCTGTGACCACCCTCCGCTGGCTCCGGTTCATGTGGGCGGCCGCGCGGCACACCTGGCCGTATCGCCGCGGTCTCGCGAAGGTGATCGTGACCCGGATCCACGTCGGCAACGAGGTCGATGACCTCAGCGCCGGAATCGCGTCGATGCATCGCGAGTTCGTCGAGGCGTGGTACTTCGAGCGGCGCAAGGCGTCGAACCGAGCGTTCGAGGACTGGTGCGCGCGGCAGGTACCGCCCACGGGTCCGCCGTCTTGACCACGCCAGCGCCCTCCCCTCGCCTCCGGTGCTACTGCTGCGATTCGCCGCGGAGCGCGAGAACGCCCTACTGCCGCAATTGCCAGCGTGCGCGATGTTTGCTGCTTGATCACACAGCGGCCGAGCTGAAGACGCTCGAGCGACGGCTCGAGATGACCCTCGCTCGCGTGCGTTCGGTGCTGGAGCCGCCAGAAACATCCGTGGGTGTTTCACCCACGTAACAGCATTCGCGTCTACCGTCTCGCGCCGTGAGCAAGGCGCGCACGCAAAAAAAAGCCCCCCGGTCGGTTGACCGAGGGGCGGGCGTGCTCGCGGGCCTCGCCGGCTTACTTCGCGGCGGCCTTGACGAGCGCGTTCGTCGCCCACTCCGTTCCGGACAGCCCCGCGGCCTTCGCGGCCTTGTGGATCGCGGCCTGGACCTGCGGGGTCACGCGGATCGCGAAGGTGCGGAGGTCGATCTTCGGCGAGCGCGCCGGCTTTGTGCTCTTGGCTTTGGTGGTCTTGGTCTGCTTCGGCATGGTCGGATCCTCCGTGGCCGGCTTCTTCGAGCCGATCTGCTGGTTGGCGAGCACTTCCGCGAGCGACTTGTGCCGCTGGGTCTTCGCGCCCTTGATGGCCGCGATCGTCTCCGGCGAGACGGGCGTCGCCGGGCTGGGGTCGGTGGGAGCGGCGTCGCCGGTCCCTGGGGTTTCGGTGGTCTCGGTCATCTCGTTCTCCTCCGCGTAAACGCCGGGCGGCAACCCGACGGGGTTCTAGTCGATGCGATCCATGTCGCGTTTGTCCATTCGGGCGAGGAAGGCGTCAACGTCGTCGAGCACTGCGCTGGTCGGCATTCAGACCTCCGTACCGATCGACGCGACGATCGGCCACCCGGGCTGGGTCGTGTCGCGCAGAACGGTGTAGTGATCGAGGCCCGCATCTCGGCGGGCGCGGTTTCTGGCGATCCAGTACGCGTCCAGTTCTTTGGGCGTCATCGCGAACAGCTCTGCCTTCGTGATCGGCTTGAAAAGGTCGGTCGGTATGGCCATCGTCGTTCTCCTTTCGACGTCACCATTCATGGCGTGACGTCGGCGACGCATCCACTCAATTCGACCGTGAATCGCAGTGTTTACAGCGCCATCGCCTGTGCATCGCCGCGGGCCGCCTGACCGTGCAAGTCGTCAATGTCGACACGTCCGATTTGGCCGCGATGGGGGCGCCCTACAACCCCCGGACCATAGGCGACCACGACCTCGCGGCCCTTCGCCGCTCCTTGCGCCAGTGGGGCGCCGTGGAGCCGGTCGTGGTGAACAGCCGGACGAAGCGCGTGGTCGGCGGTCACCAGCGGATCAAGGCCGCCGAGCTCGAGGGGATCACCACGCTCCCGGTCGTCTACGTCGACCTCGACGACGCCAGCGAGCGCCAGCTGAATCTGGCCCTGAACAGGATCTCTGGGGAATGGCACGAAGGGCAGCTCGGAACGATGATCGCGGAGCTACAGCGCGCCGGTGCAGACCTCGCGATGACCGGGTTCACCGACGTCGAGATCGATCAGATGATCCGCGGTTCGGGCCCGACCGACGGTCTCACCGATCCCGACGACATCCCGGAGCCGCCGGACACGCCCATCACGCAGCTCGGCGACATGATCACCCTCGGCGACCACCTGCTCTGTTGCGGGGACAGCTCGAGCCCTCAGTTGGTGGAACATCTCCGGGGCAACCAGCCGGTGCATCTCGTCAACACGGACCCGCCGTACAACGTGAAGGTCGAGTCGCGGACCAACAACTCGATCGCCTCGGCGTCGAAAGGCCTGCCGTCACCAGATCAACGAAAGCTGCAGAAGAATCAGAGCCTCGACCTGGCGCGGCACCCGTCGAAGGCCAAGCCGACCACGACGAAGATGCGCGCGAAGGATCGGCCGCTTGCAAACGATTTCGTCTCTGACGAGAAGTTCGACGGCCTGCTCATGGCGTGGTTTACGAACATCCGCGAGGCGCTCGAGCCCGGGCGCGCGTTCTACATCTGGGCCGGCTACAGCAACGTCTTCAATTACCCGCGAGCACTCGAGGCCACTGACCTCCGCTTCGGGCAGATCGTCGTCTGGGTCAAGGGGTGGCCCGTCCTCACTCGGAAGGACTTCATGGGCGACCACGAGTCCTGCTACTACGGGTGGAAGAAAGGCGCCGCCCATTGGTTCAACCCCAAGATCAACAACGCCACCGACGTCTGGTCGGTCAAGAAGGTCTCGCCGCCGTCGATGGTTCACTTGACCGAAAAGCCCGTCGAGCTGGCCGAGCGCGCGATGCTCTACTCGAGCAAGCCCGGCGAACGCGTCCTGGACCTCTTCGGTGGCTCGGGCTCGACGTTGATCGCCGCGGAGAGGATGGGGCGTAAAGCGCTCTTGATGGAACTCGACCCCGCCTACTGCGACGTGATCGTCGATCGCTGGGAGAAGTTCACCGGCAAGAAGGCGAAGCGGGCGGGCGGGGTGAATGGGTGATGCGCGGACCTGCACGGCGAAGAGCAAGCGGACCGGGGAGCGCTGCCGGGCCAAGGTCTACAAGCGCGAGGACGGGACATATACATCGACGTGCCGCGCTCACAGCGGCGGCCATCAGCTTCGCGCTCCTGGTGATCCCAAGAACGGCGGCGCACCATGCGCCAACTTCCGTTTCTCGCGGGCCATCCGATCCGTGGAGGACCGCGAGGATTTCGAAGCCTTCCTCGTCGACACCACCAACCTCAACCGGCAGATCGCACTTGCAGAACTCAACCTCGTCCGGTTCATTCGAAAGTACGAGGAGAGCGAGCGCGGAGGCATCCCCAGTTCGATCGGTGGAGGCGGCAAGAGCGTCACGTTCGAGTCGTACGACCGAATTGTGCGTTCCTACCTCGAGACGATCGGACGGCTCCGCGAGCGTCAGGCCCGCATCGAGCATCTCGGAAACCCCAGCGCCCCGCCTCCGAACATACGGCTGGTCTTCGGCGACGCAGACGAGGTCCAGGTCGAAGACGCGCTCCGAGACATCCTCGACCGACGCGGAGTCGAGGGCGATGGGTAGCCTCCTGTCGGTCCCGGAGGTCGCCTTCCGCGTCGAGGGGCTGTCCCATCAACGCGCGCTCTGGCGCGACCTCGAACCAGGCGAGACCGCAATCGTAGGACCGCTCGGCTGCGGCAAGTCGTACGCGCTCGCGATCAAGCAGCTCATCCTGCGGCGAGTGAACGCGGGCGTCGACGGGATGCTCGTGACTCCGACATTCACGATGGCCAGGATGATCCACATCGAGGAGTGGCCCAAGATCTGGGAAGACCTCGGGATCAAGGTCAAGTACGAAAGCCAGAGGCAGGCGTTCCTCTGGCCGTGGGGCGATCGCACGTGGATCCGCTCGGCCGAGAACCCGGCGCGGCTCGCGGGCCCGAACCTCGGCGACGTCACGTTCGACGAGCCCGGGCAGATCTCGCGCGAGGCCTACGAGCGCGGATCGGCGCGCGCGCGGCACCCGAAGGCCAGGGTGCGCAGGATCGAGCTCGGCGGCACGCCCGAGGGGATCAACTTCTTCGCCGACCTCTTCTCGCACCCGAAGGGTGATCGCCGGACGATCTGGGGCCGCGCGTGGCCGAAGTCGCTGGCCAGCTTCTACCCGCAGCGCCTCGTCGACCTGTACGGTTACGACGACTCCCTGCTCGACGCGTACGGCCGCGGGAAGTTCGTTCCGCTGCGCGTCGGCCGATGCTACAAGCCATTCGACCGCGCGAAGCACCAAGAGCAGGTGCCCCGGTACGATCCGTCCCTCCCCCTGATGCTCGCCTGCGACTTTAACGTCGACGCGATGCGGTGGGAGATCGGTCAGATGACCACGACCGAGATCCGATACCTCGACGAGATCGCGCTCGGCCGATCCGGCACGACCGCCGAAGCCGCCGAGGAGTTCGTCTATAGGTGGGGCAATCGCCACAGGGGCGAGGTCATCGTGACTGGCGACGCCGCTGGCGCCGCGCGATCGACGTCTGGCCAGAACGACTACCAGATCCTCCGCGAGACGCTCGAGCCGCGATTCCGCTGGCTCACGTTCAACGTCCCGAAGGCGAACCCGCGACAGAAGGACCGCGTCGACCAGACGAACTACCACCTGGCCGGCCGCGGCATGACGATCCATATCGCGCCTCACATCGAGGAGCTTACGAAAGATTGGGAGCGCGTCTCGTGGAAGAAGGGCCAGATCCAGATCGACAAGTCGGACCCTGACCGCACGCACGCCTCGGACGCAGCAGACTACATGATCTGGCAGCTGGCCAGGGTCTCCGGAATCGGCGGGCCCACCATCGTGCACGAGCCGGAGCCGCAGTTCGAAGGTGGCTTCGCCACGATGGACTTCTGATGGCGCCGTCTGATGCAACCGTGCAGGTCGTCGTCGACGTCAAGATGCGTCTCTCGCTCTGGGATGCGCTGAAGATGCGCATCGCCGGCGTAGGCCAGGCCGAGCTCGCAAACGTTCGTGATGCCTTTATGGCCTCCACCGCGAAGCGTTGCCCATGGTGCAATCTCCCAGAGAGCGCCGAGTAAGATGGCGAACGTCCTAGAGAGGGCGGTCGCGCGCGTCTTCAACCTCGCGACCTCCGATCAGGTCGAGACGCTTCGGTCCGAGATCTCAACGCTCGAGACCCGCGTGAAGATGCGCGACACGTCGTCCGGCGTGCCGTTCGGTTACGGGCAGTTCCAGTACGAGTACCTCACGCAACTCTCTCCGGATGCCCGATGGGACGTCTTCGATCGCATGGAATCGGACCCCATGGTGAAAGAGGGTCTCGACTCCGTGGTCCTCCCGCTCATCACCGGGAAGTGGGAGATCCAGGCCGCCTCCGACAAGCCGATCGACAAGGAGATCGCGGAGTTCGTCTCGGCCAATCTGCTACGCACGAGCGGAGACAAGTACGGCCGGGATTACTGGACGCAGACCTCTTGGAAGGCCCAGCGTCTGGGAGAGATCCTCCAGTTCCTGAAATGCGGCTTCGCGCTGTTCAACAAGTCGACGCGCGTCGTGGACGGCAGGGTCGTATTCGACCGCCTGCAGTACCTCGAGCCCCGCAGCGTCGACCCGCATGGTTGGGAGCTCTCAGACACGGACGAGCTCGTGGAGGTCCTTCGCACGTATCGCAGCGCGACCGAGGCCTACAAGCTCCAGGAACCGATCAAGGCGAGGCAGCTCGCGCTGTACGCCTGGGACCTCCAGGGCGCGCGCCTCGAGGGCCGTCCGAAGATCCGATCCGTCTACGGCGCGTGGTACCGGAAGGACGCGCTGGTTCGCTACTCGGCGATCTGGGCCCAGAAGGCCGGCGCGCCCATGCCGGTCGGTCACTACCCGACGAGCCTTCCAGCGAAGTTCATTCCGAAGGTCGAAGAGGCGGTGAAGGCGATGCGCGGGCAGGCGCCCGCCGAGTCGTACGTCGTGTTCCCGATGGGGCCCGACGGATCAAAGGTCGAGCTCGGGTTCGCCGGCATGTCCGGCGATGGCGCCACTGCGGTCGACCGGATGCGAAGCGTCATCAGCGGAGAGAACTCCGAGATCGCCCACGGCATGGGGACGAAGTCGCGGCTGCTCGGCGAGACCAGCTCCGGCTCGCGCTCGCTCGGCGAGGAGCAGTCCGACGATGAGGACCTGTACGTCGAGGCGACCAAGGACCTGATCTGCGAGATCGAGAACCACGGGATCGGGAACCTCCCCGGGCTCGTGCAGCAGCTCGTGGACTGGAATTTCTCCGGCGTGAAGCGCTACCCCGAGCTGCAGTGCTCGCGCGTTGGCGTCGAGAACTTCAAGACGCTTGACCCGCTGACCAAGGCGGTCGGGGCCAAGATCGTGCCGTTGACCCCGGAGCTCCGGAAGCAGGTCACCGAGAAATTCGGTTACCGGCTGCCCGACGAAGCTTACGAACTCACGGACATCATCGAGGAGCAGGAGCGGCTCAACCCGGCGAACGCGGCGCCAGGCTTCAACGGCGCGAACGGAGCGAAGCCGCCCGCCAGGAATGCGCCCGCGCAGAAGGAGACGACGCCCGACGACGAGCGCGCCGCGCGCGGGCTGTCGCTGCGGTTCTCCCTAGAGGCGATGCTTCGGGAGCCGGATTACGCGATGCCCGAATCGCGCGCGTCCGCCTATGGCCGGACCCCGACGGCCTTCGAGTCGAAGGTTTGCATGCTCGGTATGGTGACGTCGGCCCTTCAGGCCGGAGGCGATCACGTCTCGTCGTCGCTACGCCGCGCGCGCGCCCAGATGATCGAGGATCTCCTGCGTCGGGTTGGGTCTGGCGCGGTCACCCGCCGCACGATCAACACCCTGCGCCGCTCGAAGCCAGAAGCCCTCGGCACCATGGTCGCCGCGGTCCGCGAGCGATTCCTCGACGTCGCCCGCGAGGGCCGTCAACACGCCCGCGAGGAGCTCGACCGGCAGAAGGCGTTCGCGCGCGAGATCGCGTCGAAGTCCCTGTCGCTGTCCGAGATCCAGCTGGGGCGCAAGAAGAACCCGCCGGAGGACGAGGTCCCGAACGTCGTGCCCGCCGGCGCCGCCGTGCCTCTCGCTGGCGAGATCGCCGAAGTGATCGCGGACCTGGTCGCGAACGGCCGCGTCCTGTCGACGCTCACGACAGAACTGGCCCTCGAGGCCAAGGTGTCCACGCAGATCGCGGTCGAGGAGATCTGGACGCGCCTGCTGGACGAGTCGATCGCGGTCTACGACCGCGCGATCCGCGCGGGCGCCTCCGAGGCCCAGGCGCTCACGGAAGTCGAGACCGCGCTTCATGGTCTGTCCGCGACAAAGCTCGACCTCGTCGGCCGCCAGGTCGCCTCCGTCGCCTACAACCAGGGCCGGGACATGGCCGCCAAAGAAGCAGCCGTCGACGGCGCCGCGGCGTGGGTCCTGCGCTCCGAGGTCCTGGACGCGAGGACCTGCCAGGCGTGCGCGGGGCTCGATGGAACGATGGTCAAGATCGGAACGTCAGAGTACGAGCAGCTCATGCCGCCGGCGCGCTGCGAGGGCGGGGACAACTGCCGCGGTTTCTACGTGATCTTGAGTAAGAGCCTCGCCGCAGAGATGGCGAGGGCCGCATGAAACTGAATCTCGCCGACGCCGCGGCGCTCGCGCAAATCACGGTCTCGAAGCAGCAGGACCTCGAGCGCTTCATGCAGTTGGTCGTCGCTGGCGACGCCGACCCTGACGCTACGAAGATCCCGGATCGGGTCGTGATGATGAAGATCATGGAGGCGCAGGCCGTGATCCTGATCGGACTCGCCTCGGTCCACTTCTTCCGCGCAGACGCGCAGAGCAAGGCCAAGCAGGCGGCCGGCATCCAGATCCCGAATCTCGTCATTCCGTCGAACGGGAGGGGCTGACCGATGATTCTCTCCGCGGTCGACCCCGCCGTTATCAAATTCGTGCTCGAGCGCCCGGACGGCTCAGGAGTTGTCGAGCTCCCGATCCTGTGCGAGACCGAGTCCATCGACCTATCGCGCACGGCGACCGGCGCCAACCGGAAGGAAACGATCTCGCACGATGACCTGGTCCAGGCCGTCGCGAACTTCGCGCACTGGCCCGGCCCGGTCCCAGTCCACCGCTACCCGCACCGCTCGGTCGACGAGGCCGCAGGCCCAGGTGATGGATTCATGGAGCAGCTGGAGGTCCGCGGGACGCAACTCTGGGCCCGCATGGACTTGACGGCCGAGCTGTTCTCGGAGGTCAAGGGCCGGAAGTGGCGCGGGTTCTCGGTCGACTGCGGGCGCGGCACCGTGCGCCCGACGAAGAAGTTTTCGGGATTCGTGGTGGCCCGCGGCGTGTTCACGAACCAGCCGGCCACGGATGTCAATTTCAAGGTGGCCGCGAGCGCCGAGGTCGACGTCGATCTCACGCCAGTGTTCACCCCTATCGAGGCGAGCGCAAGCGACGCCGGGCGAGGTAAGAAGATGGCCAAGGACGACGAAGGCGACGTCGAGGTCCGGCTCGCAACCGCGAAAGCCGATCTCACCGTCAAAACGCAGAAGATCGAGTCTCTCGAGACGAAGCTCGCGATCTCTGAGGGCGAGGTCGTGGCCAAGGAGCGCGACCGGGCCACGATGGCGACGAAGCTGGCCGACGCTCAGACGGAGCTCCAGACCGCGAAGCTCTCCGTCGATGGCTTGAAGCACCAGAACGGCGAGAAGGACGAGCGGATCGCGCAGCTTACGGCCGAGCGCGACGAGGCGAAGGCCAAGCTCGCGCAGGTGCAGGCCGAGACGACCGGAACGAAGGTCCTGCGGCTCTGCCGCGAGGCGATCGAGAAGGGCGTCGCGCCGGCGATGATCGAAGCGTTCGGCGACTACCAGAAAAATCCCGTCGCGATGCTGAACACGCGTTTCGGCGGATCCATCGACAGCCTGGAGCTGGTCTTGAGCTCGCTACCGAAGGATGCGGCCCTGGCCGCGGTCAACTCCGGGCGTCAGAAGCCCGCAGGCGACGGCGACAGCGGCGTTCCCGCAGACATCGCAGCGGAGCTCTCGCGTCGTGGGATCGATCCCAAGTACGCGACCATCGACAACACCGACCAGCTCGCGGCACTCAGCGCCAAGAAGTGATCCTGTTGAGGGGATAGGCTGATCACCGAAGATCCGGTTCGCACGGCCGGGCTTCCCCTCATACCTAATCGTGCTTGGTCTCGTGCAACCGGGACCACGTCATGGCAGCTCTCACCCAAGACGCAAACGCCTGCCAAGTCGGCGGCGGTGGCGTCAAGGTCGTCGGCCCCGCCCACCAGGCGGACACGTTCTACGCCGGCGCCCTCCTGTTCGCCCTCAACGTTCACACGACCGGGAAGGTCTCGTGCGTGCCGACCTCGGGCACGGCGGAGCGGTTCCTCGGTATCTGCTCGAAGCGGCAGGTCACGACGGCAGCCGACCAGCTCGTCGAGTACTTCGTCGGCGGGGTGTTCCTCTTCCCCGCGATCGCGTCGATAGACGCCACCGAGATCGGCTCGTTCCTGGTCGCCGACAAGAGCGGCACCATCTCCGACAATCCCGCGGATCTCGTCGCCGCGGGCGACATCACCCCCCTCACTGGCGACTGCGTCATCGGACGCATCGTCGGCCTCGATGGCTCTTCCAACATCTACGTCGACCTCAACGTCGCTGGCCTGATCATCACGTCCACGACGCTGGCGACGCAGTAACAGGGCGGAGAACCCACCATGCTTACCCAAGCAACCGCCCTCCTCAAGGCGACCGCGAAGGGTGCCTTCTGGCAGGCCTTCGAGAAGTTCCCCTCGATCATGAAGGGGCTTGTCCACCCCGTCACCTCCGACTCCACCGAGGAGGAGTACCCCTGGCTCGCGTACGCCCCGGGCGTTCGTGAGATGGGCGGCGCCCGCATCAAGCGGCACGTGCCCGAGCTCTCCTGGACGATCAAGAACAAGAAGTGGGAGAACACCGTCTCGGTCGCCTACGAGACGTGGAAGTTCGCGAAGCTCAACCAGATCCAGGCCCTGCTCGCGAACCTCGGCTCGAAGGCACGCGCGTACCCGGACAAGCTGACCTCGTCGCTCTTGAACAACGGCAACAGCGCCGGGTTCACCTGCTACGACACGCAGCTGTTCTTCGACACCGACCACAGCGACCCAGGGGCCGCCTACACCACGAATCAGTCGAACCTGCTGACCGTGGCGTCCGCGACCGGCACGGTCTGGTCGGACGTCGAGCTCGCCGGCGCGATCAACACGGGGATCTCGTCCCTGATGGGATTCCTCGACGGCGACGGAGATCCGGTCTTCATGGACCCGGACTCGAAGCCCCTCGTCCAGTGCGCGCCGGACATCTACACGCGCATCAACACGATCCGGATCGCCGCACAGCTGACCGGCGGCGTCTCGAACCCGGCGCAGGGCGCGTTCAACCTCGTCGCCAACCCCTGGCTCTCGGCCACCGGCGGGACGGACAAGTTCTACATGTTCAACGTGAGCGGCGCGCACAAGCCGTTCATCCTCCAGACCGCCGAGCCCGTGAGCCTCGAGGACGACATCGGCGGGGACAACGACTTCAACACGAAGGACAAGTCGTTCGGGTCCTTCGGCTACTACAACGTCGGTTACGGCGACTGGCGGTACGCCGTCAAGGTCCTCACCTCGTAGTCCGACACCACGCAAGAGCCACGCGGGGGGGCGGGACTACGGTCTCGCCCCCCTACTCGGAGAGCGAATGAAACTCGTGCAGAACATCAACGACCGGCGCCACTTCGCAGGGGTCGAGTTTCCCAGGGGCGTCCCGATAGAGCTCCCGCCGGGCTTCCCCATGGACAGCGTCCGTCACCTGATCGCGTGGGGCTGGACGGTCGTCGACGAAGAGCCGTGCGACACACCGGTCGAGACGACCACGGTCGACGAGGACGATGAAGTCCCGAGCGAGCAGGAAGAGTCCCTGCCGGCCCCGGCCCCCCGCGGTCGAAGGCGCTGATCGATGGCCGGGTGTCGCCGCAACGGTTCCGTGATCACGAAGTCGGGCTCGACGCTCGCCGTCGGCGCGTACTACCTGGTCAACGTGCTTCCGCCCGGCGGCATCGCTACGGGCCCGGCCTCGGGTGCCACGCTCTTCCTTGAGCGCGGCCACGGGTTCTCGATCGGCCACAAAGTCATGATCCATTCCATCGCCAGCGGGACGTTCACGTTCCTGTCTGGGTCCGCGATCACCCTGATCGAGGACGATTTCATCAACCTAGGCGGCATCGTCCCGTCCTTGAGTCTCGAGGCCGGCGACGTGGTCTTCAACATGGCGTTGGACAATTCGGCTGGCGCGACCCCGAACTGGAACGGGAACGGCACGTCGATCTTCTCCGAGATCGGGCTTCAGGACGCCATCCCGAACCAGGTCGTCGCGTCTGACGACAAGGGCCTTTACACGTACTGCTGGTCCGGCGAGCGTGTGTGGGAAGCGATCCGCAACCCAGCGAGCGGACTGGTCGTCGGGTACGAACTCGATATCGCGAGCGGGTCCGTCTCAGGTGTCGGCGGCACGCTCCCGGCCTTCGGTGACTTCCCCGGCCAGACCTTCATGGTCGCGGCACAAGGCGGCAACGGAGCGAAGTGGTACGCGTGGCTCCAACTCTCTGACAGCGACTTCGATTGGGTGGAGGTCATCGGTGCGCCATAGCAACCGAATCGCGGTCCTCGCGCTGATGCTCTTCGCGGTGCTCCCCGCGGCCGCCCAAAGGGGCGGCGTCGTGGCTCCCGAAGTCCTCCGCGCGCCCGGCAGTCCGAACCTCCCGCTCACGTGCAGGACGGGCGATCTCTACGTCGACACCGACGCGACGGCCGGCCGTCGCTTCTACGGCTGCGAGGCGACCGACTCGTGGGTCTTGATCGCGAGCGAGGAGGGCGCGTCCGGCATCGCCTCGGTCAACGGATTGACGGCTGACACCCAGACGTTCGCCGACGTGGACGACTCGAACGTCCAGCTGACGATCACGTCGGGCGGCTCGACCCATACGTTCACGCTGACCTGGACGGGTCGGCTCGCGCTCGCACGGCTGGTACAAGGGAACGCCTTGTCGGTCCTGGGCGTGACCGGGGCCTCTACGGCCGATTACGCCGCGATCGCCGCGTCCCTCGATGGTCAGGTCCTGCGGCGCAACGGCTCGACTCTCTCTTTCGGCGTCATCGACCTTGCGAACACGAACACGATCACCGGTGTCCTACCCGACGCGAACTCGGCCTCGACGCTCGCTCGTGACTCCGAGGTCACGACCGCGGTCACGAACCATTCCACGAGCGGCGACCACGACGGCCGGTACTACACCGAGACCGAGCTGGGCACGAACGACGGCACGATCAACCAGGGCGGCGATTATGTGAGCTGGAACAAGCTGAAGGACGTTCCGGCAGGGTTCGCGGACGGGGATGACGGCGGCGGCGGAGGCGGCGGGCTCGGGACGGTGCGCGAGGTGGACGCCTCTCCGTCCGTCGGGAGCGTCGTGACCCTCGAGGCCGATCAGGCCGTCGGGTTCGTCGTGACCGATCAGGGTAGCGGCGTCGTTCGGATCTCGTTGGCCGCCATCCCCGACTCGGCGATCTCCAACACCCTGACATGCTCGATCATCACGGACCCGGAGCTCTCCTCGATCGCCGGATTGACCTCGGCGGCCGACACGTTCCCGTACTACACGGGATCAGGCACCGCCGCTCTCCAGGCGCTGACCTCGTTCATTCGGACGCTGCTGGACGACGCGAACGTCGGCGCGGCCCGCACGACCCTGGGCCTCGGGACGCTGGCCGTGCAGAGCGCTCTGCTGGCGCTCGCGGACCACGGGGACCTATGCGCGGCGAATGAGGGCGTAATCCGCAACATCGGAGACAGCGCGAACGTCTGCGCCGATGTCGTCACCGAGACCGAGGCGGCGGCGAACTTCCAGCCGCGGGACGCCGAGCTGCTCGCGCTGGCGGCCGTCACATCCGCGGCCGATCGGGTCCCGTACTTCACCGGATCCGGAGCTGCAGCGCTCGCGACGATGACCGCGTTTGCGCGCTCCATCCTCGACGACATCGACGCCACGGGCGTCCGGGGCACGCTCGGCCTCGGGACGCTCGCCGTCTTGAGCCAGCTCCAGGCGCTTGCCGACCTGGGCGACCTCTGCGCGGCCAACCAGACGACGCTGAGGAACCCGTCCGACAGCGGGAACATCTGCGACGACCCGCTTCTGGCCGCGGAGATGAACACCTTCGGAGAGTGGCTCCTCCAGGTCGGCGTGAGCGGGACGTGCAACAGCACGACCTTGATCCGCGGCGACGGGACGTGCGCTGCGGCCGGCAACGGCGACCTCGTGGGCCCGGCGTCCTCGACGGACAACGTCATCCCGCGCTTCGACGGGACATTCGGGAAGCTACTCCAGCAGGGAACCGGGGCCCCGTCCTACGACGACACCGGCAACGTGACGGTCGAGACCGTGACGTCGCGCGACCAGACGACCGAGCCGGGGAACCTACTCCGTAACGCCGACAACGACACGGCCCTCACGAACGACCCCACGTGCGCGAATAGCGGCATCGCCGGGTTCTTCACCTGGATCGACTCCGACGAGACTTCGGCGGACCGCTGGGACGGTTGCGACGGCACGACGCTCTACTGGCGCTTTCCGACGCCCTCGACGACCACCGCGCACGTCCTTCACGCGAGCTCGACGTCGGGCGCCCCGGTTTACGGGCCGATCCTCGACGCCGAGGTGCCGTCCACCCTCACCGGCAAGACCATCGACGCCGGCGACGCCGGCGCTGGCAGCACGCGCCCCTCGGGCGGAAACGTCCTGCGCAGCCTCACCCATAACACCGACTGCACGACCCTCACGATCGGCAAGCAGGGCGAGCACTGCACGGACGAGGACGACGGGAAGCTCTGGACGTGCATCCCGACCGCAGGCGACTGCGACACCGCGGGTGAGTGGAAGCGATTCGACGCCTCCGGCGGGTCGGGCGTCTCGAACATTCCGGTACACGAGAACATCGCGTCGCCGACGTCCGCGACCGACCGGGTCGTGATTTTCACGACCGAGGCCATCAACGTCGACTACCTGAACGCCTCGCTGACAGGGACCACCTCGGTCACGTGGGACCTGGTGTACGCGCGCGCCGCGAACGAGACCTCGGTCCTGGGCCAGGTCTTGGGGACCGACACGGTCACGTCGTCTGCGTCGGGTCAGACCGTCTCGATCACGAACGCCGTCGTCCCGAAGAACGTCTACCTGCGGCTCAAGGCGAGCGCGGCCTCCGGGACGCCCACGAACCTCTTCGCGCAGCTCTCGTACTCGGCCGCCTCCGCTGCCCAGTGCAACGACGGTGTCGACAACGACTCTGGCAACGGCACCGATTACCCGGCCGACCCGGGGTGCTCCTCCTCGACTGACAACACCGAGGCGACGACCGACACGACGGCCCCGTCCGCCATCGGCAACACCTACTGCAGCGGGTCCACGACCCCGCTCGCCTGCTGCACGGGCTCCGGGACCGGCACGTGCGAACTGGTGGCGTCCGCTCCGACAACCTCGCAATGCACTTTGACCTGGACGACCACTGGCGACGACACGACGAGCGGCACGCCCACCTCGTACGACTGCCGCGTCTGCGCGCAGAGCTCGTGCGGGGCCACGATGGACGACACCGAGTTCAACGCCGCGACCGGTAGCGTCGGCACGGCCTCGGGCTGGCAGCTGACCGGGGAGCCCTCGGCGGCCGCGGCCGGGTCCTCGCGCACCTTCGCCGCCGGCAGCTTGACGTCGGCGACCGCCTACACCTTCGCGTGCAAGGTCTCGGACGAGATCCCGAATACCTCCGCCATCTCCAACAGCGGGACGTGCACGACGGGATCGGGCGGGTCCGCGAACGTGATGGACGAGACCTTCGACGGTACGGGCTACTCGCTCGGTCTCTGCGGATCGGCGCCGTGCTGGACCGAGAGCGGCACCACCGCGAACGTCAACGAGGACTCGACCACCTGCGGATCCGGTAGCGGCTGGC
>Ga0137435_1000279_pt1 | contig 17496 bp, 12 predicted proteins | sample EasRivERMGT100_2_FD_104904 | JGI IMG/M metagenome (GOLD analysis project Ga0137435, IMG submission 104904) | Soil microbial communities from meander-bound floodplain in the East River, Colorado, USA - East River MetaG ERMGT100_2 | ecosystem: Environmental > Terrestrial > Soil > Floodplain ... | reverse complement strand
GTGCCATTCATTCCCGCTGTAATCCGACCGTTGCTGCTGATGAACAAACTGATCGCGCCCGCAGTGCTGTTGTAGTTTCCACCGCCTTCCGGCCCGATCATCTGCGTCGCATTCGTGGCGGTGAACTTCAGCCACATCATCAATGTCATCTTGTTCGTTCCCAGCGGGGACAGCGTGGTCGCCGTGCTGGTTGTCGTGGCCGCGCCGTCGAAACTCAAGGCGTAGCCATCTCCGCTCTTGCCCGCAACCCACGAAGCTGTTGTCGTCAGATTCGGACCAACGTGCGCCGAAACTGTCGCTCCGCCGCCGTCCGGGTTTCGCCACCAGGCGATGTCCGGCGGCGGAACAGTGCTGGCGGTCACATTGCCGGCCTTGATCTCCGCAGCGGTGCCCGCCCAGCTTGACGAAGCCACGGTAGGCGCAATGGTGTTGTCCGTGGTGGCCAGGCGATGCGTGACGTAAAGCCCGGTAGCAGGTGTTGCATAACCAATATCCCGGTCCTCTGTCCAGCCGGACTCCACCGTACCGCCAAAGGGATTGAGCGAGTTACCCAGCAGCGCAATGGCGGCATTCGTTGTTCCGGTCAGCGCCGCAAGCGTGATGGTGGGATTGCTCGTGGTATCCACGCCGTTGTTTACTGATTGCACGATGGCTCCCGCGCCATCGCTCCCGCTGGTGTCCACGCCGAAGAATTGAACGAGGGCAATATCACAGCCGGTTTGATTGTTGCCTGCGAAGTCAGCCGTGCCCCGGCCAGTCGTGTGGTTGTTGGTCATTGACCGGAAGATCGTGACGCGCTCGCTGGGCGAGGCAAGCGTGTTGAAATTGCTCGTTGATACCTGCACCCAGTTCATGCTGAAGCCGGAGAAGGTTGGGGTGTCCGGCGAACTGGCTTTGGAGTTGACAACTACGGCGAGACAAAGCGTGTTGCTGGTGATCGTATCCGTGGCTGGCGCGGTCGAGTACGCGGAGCGAGCCGTTGTGTCGTTGGTCAGCCCACGCACCGCAAACACGATCCAGTCAGACATGGTGCTGGTAGCTGTGACGGGTTGAAAGTTCAGACGACGATTCGGTATCGTAGCGGCAATGCTCGACAACGCCAGAAGCACGCCGCAGATAAACGCCGGTGAACGCAGATTTCTCATGGCGTCGAAACAGGAAAATCAATCCGCGTATTTTTCTGGTAGAACAGCTTTATCCCCCCGTAGAGCGCGACCAGGTTCGTGGTATTGCCGCCAACGATCAGGTTCGTTCCGATCCGTTGAATCTCAATCAACACATCACAACCGGCAATGGGATTGCCTCCAACTGTGATCGCTGTCGTGATGTTGGTATAAGAAACATAAGGCGTGTTGGATATTTTGTTGGTGGACTGCACGAGCGTCCCCCACTGCGGTAAATCTTCCGAGCCACCGTTGGTCATCGCCGCCATTCTGATTGCGAAGGTGCAATTCGTTACCTTGGTCGCCCCGCCCGTGTCGTTGGTATAACGCGACGTGGTTGTCAGCATGGCTTTGAGCGTGCCGCCGTTCCAATCCCACGCACTCCCCCAGCGGAACCGCGTACAATTTGTCAGACCGGTGCTGGCGCTGTACGCAAATTCAAAGGTATCGCCGCTGTTGGTCGGAGTCACCGCGCTGGCCAGGCTGTATTGAGCGGTGTTGGGAATACCATTGGTCGAGAACGCTCCCATCGGAATCCAGTCGCTCGTCACCACAACCAAATTGCTGAAGCTCGTCCCACCGAGATTATTCGTGGCAGCGGATACAAGCGGTGGACTGTTCGGCGAATCCAAAGTCGTGATTCGGTAGATGGAACCGTCATACGTGAACAGAAAAGTTTGCTCAGCAGCAGCGGCAATGGTTACAGTCGCGACGGTTTGATTCTGCGATTCACTGAACGCGTTCCACGGCAGCGTCCAGACCCAGTTCGTCAACACGCTGTTCGTGACCATCATGGTGAATCGACTTCCAGCGGCCACGGTCCCGCTCGCAACCGCTGTGCAAGCGGAGTTCGTAATCAGGAATCCTGACGGCTCGTTCCAGTTTATCGCGTTCACGTTGGAACTGCCGGACACGCGCCAGCCACCAGAGATACGAGTGTTGCCCGCGTTGGTCTGCGAACCGCTGTAAATATTGTTGCCCGTCAGGGTCGGATAGTTCGTCACCGCCAGCCCTGCCACAAGCGTACCACTTGTGTCGTACAACGCCATCCGGTCCATGAGGCCGGCTTGGTTTGAAACATTCAACGACGCCCCGACGAAGGCATTCCCACCGAAGAATACATTGCCAGCATCCATGTAACCGACCCGGCTGGCACCGCTGTAGGCGTCCCAGTAGGTGTTGTTCGTGGTGCCTCGGATCAAATACTTATTCGGGTCGCCGATGAAATAGTCAACGTTCGTTCCGCCGATGCCACTCACACTCAGATCGTCCACCTTCTGTGCAATTTCCTGCATCGTGTTGTCGCCTGGGCCGAGGTTTCCATTGAATCCGCTGGCGTCCACCGTCAGAGCTGCGCCACTGCCGGTCGGGGTCACGTAATCCGTTCCCGCGCTCGCGGCGGAAACAACTCCACCTGAATCCGTCTTTACAAGCCCCGCACCCATATCCAGCACGTTGACCTTGCCATCGTCGTCTGTGTCAAACGTGTGTGCCCAGTCATAGACCGTATTTTTGCTTGGCGTCGCGCTGGTTACTCCGTTCCACGACGAAGCGAAGGCCACATCGGAAACCGAGTTCGTGCCGCCCGCCGCCAGAATGGTTTTCTGGCCACGAATCAGAACGGCGGTGTTTCCGACGCCAACGCTTGAGTTGGTCCAGTAGTAAGCCGCGCCATTGGACACAACTCCGCAGACCGAGTTGGTGTAGTCCATTGCCAGCGTGACAGCAACCACCGTGCTGGCGCCGTAGCGGGCCAGAGGCGTGTAGGTCACACCGCCGCTCTGGTCAACCATCAAATCGAGCGAGGCTTGTCCATTGACTGCGGCAAGGTGGTAGGTCACCAGTGCACAAAGCAACTGAAGATCGCCGGTCGTGTTGGTAAACGATGTGTTGAGCGCGAAGTTGGTTTCAACCATGTACGAACCGGCGCCTCCGCTCAATCCCAGGCTTTCAATCTTATCACGCACGGCATCTTTGGTCGGAGCAGTGAAGTCGTCGTTCCATCCCGCCGCGTCGTAGGCTTCGTTGTCAAAAGTGATGAGCGCGCCATTTCCTGTCAACGTATTCGCGTTGACCTCACCACCCACAATCAACTGATCCGTTGAAGCATTCCAAGTTATTCCTGAATCGGTTTTGACTCCTTGCGCGCCTGAGGCAGACGCACCAATGAGAACAAATGAAGTTGTATCGCCGCCCGAGGCAGTGTCCACGGAAGTAGCGGTGGTCGCCGTCGTGGCAGTAGTTGCATTACCAGCGAACGTAGGCGCTGTAATCGGCCCGCTGGCTTGGATTGAGCCGTCAGGATTGTTCGTGACGCCAACTCCCACCACTCCGTTCGTCCACGCACCGATACTGCTGTGCCGCGTCTCGCCGATGATCGCCTGACCAACCACGTTGGTTGTAAACTGGTTGGTCTTCATTCCGGTCTGGCCGCTGCCACCACTCAACCCGTTCGTCGAGTTTACAATCGCCGTCCACAGAATGTTGCTCAGGATGTTCTGGTTGATGTGCGAGCCTTGGACATACCACCATGCGACCGAGCCGACATTGCGCGCCAACAGGTTCACCGCCTCTCCGGGGTAAAGCGTGTAGGTGCTCAGCCCGTTGATTGTCTGCCCCGAAAACGGCGCGACGAAGTTGGTCGCGTAGGTGTTTGTGTTGATGAGCGTGAATTGTTTGCCGTGCAATCCAACGGCGGTCGCCAGCGTAACGGTTGCATTCGTCCCGTCCATAATCACCACGTCGTTCTCCAACCCAAATCCGCTCAATGAACCTAGTTGAAAATACTGGTTACTGCGGAGCGTGCCGGATTGTGCGCTCAATGCTTCGGGTGTGTAAATGCGCCCGCTTTCGCTTATCCCCATCATGGTGAAGTAATTGTTCGTGACGTTCCGAAACTGCATTGACCCATCTGAAGCCATGAATAAATCATTGCTGCGTCCCGTCGAGTTGGCCCGCCAGATAATTTCACCGCTCGAATTAAGGTACACATGTCCAATTTTTGCGGTGTCCGCCAGCGGTCCCCATGTATAGAGGATGTGACTTGGAGCACTGCCACCTGGAAGGATTGCGACAACACCAGAGGTCTGATCGTTTCGGGCATGAAAGATCGCCGCGTACGCATTGTTGCTGGGAATAGCTGCTAACCCAGACGATACCTCAAGTCCAACTGAGCTTGACAACTGGTTGTCAAACGTGCCGTCATACGAAAATATTCCCTTCATAAATGCACCCGGTCCAAGCTCCCCACCGGCGCCCCGGTTGGTGCGCGTGTTGTCAGTCCCGTCCCCCGCTTCCCAAAGATATGTTTGAATAGAGCCGGACTTTGGCGGATACCACGCCCAGCCCTGACCGTCACGTTCACCAGAACCAAACACACGCGGTACCCACGGATGAACCCCGCGCACTGTTTCATCCCAAAACGCAGCATTTCGATTGACGCTGTTGGTCAGCGATAGGTGGATAAAATCCGGGTGCCAGTACCGCAAATCATTGTTGTCGGGATACTCGCGGGCGTAGTCCACCACAATGTCATAAAGCCGAGCATTGGTGGTTGTGCCAACCGTGTTTGTGATGCTGTAAGTTCCCGTCGGTAAATACTGATCGCGAACGAGCCAGTTGTTGAAATTACGCCGGTCATTGTCAGTAACAAAAGTGCTCGCCGCCTTCATGTTCTGTCCCTGCATCACCATCGTAGGATGCGCCGCGACAACATTCCAGCCGTTGGTCGCCCCGATGATGTATTTGCAAATGTAAACCATGTTTGAGTCAATACGCTTGTACGCCTCAAGACCACCCACATTGGCGATGCCGCTGATCTGGTCTATGGTCCCATGCCCGTTGATAAGCAGCCACGTTTTGCCCAGCGACATGCGCGCAGTCACCCAAGGAATAAGTGATTCCCATAAAATGTTTGTGCCGCTATTTGCATTGTGGACCACCGAGGCCAGCGGTGTGGCGCCCACCGCCGCATTGGTCCACGTCGCGCCCTGCCATTGCTCCTTTGCCATCATGGCCCGCGCCCACGGAAACCCGGAGTCTTCCGTGTGGCTGTCCCCGATGAAGGTCACAACCAGATTAGTAACGTCCCACGGTTGCGCGACGTAGTTGAGCACCCGGCTCGTTGAATTGGTCTGGACGATTTTGCGCACCGCCGCCTCGGAGAGTCCGCTGCCGCCGCCGGTCAAGTTGTTTAATCCACTACCATCTTGCGTCCATTCCGCTGTTGATGCGCTGGTGGCTCGCGGCCAGGCGTTGGAAAATGGAGCGTTGGTGGGAATCAATAATGTGCGCCCGGTGGCGGCATCGGTGAAATTCGTTGATTTTACATTGCTCAGATTCGTAAATGGCTGTGCATTTCCATTGGCCGGTCCATCAAGGCGAAGACTTTTGAAGGCTTGCGCTCCAAGCAGTTCAAATCCGACGGCAAGAACAGCCATTCCAAGAATGGTTTTCATCAGAAATAAGCGATGTAGTTGAGCATGTAATTGTTGTCATCCGGCGCGGTGTTCATAATAAAACTGAAGCCAGTTGGACTCATCGTGCCACGAATCAGATTGGGCCAGAGTTGAGTAACGGTGGTATCAGGCACGTCAATCCAGATTTCCACGGCAATCGGCACGCTGGTCCAAACCAATCCGGAAACAGTAACCACATTGAGGTTGATACTTATTCCATTTGACCCGTGAACAAGTGGCACCTTTACAGGTGTTGAACTTGTAGTACCAGATGTGCTGCATCGTGTCCCGCTTAATCTAGTGCCACAGCCTTGTGAAGTTAAAAAGCGATTGAATCCCATAATCTAAAAGTTATGCCGTGCGCCCAAGAACCAACACTCAGGCGCACGGCCTTTTTGCTCAGGGCTGAAACCATGGGCGGATTAAGTTCCGCACTCGACACATTCCATCGTATCAACGCAGCGACGGAAGATAATCAACCGTCCATACTTCGGCATCACAGGTTCGGGAGCGTGTTTGTATTCCGCGAAGTGAATGCCCAGCTTTTCCAGGGGGTCGAAACACACGTTGCCCGACGTAATCTTGTTTCCGCCGGTGACAAATTGCCATTCGCCCAAGTAGGACTTTGGCATCCAATGAGTATCGCCCCCGGCGGCTGACAGTGGTGGAATCACAAGGCTCTTGAACACATACGGGTTGAGTACCCGGACACCTTCAAAATCAGCCGCGCGCCATTCCGGGTTGATCTTGACGCCATCGCCCTTGGTGATCGTCGGATCATCAATCCACGTTGGAACTCGAACATAGGTGCCGCCGGCGTAATTGTAGCGTGGCGGAAACTGAGTTACCAGATGTCGGAAGTTGCCAATCGTCTTGGATGCACCAAGACGTTTCAGGATGGAACTGCCCTGCTCGCCTTTGCCCATTTCAGCATAGCGGAAGTCCAAACGCGACTCGCTGTTGAGCTTCAGAATTCTGGTACTGTGTTTCAGCCCGATTTGTACTGTAAACACCGGGCCAGCTTCACCCCAAGAAACCCAACCGTCGTCATACGGGCCTTCGGTCGCGCCTTCTTCCTCAAGAATTGCAGCAACTTCGTCCAGATGTTCCTGAGTCAACTCACAGTCCGTGTGCGCCAACCCACTCAGGGTCGGGCCAGTCCCAGGATAGCCACTGCCGCCTGAATCGAAGGTCAGGCTCGTACTGGCGACCGCCTTGGGAACGAGATGATCGTAAATCGCGGCCAATCGGTTCTCAATAGTCCACGTCACGTTTTTCTTCATCGCCCGCATGTAGCCGTCGAGGAATTTGGTGCGCGCCCAATCGAAATACAGGTTGTCCTGACAGATCGTCGGGCCCTTCCAGCCGAACTGTTCCGGGCGGAACGTTTTTTCACCAAACCCAACCGGCACAGCGTTGAACGTCGAGGCGCAGTTATCAGCCTGGTTGACAGTGATCGGAATGAATTCCGGTTCATCAGTCGTCGGGAGCGACCGAGCTAGCGTGAATGTCGAAAGAACCGTCCCTTGCCCCTGTGGGTAGGTGCCGCGTTCGATCATGTTGTAGAAGGATGGTTTCGGAGATGCCTCAAAGCGCAATTCCTCAACGAAACTTTCCGTGTGACGCTTCATTGCGTCGAAAGGTGTTGGACATGCCATAAAATTGTACGGTTAAAAACGTTGGCGCATAGGCACATTATTCCACACGGAACATGGCTTTTGCGTGGTTTCCCCGTGGCGCTTGACAGTCAGAAGATGACTGCCGTTTTACGCGGGCATGGCGCTAACTTTTCCGGGCCGTCAAACCGGAACTGCGACGGCTAAGATTCAATCCAGTGCGATTTTAGACTCGCAACGTCAGAGATTCAGAACCAAATCTTGGTTGGACAATACAGTGAAATTGATAGTTGTCAAGTCTTACGGCAACTGCCCGCGCATCTCCGCATCTACACGCTGGGCAAATGTCAGTTTAGCTCCGGTATTGCCTGGAGTGCCCTGGCCGGCAATGGCTGGAGTTGAACCTCGCATCTTGGCAATCGTTTCATTGGCGGCAGCTAATTCGGCTGTAACTGACTTCAGTTGCTTCAGAAACTCTGGCGCGGTGCTGGCCCACAGCGCCGCTTCTGCTTTTTCCGCGTCGCTGTCCAGATTCCCGTCGAATATCGCCTTGGCGACGGCAAGGCGCTCATTTACGCCCTTGTTCCATGCCTCATTACCTTCCTTGGTCTGGAACGCTGGAATCCCATTCTTGGGGTCCTGTGACTTGGCAATCACATCGTCAAACGTCTTGGAAAGGGCCGTTGTCCGCTCCTGCGCCTTCTTGGTGCGTTCCTCACCAATCTTGGCCAGAGAGTCTTGAGCCTTCTTCAACTCGCCTTGGCGGTCGTTCAGGATGGTGCGAACCTCCCGGTTGGCAGCCACAATCTCTGCCACCTGAAATTCAGTCATCTCGGACGTGAGTTCAGCCAAGTGCTGCCGCTTGATGTCACTGTCTGGCAGTTGAAGAACGGCCATAAATTTGTCAGCGGTGTCGGATGGTAACGTCGCCTTTACCGAGTCCAGCCGGGTCTGGTATTTGGCGTGAAACTCAGGGCTGATCTCAACAGCCACCTGTTCAAACATGCCTTTGTATCGGTCGCGTTCCTCGGTGATGGTTTTAATGAGTTCAGCGTTGTGCTTGGGCGCCTTCTTGAGTTCAGAAAGTTCCTTCTCGTACTCCTTCAGTTTTGGTTCGGCTTCCTCGAATTTCTTTCGGAACTCGCTCGCGGCGGTTTTGACACGTTTGAAGTCGTCAGACTTTGGCGAACGCTTGCCTGTTTCAATCTCCCTGTCCACTTCATCAAAGTTCGTGACCGGCTTCGGTTCTGTGACCGCTGGTTTTGGTTCGATAATTTTTACTGGCTGTGTCGTCGTTGGCGCTCCAATGGCGGTTGGAGGAGGCACGACGCCCTCCAATTCCTTGGACATGATGTCAGCGAACGTTGCGATAGGTTTGATTGGAGCTTCAACTGGCATGGTGTTTTACTTTCGTTTGGTTGGTTGATCGGGGTCGGAAAAAGTCGCTTCCAATGGCTTCGGCGACTTCAAGTATCTGGTCATGGCTTCGAGGTTGTTCAACGCAAGTTCGTACCCTTCTATTTTCGCCTGCATGACGATTCGGTCTGTTGGACTCACCCCAATCGGCGTAAACAACGTGTGACATGGATGCGAGTTTCGTAATACGTCTATTTGGGCACGATACGTCAGATTCTTTGCCAAGGCAATTGATTCGGACACCATCGCCTCTTGCTTGCGCCATTCTTCAAGCGTCAAGCGCCAGGCTTCACGACGTTCAAAAACCAACTTTGGTTCCGACTCTGGCCCAAGTAAATTACGCAGCAATGTTTTCAGACTTCTCATTGGAGAACACGGGTTCAGTTAACTTCACCAGTTCATCATGCGGAATGTCCATCCAGAATGACAGCAAATCGTTGCAGCCGCCAGTCACGGTCCAGACTCCGTTTCGGATAATGGATCCACAAGGAAACACGCAAGCCGGTTTCTTTTGATCCCATGGGTCGTGTCGGCTGCCAACCAGTATCGGTTTTGGCGTCATCCTGGACATTTGAAATGGAGGGTAGGCGTGAAAGGCATAAGCTCCCATTGAGTATCTTCGCTTCTGGTTTATCCACGGCACTGATGAATGGAAAAACGTCCAGTATTCTTCACCAACCCGCACTGGCGGAGTGCCGCCGCGTGGGTCGCCATGTTTCCAAGTCAATTCTGGAAACGTGATATGCGACTTCTCAGGCTTCAGGTCATCATCCAACGGAACAACCTCATGCGGGACTGTCATGTAGAGCATGTGAAGCCTGCCATTGTGAAAGAACCACAGCCAGTTCTTTTCCATGCCAACATTGTCGAGCACGGTTCTTCGGTTTGATCCATACTGCACAGAAATCTGTCGTTGCGCTGTCCACTTTTCGTTGACGAAGGATAACGTCTGATGCGCCCGCGTCCAACGCTTCTCCCCAAGAATCATAAAAGTGGTGGTCGAGATGTAAGTTTGTCCGTCGTGATGGATGGCACGCGGGTCTTCATAATGTTGATCCGCAAATGACTTCAAGAATTTTACTGTGTAACCGCGCAGTGGAGTCTTGTCTCGCAATTCAAAGGCGACAACATCATTGAATCCTGTCCGAGCGCGTCTGGTCACAAGCCACAATCCATCCGGGCGCTCAACTATGCCACAGTTGAAATACTGAATGTGCGGTTGAGTGGCTTTTCCGAAATCGAAATATTCACAACGGAATGGAGTCTGTTTCCGAATACTCGCCGGCTCTGGTTCGATGGAGCGTTTGATGGTTGTGAATAGATTCATCGCTTCCGGTAGAAGCTCGACGTGCTTTCCTTGCCTTCAATCGTCTTGATCTTGTCACACCATTTCTCCACAAATTTGATCGCTGTTTGAGTGCTCGGCCAATTTACGTCATCCATCAGCACGATTCCACCCGGACGAACCTTGGGCAGCCACAGCACAACGTCCGAGGTGGAACTCCATTCCGAGTGATGTCCGTCAACATGGAGAAGATCAATCGGGCGTGATACGACCTTGCTCGCATCGAAGCTCGTCATGCGCAGAATGCAGATGTGTTTTGCCACACCAGAGACAGCAACATTACCAAGTAGTTGGCGGTAAATATCCTCAATATCAATCGTTGACCACCAGTTACGCGCCACGTCGTCCACCGCGTCAACCAATGAGTCAGATGCCTGCCATGAATCAATCCCATACACTACGCCTTTTCCTTGATGGGATAAACCTATGGCCGTCGCGATAAGTGATTTTCCGGCAAACACTCCAATCTCAACACAGGTGTTGCATCCCTCGCGTATGACAGTCTCCGCAATGGCGATGCCCTTGGCTGGATCACACCATCCTTCCCGAATACGCTCCAGTGCTGCGGTGACTTGTTCCTGAAGCGTCATTGTAACTCCTTTGGCCTTTCCAATCCCCATTTCTTTTCCAGCTTGATCCGGGGTTCGGTGAAAAACTCCTTGTCGGCGTCGCTTATCCCGAAATTTACAGCGTAATCTATGTGTGGACGAATGCCTTGAATCATGTGGTCGGCCCGTGCATTCAGGCAGATGCCAGCCTTCAAACCGTAGTGCGCGAGATGATAATGAAGGTCGGCGTCAATCTCCCATAATGGAAACTGTTCATCCCACATATACTTGCTGGACCGCTTGAATACATTCAGCCCCGCCGAAGGATTTCCCGTCTGAACAATCTTCCTTTCCGGTAGTGTATGCCTCTTGACGCATGGCATAATCCGCGTGTCGAATGAGTAGTTGGAAAGCGTCCAGTAATCTGGTTCGTCCTGCCACAGATCAACAATGTTCTCGAACCAGTTCGGGTAGTAGATCACGTCCGCCGTTGCATAGGCGATGTAATCACCCTTGGTCATGGACGTGCCAAGATTGAATATTTTTGCGATGTTGAACGGCCCTTCAACATAATGAAAACGAACTCCCAAAGCCTCACAGTTTTCCTGAATTCTTCGTCTCCAGGGAAACGGTTCTTCCTTGGTGTTGTTGCATAGGACAAGAATCCGCGCAGTCGTTGAAGCCTGACAGGTGCGAAGGCCAACCAGTGACACGTAAAGGCTAGCTTCGTTGGAGGCACAGAGTGGAAGTATTACATCGGCATTCATATCATTGTCGTTATATCTTGTGAGTCAAACCAATCCAAGTGCGGCCCGGAAGTAGGCAATGGAAATGGTTCGCCATGCAACACCTTCTCCCGAATCTCGCGAAGGTTGAATGATTGATTGGCTCTTTTGACGCCACCGAAACGCTTCAATGCCAGATGCGCCTTGTCCATTTTGTCATGCGGATAACGCTCCTTGCTGCTGCGCTTCATCGGCTCCCCAATTTCGGATGGAGTACGGTCCTGAATCACTTTCATGCGCCGGTCGTACCGGATTGGAAACCCATTGTTCTCCAGCATCAATCCGAAAACGCAGTCCTCGTGACCCATGCCATCACACAGTTCTTCGTAACCGTTCACTTGCAAGGCCCATTCAACAGGCATGACAGTCGAGCAGCCGAACCACCAAGAACCCGGCGCTTGAACAGGACCAAAGCCAATGCCTTTTTCGCGATGATCCATGCCCCGAGGACTGCGAATGTCCAACCCGTCGCCAGAGTCGGATTCAATGATCTTTCCAGCCTCAACAATTAGGTTCTGCCGCTTCTCGTATGCGCCACACAAAGCATAATTTCCAGCCATCGCATCACGCACAGATTCCAACCACATCGGTTCAAGGACACACCTGTCATCCACAAAAGCAATCCAATCTGTTCGACAAAGACAAATAGCCGTGTTCAATGCGTTCGATTTGGCCCACCAATCCTCCTGCGTAACACGATGTTCCCCCTGCCAGATATTTGGTTTTGGACGACATCGGTAAACGTCGTGGAATTCAGCCGTACCAACAGCGTCAATCATCAGCAAGGAAGGGCAGTCGCCTTTGACCTGGTTCATCAGCGAATCAAAGAACCAGTCGAACCTGTGTTTTACCCGAGCCGTGACGAAAGCAACAGTGAGATTCTTCACAGCTTCGGCTTCCTCCGCAGCATCAGATAGAAAGCAATGGCAATGTTGGCCAGCTTGGTTATCGTAAGGATGCCGTGCTGTTTCTTTGACAGCTTCTTCAACCCGGCTTCATTCTTGGACCACAACTTGATCTGCACAGTGGACTTTATCCACCATCGTCCACCTGTATGTCAATCATTTTCACCGTTGCGCGATTTCATCAAGTCCATATTGCGGTCATGCTCATTCTGAAGTTCTGCCATGCGCATCTCGTGTTGGTGTTGGGCGGATTTCAACCGAATGTCCTGAGCGGTAGTAGCATCCTTGAGGGCCATACCCTGCCGGGTCTTAACGCCTTTCTCAGCCATGCCGAACCGGGTCTTTTGCGCCGCCAACGCCTGTTTTCCGTCCAACTCCATTTTCTTCAAAGCGAAGTCGGATTGTTGCGCGTCCATCTGCGCCTGTTTCTGTTGCTGTTGTTGCGCCTGATCCTGAATATGCTGCACCAGGTCATCATGCAACTTGGCCAGCTTTGTCCATTGATCGGTTAGTTGTTTCACCAGTTGTTTGCGCGATGGATCGCGGGACAACCTTTGCAGATGTTGAGCGATGGCTTGCCCGGCCAAATCCAGGAAGGCAGCAACCTCTTGTGGATTTCCTCCTTGTTCCAATGTGCCAGCCGCTTGATCTGCCGCCTGAAGAAATATCGGTGCAAAAATGGCCGGGTTCTGTGTCGCGGTGACGACGGCAGGAACACCAATCTTCATGTCAGCCACTTGTCCCATTGCCAGTGCGGTCTGGTCATCTGGCAGCATGGATGGATTGGGCTTGGGATTATACCGCACCACGGCGCTCTGGCCGGCACTGGCGGCAATCATATCGTCCTGCATATTAGTGCGTCCGGTTTCTGGCAATCCAGGACCGACCGTCATCCACAGTTCATTCAGGCTTTGCTTGCGTAGAAATTCACTGCCCTGACCCACAACCCGACTGGCTTTGACATACTCAACATTCCTCAGTTGTTCCAACGGGATACCGTCTTTTACACATCGTTCTATGAATTCCTTGCAACGTGTCCCACCTGCCGTGTAGCTGCTGCGACCACTGATCGTTGCCCGGCGATACATCTCCGAATATAAACCGTCCTGTTGGGCATAGTAGCGGTTCATCTGCGTTTTTTGAAGACTCGCTTCCTGCGCGGCGTCCTTGCCGACTTCGTAAGCGGTGCGTGGGTTTCCTTTTTGATCCGGTTGCCGGCTGCGATACTGGCTCAAGTTGGACGCAATAGTTCCACCCAGTTCCCGGTTGAACACCAAGCCTTCCTCCATCACACCTTGAATCGGTGTCTGGATAAGATCAAAGCCGTCGGAAAGCACGGAGTATTCTCCGAACTGTTGCAGTGAGAATTCTTCCGCCTGCGTCGAGGTTGTTGGTTTGAACACCATCTTGGGTGAGAAAGCCTTGTCCGCAAGATTGCACAAAAGACGGTTTTGATACGCAATGGCCGAGTACATCTTAACACCCATGCCAGTAACGGAATGATGAAACCCACCGCCGCCACGGTCGTAATACATCGGGTGAATGCACTGATTCCAGTTGTCGAACCGGCCAATCTTCTGGAACAGGAATTTGTCTCCCGGCATTCCTTCAACGGAATCGGCCAGGATGATTGCCTGACTGATTTTCCCCTCTGCTTCTCCGGGTTTGCAGAACTCCCGAAAGAACAGATGTACGCAACGGATGGTCGTACTGGTATTGGAATAGTAGAGACTGCCATTCTTCAGTTGTTGCTGATGCCATTCCCAGTTGATCCATAAACCGCCCTTCTGATAATCAGGATGCGCCCGCATGATGGCTTGGCGCACCCGTTCGACATTCCACCCCATGCTTGACGCTTCCTTGGCGTATAAAATCTTCTCGTAAAGTTCGTGGGCGAGATAGTCCACTTCCACCGAAGCCAGTTCCCAATAGGCGGTGTTGCTTTTGGTTCGTTCCGGCACTTTTAATCGCCCGGTGAGCACTGCCATTGGCCGCCAGTCAAATTCGTCCTGAAAGATCATCGGCCCGCAGCCGTACAACACCATTTCGTCTTGTGAGATTTGCGTGTTGTAATCGAATCCTTCCTCAAAGCGAAGCAGCCAGTCGAAATGGGTTGTAGCGATTCGCGACCATTGATCGGAAGTCTCAGGATTGGTCCCCTTCAATCGGATGCTGGCGTAGGTAGGAGCTTCACTGAATAGATCGTAGAAGGCGCCCACGGCGTTGCTGAAGTACGATTCGGCTATGCGAAAATTTATGTTAGCCTGATTGCTACGACCCACCGCATCCAGATCGCCTTGAATATAAGGCGGGTTGCCGTCCACCAATCCCTTTACCATTTGCCGCTTCTTTGCCCGCACTGTGTCGGCAGACCACAATCGCTCGTAAATAGAACGCGCCTGCAACGCCGTGGCGATCCGCGTCTCTGGTGGTGCGCCTGTCTCTTGCAGAGTTTTCAGGTTTGTGTCTGAGTCGGTGTTATTCATAAATGTCACCATTTTCCAGCAGGACAAGTTTCTGTATTCACGGCGAGCTTTATGCCAGAGCATCCGCATTTCTTGCACGCAATCTTAAGCAGCCCGTTCGTGCCGCCGAAGAAATTGCATGAGCCACAGACAGCCCGGCGCGACTCGAATTCTTCCGCCGGCACGGTTGCGAATCCTGACTTGGCCGACTTGTAAAGCGCCTGCGCGAGATGAGACATTTTCTCAAGCAATGTAGGCGGGATAAAATCCTCACAGGTCGAATCGGCGGCGTGCGCACAAAGATTTTCTTCAAATTCATCATCGAACTGTAATCCGACAGGAAGGTTGTTCGCGTTCTTGTATTCAACAACCATGTGCTTCAACTGATCGAAATACGGATGTTGTTGGGTGTAATTATTTTCGTGAACGTAGGTAAACGTTCCACCCCTTGGCACTGCTGAGTTGTCACGAACTTTTTTCATGCGGCATCGGCGTATTGAGCATTAGCATAGATGCGGTTCACAAGGAGAGCACGTTTTTTCCAACTGTCCTGAATCACAGCGCGTTTGCCTTCCATGCCAGTCGGCACAAATCCGAACCGTTCCCGGAACAGCGCCAGCAATATCAGCGCGGAATCGCCATCATCGGGAGAATGACCGATACGCAGCTTCATTTCTTCCTTCTTCTCGACTTGCATTCTCAATCCGTCCCCACCCTTGACTGTTTCATAGCGGCGTTCCGTCCAGTCGCGCGCTGATTCCTGTGGCAATCCCTTGATTTGATCGGATTGCACGTACTCAACACCGGCGAACCATAGCTCAGTTACCCGGTTGACATACGCCTTGTTGCCGGGGCGACGGTCCTTCACTCCAACAATTCTGTCAGAAGCCGCGCCTCCGAACTGAATCGCGATGATCCTTTGTGACCAGACTTCGGCCAGAAGCGCACCAAATGGCAATCCACCGCCTGACGCATCAAAGGCAGCGTTCTCAGGCGCAATTCCGAGCGCAACGCACTTGTCCCGAAAGAGCTTGGCGATTTGCAGGGAACGGCTTTCATCCTTCTTACGGACATCCTCGCGTAATTCAATGCGTTGAGCATATTGCAGGGTTTGTTTGCCATCCGTACTAATACCCATGTCGCCTACGTACATCATCGCACGATCACCGCCCGTGGCGAATGCTGGATCAAGTGCGGCACCACGGATTGGAGCAGATTGCCAGCGCACGGTTTCATGCACCCTTCCACGAAGTAAATCAGACTCGGAGTAGATGCGATTGGCGTCAGCTTCCGGGCAGGGGAATGACCGGCACATGCGCCAGAACCTCGCTGAATGCTCTCCACCAGGGCCATCGCGCTGTTCTTTGTAATGACGGGTGCTGTACAGGCCGGGATACTTTTCCTCGCCCAGTAATACGTTCGGGCTTTTTAGTCCGTCAAATCGAAGACACAATCCCCGGTCAGTCTCCCAGCGGTCACTTTCCTCCGAGACACTACCCCAACCTGCCTTTGGAGTTGAGAACGTTCCGAATGGATCGTAGATGCTCTTGAAATTCCCCAGCGCCATGAATTGAAAATAGGGATTCACGACAAGATTCGATTCGGCTGCTTCAACAAGTGCGGGTGATAACTCCGGCATCTCGTCGCAAATGAACAGTACCCGGGCAGTGTGAATTCCGATTAGCTTCCCGATGTTCTCCTTCAGCTTGGCGCGATCACCAGGGACAAGAAACATTCCCGCCTCGCTGTCCGGCCAGATTTTAATTCCGTCAGTCGTGCGGATTTTGCAACTGGAACTGGTAAGCTTGCCCGGCAGCAGTGGCCGTCCATTCTTGTCGCTGGCCGATAGAAAGTATTCCTCAACCGCACCCCAAATACGCTTGCGCGAATCGCTCATGCTGGTTGATGTGAAAAGCACAATCGTGCGACCCGGCTGGCATAACCAGTTGACGATTCCCCACATGGCGGCGAAGCGACTTTTTCCCGAAGATGCCGCCCCACTGAGAGACAATCTTTGATTCGCACACGCCTCGGCGAGCATCAATTCGTTCCACGGATTCCACTGAAAATACTGCTTGGACTTCGGACCCCAGAACGCCCTCACGATATTCTTGAAATGATAGGGCCGGTTGTCTGGATCACCACCCAGGTACGCCGTGCCTCTGCGGAAGGCGAGCAATTCTATGTCGAGGTCGGTCAGACCTTCATGCCAAATGACGCCATAACGGGTGATGGGCATTGTTACAGCAACCAGTCAGTAGTGAAGCCGGCGCTCATTTCTGTTTTTCCTTGTCCTCGTAAGTGTTCACGCCAACGCCAAATTCAGACAGGATTTGGATGATCGCGCCCTCGGCAATGCCCCTGTCTTTCATAACAGCAATCACATCCTGAATCGAAAGTGGCACTGGCACCGTGCTTTTGGCCGCTTCGCCGATGGTCATGCGAACGTCTTTCGCGGGCTTGCCAGCATCAATGGCGGCAATCGTCACTTTGACGAGCGCGGCAATGTCGGGGCGTGTCTTGTTCTTGAAGAAATTCCAAATCGCTTCTCCGGTGCCGTACTTCGTGATGTTTCGGGTTTGGTCGGTGTCGCTGCTTTTGTTCCGTCCGGTTTTGATTCGCGCGGCCAAAACAATCTGCTGTTGGAACCCTTCCCAAACATCAATGCGGGTTTTACCACGGACTATTTTACCGGCGTCAGCCGAAGTAAGGTCGCCTTCCTTTTTGTCGTCAAACAGTCGGCTGATACCAAGCAACGCGACACCGGATACAATCCAGCGCGCGTATTCCTTGACG
>Ga0137435_1000277_pt1 | contig 17631 bp, 26 predicted proteins | sample EasRivERMGT100_2_FD_104904 | JGI IMG/M metagenome (GOLD analysis project Ga0137435, IMG submission 104904) | Soil microbial communities from meander-bound floodplain in the East River, Colorado, USA - East River MetaG ERMGT100_2 | ecosystem: Environmental > Terrestrial > Soil > Floodplain ... | reverse complement strand
CTCACCTGCCCGTCGGTGACCATGTAAGTCCCCCCTCATGAGGAACTTAGACGACCACACCTGTGCGCTCCCAACGGGAGTTTTAATTGTCGTCGGGCGGGAGTTCTAATTGTCGCTGATCAGTGCGCAATGGGCCGATCCCGTGAAGCGGTCTGAGATCATCCAGCGGCTTGAGGAGCGCGGCGTCAGCTTCACCGAACTTGCTGAAGTCTCGAAGCAGCCCGACGCTGATCCCTTCGACCTCCTCTGCCATCTCGCCTTCAACGCTCCACTCCGCACGCGCCGAGAGCGTGCCCAGCAGCTCCGCGAAACCCGGAAGGACTTCTTCGCACGCTTCGGCCCCGAGGCCCGTCAGGTGCTGGACGAGCTGCTGGAGAAGTACGCTGAACACGGAGATGCACAGTTCACCCTGCCCGACGTGCTAAGTGTGCCGCCGATCTCGCGGCACGGCACAGTGGCAGACATCATCGGACTCTTCGGCGGTCCAGATCAGCTCCGGTCCGCCGTGAACGAACTCCAGGCCACCCTGTATGCCTCGTAACAGCAGACCCGTAAGCGCCAAAGCAGCGACGACCGTCGTACCCCGTGAGCGAGCAGTAGCTGCCGTCGCAACCACCGCGCAGTCCCTCGGCAGCTTGCTCAAGTCCGCGCGCGACATCATGCGTAAGGACAAGGGTCTCAACGGCGACCTTGATCGCCTGCCGATGCTCACCTGGATCATGTTCTTGAAGTTCCTCGACGACCTGGAGCTTCAGCGTGAGCAGGAAGCCAAACTTGCGGGTAAGAAGTTCCGGCCCGCCATCGAGCCGCCGTACCGCTGGCGCGACTGGGCTGCGAATGCCCAGGGCATCACGGGCGATGAGCTTCTCACCTTCATGAACCAGGACGAGTGCATGCGCCCGAACGGCACTCGTGGGGCCGGGTTGTTCGCATACCTGCGCAGCCTGAGTAGCTCGAACGGTGATGACCGTCGGGACGTGATCGCCAGAGTATTCGACGGCGTGGACAACCGGATGCGCAGCGGCTACCTGCTTCGCGACGTGATCAACAAGGTGGCCGGCATCCACTTCACGTCGAGCGAGGAGCTGCACACCCTCGGGGCTCTCTACGAGTCGCTACTGCGTGAAATGCGTGACGCCGCAGGCGACTCGGGTGAATTCTACACACCTCGCACCGTCGTGCGCTTCATGGTCGCCGTAAGCGATCCACGGCTCGGTGAAGTCGTCCTCGATCCGGCATGTGGGACGGGAGGTTTCCTGGTCGAGGCGTTCTCGCATCTCTCGAAGCAGGTCAAGACCGTCGGCGGCAGGAAGGTTCTCCAGGAGCGATCGCTCCTCGGCTGTGAGGCGAAGCCGCTCCCGTACCTCTTAAGCCAGATGAACCTCCTCCTGCACGGTCTCGACTCTCCGCAGATCGACCCCGGCAACGCCCTTCGCAACAAGCTGACGGAGATCGGCGAGAAGGATCGTGTAGACGTGATCCTCACCAATCCACCCTTCGGTGGCGAGGAGGAACGGGGAGTCCAGGCCAACTTCCCGGAAGATCGGCAGACCGCTGAGACGGCCCTGCTGTTCCTTCAGCTCATCATGCGGAGGCTGCGCAGGCAGCCGAAGGCCAACTTCCCAACCGCGAGGGCTGCCGTCGTCGTGCCGAACGGGACGCTCTTCGGTGATGGCGTGTGCGCCCGGATCAAGGAGGAGCTACTCCGCGACTTCAACCTGCACACCATCGTGCGGCTGCCGAACGGCGTCTTCGCCCCGTACACGAGCATCCCGACGAATCTCCTGTTCTTCGACCGCTCGGGAAGTACGAAGGATGTCTGGTTCTACGAACAACCTCTTCCCGAAGGCAGGAAGAACTACACGAAGACCGCACCAATGCAGTTTGATGAGTTCGCCGCTTGCCTGCGGTGGTGGGAGAAGCGGGAGGAGAACGAGAGCGCCTGGAAGGTCGCCGCCACCGAGCTGCTGGCCAGTGGGTGCAACCTCGACCGGAAGAATCCGCGCGGAAAGGAAGACATCACCCACCTTCCACCGGATCAGCTCGCCGCGAGCATCCTGGAGAAGGAGCAGCGGATCGCAGAGATCATGAGCGACATTCGCGACCTGCTTGCGAAGAAGGACGCATGACCACCGCGTGGCCGCGAGTCTCACTTGGCGACCTGCTGACGCCGATCTGGCGGGACGAAGTAGTTGACCCGTCGAAAGAGTACCGCCTCCTGGGCGCACGATGGTACGCGGGTGGTCTCTTCCTCAAGGACGTGAAGTCCGGCCAAGAGATTCGTGCCAACCGGCTGTACCGAGTCCAAGCAGGCGACTTCGTCTACAACAGGCTCTTCGCGTGGAAGGGCTCGTTCGCATTGGCGTCCGACGAGGACGACGGGTGCTGTGTATCGAACGAGTTCCCCTGCTTCGAGATCGATCACACTCGTCTGGACGGCAACTTCCTGTGGTCGTACTTCCGTCGTGAGAACACGTGGACCGAGGCGTTGGGGTTGAGCAGCGGGGCCACCCCAACAAGCCGGAACCGCCTCAAGGAATCGCTGTTCCTCAAGATGCAGATGTCGCTTCCACCACTCAGCGAGCAGCAGCGGATCGTGGCGCGGATCGAGGAACTTGCGGAGTACTGCGGCATGGCCCGCGAACTTCGCAGCGGTGCGGCAAGCGAAGCTCACGCATTGCTTGCATCCGCGCTTGACGCAGCCTGCGCGGGACGATTTCACGCTCGCCAGGACATGTCGGCAGAACCGGCTCGTCAGTTACTGGACCGTGTGAGCAGAACGAGTTGGCCCGGGCATGTCGAGCCACGGGACCGAAGGCCAATGCCTCTTCCAGCACCTCCGAAGGTCCCTGATACGTGGGTCATCGTTGAGGCGGGCGCGTTGCAAGAGTGTGGCGCCTTGCTCGACATCCAGGACGGCAATCACGGAGGAGACTATCCGCGCAAGGCGGAGTTCGCGGAAGAAGGTGTCCCCTTTGTTACGGCCAAGCAGATCGACGATGGCATCGTGCGCATTGCTGACGCGCCCCGGCTACCGTCAGAGCGAGCTTCACGACTTCGGATTGGCTTCGCGAGGGCCGGGGACGTCTTGTTGACCCACAATGCTTCGGTTGGTGGTGTTGCCGTTGCGCCAGATGACGCGGGCGACTTCCTATTGGGAACCTCAGTAACCTACTGGCGCTGTAACCCGAAGGCACTTCTTAACAGGTATCTCTACTACTTCATGCGTTCCGGCCACTTTCAATCTCAACTTCAGTTCATCATGAAGCAGACGACTCGCAACCAAGTCAGTGTGCTCAAGCAGGTAAATCTTTGGGTCTGTGTGCCGCCCTTAGAGGAGCAGCGGCAAATAGTGGCGGAGATGGACGCGTTACAAGCTGCCGTTGATGGCCTCACCCGACTTCAGTCCGAGACCGCCGTCGAACTCGACGCCCTCCTTCCGGCCATCCTCGACCGGGCGTTCAAGGGAGAGATGTGATGGCGAAGCGCGCACAGCTCGTCTGCGAGCACATGGAGAACATCTCCCGCAGGGCGTTGGAACGCTACCAGGACATCGTTCAGCAATACGTTCGGCGTCGTCAGGGCGTCTACGCGCTCTACCGCAAGAGCAAGCTCTACTACGTCGGACTCGCGAGCAATCTTCGATCGAGACTGCACCACCATCTGAGGGACCGCCACGGCCAGTCGTGGGATCGCTTCAGCGTCTACCTGACGATCGGCGACAGCCATCTCCGAGAACTCGAATCGCTCGTGTTGCGGATCGTGAAGCCGACAGGAAACAAGCAGAAGGGTAAGTTCGCGAAGTCGGTGGACATCAGGCGACGATTCGCGAGGGACATCCGGGCGCGCCATCGTATCGAGCTGAACATGATGCTCGGGAGGACGCTGGTGCGGACGGCGTCTCCCCGGCGCGCATCGAAGCAACCGGGGCGAGTCCCCTCGCTGGCGAAATACGCCATCGGTCCGACGACGCTTCGCGCTCGCTTCAAAGGCAAGATGGTACGGGCGCGCGTTCGTCGTGATGGGACGATCCGGTTCAACGGCGAAGTGTTCAATTCACCCTCGCTCGCTGGAGCCGCCGCCATCAAGCGCGCGTGCAATGGGTGGACCTTCTGGCGTTACCAGCGTGCTCCGGGGGACTGGGTTCTTCTCGACGCGCTTCGGCGGTAGCACCCATCGGAGGCGTGATGGCGAAGAGACGACAGACGGACCGCGATCGTCTGCGGATCATGTCCAAGGGTGTATGGAAGGCGACCGTTGGCGGCCGGCGACTCAAGAACCTGCGAACGGACCGTGGGTTCCATCGCCTCGTCGCGCTGATGCGGCTCGCAAATCAGATTCGCTTCGTGAACCTCGCTGCGCTCCAGAACGATCTTACTGACTCGCCGCCCGACCGTCGTCAGTTGAACCAGTCCTACTTCTTCGCCCTGGCGCTCGTGTTCGAGGGATGGGAACTCACCAAGCGCCTTGGCCAACACTATCGCGACCGCGACTCCTTCAAGAATGGACTGGGGGCAATGCTTAAGGACCCCGGGATCAAAGCCTTTGTCGCCAACGCCTTGAGGCGCGTTCGCAACAGCGCGATGTTCCATCCCGATGAAGACGAAGTCGGCCGGTGCCTCGCGGAGGTGAACAACGAGACCGAGGTCGTGATGAGCGGTGTGAAGGAGTGGGCAGGCACCACGTACTACGAACTGGCCGACATGCTCCTCTACGCGACCCTCGTCGGCCCGTGTTCTTCGCAGGTCGAGTTCATGACCAAGTACCGAGCCGCAATGGACACCTCGAAGAAGATACTCGGACGGTTTCTACGGGCGGCTGACGTTCTGATCGTGGACGTGCTCGAAGAGTCCAGGCCGAAGTTCGAGTCGATCAAGCTCCTCCATGTGCCGGAGAAGGGAGGCACGGCGATGGAACGTGCGCTCCGCCGGATGAAGCGACTTCCATGATTACGGGGGCTCGTTGTGAATGACGAGCAGTTCGCCGGCTTCATCGAGCTTGGCCATGAGCTACGAGGGGTCGAATTCAAGCCGCCGGGGTTGCGGACGCATCGTGACCTGATGGCGTGGGTGACGCGAGCGGCCCTGGGGATGGCGAATCACCGCGACGGTGGAATCATCATCATCGGGGTTGATGAAAGCAGTGGCACTCCCAAGCCCATTGGCCTTACGGAGGACGAGCTTGCGACCTGGACCTTCGATAACGTCGCGGCGACCCTCGCGGCGTGCTCCGATCCGACCATCTCATTCGAGCGTGAGATTCGCACCTACCAGACGAAGCCGTACGTGGTGCTGACGGTCCACGAGTTCGCCGAGTTGCCGATTCTCGCGAAGAAGGATGTCCCGGGAGAACACAAGCAGATCATCAGGGGGGGCGCGTGCTACGTCCGTTCCCTGGGCAAACCGGAGACGAGCGAGATCCCGAGCCAAGACGAGATGCGCGACTTGCTTGACCTCGCGATCCAGAAGGGCATCCGGAAGTTCGTCGAACGCGCTGTAGGCGCTGGTCTGATCCTCTACCGACCATCCGTCGGCCAGCCAACCTCCGAGGCTGCGTTCTTACGACAGCTTGGTGATCTGCGATGAACCCGAACGCAGAGAAGATCAAGTCGAAGTGCTACTGGGAAGTCCTGATCCGGCCGAGGGAGTTCACTGCGCAGAAGATCGCGAACCGACATGTCCTCGCCCGTATTGTACGTGGCGCAGCAGTCAGCTATCAGGTCCGGTTTCCGCACATCAACGAAGGTGAGCCCATCGAGAATAGGGACGACTGGGTTGGACAGTTCTTCGATCGCGGTGAGTACCTTGAACTCTGGCGGGCGTACCTCAGTGGGCAGTTCTACGATCTGTCGGCGAACCACACGGACTGGGGCTACCGCTACATGCTGTCCCCGTTCGCGCGCCTGGAGGAGGACGAGCCTTTCATCGGCGTAGGCTACGCGCTCTTCCGCTTCACCCTCGCGCTTGAGTTCGCTGCCCGTCTGGCCTTCACCGACATGGGCGATGACGACATGCACGTTGAGGTGAAGGTCGGCAACCTCCAGCAGCATCGCCTCGTTGCTGATGACCCGAACCGCGCAGACTTCATGGACCAACCGACAGCCGGATTGAACGAGTTCATCTACGCGCGTGATCTCTCGCGGGCGGAACTTGCTGCCAACCCACGTGACCTCGCTCTACAAGCGGCCACGCAGTTCTTCAAGACGTTCGACAAGGAGTTGTCGGAAGAACTTCTCAAGGGCTGGCAGGAACAGTGGCTCAGGCGGTGAACATGAAGAAGCCCCCACCGGCGTAGGTCAGCAGGGGCTCGTTCGCTGCATCATCATCTGGTGCCTCACTCGTCCTGACCCTGCTGCACCGGCCGCCTCGGACGATGCTCGGCGCGGAAGCTGGCCTCGACCCCGAGCATCTCACGTTCGATCTCTTCGAGTACGCCGACCACCAAGGTGATCGTGGTCCTGTCGCCGGCCGCGTACGCACCCCGCGCTTGTGCGCCCACCTCATCGAGGCTGTCCCGCATTCGCGTCACGAACCCTGCACTCAACTCGTGCTCCAGGCCTTCGAGAACGACGTACAGCTTGCGCCACCGGCGAACGAACTCGATCTCGGTCATGAGTCCTCCGATTCTCCCAGTGCATCCGAGGAGAGCACGTACAGTCGCATGGTGTGATCGAGCAGTATCTTCTCATCGGCCGGGGAGAGTCGGGGCTCCAGGAGACGGGCGCTCGCACGAAGGACGCGCCGGGCTTCAACGAGGGCGGCCTGCCGGGGACTCCGCCCGACGAGCGCGCTCATTCGATCCCCGTCTGCCTGTTGCGGTTGAGCAGTGCGGTCCAGCTAGATGGGTCAGCGGCAAGCCGCGCCACTCGTGCTTCCTCATCCTCGGCCGCCTCGTTCGCCGCGATCGACTCCACGCTGGCCTCCCAGATAGGCAGTAGCCTCGCCAGCGCGGCCACTCGTTCGGCCTCGTGGTCAGCCGCGTGTTGCGCATCGACACGTTCGGCGATCTGCCCGAGCACCTCTTCACCGAACGTCGGAGCATTCGCACGTTCGATCGCCCGGTTGGTCGATCGCTCAGCAGCATCCATCGCTGCCTCGTGGGCTCTGCGGAGTTCATCGTTGTTCATCAGTTTGATCCTCCGTCGGGTGCATCCTCACGAGGGGACGCCTTCATGTGACGTTCGAGAGCGCGGACGAATCGGAAGCTGTCGCGACGCCTGCGGAGCGCAGCCCGGCCAGCCATGAACTGGCCGACGACGTGCGCCATGCCGGCTTCGCTGTTGTGATGCAGCGCGATGTCGCCCAACTCGTAGATCGCGCGAAGCTCGCCGTAGAAGGTCGCCATGCGGATGTCGTCCGTCATCGTGGCGCGTTGACTCCAGGCGTGGACAGCGGGGTCGGCCATCTCCAGGAAGGCCATGAAGCTGATCTCTTCGTCCTCGGGTTGCTGTTGCTCAGGGTTCATCTCGGACCTCCTGCGTGCGCAACGGAGCGACCGTGCGCGTAGATGTTGGTGGAAGCGCGCCGCGCGCCGCCTCCTGACGTGCAGAAGTGCTGGCAACCCGGGCGTGCTGGTGCTCCAGGCCCGCGCTGACGCTGCTGCCCGTGGCCGTGCGTGGCCGATCGGGATACAGGTGGACGAATACGCGGGAGTGCTTCGATGTGACTTCTACTAAGGCCCCGGTAAGGACTTCTGCGCGACGCGGGCGGCGCGCGTGGATGCAGCGGGTGGTGGCCAAACCCAAGCACGGCGCATCTCGACGCCAGAGCGCCCCGCCGCATGTGGTGATGTGAGCCCTCGCGGCTGGCGAGGGAAGAGGTCGAGCACCGCAGTGCAGACGCCTCAAGCCGGCCGAGTCCGTGGCCGTCGTACACGCTCAAGCCGCGAGCGTGCCGAGCATCCGAGTTGCTCTGGGCAAGAGGAGGCACCGCACTGGCGCGCATGAAGCGCACACCGCTAGTGGACTACGGGGTGCCGGGCTCGGTGCGTCCGATCTGCGCGCGTTCGGAGACGCGGCCTCGTCGGGCGACGACTACTTGGTGAGGTGAGGGCGGGCGACGTGCCGGGCTTCGAGCCCGTGGCGAGCGAGCCGACGCCTCACGGTGGAGACGTTCAGCTTCGCGATGCGCGCGGTGACCGTGATCGACCGTGTCGTGGTCAACAGGTGGATCAAGTACTTGTCGAGCAGTTCATCGGCTGAGAGCAGGCGTGGCTCCTCGAACGGCATCTCGGTCTGAGGTAGTGGTAAGGCGTTCATCGGACATCCTCGGGCTTCATGCCAGGATGCAGCGTCTCGAACAACTGGGTGGCTTCCTGGTTGCTGATCTCCTTGCTGGCGACCCCGCGCGCGAGTTGTGCGAGGGTCTCCTTCGGATTCGCGTCGGCCATGCCGGGCAGAAGGTCACGCACATCGCGAAGCCGCAGTGCGTCAGCCGCCGCGAGGTCGCGCGTCAAGCTTTGAGCGACGGCCTTCGCGAAGTCGTGGAGGGTGGGCTTCGTTGAGTCCGGCAACGCGCGCTGCTGTCCGGTGTAGGCCGAAGCGGAAGGAGCAACCGGCTGCGCGGCTGGCTCGGTCGGTGGGGGCGTCTCGTCGGCGATTCGCGCGTTGAAGCCGTCGCCAGGAAGGCGGGTGATGTGGTTGTTGTTGGTGGTCATGGTCTCCTCTTACGCCGCGTTGGTCGCGGTCTTGGTCTGCTGTTCAGCGGTGCTTGGTGACGCCGTCGTAGCTCGGGAGCGGATGGCCGCATAGAGCGCAGGTTGGCGTGGGTCGTGCGGCATCCTCGGCAGCGATGATGGCGTTCCACTTGTCCACCGTGGACTTCGAGAGCCCCGAGATACGGGCCGCCGCGCTCCGATTACCCCGCGACTCTGCGAGTGCACGACGGACACGCGCGATCATCTCGGCTCGGTGCTTCGTGCTGCGCTCGGCTACCTGCGCCTTCCGCTGCTTGTGCGCCTTCGTGAGGTGAGCCATCCCACGGGCCGTCGCGAGCAACTTGAGGCGCTCACGCTCGGCGGTGACGGCCGCTTCGAGGGCGACCCCCTCGGCGAGTACGTCGGGATCGCGAAGTTGATCGAGCGAGTTCGCGTGGTGCGAGATCAGGAACCGGGTGAGCTTCTCTTCGAGATCTCGGAGAGACCGTGCTGCCCTCCAATCGAATGGGAGGCCGGGCATCAGGCACCTCGGGCGCGCAAGATGAGCGTGGCGAGTTCGGGTTTGGTCGTGGGCGGCGATGTGCTGGAACTGCGTGATGGATCGACGTGGTTCATGTGGTCTCCTTGCCGACGACAACCGGCGGTCTCGTGAGGTAGGGCTCGACAACGGCGCACTCGTGGGAGGACACGGGCACCTTCTCGTTGTCGCGAGGTCGAGCCCCACGTTGATGTGGTGACGTAGTTGAGGCCCCGGCGTGGTGAGCGTCGAGGCCCCAGGTGGATTGTTCCGGTCGTGAGTGGGTCAGTCGTCGGACGAGCCGTCCTCCGTGGTGAGCGCGAAGAGTTCGGACGGGTCGAGTGCTTGGAGCTTCCCGAGCCCCTTCGTCGTGAGCTTGTAGACGCCCTTCGTCTCCGAGAGCACGAGCCCGAGCTTCGACGCTTCCTTGAGGCGGTTCTTGAAATAGTTCTTCGCCTTCTGCTTCCCGTCCTCGGTGAGTGGCTCTTCGAGCCCGAGCTTCTCCATCGCCCACATGCGCCCATCGGCCGCGTTGATCGAGCCCTTCTTCTGAATGTGCGCGACCAGCGTCATGCACGCTTTCGTGCCGAGCGCGGCCTGCTTCAAGCATGCCCTGGAGAACGTGTAGGCGGTCGGGTCGAAGACGAACGGCCGTCCACCCCGGAGAGCGTCCGTGAGTTCCTTCTGCTTGCTCAGTAGGTAGTCGTTGTCCTCGTCAGTCCTGTCGTCGGCGACAAGTTCGATCATGAACGGATCGACGCGCTTGCCGCGCACCTTCACCTGCTCGATCCGCGACTTCGGCTCACCCTTCACAGGGATGAAGTTGAAGATCACGTCGGCCCCGTCCGGGATTCGCGAGGCTCCCCGGCCGCTGTAGATCGACCCCTCGTAGCCGCCGCTACTCTCGCTCGGCTTTGCCCAATGATGGAGGACCCAGATGCAGACCTTGTGCTTGCGCGCGAGCCGCTGGAGCCAGCCGACAACTGCTTCCATCTGCATGTTGTCGTTCTCGTTCAGCCCGTGGACCTTCGAGAGCGAGTCGATGAAGACGTGCTGCACGCCCACGTTACGAAGCCCCGAGAAGGCGCGCATGAGGAGGGCACGCTCGCCGTGTCGAGTGAGGGCATCATCCTGGAGGTCGCTGCCGACCACGGTGGAGATGTGGTGCGTAGTTTCCTGAACCACCTTTGTGAGCAGCTCCGCGAACGCCTGCTCGGTCGGCGTGCCGTACTGGGCCGCCTCGAACAGGTGGTGCGTCTTCGGCCACCAGAACCGGACGAGGTCATTGAACGGCGTCAGATATGCTTCATCATCGGGATGCGATGAGACCGCGTCATCCTCGGCGGCATCAAGGTCGTTGGTATAGCCAATCTCAGCCAGTTCGTCTTCGACACCGCGCTCGCGGATGACGTGCTTGGCGTATTCCTCCTCCTGCGCCTGCGTCAGACGCCGCCACTGCGCGAGAACGTCCTCGGACGGCGAGTCGAGGAAGAGCCCGAGGCACATGCCAGGGGTGCACTGGAAGCGGTCGAGCCACTTCGTGCCCGAGGCGATCGCACGCATCGCATCGAGGGCGGCCCAGGTCTTCATCGAGCCCGGAGCCCCCTGGAGGAGGATCACAGTGCCGGGACGGATGATCGGATCAACGAAGAACGAGTTGTCGAACCAGCGCATCGAGGCGGACCGTGCGCGAACCAGCTTCAACGCGGTCAGCGAGCCCTCGGCGGGTTCGTCATCCTGGTCGAGGTCTGGCTCGTCCGGCGAGTTGTCGTCGGGATCGCGCTCGTACTCGGCAAGGGCGGGCTCGGTGGTCGGTGCTTCGGTGGACTCGGTGTTCTGCTGCTGTTGGGACATGACGTACTCCTGCGACCAGTGGTCGCGGTTGGCGTTGAGCCCGTAGTGAGGAAGTGTCCTCTGGGCAGGTGCCACGGAGACCCGCCGTGGCTCGGGGTTTCTGAATCGCGTTACCCTCGGCATGGGGTCCGGGGTAGCCCCACCGGGGCGACTACACCCCGGCACACCCGGGCCGGGTAAGGGAGACAACTCTGGGAGTAGGAGTAGTGCTCTACATACTCGTTACTCCTTGGGTGAAGCAGGCCCACGGCGGCGCGCGACTTCGTGCAGTAACGACGCGGCGGCGCGCCTACTCTCACGCTGCCTGAGGGCGGTAACGGCGGCGCGGCACCATCGCGCTCCAGGTCCACCATCCTCGGGCGGGCTTCCGCACGTCGAAGGTCTCGATCCGGTCCACGGGCCTCCAGCGGTCCATCGTGACGCGGACCTCGAAGCGAAACTCGTCGAGCCGGCGAAGGACGGTGGCTGCCCATTCCATATCATCGGCCATCGACCTCGCGCCCCGAAGGGTCAGCCCAGTGAGGTCGTAGTGCCAGTGGTCCGGCGGTTCCGGGAACGAGGGCTTGAACTTGAACTCGAACTCGTTCTTCCACTGCTCCCTCGTGATGATGATGACCCTCGCGCCGGTGGGCACGGTGATCGTGTTCGCGATTGCTTCGACCGTACTGTTCATGCTGTGCCTTCCTCCGGCCATCGGGCCGGTCATGAGTCGAGCACCCCCATCGGGAGGTGCCCATTCGTTCTGCTTGCTCGTTAGTCGCTGCCGAGAGCACCCAACTACGCCGCGCCGTCTGGCCTGAACGTCTCCTCGACCGGCCGCGCTTCTCCGAGGTAGCTCTCGACCTCACCGATGCTCGGCGCGTGCCCGAACTTGCGCTGATAGAAATCGGTGAACTGAGCGATGCGCGCTTCACGCACGCGGGCGTCGTTCTCGTTCTGCCGACGTTCGTTCAGGCCGAAGCGGCCGGCGTTGTTGTTGGCGTCGTTGATCTGCGGGGCCGCGCCAGCCAGCCTCCGCTTCCGGTCGTCCTCCCATGCTTGCTTCAAGTCGATACTCATCGTGTTCCTCCTCTACGCTTGCGCGTGGATGTTGTGCCGCATGGACAAGCCACGGGCATGGTGGTTGTGCTGTGGATCGCACTCAATGAATGCGGAGTGCGGACGCGGTACGCGTGATGCGCGGGACTACGTGTTCAGGCGGCGGCCAGCAGCCATCTGGCAGTGGCGACCAGCATCGCCTGTTCTTCGACAGCAGCCGCGAGGGCTCTCTCCAGCTTGCGTCGAGTCTCCGGCTTGATCGTGCGATCCGACTTCTCGGCGTTCAACACCGTCAGCCAGTGGACCCCTGCGCGGTCGGCAAGCGCGTAGATGCTGAGGCCGGCCACCTGTCGTAGTTCCTTGAACTGGGTTCCGTTCAGCATGGACACCTCACTTCTTCGGCGCGTTCTTGATCGCCGCTTCGACGCGCGTGACGATCTTCTCCGTCGCCTTCACGGCAGCATCGGCCGCCCGCTTCGTGTTCGGACCCTGCGTCGGCGTCGGGACGACGTGTCCGATCTTGCCACCCTTCTCTGGAACGTACTCTTCTGGCAACGCTCGTCGCAGGGCTCGACCGACATCTACAGGTCGGTCCACCATCGCCGCCGCATCGCCGAGGCTCCCGGCGTTCAACCCGCGATGGACACCGGACCCACCAGCGGAGTGGGGCCGAACTGATTTCGGCGTCCAGTCGTTCCGGGCGCGGGTCTTCAAGCCGGCCTCCATCTCTTCGGGCGTGGCCTTGAGCATCTTTCCGACGCGCGCGATGAGGCCACCCGCCTGCGCGGGGAACTTGGTACGGAAGACCTTCAATGCTCCGAAGATGCCGCGCAGGTCTTCGGGTCCGAGTGGCATCATTCCAAGAGAGATGTCCTCGGGCTCGGTGTTCTCGATCTCACGTCGTAGTTCTTCCCGCTCACGCTGACGGTCGGCGGGGTTGCCGCGTGTTGCCATGATGAAGCCCTCCCGGCAAGGAGTAGTTCCTGCCGTAGTTGTCGAGCATTCGCGATGGGAGGTTCAGCTTCCGGTTGCCCGGCTCATCCGCCCTGGATCGGCGAGAGCACCCTCACGCGCACCATCTGGTGCCGGGGTTGCTGCGAACGGCGCTTGGCCGTCCGGCTCGTGATGTCGTTCGGGAGGTTACACCTACCCGTACAAACTTATTATAGCACGTACTACATGGAAGTCAAGCTGGAGCAGCCACTTAGCGCGCCGCCGGGCCTGCTTCGTGGGCCTGCTGGCGGGCCTGCTTGGTGGGTGCGCCGCGCGTCGTTCGCGGGTCCGAGCCACCTCGATGCCGACCCGATCGAGGGCACCCTTGCCGGGGTCGGATGTTGCACCCATGTGCAGTGCGTCGCCGTCACGTCAGCCGGCTCATACGCGCCGCCTCTGCGGCTGGCCCCGTCTCAAGTGCTTCGCCCGCCGCTGGTGAACTTCACCGATGCTACCGACTCGCCCTCAACGGTGACGACACGCTCCGAGGGAACGCCAACGAGTGAACACGCGCGTCTCCGCTCGGAGCTTCTCATGGTTCGTGTGAGGTTGAGGGAGTGTGCCGTCTGGTGTGCGGGACTCGACATCGCTCGCTGGAACACGTGAGGCTCGCAGTGCTCGCCCAGGGGCTCGTACGCCACAGACGAGCTTCACCGCCCTCGGTCCGCTGCGTGCTCTTCCCCTGTGGTCGAATGTGAGGCTCGCCCCACATCCAGCCACACGCACGAGACCCTCGTCGCGCCCGCGATTCACAAGGGTTCCGTGAGCCACCCTCGGCCCGAATGGGTTCTCAGCCATCAGACCGGGGTTCGAATCCCCGTAGCGCTACTCTTCAGCTAGGATTCGCCGGTGGCCCGCCCCGCCAAGCCTCGCGCACCTTTGCGCAGTTCCCGCACGTTAGCCGCTATTGTGTTCCTGGCTGTCATCATCTCCTCGGCCGCGGCCGATGACGGCAGCGTTGGGACTGTCGGCGGCGCCGTGCGCCTAATGAAAGAGCGAGGGGCCATTCGCATGGTCTCAGAGGTGGTATATGCCCACATCCGTGCGGACAGCCTGTTTCCAGACACGAGTGAAGTGATCGAAGTGGACTGCGTGTTCGTGATGAGGAATGAAGGCCCTGCCGACACGGTGCTCATGGGCTTCCCGGATGGAGCGCTCGGGCCCTACCAGGGTGGCGGTGAAGAGCACGAGCTGGAATCATTCCGCAGCTGGGTCGATGGAGTCGAAGTCGAGTGTCGGCGAGTATCTAACGTAAGGGGTGCACCGCCATCCGAGGTGGGGTCTTGGTGGGTCAAGCGTGTTGCATTTCCGCGTGGTGCCGTGAAGACGATACGTGATCAGTACACGGTGTTGCCGTCATGGCATCCGATGCTCGGCACACAAGCCTTTCGGTACACGCTGTCGACTGGCGCGAGTTGGAAGGGCACCATCGGCTCGGCAGAGATTATCGCGACGCTGGACGGGATTCCGCTCGAATGGATCACTGGATCCGATCCGGAGGCCCGAAGGGAGGGCCGAACATTCCGTTGGTCGTTCCGGGATTTCGAGCCCGGGTCGGCAGACGGCTCGCCTGCGAGCGTGCAGTTAGAATGGCGGACGAGATGGCAGCTACGGGACGCGGAGCCCGATTCGCTGGAGAAGTAGGCCGGGTTCGTGGGTTTGCACGTCAGGAGTCACGCCGCCAGTTCGTGCCGGAGCGCGTCCATCTCCCGGAGCCACGCGAGCCGGCGGTTCGTATCGGCTCCCCGTAGGGCTACCACTCTCACGGCATCGCGGGGCTCATCCCTCGACTCGCGGATGTTGAGTACATGTCGGGAGAGAGACGGATATGAAGGTCTACGACCTCCGCGACCCAGCGGGCCGCGTCTTCGCGTTTGAGATCTCCAATACGTGGTTCCGAAGAACGGACTTGATCCGATTCGTGGGATCGATCCCGGGCGTATCGCTCCTGCCTCGCGAGGCGCGGCGAGACGAGACGCGGGACGAGTTCTGCCAGTTCCTGTTTCGCGGTCGTCAATTCGTTGCGTGGGAACCCTGGAGTGACAACAGTCGATACTGGATCGGCCCCGACCCGCCCGAATGGTGTGAAGAAATCTCTGAGCTACGCGAAGCCTTCGCAGCGCGCAAAACTTGGCCCTGGGAGCGGAAGTAGCCTAGGGAACCCCAAGCTTCGAATCCCAGGGATGTTGGGCGATGATCCGTGCTCCGCCGCCTGTTTCACGCGACCAGTTCCTGCCGGAGCGCATCCATCTCTCGCAGCCACGCGAGCAGGGTGTTCGGCTCGCCTCGCCGAAGGGCTACCATCACGTACGCGGTTCGAAACTTCGTTCGATAAAGCGTGCCCTTGCACGCCCCGGGCGTGTCGGGAAGCCCGGATAGCGTAACCTGCGACCGTGAACTTTCCGGATTCGTTCCCTGTTCTGTCGACGGAGCGCCTCGTGCTGCGCGAGACCGCGGAGCACGATGTCGAAGCCGTGTACGCGATGGAGCGCGACCCCATCGCCATGCGCTATTGGAGCAGGCCGCCGATGCAGGACATCTCCGAAGCTCGAGCGTCCGTGAAGCGCGCCCGCGAGTACTTCGGCGCGCGAGTGTCGCTACGATGGTCCATCGCTCGACCCGCCGACGACCAGATGCTCGGCCACGTCTCGCTGTTCAACTGCAACGAGCAGTGCGGCCGCGCCGAGATCGGCTACGGCCTGGCGCGCGAGCACTGGAATCGCGGATTCATGCACGAAGCGTTGATTGTGGTCGTCGACTACGCGTTCGGCCCCCTGGGCCTGCGCCGCCTCGAGGCCGACACCGACCCCCGCAATCAAGCGTCGCTGCGCGCGCTCGAGCGTCTTGGATTTGCGCGCGAGGGGCTCTTGCGGGAACGCTGGCAAGTCGGCGACGAGATCTCCGATACGGCGCTCCTCGGTCTGCTCGCGCGTGAATGGCGGACGCTTCACGCGTCGGATCGAGCCTCGGCGACGGATCGGCCCTCCGCGTGAGTCGGAGACTATTCATAGCTGGCACGCGTCTCGGTTTCATTGCCGCACTGCTCGTAACAGCCGCCTGCGGGCGGCGCGCGCCACCGGTACGAACCGGTGCCGCCAGTGACAGCCTGCGTGTGGTGGCGGCGGCCGAGAGCGCGCTCGTTGCGGGCGCTTCCAAGCTTCAATGGTGGGTGGACCGCTGGTCGCGGTTCGTGCCCGGATTCACGCTGGACTCCTTGCAGCCAGCAAGAGTGGGCCGGCTGGCAAACCCTGAGGGCCGGGTCACCAGCCAATGGTGGCAGGGTGAGCTGGATCGCGAATTGTTTGGTGAGTCATCGCCGGAGTCTGGATTCATCGCGCATCCGGACCTGGCCCGAACCTACGGCGGGGGCGGGGTCGAGCTGTCTCCCGAGCCCGATTCATGGGCGGTTCTGATCGACACGAAGACCGACTCCGTACCACTCTCGAGCGATGCGGCACTCTGTGCCTGTTCGAGCGGGCCGTGTGGCTGGGCCCCCGCCTCGTGATCCTGACGCAGCTCATGGAGGATTGGGAGAACTCGTCGATCGGCTGGGGCGAGCTGACGCTTTTCGACCTCGAAAACCGAACGCGCGTAGACTTCCGCACGCCACGGACGCCGAATCTCGTCAATGCTCGAGCCACGGCGCGTGCGGAGCTCGAGGCGTACTACAGCGATAGGTTGAAGGTGCTCAGGCAGCTTCGGAACTAGCGCTGGGGCGCCTTGCGGGTGCATTGCCTGCAGCGCAGGATCGAGCACGTGCCCGCGAGGGTTGGCGGATCCAAGCGGAGGGCAGGACCATGCATCCACGCAACTTGATGGAGTTGCTTCCGCGGGACCCGGACTCGGGTGCCGTCAACGCGGTGGTTGAAACTCCTGCGAACAGTCGCAACAAGTACAGGTACGACGAGGCGCTGGGGCTCTTTCATCTCCACAAAGTGCTGCCGCTCGGCGACTCGTTCCCCTTCGACTTCGGCTTCATCCCCGGCACTCGAGCCGAGGACGGCGACGCCCTCGACGTCCTGATTCTCGGGGAAGATCCGACCTTTACCGGCTGCCTGGTGACTGTCCGCGTGCTGGGGGCGATCGAAGCGACGCAGCTGGAGAGGGGCAGGTCCATTCGCAACGACCGGCTCATCGCGACTCCCGACACTCCCAAGATCCGGCCCGTCGCACGCACGCTCGACGATCTGCCCACGCGTCTGCTCGATCAGATCGAGCACTTCTTCAGTGCCTACAACCAAGCGGAGGGACGCACCTTCACGCCGATCGCGCGCCGCGGTCCGCGGGCCGCGATGAATCTGATCCAGCGTGGGATACGGGCGTACCAGAACTCGCGTCGAACGTGATGGAGCGGGCCGGAGGATGCCGGTTAGTCGGGGCAGGATTGGCATGGACCGCGAGGTGCGCGTCCGACGGGAAGTCTGGTGGTTGGCGCGATACGTGAACGACCGCCCCTAGGAGCCTGTCCGAGTAAGGGCAACCGAACGGACCCCGGTTGTCTTTGCTGGGATCGGGCGGCTGGTCGGCCTGGCGTTGATGATGTCGACGCTCATCACGAAGGTGATCGACGCTCG
>Ga0137435_1000276_pt1 | contig 17647 bp, 17 predicted proteins | sample EasRivERMGT100_2_FD_104904 | JGI IMG/M metagenome (GOLD analysis project Ga0137435, IMG submission 104904) | Soil microbial communities from meander-bound floodplain in the East River, Colorado, USA - East River MetaG ERMGT100_2 | ecosystem: Environmental > Terrestrial > Soil > Floodplain ... | reverse complement strand
GGGCCGGGGGCACGCGCACCGACGCCATCGAAAACCTGTTCCAGGCGGGGACGGGATTCTGGCACCTGGCGACGAACATCCTGCTCCCGATCCTTAACGCCGGCCGGAGCGGCAAGCAGGTCCAGATCGAGCGCGCGCGGACGGAAGGCGCGGTGGCGCGTTATGATCAGGTCGTTCTCAATGCGTTCCGTGAGGTCGAGAACGGGCTCACCGCGGTCGAGCAGCTGCAGATTCAGGTCGGTGCGGCCGTGCGGCAGGTGGCCGCCGCGCGCCGCGCGGTCGCGATCGCGGCGGATCGCTACCAGGGGGGCGTGGACAGCTACACGACGCTGCTCGACGCGCAGCGCGTGCTCTCCGATGCCGAGCTGGGGGAGTCGAGCCTGCAGCGGCAGCAACGCGTGGCGGTGGTGCAGCTGTACCGGGCCCTGGGCGGCGGGTGGGACCCCGTGACGGACTCGCTGTCGCTCCCGACGGCACGATAGACCGATGTTTCTTCATTCACCCATGCCTTGAGGATCGCCAAACATGAAGTTTCTCACGCGGTGGCTCATTCTGTGCTGCGCTCTGACGCTCACGCTGGCGGCGCCCCCCCCCATCGCGGCGCAGGCCACACCTGCCGACAACATGAATCTGGTTCGCGAAAAGCTGCGGGCCGACAAGAAGCTCCTGGTCGCGGAGAACATGCGAATGACCGAGGCAGAGGCGGCCGCGTTCTGGCCGGTCTACGATGCCTTTCAGGCGGACCTCGCCACGCTCAATACCAATGCGGTCAACCTGGTTACGTTCTATGCCAACAACTACCAATCCATGAGTGACACGGCCGCTACGCGCATGCTCGATCAGTTCCTCGCCATCGAACGGGACCGCGCAGCCCTCCTGCAATCGTATCGCCCGAAGTTCGGCGCGGTGCTGCCGCCGCTGAAAGTGGCCCGTTACTACCAGATCGAGAACAAGGTCCGCGCCGTGCTCAACTACGAACTGGCCAAGGGGATCCCGTTGATGTAGGCTGGGATCCGACGCCGGGTCGCTAGCCTCGCAGACACGCTGCGCGACGTGCAGGGAAATCCCTGCATGTTGGACATTCTCGTTTGGGGCCCGCATCTTCGACTTCCCATGGCCGGATCCGACGTACGGACCAACGGCGCTCCTGAGTCACCAGAGCCCCGTCCGCGGCGCGAGCGAAAGGCGCGCGCGCGCGCCCGCGCGCGCACGCGCAAATCCGTCCTGCGGACGAACGACGGCCAGCCCATCCCGATCGTGCACGTCGTCTCCGAGTGCTGGCCCTACGCGCGCTCGGGTGGTCTGGGCGAGGCCGTCGCGAGCCTCGCGACCTACCAGGCCGCGGCTGGCCTGCCGACGACAGTCGTCATGCCGCTGTACCAGCAGGTCCGCAGCGTGGTGAGCGCGATGGGGCCGATCGGGGCACCGTTCACCGTCCAGCTCGGGCCGACGCGCGAGACCGGGCGCCTGTGGCGGGCGAAGGGCACACCCCGCGGCACCGACGTCGTGTTCGTGGAACATCCCGGATTCTTCGATCGGCCGGCCCTCTATGGTGAAGGACGCGACTACCCCGACAATCACCGGCGCTTCGCGTTCTTCTCGCTTGCGGCGCTGACGGCGTTGCCGCGCATCGCGCCCGCCAATGCGATCCTGCACGCGCACGATTGGCACGCCTCGATGGTGCTCGTCTATCTGCGCTCGCTGCTGACGCGACAACCCTACTACCGGCGAGTCCCCGCGGTGCTGTCGGTGCACAACGCCGGATACCAGGGACACTTCCCGCCCGCGACGATGCCGGAGATCGGGTTACCGTGGGAGCTGTTCAATTGGGAGTTCCTGGAGTGGTACAACAAGGTCAACTGGCTCAAAGGCGGGATCATCTCGGCCGACGCCGTCGTCACCGTGAGCGCGACGCACGCGCGCGAGCTGCAGTCGCCCGAAGGCGGATTCGGACTCGGCGACACCTTCCGCGCGCTCCGCGACCGGTTGTTCGGCATCACCAACGGAATCGACTACGACATCTGGGATCCTACGCGGGATCCGCACATCGCGCAGCGCTTTAGCGCGCGGCAGCTCGAGGGCAAGCGCGAGTGCAAAGCGGCGCTCCAGGCGCGCTTCGGGCTCGCGCAGTCGCCGCGCACACCGCTGTTCGGGATGGCGGCGCGGCTCGTCGCCCAAAAAGGCCTCGACTTGCTGATCGATGGTCGCGTGCTGCTGGCGAACGATGCGCAATATGTGTTCCTGGGGCAGGGGGAGCGCCGCTACGTCGAGCCGCTGCGCCAGCTCGCGGCGCGGTTTCCGGATCGCATCGCGGTCGAGACGGGATTCACGGACCCGCTCGAGCACGTCGTCGTCGCCGGCGCCGACGGGCTGCTGATGCCGTGCCAGTACGAGCCGTGCGGCCTCACGCAGATGCGCGCCCAGCGCTTCGGCACGCTCCCGGTCGTGCGCCGGACGGGCGGGCTCAACGACACCGTCGACGACGGGAGTACGGGATTCGTGTTCGATCAGTTCTCCGTCCCCGCGCTCGCCGCCACGCTGCAGCGCGCCGTGCACCAGTACCATGACGAGCCGGGATGGCAGATGCGGATGCGCCGCGCGATGGCGAAGAACTTCGGCTGGCAGCACTCGGCGCTGAAGTACCTCGCCGTCTACCTCAAGGCGCTCGAGGTTGCTGAGCGCACGGGGCGGGGCACCGACTGATGGATTTCGTCCTCGCGCTGCACAGTCACCTGCCGTACGTGCTCAATCACGGCCGGTGGCCGCACGGCAGCGATTGGCTGTGCGAAGCCGCGATCGATACCTACCTGCCGCTGCTTGAGACGCTGCGCGTGCTCGCGGCCGAAGGCACGCCCGCGCCGGTGACGATCGGCTTTACGCCCGTGCTCGCCAACCAGCTCGTCTCCCCGACGTTCGCCCTCGAGCTGGAGGCGTATTTCGACCAACGCATCAGCGCCTGCCGGGAAGCCGCGGACGCGATCGTCGGGACCCACGACGAACACCTGATCCCCTTGACCCGGTACTGGCGGGACCGGTTGGAGCGGCTGCGCGCCTTGTTTCGATCGGTCGACGGCGACCTCGTCGCGCCGTTCCGCGCGCTCGAGGAAGCGGGCCACATCGAGATCATGGGTGGCGCGGCGACGCACGGCTTCTCGCCGTTGCTGGGACGCGATGAGAGCATCCGGTTGCAGTTCTTCCTGGGCCGCGCCGAACACGAGCGCCTGTTCGGCCGCGCGCCGGCAGGTTGCTGGCTGCCGGAGTGCGCCTACCGGGGACGGGGGGCTTGGAGGCCGCTGCCCGAGGCGCCATGGTCGGATAGGCGTCCCGGAACCGACGAGTTCGTCGCCGAGGCGGGCTTCGAGTATTTCTTCGCCGACGCGCACATGGCCGCGGCGGGAACCCCGCTGAGCCCGTATGAGGATGATTTGCCGATGGGCGCGGAGCGGTTCGATTTGCACGGCCACCCGCAACGCCGCACCCCCTTTACGGGCGTCATTACGAACTCGCCCTACCACAGCTATCGCGTGTCCTCGCGCGGGCGGAGCGTTGCTGCGCTGGTGCGCGATCCGGTGGCGTCGGCGCAAGTCTGGAGTCGCCACAGCGGATATCCGGGTGATGGGACGTATCTGGAATTCCACAAGATTCGCTGGCCTGGCGGTCTCAAGCTCTGGCGCGTGACGGGCAACGGCGTCGACCTCGGCGACAAACAACCCTATGACCCGAATGCCGCGCAGGAACGCGCTGCGGGCCACGCCAGACACTTCGCGCACCTGCTGTACTCGATCGCGCTGCGCGATGACGAGGAGGGCAAGGTCGTCACATCGCCGTTCGACACCGAGTTGTTCGGGCACTGGTGGTTCGAGGGCCCGGATTTCCTGCGCGAGGTCTATCGCTCGCTGACCCAGAGCAGCGACGTCCGGCCGACGTCGGCGAGCCGTCACCTGCGCGAGCACGAGCCGGCCACCGCCCTGCAGCTCGCGATGGGATCGTGGGGCGCGAACGGCGACTACAGCATGTGGCTCAACGACGAGACGCTCTGGACCTGGCGCCGGCTCTGGCCATTGGAGGACGCGTTCTGGAATGCCGTGCCTCGGGCGCTCAAATCGGAGGCTGCACGGCCCGTCCTGGCCCAGGCCGCGCGCGAGCTGCTCCTCGCCCAGGCTTCAGACTGGCAGTTCATCATTTCCACGGGCGAAGTGGCCGACTACGCGACGCGGCGCTTCAACGGGCACTGTGACGATCTGGAGCGTCTGCTCGTGACGCTCAAGAAGGGAGGAAACCTGGAATCGGGACGGGTGCTCGCCGAGGAGCTGCGGAAGCGCGACGATGTCTTTCCGAATATCCTGCCGTCCATCCAGAAAGCGTCGGAGGCGACGTAAGACTCAGTCGTGCCCGCCGATGTAGAGCCGAATCATCTTCTCCCAGTACGGCCAGTCGTGCGCCCACCCGTTCCAGATTCGCAGCGCGTTGCCGACTCCCTTGCTCCAGAGCACGGCGGACATCTCCCGGTTGTTGTCGCAGGCGGGGTCATGCTCTCCCACCGCGAGGATGATGTCCTGCTTCTGGAACGCCGCGATGCGGGCGGGATCGCGCTCGTGACGCATGAAGTCGATCGGATTGCATGCGTAGACGTTCGCGTCGGAGTAGCCGCCGGTCATGCGCTTGATGTCGTAGGTGCCGGAGAGTCCGATGATCCGCTGTACGAGATGCGGGTTGCGCAGGCCGAAACACAGCGCGTGGTAGGCGCCGAAACTCGCGCCCACGGTGATCAGGAACGGCGTGGAGTTCTTGGAGATACTGAACGGCACGACTTCGTCGCGGAGGTAGCGATCATATTGTAGATGGCGCCAGGCGCGCTGACCGGGATGAACCTGCTCCGGCGCGTACCAGCTTTCCTCGTGCACGTGATGCAGGCAGTAGAGCTGGATCCAGCCGCGGTCCAAGTGCTCGCCCAGGACGCCGGCACGGTGCATCCAGCGATCTGTCCATTCTGTGAGCCCGCCCAGCGTCGTGGGAAACACGAACACGCGCGCTCCACCGTGACCTACCACCTGCAGCTCCATGTCGCGTCCCAGGGCAGGGCTGTGCCACCGGTGGCGCTCCTGGTTCATCGCGATCCGCCGTTACGGAGCAGGAACGGCAGCGCTTTGCGGAATCGTCTCCCCCAGGCCGATTCATGGTGCCGGCCCTCCTCGTCTTCCACCCAGCGGAGCTCGCCGTGCGGGTCGTAGCCTTTGGCGAGCAGGACGTTGCGGAGGTGGCGGGCGAGCGCCACATGCGGGTCCCCCTCCTGCAGCCCGACGTCGAGATAGATGCGTCCCGCCACCCGCGGCGCCTGTTCGACCAAGTCGAGAATTGCCGCGTTGGCGAACCACAGCGAGGGGCTCAGCGCCGCAGCGAACCCAAACACGGATGGATCCCGGAAGTAGGCGTACAAGCTGATTAGCCCGCCCAGGGAGGAGCCGGCAATGCCCGTATGGGCCCGGTCGGGTAGGGTGCGGAATCGTTCGTCCACCAGCGGCTTCACGGTGTGGATCAGGTAGTCGAGATAGCGGTCGCCGCTGCCGCCGCCGATCCTCGGATCCATGAACGGCGTGTACTCATCGATGCGCGCCGCCCCCATGTTCGGGATCCCCACCACGATCGCATCGAGTCCGCGGCGACTCGCCCAGGCGAGCGCCGTTTTCAAGCCCCAGTCGCCCGCGAAACTCGTCGCGTTATCGAACAGGTTCTGACCGTCGTGCATGTAGATCACGGGATAACGGGCGTCGCCGCGCTCGTACGACGCGGGTGTGTACACGAGGAGATTGCGTCGATTGCCCAGCTGGGGGCTCTCGACAGCGGGGATCGTCCACACCTTGCCTCGGTGCGCCCGGGCTCGGGCCCGGGCCTTCCAGCGCAAGTAAAACCGTGGGAATCGTCGCATTGGCAGCCCCAAATGTATGCGTGACCCCACGGGTTCCAAAGAGTGTCGTGCGGGGTTACCGTACTCTCCCCGTGCCCGTCGCGTTGTTCGCCGCACCGATCCTGTCCGAGAACGCCGCGCGCATGGTGGCGGCGATCGTGGGACTTCCGGGTGTGCGCGTCGGCGTGATCAGTCAGGCGCCGCTCGAGGATCTTCCCGAGCCGGTGCGATCGCAGGTGTCGCATTGGCGGATTCCCGACGTGCTGGACACGGCGCAGCTGCAGGATGCCGTCGGGCAGCTCGAGCAGCGGCTAGGACGCGTGGACCGCTTGTTCGGCGCATACGAGCAGCTGCAAGTGCCGCTCGCCGAGGTCCGCGAGCAGCGGGGGATCGCCGGCATGCGTGCGGAAGCGGCGCGAAACTTTCGCGACAAGGCGCGCATGAAATCGCTGCTGCGCGAGGCGGGGCTCCCCTGTGCCCGCCACAGGCTCGTGACCGAGCCGGCCGGCGCGGCGGCATTCGCGCGCGAGACCGGATTTCCGTTGATCGTAAAACCTCCGGCGGGCGCGGGGGCGCAGGCCACAACGAAGGTTGAGAACCTCGATGCGTTGCGGGCCGCCGTGGACGTTGCGTCGCCGGCGGCCGAGCATCCGGTGCTGTTGGAAGAGTACGTGAGCGGCGACGAGCATTCGTTCGAGACGGTATCGATCGACGGTCGCGCGGTCTGGCACTCGCTGACGCATTACTATCCGTCGCCGCTGGAGGTGTTGCGCAATCCGTGGATCCAGTGGTGTCTGATTCTGCCGCGAGAGGTGGAGGAGCCGCAGTACGACGACATCCGGCGTGCGGCGTTCCGTGCGCTCGAGGTGTTGGGCATGGGAACGGGACTCACGCACATGGAGTGGTTTCGCCGGCCGGACGGCACGATCGCGATTTCGGAAGTCGCGGCGCGTCCACCGGGCGCGCAGATCACGACGGTCGTTTCGCGAGCGCACGACTTCGACTTCGTCGCCGCGTGGGCCCGGCTCATGGTGTTCGAGGAGTTCGCCGCGCCACCGCGAAAATACGCGGTGGGAGCGGCGTACTTGCGGGGGCAGGGCAGCGGTCGCGTGCAGGCGATCCATGGTCTGGATCAGGTGCAACGCGAGATTGGCTCGCTGGTCGTGGACGCCCGTCTGCCCACGGTGGGGCAGACCCCGACGGGGAGCTATGAAGGCGAAGGGTTCATCATTCTGCGTCATCCTGAGACGGCCGTCGTGCAGCGAGCGCTGCATCGGCTCGTCTCGCTCGTGCGCGTGGAGCTTTCATGAACGTGCTCATGATTTCACCCGGCTACCCAACCGAAATCAACTATTTCACCCGCGGGCTCGCGGTGCACGGCGCGAAAGTCTACGGGATCGGCGACCAGCCCGAGCACGACCTGCCGCCGCTGGTTCGACAGCATCTCGCGGGGTACCTCCAGGTGGCGTCGCTGCTGGACGAGGCTGGACTCGTGAAGCAGGTGGCGGCCTGGAAAGCGGCACGGCCCATCGAGCAGGTGGAATGCCTGTGGGAGCCCGGCGTGATCCTGGCCGCGCGCCTGCGCGAGAAGCTCGGCATCCCCGGGCAGGATGTCGCGCAGGCCACGCTGTTCCGCGACAAGGACGTCATGAAGCAGGCCGTCATCAAAGCCGGGATCCGCACGCCCAAGCACCGGCGCGCGAAGAACGCCATCGAGTGCCAACGCGCGGCGGAGGAGATCGGTTTTCCCATCATCGTGAAGCCCATCGCCGGTGCCGGCTCGGCGGATACGTTCCGGGTCAATTCCCGGCTCGAGCTCGACGCGGTCCTCGCGCGGTTGGGACAGGCGCGGGACGTCAACGTCGAAGAGTTCATCGACGCGGTGGAATACACGTTCGACACGATCTGCATCAAAGGAAAGATCGTGTACTGGAACATCTGCCTGTACCGGCCGCGCCCGCTGACGGCGCGGCAGGAGGAATGGATCAGCCCCCAGACCGTCGTGCTGCGCGACGTGGACGCCGATCATCTGGTCGGCGGACGCAAGATGGGGAAGGCGGTGTTGAAGGCGCTCGGTTTCCACACGGGCTTTACGCACATGGAGTGGTATCGCAAGGAAAATGGTGAGACGATCTTCGGCGAAATCGCGGCGCGGCCCCCCGGCGCGCGCACGGTCGATTGCATGAACTACGCGTCCGACATCGATCTCTTCACCGGCTGGGCCGAGGCGGTGTTGCACGGAAAGTTCAGTACGAAGCTCGAGCGCAAGTACAACGCCGCGATTGTCTTCAAGCGGGCCCGGGGCACGGGCAATATCCGGCACATCGAGGGGCTGGAACGGCTCAAGGCCCGATTTGGCCCGCACATCGCCGCCGTCGAGCTCCTGCCCATTGGCGCGCCGCGGCGCAACTGGATCCTGACCCTCGTGTCGGATGGCTTTCTCGTGGTCCGGCATCCCGATCTGCAGACCACGCTCGACATGGCGGACGCCGTCGGCACCGATCTGCACCTGTACGCCGGCTGAGCACTGGCGAGGAGCACACGATGACTGCAAAAGTGGGACTTATCGTCGGCCGCGAGTGGTCGTTTCCGCCCAAGTTCATCGAGGAAGTGAACCGCCGCGACAAGGGCGTCGTCGCGGACTTCATCAAGATCGGACCAACGCCGATGGACGCGCCGCGCGGATATGCGGTCCTCGTTGACCGGATCTCGCACGAAGTGCCGTTCTACCGGTCATACCTGAAGCACGCGGTGTTGCAGGGGGCCCAAGTCGTGAACAACCCCTTCATGTGGAGCGCCGATGACAAGTTCTTCGGCGCCACGCTCGCGACGAAGCTCGGCGTCGCGAGCCCGAAGACGGTTGTCTTGCCGAACAAGGACTACATCCCCGCGATCAGCCACCAGGAGAGCCTGCGCAACCTGGTGTTCCCGCTCGATTGGGACGCCGTGGTGCGCGACGTGGGCCTTCCCTGCATCCTCAAGGACGCGTACGGCGGTGGGTGGAAGGGCGTCTACATCTGCCGCACTCGTGACGAGCTGCTCAAGCATTACAACGAGTCCGGCCTGCTGACGATGGTGGTGCAGCAGTTCATCGAATGGGAGCAATTCGTCCGCTGCATCTGCATCGGGCAGCGCGAGATCCTCCCGATCCATTACGATCCCAAGGCGCGCAAATACCTCGTGGATCCGGATTATCTCACACCGGCGCTCCGCGATCGGATCATTGCGGACTCGCGCACGCTCGTCGGCGCGCTTGGATACGACATGAACTCGATCGAATGGGCGGTCAAGGACGGCGTGCCCTACGCGATCGACTTCATGAATCCCGCGCCCGACTTCGACATCAACTCGCTCACGGCCGAGTACTTCGACTGGGTGGTGCAGCAGATGGCCGACTTGGTGATTCGGCTGGCCACGCGGCGGACAACGGTGGGCCCACGCACGTTCCACTGGCAAGCCCTGTTCAAGGGCCGCGCGCGGAGCCGGACATCCTCCAGATGACGTCGGTGTTGGAGCAGGCGATCGAGCACTACCACGAGCTCTTGAGCGATGAGCTGGCGGGAGAATGCCAGGCGACGCTCGACGGCGAGCTGCGGCGCCGGGGATTGTTCTTCGGCGACCGGGCGTTGTGCACCGTCTTGCGGCCGCGGTTGTTTACGCCTGAGCAGTACCGCTTCCTGCGGGATCGCTGCGCGATCCTGTTGCGGGCGTTCGATCGCGTCTATCAGGCCGCACGTGAGAACGCGGTGCTGCGGCGGCAGTTCGGGCTCGTCGATTGGGAGGAGGACCTGATGACGTCGGATCCGGGTTTCTCCGATCCCAGTCCCGTCTCCCGGATCGATGCCTTTTATCTGCCCGACGAGGGCGTGTTTCACCTCACGGAATACAACGCCGAGACACCCGCCGGCGCGGCCTACGCCGACGCCCTGTCCGAGGCGTTCCTCGCCCTCCCCGTCATGGGTCCGTTTGTGCGCCGCTTCGACGTCCGCCCGCTGCACGCGCGCCACGGCGTGCTGCATGCGCTGCTCTCGGCATATGCCGAATGGAGGGGGAGCAGGGGCAGGACCAGTCCTGCGACGCCGCGCATTGCCATCCTCGATTGGCGCGAGGTGCCGACCTACAATGAGTTCGTGTTGTGGGTAGACTACTTTCGCGCTCGCGGCCTCGAGGCCCGGATCGTCGATCCGCGGGAGACGGAGCTCCAGGGCGGTCGGCTGGTGGCGGACGGACAGCCGATCGACCTGATCTACAAGCGGGTGCTCATCAGCGAGCTCGTGGAACGGGGTGGCCGCGACCACCCCGTGATCCGCGCCGTCCAATCCGGGGCGGTATGCATGGTGAATCCGTTTCGCTGCAAGCTGCTCCACAAGAAAGCGAGCCTGGCGGTGTTGAGTGACGAGCGCAACGTGGGACTGTTCTCGGACGACGAGCGCCAGGCGATTGACGCCCACATTCCCTGGACGCGGGTGGTCGCGCAGCGCACGACACGCCATGCCGACCGGACGGTGGACCTGGTCCCCTTCATTATTGAACAGCGCGAGCGTCTCGTGCTCAAGCCGAATGATGCGTATGGCGGCGCGGGAATCGTGCTCGGGTGGGAAGTGGACGGCGCGACGTGGGAAGCGGCGGTGCGCACGGCGCTGACCGAGCCGTTCGTGGTGCAGGAGCGGGTGCCGATTCCGAGCGAACCGTTTCCGAGTGTCGTAGACGGCCGCGTGATTTTCGCCGACCGCATCTTGGACACGGCTCCGTACGCGTACCATGGGACGCTCGTCGACGGGTGCATGTCGCGCCTGTCGACGGCCGCCCTCGTCAACGTCACGGCCGGCGGTGGGTCGCAGACACCGACGTTTCTCGTGGAGCCGCGATGAAGGCCCCCTCCCTCACGCTCGGCATCGAGGAAGAGTATCAGATCATCGATCCCAAGACGCGTGAGCTGAAGTCGTACATCACGGAGATCTTGAGCGGCGATAACCTGGTGCTGGCGCAGATAAAGCCAGAGCTACACCAGTCGATTGTGGAGGTCGGCACCAAAGTTTGCACCACGCCGGCGGAGGTGCGGGCGGAGCTGGTGCGACTGCGCAGCCAGGTTCTGGAGTTGGTGGCCCGGAGCGGGCTCAAGATCGCCGCCGCGGGCACGCATCCGTTTTCGTCGTGGGTCGATCAACAGATCACGCCGCTGGAGCGCTACCTCGGCGTGCGCGAAGACATGGGCGAGCTGGCGCAGCGGTTGCTGATCTTCGGCACGCACATCCACATTGGTATCGAGGATCGCGAGTTCCTCATCGAAGCGCTCAATGTGGCGCGCTATTTCCTGCCGCACCTCATGTGCTTGTCCACCAGCTCGCCGTTCTGGGCAGGACGCAACACGGGACTCAAGTCTTATCGCAGCATCGTCTGGCGCGGCTTCCCGCGCACCGGCGTCCCCCGCCCGCTCAGGTCGTGGAGCGAGTATACGGAGTTGGTGGACCTGCTGGCGAGCACCCGCTGCATCCCGGACGGGTCCAAGATCTGGTGGGACGTGCGTCCCAACTGGAGCTATCCGACGCTCGAGTTCCGGGTGTGCGACGTGTGCACGCGGGTCGATGAAGCGGTCTGCATTGCGGCCATCGTCCAGGCGATTGTGGCGAAGATCTGGAGGCTGCGGCGGGACAACATGACGTTCCGCGTGTACTCCTCGGACTTCATCGAGGAGAACAAGTGGCGCGCCGTGCGCTACGGGCTCGACGGGCGGCTCGTCGATTTCGGCAAAGGCGTCGAGCGACCGGCGCGAGAGCTGGTACGCGAGTTGCTGGGATGGTTCATTGATGACGTTCTGGACGAGCTGGGCAGCCGCAAGGAAGTCGAATACGCCTTTCGTATTCTCGACGAGGGATCGAGCGCGGACCGCCAGCTCGCCGTCTTTACGCGCACGGGAGATTTCAAATCCGTAGTGGACCATGTAATCGCCGAAACGGCGGAAGGACTCTAATTGCCTGTCATTGGGATTACGACACAGACGCTGGAAGCCATTCCGGATCAGCTGCCGCGTTGCTGGATCATGAGCCAGCGCTACGTCGAGGTGCTCACCGCCTCCGGCGCCATTCCGTGGGTCATTCCGCTGCTCGAGGGGAGGGAAGCGGCGCTGCGGAGCATCTACGATCGGCTCGCCGGCCTCTTTCTGCCGGGTGGCGTGGATATCGATCCGGCGGCGTATGGCGAACCACGCACCTCACTCTGCGGCCGGATCGATCCGGCGCGGGACTGGGCCGAGTTGCTGCTCGTGCGGTGGGCGCTGGCCGACAAGAAGCCGGTGCTCGCGGTGTGTCGCGGTGCCCAGCTCGTGAATGTCGCCATCGGCGGCTCGCTCTATCAGGACGTCGGAGCGCAGCACCCCGATGCGATCAAGCACGATCACTTTCCTACCGGCGGCCGCCGCCGCGACGAGCTCGCGCACGCGGTGCGACTCACTCCGGGATCGCGGCTCCAGCGACTGCTCGGCGTGGATTCGATCGCCGTGAACAGCATGCACCACCAGGGGATCGCCAAGCTGGCGCCCGGACTCGTACCGGTTGCCACTTCGCCCGACGGCCTGATCGAAGGCGTGGAGACCAGCAACGGACATTTCTTGATCGGCGTCCAGTGGCATCCGGAAGATCTGGTGGACGTCGATTCGCGAATGCAGCGGATTTTCCAGGCGTTCATTGAGGCCGCGAGAGGTTAACCCGCCGCGACTCGCGTACGGCGCTCGGCACGCCTACACTTCGAGCATGTCTCCTCGCTGCGGCACCGTCGTTCTGGCCGGTCGCCCCAATGTCGGCAAATCGACGCTCCTCAACGCGCTCGTCGGCGAACACCTCGCGATCGTTTCCCCCAAACCGCAATCGACGCGGCTTCCCGTCGTCGGCCTGCTTACCAACGACGATACCCAGTACATCTTCACTGATTCGCCCGGGTTGCTCGAGCCCGAGTATCAGCTGCACGAAGTCATGCGCCGTGCGGCGTTGCGGGCGATCGACGACGCCGAAGTGATCGCGTACCTGCACCCGCTGAGTGAGTATCCGGCCCCGCCGCTTCAGCGCGTCGCGGGCCTCGAGCGCACACCGCGCGCGCCGATCGTCACGATCTATACGAAGGCCGACCTCGCGCCGGCCCGGACGGACGTGCTGGCGGTCTCGGCGCTCACCAGGGCGGGACTTGACCTAATGTTGACAGCGCTGCGCGCCCAGCTGCCGGAGAGTCCCTTCCACTATGATGCCGAGGAGCTGGCCACCCAGCCGATGCGCTTCTTCGCGGCGGAGTTCATCCGCGAAGCCGCGTTCGAGCTGCTGCACGAGGAGCTGCCGTACAGCGTGGCCTGCGAGATCGATGAGTTCCGGGAGGGCGCCGAGCCGGTATATATTCGGGCGATGTTGTACGTCGAGCGCGACAGCCAGAAAGGGATCGTCATCGGCGAGGGCGGCCGCACCATCAAGGCCCTCGGCGCGGCGGCGCGCGCCAAAATCGAGTCGCTGCTCGGCAGCCGCGTCTTTCTCGATCTGCACGTCAAAGTGCTGCCCAAGTGGCGCCGCGACGAACCGTCGCTCAAACGTCTGGGGTATACCGCATCATGAGCCTCGCCCCCGACCTCCTCGAAATCCTCGTTTGTCCCAAGTGCAAGGGTCCGCTCGAGCACCGCACCGACCCCGAGGCGCTGGCGTGCCACCGCTGCCGTCTGATCTACCCGGTCGAGGATGATATCCCCATCATGCTTATCGATGAGGCGCAGAGCTTCTGACGGTTCGGCGGTTGAGCGGTTAGGCGGTTGGGTTCTCCCAATCGCCTTCCTCTTTCTAACCGCCCAACCGCCCAACCGCCTCTCCGCACAGGAAGCTCCCCTCAACGCTGGGGCCTTGTTCCTGGTCTTTCCGGTCGGCGCGCAGGCCGTCGGCATGGGCCAGACCGCGATCGCCTCGGCGGGGCGCGGCGAGGCGGCGTTCTGGAATCCGGCGGGCCTCGCCGCACTCAGCGACGACGAGTTCGCCCTCCACAGTGCCACGCTGGTCGCCGGCCGCAGCCATGTCCTCGGCGCCTACTTTCCCTCGCGTGGCATCGGCGTCATCGGCGGCGCCGTCTACCTGGTGGACTACGGCGATCTCGACCGCACCGACAACAACGGCAACACGATCGCGCGCATCGCGCCGCGCAACTTCGAGTTCCTCGCCTCCTTCGCCACCACCCTGAGCGGCGCCTTCGCCTTGGGTGTGAGTTACAAGCTGATTCAGTTCCGCGTGGACTGCAGCGGCGACTGCCGCGACTTTCCCGCGGGGACCGGCGCGACCCATGCGCTCGATTTCGGTGGGCAGTTCCGCGTCGGCGCGGGCGGCCCGCTCCGCGTCGGGGTCGCGCTGCGCAACGTCGGCTTTCGGCTGCAGGTGCACAATCAGGCGCAGGCGGATGCGCTCCCCACCCGGCTCGCCGTGGGCGCGCTGTACGAGCTGCGACTGCGTCCCGGCGCGGGCGGGACGCTCGAGGACGCGTTCGACCTGAAACTCGCCGCCGACGTGGACAGTCCCTGGGGCGAGGCGGGACAGTCCGAAACGCGGCTCGGATTCGACATCGGCTATCAGCGACTCGTGCGGGTCCGGGCCGGCTACGCGTTCGTCCGGGATGGCTTGAGCGGCCCGAGCGTGGGCCTCGGCGTCGAGAGTGGATCGCTCGGCGTGGATTTCGCCCGCGCGTTTCTGACGGGGTCCGACCTGCAGGTGGAGAGTCCCACGTTCTTTTCGTTTCGCGTGACGTTCTGATGCACCCCGTCGCACTCTGCGTCGCGCTGCTCCAACAGCTCGGCGCTCCACCGCTCCAGGCGCCGGCCGCCGCCGTGCCACCGGAGACCGCTGCACCGAGCATCTGGGTCCGCCCGCTTGCCTCGTTGCTCATCCCGGGGAGCGGGCAGCTGCTCGCGGGGCAGGATCGCGGCGCGGTGTATCTCGCGGCCGAGGTGTACCTGCTGTCGCGCTACCTCCAGCTCGACCATGAGGCCACGCAGGAGGCCCGACGCTACCAGGACCTCGCATTCGACGTCGCGCGCCGCGCGTTCCAGCCGACGCGTCGCGACACCGTCTTCGAGTACTACGAGCAGATGGAACGGTTCGTCGAGAGCGGCACGTATGACGCGGATACCGGATCGGCGTTCCTCCCCGAAAGCGACACCCGGACCTACAACGGCTCCGTGTGGCTGCTGGCGCGACGCACGTACTGGGCGGATCCAAACGTGCCGCCCGATCCCACGTCACCGCAGTACTGGAACGCGGTGCAGTTCTACCAGGCGCGAGCCGTCAGCGACAATTTCCAGTGGAGCTGGCGCGAGCATTCGCTCGAGCATCAGGTATTCCGCGACTACATGCAGCGCAGCGACAATGCGTTCCGGCGTGCGCAAAGCCAGATCGGCCTGCTGCTCGCGAATCACCTGGTGAGCGCAATCGACGCCCTCATTTCGGCGCGCATGTCCGCCGCCGCGGGCCGCAACGCCGAGATGCGGACGTCCGTCGGCATCGGGGGGCGGACCCAGGTGCGCTTTTCAGTGTCGTTCTGACCTCAAGCGTTCCCACACAGGAATCACTATGAGCTGGATAACGAGTCCAGAGGCGTGGCTGGGCCTGCTCACGTTGACGCTGCTCGAGATCGTGCTGGGCATCGACAACATCGTCTTCATCTCGATTCTTGCCGGGAAGCTTCCCGCCGAGCAGCAGGCGCGTGCGCGACGTGCCGGCTTACTCGGCGCGATGGTGTCGCGTATCGCGCTGCTGGCGGTGATCGCGTGGATCATCCGCCTCACGGCCCCGCTGTTCTCCGTGCTCGGCCGCGACGTCTCCGGGCGCGACCTGATCCTGCTCGCCGGCGGACTATTCTTGCTGACCAAGAGCACGCGCGAGATCCACGATGCGCTCGAGGGTGATTCCGGCCGGGACAATCCCAAAGGCCGGGCGTCGTTCGCCGCCGTGGTGGGGCAGATCATGGTGCTCGACCTCGTCTTCTCGCTCGACTCGGTCATCACGGCGGTGGGAATGGCGCGCCATCTGCCGGTGATGATCACAGCCGTCGTGCTCGCCGTCGGCGTGATGATGTTCGCCGCCGCGCCGATCAGTGACTTCGTGCACCGTCACCCGACCGTGAAGATGCTGGCCCTCAGCTTTCTGTTGATCATCGGCGTGTCGCTGGTGGCCGACGGGCTGGGCCAGCACATTCACAAGGGCTACATCTATTTCGCGATGGGCTTCTCCGTGTTCGTCGAGGCGCTCAACCTGCGGGCGCGAGCGCGCCGGCGCAGCCGACCGGTGGAGCTGCGCGATGCGGTGACGGCGGAGACGCCGATTGCCCGCAGTTAATTTGACACGGGAGGCGACGAGGCCTAAGTTTAGGCGCTTTCTACCCTTACGCGAGGAGTAAGGTGCGGTCGCGCCAAGCCATTCTGTTCTTCTCGCCGGCTGGACGTGCCGTACCTGACTTCGTGGCCGCCTGGGTCAACGGGAAAAGCATGCCCGTGATCACGCTCTCGCAGGCGGCCGCGGTGGAAGAGCGGGTCCTGCGGTTGCCGCCGACGCTCGTGGTGCTCGACGCCGACAGCGCCGGCGATGAGGGGATGCAGCTGTGCGCGCGGCTCAAAGGAGACGCGTACACGGCGATCGTGCCGCTCGCGGTGGTGACCAACCGGCACGCGACGGATACGGTGCGGCGCTGGTTCGCGGCTGGGGCAGACGAGGTGATCACGCCGCTGTTCGAGCCGGGAGAGCAGGCGGGACGGCTCGACGCCCTCGTGACCCGCGCGGAGCGCGACGTGGCGGTCAATCCCTCGACCCGCCTCCCGGGCACGACGGAAATCGAGCGCGAGATCAGGCGGCGCATGGAGCTCGGCGAGTTTTTCGCCGTGTGCTACGCCGACCTGGATCACTTCAAGGAATACAACGATCGCTACAGCTATTACGACGGCGATCGGGTGATCTATCTGCTCTCCCGCATCCTGCACGACGTGGTGCGGGGGATGATCGGCAAACAGGGATTCGTCGGTCATATCGGCGGCGACGACTTCATTTTCGTGCTGCCGATCGACAGCATCAGCGCGGTGTGCTCCGAGGTGCTCGACGTGTTCGACACGCTGGTGCCGTTTCAATACAACGAGCAGGACCGCCGAGCGGGGTACTATTTCGGCAAGGACCGCCGGGGGCAGCTGCATCGCGTGCCGCTCATGACGCTGTCGATCGGCGTCGTCACGAACCAGCACCGGCGCTTCGCACATCCGGCGCAGGTCAGTGAGCTGGCCACCGAAATGAAGAGCTACGCGAAAACGCAGGCGGGGTCGGTATTCGTGGTCGATCGCCGCCACGATCGGGATGCCGGGGACGACGAGCATGGAGAGAGAGAGCGGTAGGACGTGAACGTCACCTGTCCGTCGTGCGAGACCGTTTACCGCGTGGACCCGGCCAAGGTCCCCGCGGGCGGCTTGCGGGCGCGCTGCAGCGTCTGCAGCAACGTGTTTGCCGTGAGTCACGACGGCGCCGGGTCTCCCGCGCCCGTCCCCGCCGCGACCGCGCCCGCTCGCGCGGCGGTGGCCGTTCCCGCGGCACGCCCCGCGCCAGCGCCGCCGTCGTCGTCGTCGCGTCCACCCGGGGGGGGGGGGGCGGCGCGGGGGGCACAGAGGCGGACGCGGGGCTGGGCGGGGGGGGGGCCGGGGGAAGGGCCACCCCCCCGCGAGGGGGGCGGGGCGCGGGGGGGGGGGGGGGGGGG
>Ga0137435_1000274_pt1 | contig 17729 bp, 18 predicted proteins | sample EasRivERMGT100_2_FD_104904 | JGI IMG/M metagenome (GOLD analysis project Ga0137435, IMG submission 104904) | Soil microbial communities from meander-bound floodplain in the East River, Colorado, USA - East River MetaG ERMGT100_2 | ecosystem: Environmental > Terrestrial > Soil > Floodplain ... | reverse complement strand
GGCCGGCGTTCCATCCACGGTGATGGTCACACCCGGCGGCCCCACGACGAGCTCGAAGCGCTGCAGCACGGGCGCGACCGGCGGCGGGGGCGGCGCCGTGACCGTGACCGTGGCCGTGGGAGGCTCGACCGTGGTGCTGGCCAGCGGCTCGGGCTCGACCGGCGTCGAACGCGAGCGATAGGCAACGAGGCCGCCGCCGCCCACGAGCGCGAGCAGCAGCAGCACCGCGCCCACGACCGACGCCTCACCGACCTTGCCGGGCCGCCAGCGCTTCATCCACCAGCCCATCAACAGCGCGATCGGGATCGTACAGGCGATCGTGAACAGTCCCCACGGTGACGCGCGCAGCGCGTTCACCACGATCAGCGCGAGCACCGCGAGCAGGATGATCATGATCGCGAGCACCGCGATCATCGCGGTCACGCCCGTGACCCTGCTGACCTCTTCTTTCGCCATCTGGCCGAGGGACTTGCCGTCGCGCCGCAGGGAGCAGCACAGGATCGTGAAGTCCTGGACCGCGCCGCCCAGGACGACGCCGATGACGAGCCACAGCGTGCCGGGAAGAAACCCGAACTGGGCCGCGAGCACCGGACCCACGAGCGGTCCTGCTCCGGCAATGGCCGCAAAGTGGTGGCCGAACAGCACCCACCGATTCGTGGGCACGAAGTCGTGGCCGTTGTTGAACCGCTCGGCGGGCGTGGCGCGGCGCGAATCAAGCTCAAACACGCGCGTGGCCAGGAACTTCGAATAGAACCGGTAGGCCACCGCATAGGTGCACACGGCGGCGGTGAGCAGCCAGGCGGCGCTGATCGTCTCCCCACGCGCGAGCGCCAATACCCCGAAGGCGGCGGCGCCCAGCAGCGAGACGAGGACCCACAGGGCGGCGGGGAGGCGGGCTCGCACGGGCGTAAGTTGTGACGCCGCTTGCCGATGTTCAAGTTCGAACATAGGTTCGAAACCCTTGAGCCCCCCAAGCTCTTCCGGTCCCTATTCCTGGTCGGCGAGCGGTCGTGCCGTATCCGCGCCGGCAGTGCAGGAGCGCCCGCACCCACAACAAGTCGGTGACACGCTGAAGGGCCGCGTCGTCATGGTCACTGGCGGCGCGACCGGTCTCGGCCGCGCCGTGGCGCTCGAGTTCGCGCAGGCCGGCTGTGGCGTTGCATTCAATTACGTCGAGATGCCGGGGCGAGAAGTCGGCCCGCAAGCGCTGCTGACCGAGACGGCGATCAAGGCGTACGGAGTCCCGTGCTATTCGGCGCTCTGCGACGTGCGCGAGATGGACCTCGTGGAACACTTCGTCAATGAGGCCCGCAGCCATCTGGGCGGGATGCACTACCTCGTGAACAATGCCGGCGTCACCCATGACGGTGCGCTGTGGAAACTGACGCCCGAGGCCTGGTCGGAAGTCATGGACACGAACGTGAGTGGTGCGTTCAACTGCATCCATGCCGTCGCACCGCTCTTCCGGTCGCAACGCTACGGCAAGATCGTCAACGTCGCGAGCCATCAGGCGTTCCGGCCGGGATTCGGGATCGCGAACTACGCGGCGAGCAAGGCCGCGCTCATCGGGCTTACGAAGGCCGCGGCAGTCGACCTCGGTTCGGCGGGGATCAACGTGAATGCCGTCGCACCGGGATTTGTGAAAACGGAGCTGTTGACGCAGTTGCCGCGCGAGGTGCTGGAGCGCGCCGAGCACGAATCAGTGCTCGGACGCGTCGCCGAGCCGGAAGACGTTTCCCGCGTCATCCTCTTCTTGTGCAGCGAAGCGGCCCGCCACATCACCGGCCAGGTGATTGTAGTTGATGGAGGCCTCACGCTCGCTTAGTTTGTAGGCCGTGAGTAACCTATTAAAAGACAAGTACTTCGTGCGTCGTGCGTCGTGCGTCGTCGCAATCGGCGTGTTGCTGAGCTGCGGCGGCAAGAAGAAAGCCGAAGTGGCGCCCACGCCCGAGCAGTTGCCCCCTACCGCGCCGCTCCCCACCGCTGGGTTAGCAGGACAACGCGTCGCGCTGACGCCGCTGGCGCTCGTCGCCGCCGAAGACACGCTGCATTGGGATTCGATCATCGGGGACCGGCGCGCGACCCTGGACAAGAGCGACAGCATCATCGCGGCGCTGCTCAGCGCGCGGGCCCCGGAGGTGACGTGGGTGGGGCCGGCCGAGCTGCGCCGGACCGCGCACCGGGCGGCGGGCATCGCGACGGACCCCGATCAGCTGGGCACGCCGTTCCTCCGCGCCGACAAGCTCGTGGAGGTGCCCGATCCGCTGCGCTACCAGCTGCGCACGCTCGTGGGACTGATCGGGGGACGGTACGCGATGATCCCCGCGGGACTCGTCTACCGGCGCCGGCCGGGCCGCACCGACGCGACGGCCGAGCTGTCGATCGTGATGGTCGACACGCGCGTCGGGAGAATCGGCTGGCGCACCGTGGCGCGCGGAGACGGCGAGGATCCCTGGACGGCGCTCACGAAGGCCGTGAAGAGTCTCACGCCAGGTCTGCCTTGACGAAACGCGAGGCCACGCTGATCCCGGGCGATGGGATCGGGCCCGAGATCACGGCAGCCACTCTTCAAGTCCTGGACGCGCTCGGCGTCGAATTCGAGTGGGATGAGGAATACGGCGGCATGGCGGCGGTCGAGAATGCCGGCACGCCGCTCCCGAACGCCACGCTCGATTCGATTCGCCGCACGCGGCTCTGTCTCAAGGGTCCGCTCACGACGCCCGTCGGCGGCGGCTACCGGTCGGTCAACGTCGCGATGCGGCAGGAGTTCGACCTCTATGCCAACGTGCGGCCCACGAAGACCATCGTGCCGGGCGGCCGCTACGAGCATGTCGACCTCGTCATCATTCGCGAGAACACGGAAGGGCTGTACGTCGGACTCGATCATACGTTTAAGATCGCCGGCGACCGGCGCGCGATGGCGCAGGCGATGTCGATCGTCACGCGCGACGGGAGCGAGCGCATCGCGAAGTACGCGTTCGAGTACGCCAAAACGCACGGCCGCAAGAAGGTGACGATCGTTCACAAGGCGAATATTCTGAAAGCCACGTCGGGCCTGTTTCTCGAAGTCGCCAAGCGCGTCGCCGAGCAGTACGCCGGTCAGATCGCGTGCGAAGACAAGATCGTGGATAACACCGCAATGCAGCTGGTGCTCAAGCCGGAGCAGTTCGACGTGATCGTCACGACGAACCTGTTCGGTGACATCCTGTCCGATGAAGCGGCAGGTCTCATCGGCGGTCTGGGGCTCGCGCCCGGCGCCAACATCGGGACGCACGCGGCCATCTTCGAGCCGGTGCACGGCTCGGCACCGGACATCGCGGGGAAGGGAATCGCCAACCCATCGGCGCAGATGCTGGCGGCGGCGATGATGCTCGATCACGTGGGGGAGCTCGAGGCGGCGAAGCGGCTGCGCCGCGCGCTCGAGACGACGATCGTGCAGGACAAGGTCCGCACGCCGGATTTGGGGGGACGTGCTTCTACGGCCGAATTCGCCCGCGCCGTGGTCCAGCGGGTTGGGTCCTAGTCACCCGTGCGCCAAGTGCGGCGAGGACACGCCCGGGATCGCGATCGGGGGGCTGTGCGCCAAGTGCACCCACTTGCTGCACCGTCGAGCCGGACGGGTCGCGCGCCTGGTCGCGATCGGCACGACCGTACCCCTGGCGGTGTATGTCGCCATGGCACTGCCTGTGGAGCGGACAGCCCGGCTGGTCGGGGCGGCGTGTGTGCTCCTGTGGTATGTGTTGACGTATCAGATCGCCAAACGCGTGACACTGGAGTTCTTAAAATGAAGTCATCGGTCATCGGTTATCGGTTATCAGTCGCGCTCCTCTTCTTGGCAGCGCCGCTCACGGGTCAGACATCCCTTTCCATCTATAGAGATGGTCGTGTCGTGGTACGGCGGACGCTGCCCCAGGCGCTGCAGCAGGGGCGGAACTCGCTGACGCTACGGCTCGAGGGGCTCGACCCGGCCACGCTGTTCTCGCCCGACACGTCGGTTTCGGTTAGCTCTGCGACGGTTCGGTATCCCAGCACGGCGCCCGATGCGTTAGCGCGCGCTGTCGGACAGACGCTCTCGTTTGTGCGCGCCAAGGGTGACACGATTCGTGCCACTGTGGTCCGCGCTGAGCCGCCCCAATTCAGGCTATCCGATGGACGACTGCTTCTGGGCCTGCCGGGTGAGCCACTCTTCCCGGCCGAGGTCGTCCGAACGAGCCCTGAAGCCGAGCTCGTCTTGAACGCGTCGCGCGCGCGACCACGAACCGAGCTCGCCTACGTGGCGCAAGGTGTGATGTGGGAAGCGCTCTACCAGGTCGTTCTGGGCGGAGGGCGCGCGGTGATCTCGGGGACTGCGACGGTAACGTCGCAAGCTCTGCGTGCCGATTCTGCCGAAGTGCAGCTTGTGGCAGGAGCAATTCGTCGTACGCGCGAGCCGAAGGCACTCGAAGGGTTCGACAGGGTCAGCGCCATGCGCGCGCAAACTGGCGTCGCAGACATGGAGACGTCAGAAGAAGCAGTGGGCGAGACGCACGTCTACCAACTCCCCGGCCGTCTTTCGATCGAGCCCAACGTTCCCGTCGCGACCGCGCTGTTCCCGCGCAGCTCTGCCCCCGTCACCCAGGAGCTCGTGGTCCCCGGGGTGCTGCCCTGGCGTGGATGGATCGGCCAAAACCCCGAGCCCAATCGCGTGCCGGTGCAGGTGTGGTACACGATCAAGCGCGCAGCCAAAACGCCTTTCGGCGACCGGCCGCTGCCCGCCGGCACGGTGCAGCTCTACCAGGCCGATTCGTCTGGACGCGTGCAGCTCATCGGCGAGGCAGCGAACGATCACACAGCGCCGGGACGCGACCTGCGGCTCCAGTCGGGCGATGCCTTCGACATCACGGCCGAGCGCGTGCAGACCGACTTCACTCAGGAGCAGCTACCGCCTGCGCGTCGCGGGCTCCCGGTCCGCCAACGCGTCACGGCGGCCTATCGCGTGACGATCGCCAACGCCAAGGACCAGGCGGTGACGGTGGACGTGCGCGAATCGCACTTCGGAGACTGGAAGATCATCGAGAGCAGCACGCCGGCGGAGAAGCTATCGTCCACCGAATCGCGCTTCCGCGTATCGGTACCGGCAAGGGGAGAGGCTACGCTGACCTACACGGTGCAGATCGAGCAATGACCTGCCAGATCGTGCACATCGGCGACATCCATTTCGGCGGGGTGGCCGATATTCCCGTCGTCGAAGCGCTGGAGCGGGCCCTGCCCGATCTGCGCCCCGATGCGATTGTCATCGGCGGCGACATGTCGCAGCGCGCCCGGCACGGTGAGTTCCAGCGCGGCCGCGCGTTCGCGAATCTCGCGCGCGAGACCGCGCCGGTGCTGCTCATTCCGGGCAACCACGACGTGCAGTGGTGGCGCCGGCCGTTCCTGCCGTTCGGCAAGGACGCCGTCTACGAGAAGTATCGCAGCTACTTAGGGGCGGACCTGACGCCGACGCTCACGATTCCCGGAGGCGCCATCATCGCATCCGCGTTGACCGCGCACGGCGTCGCGTGGGGATCGCTCACCCCGCGGCTGCGCGATATCGCGGTGAAGGGCCATCTGCCCAAGAAGGAAGTGCAGCGCGTGCAACGCGTGTTCGCCGGCGCGGACGCGAGCCTGCCGCGCGTGCTCGTCGTGCACCACAACGTACTGCGCGGCGAATTGTCGGAGCGCATGGGGCTCGCGCGCTGGCGCACCGCCCAGCAGCGCATCGTGGCCGCGGGCACGGACGTCGTGTTATGCGGACATGACCATCAGGAAGACGCCGAGATGCTCGATGGCAAGGTCGTCGTGTCGACCGCGGGCACGCTCTCGACGCGGGCGCGCGGCGGGCGGCCCGTCTCCTTCAACTTCGTCACGATCGATCCGGCCGCGGTGCAAATAACGTTTTTCAGGTGGGATCCGGCCAAGCAACGGTTCCAACCTTCGGATACGGCCGCCTTTGCCCGCGGGAAAGCTCCAAGCCTAGAGCCACAAGTCGCGCAGTAGAGTTGCAAGACGCCAAGTTGCGAATCGGCTTCAAGCTGCCAGCTTCAAGCTGGGCTTGCGACTGTCGCTGGCACTTGCGACCACTGCTAACTTGGCGTCTTGGCGTCTTGGCGTCTTCCCTAGGAGCTTGTCACTGATGACTTCGAAGTTCCAAGGCGTGGATTTCTACAATGTCGATGCGCTGTTGAATGAAGAAGAACGCGCGATCCGCGATACCGTTCGCCAATGGGTCGATGACAACCTGATGCCGGTCATCGGCGAAGCCTACGTCGCCGGCAAATTTCCCAAACAACTCATCCCGGGCATGGCCGAGCTGGGCCTGTTCGGCGCGAACCTGCCAGAAGAGTACGGCTGCGCCGGCCTCAACAACGTCGCCTATGGGCTGATCATGCAGGAGCTCGAGCGCGGCGACTCGGGCGTGCGCTCCTTTGCGTCGGTGCAGGGCGCGCTCGTCATGTATCCGATCTACGCGTTCGGCTCCGAAGAACAGAAGAAGGAATGGCTGCCGCAGATGGCGAGCGGCAAAGTGATCGGGTGCTTTGGACTCACCGAGCCCGATTACGGCTCCAATCCCGCCGGCATGATCACCGTCGCCAAAGAAACGAAGGACGGCTGGGTGCTGAACGGCGCCAAGATGTGGATCACCAACGGCTCGACGGCGAGCGCGGCGATCATCTGGGCCAAGACGGGCAGGATCGACGACGCCGATTCCATCCGCGGCTTTATCGTACCGACTGACACGAAGGGGTTCTCCGCCAAAGACCAGAAGGGCAAGCTGTCGCTGCGCGCGAGCGACACGAGCGAGCTGGTGCTCCAGGACGTCCACGTCCCGAAGACCGCGATCCTCCCGAAATCCGGCGGGCTCAAGTCTCCGCTCATGTGCCTGACCGCGGCGCGCTACGGGATATCGTGGGGGGCGGTCGGGGCCGCGATGGCGTGCTACGACGAAGCCGTCAGCTACTCCAAACAGCGTGTCATGTTCGGCAAACCGATCGGCGGATTCCAACTCCAGCAGGCCCGGCTGGCGGACATGTTGACCGAAATCACCAAAGCGCAGCTGCTCTGCGTGCAGCTGGGCCGGCTCAAGGATGAAGGGAAGTCGACACCCCAGCAGGTGAGCCTCGCTAAGCGCAACAACGTGAACATGGCCACGGACATCGCCCGCGAGACCCGGCGCCTGCTCGGCGCGAACGGCATCCTGGCCGAATACCAGGCGATGCGGCACCTCGCAAACCTCGAATCGGTGTACACCTACGAGGGCACGCACGACGTCCACACCCTGATCCTGGGCCAGGAAATCACGGGCCTGTCCGCCTTTAACTAGAAACCGCACCACGGCAGGCCCCGTTATTACAGCCATGACTCTCGCCTTGCTGCTGCTGCTCGTGCAGTCCCAGACAATCGTGGATATCCAGGACCTCACGACGCGCGAACACCGGATGAGTGCGTTCGTACTCGCCGCGCCCCAGGAGCTGAAGATCCAGGCAGTCGGGGCCGAGCCGTGGCCCGACCGGTTGCGCAGTCGCGACGATGAGCACTGGCAGGACGACGAGCAGACCACGTGGCCCGCGGCAGCCTGGATCCTCGATGCGCGGACCCGAGAGGTCGTGTGGGATCTCCGCTCCGTGGACACGCGCCGCGAATCGAATGGACTGCGCCGGTTCTCGGGCCCGGTCCGCCTCCCCGCCGGCACATACGAAGCCCACTATGCCTCCTATCCCGCATCGGTCGTGTCATTCGACGGCAACATCCGCCTCAATGATTTCGAAGACATTGTGAGACTGGGCCGGCGCGCGAAGTACGGCGGTCCCTATGTCGAGCAGGAGTTGTACAAGGAGTTCGGGCTGACGATCAGTGGCGTCGGCCGCACCGCGTCTCCCGAGGAGCTCGGCGCGGCACGGGCGGCATTCACGGCGTCCGCCATCGCGACGGTCGCGCCCGGGCGCAATGCGTCCGCCCGTGGCGGCTTTGAGCTCACCAAGCCGACCCAGGTCAAGATCTACGCCATTGGCGAGCTGACGGTGGACGGGGAGCAGGATTATGGCTGGATCGTCAACGCCGACACCCGTCAGCGCGTCTGGGCGATGTCCTACGTCGATACCGACCCGGCGGGCGGCGCCGCGAAAAACCGCATGGCTCACGAGACGGTGCGCCTGAAGCCGGGTCGCTACGTTGCTTATTTCGTGAACGACGACTCGCATGATCCTGAGGAGTGGACGCGCGTGCCGCCCACCGACCCCGGGTTCTGGGGGTTGACGCTGCGTGTGCGCGATCCCGCGGCCCGCGCGGCGGTGAAGCCGTTCGACTATCAGCCCGTGCCCGCAGGTCAGACCATCGTCTCGATGATCGGGGTGGGAGACGACGAGACGCGCTCGGAAGGCTTCGTGCTGAAGCGTCCGATGAATGTCCGCATCTATGCCATCGGCGAAGGGACGTCTCAGATGGTCGACTATGCGTGGATCGTCGATGCCGAGCATCACAAGCGCGTGTGGACGATGAGTCGGGACAACACCGTGCACGCGGGTGGCGGACAGAAGAACCGGCTGTTCGACGACACGATTCGCCTCGCGCCCGGCAGCTACATGGTGTACTACCGCAGCGACGGCTCGCACTCAGCGAGCGACTGGAACACAGCGCCGCCCGCGGAAGCGAAGTACTACGGCGTGAGCGTGTTCCCGGCGAGCGGTCGGCTGAACCGTGCCGACATCGGTCCGTATGTGCGTCCGGGGCGGGGCAATGGCGTTCCTCTTGCGGAGCTGCCGCGCATGGGAGACAACGAACACGCCCGCAAAACATTCCGTCTTGACGCCGAGACCAAAGTCCGGATCTACGCACTGGGGGAGGGCCGCAGCGGCGAGATGTTCGATTACGGCCGGATCGAGGACGGCAACGGCCGCACGGTGTGGCAAATGATGCTCGACGAGACCGAGCCCGCGGGCGGGGCCGCAAAGAACAGGCTGTTCGACGGCGTGATCACCCTCCCGGCCGGAAGGTATGTCCTGTGCTATGATTCCGACGGCTCGCATTCGCACGCGGACTGGAATGACGATGCACCCGACGAGCCCGAGAGTTGGGGCATAACCGTGTTCCGATTGGGGACCCGCTAGCGTAGCTTTCGGGCCTCATGAACATCGCAGTATGCATCAAGCGCGTTCCGGATTCGGAAACGCGCGTCAAGATCGCCAGCGACGGCAAGAGCCTGGACGCAGCCGGGGTCAAATTCGTTATGAATCCCTATGACGAATTCGCCGTCGAAGAGGCGCTGCGTCGCAAGGAAAAAGCCGGCGCCGGCGAAGTCGCGGTGCTGTGCCTCGGTCCCGCGGCGGCCCAGGAGACGATCCGCACCGCGCTCGCCATGGGCGCCGATCGCGGCGTCCTGCTGCAGGCCGACAAGATTCCCGCCGATCCGTTTGAAGTCGCCAAAGTCATCGCCGCCGAGTTGAAGAGCACGAGCTGGGACCTGATCCTGTTCGGCCGCATGGCGATCGACGACTACAACCACCAGGTGGGTCCGCTCGTCGCCGAACTGCTCGGTCTCCCCTGCGTGACCGCGGTCTCGCATCTCGAGATCGAGGGATCGAAGGGCGTCGCCGAGCGCGAGATCGAAGGCGGCATCGAGGTCGTCGAGTTCCCCCTGCCTGCCTTGCTCACCGTCGACAAAGGACTCAACGAGCCCCGCTACCCGGCGCTGAAGGGAATCATGGCGGCCAAGAAGAAGCCGCTTGAGGTGAAACCGGTGCAGGTCGGGGGTGGCAGCCTCGACGTCGTCGCGCTCACACCGCCGCCCGAGCGGAAGGAAGGGCGGATCGTGGGTGAGGGCGCTGGCGCCGTGCCGGAGCTGATCCGCGTGCTGCGCGAGGAAGCGAAGGTCCTGTGAGCAAAGTCCTCGCGGTGCTCGAGCAGCGCGACGGCACCCTGCGCAAAGTCTCGTTCGAGGTCGTGACGGCCGCCCGACGCCTGAGCTCGGAGGTTGATGCGGTCGTCTGCAGTTCCCCCGGGGCCGAGGGATGCGCGACTGCCGTAGCGGAGCGCGCGAAGTCGGGTGGCTACGGCGCCGTTGTATTCGCAGCCACAGCGACTGGCAGGGACCTCGCGCCACGCGTCGCGGCAAAGCTCGGCGTGGGGGTTGCCGCGGATGTCACCGATCTCACCGTCGAAGGAGACGCGATCGTTGCCACGCGGCCGGTGTACGCGGGCAAGGCGATGCAGAAGGTCCGTGTACTCAGTAAGCCGGCGGTGGTATCAGTGCGACCCAACGTGTTTACCCCCGACGCGCAAGCGTCGCAGGTGAAGCCTGAGACGCTCTCCGTGGCATCTCCGGGACGTGTGGTCGTGCGCGAGATAAAGGCCGCGCCGGCGGGGATGCTCGACGTTGCCGAGGCGCAGATCATCATTTCAGGCGGCCGCGGCTTGAAGGATCCGGCCAACTTCAAGGTGCTCGAGGAGCTCGCCAAGGCGTTCGGCGGGCGCGCCGCGGTGGGCGCTTCGCGCGCCGTCGTTGATGCGGGCTGGCGCGCGCATGCCGACCAAGTCGGACAAACGGGAAAAACCGTGAGCCCCTCTCTCTACATTGCCGTCGGCATCTCGGGCGCGATCCAGCATCTGGCCGGGATGCGAACCGCGAAAGTCATCGTGGCGATCAACAAGGACAAGGACGCGCCGATCTTCAAAGTCGCGGACTACGGTGTGGTCGGAGACCTGTTCGAGATCGTCCCCAAGCTGACCGAGGAGATTCGCAAGCTGCATGGCTAAGATCGTTCCCGCCCGCTACCAACCCCCACTCCCACTCGAGAAGCTCATCCTGCAAGACGGCGCCGAAGGCGCCGGCGATCGCATGGACCTCGACGTGCTCATCGTCGGGGCGGGCCCCGCGGGTTTGGCGTGCGCCATCGAGCTGGCACGGCTTGGGAAAGCGGACGGAACCGAGCTCAACATCGGCGTGCTCGAAAAGGCCGAAGCGTTAGGTGAGCATTCGCTGTCTGGCGCCGTCGTCAATCCGCGCGCGTTCAGGGAGTTGTTCCCCGACCTGAAGGACTCCGATTTCCCGTTCAGAACGCCGGTCACCAAGGAAGCTGTGTACTTGCTGACGGCTGACGGCAGATGGCGGCTACCCACGCCACCGTCGATGCGCAATCACGGGAACTATGTGGGCTCGCTGTGCGAGATCGTGCGCTGGCTGGGTGGCAAAGCGGAAGATCTGGGCGTCAACGTGTTCACCGGGTTCCCCGCGGCGCAGCTCCTGGTGCGCGGTGAGGCAGTCGCCGGCGTCCGCACCGCGGCGGCCGGTCTCGATCGCGAGGGCAAACCAACCGCAGGCGGTACGGCACCCAACGATCTGGTCGCGAAGGTCACGGCGCTGGCCGAAGGCACGCGCGGGTTACTTGCGCAGGCGTGGTGCCAGTGGCAGAACGTCCCCTCTCTGAACCCACAGATCTTTGCGCTCGGTGTGAAGGAGCTGTGGGAGACCAGGCAGCCGCTCGATCGGGTGATTCACACCATGGGGTGGCCGCTGCCCAGCGACGCCTTCGGCGGCAGCTTCATCTACCCGCTCGGACCGAACCTCGTTGCGCTCGGCTTGGTCGTGGGGCTCGACTACCGGGACGCGAATCTGGACGTACACGTCCTGCTCCAGCGCTTCAAGCAGCATCCCCTGGTCGGCGACCTGCTCGCGGGCGGCGAAATGGTCGAATGGGGCGCGAAAACGATTCCTGAGGGCGGCTTTTATTCACTCCCGGCGCAGCGCACCGGTGAGGGGGTCGTGCTGCTGGGGGACTCGGCGGGGTTCGTGGATGTGCCGTCGCTGAAAGGCATTCACTACGCCATGCAGTCGGGGATGTATGCGGCGCGCGCCATGTTCCAGCACCTCAAGGTGGGTTCCGACCTCGCCGAGTACGACCGTCTGGTGAATCAGTCGTACATCGTCGGGGACTTGCGCCGCACTCGCAACATGCGTCTCGCCTTCCGTGACGGATTCTACCTGGGCGGGATACAGGCGGCCTTGATGACGCTCACCGGCGGCCGGTTTCCCGGCGGCACATATCGCATGCACGCCGATGCGGACGTGCCACGAACGGCCTCTCGCCCGGGCGAGGAGTCAGCCATCGGCGTGAGCAAGGTGGACGCCGTATTCAAGTCGGGGAACTCGACGCGCGACACGATCCCGAGCCATCTGATCACGCCTTCTCCCCCGCAGGAGGTACCCGCTGAGGTCGCGCGGTTCTATGCTCACATGTGCCCCGCCGGCGTCTACGAAGCAGGTCAGGACGGGGGAGGTGGACTGCGGATCAATGCGCCAAACTGTGTGGACTGCAAGGCAACCGATGTGTTGGGGCCGCGCTGGACGCCGCGCGAAGGGGGGAGCGGACCCAAATACAAGCGCATGTGACCGCCGGGAACCGCTCCGATGGGCTAGTGCGTTGGGGGGACTGAGCCAACACTGAGCCGGATGCCGTCGATGATGAACTGGACGGCGATCGCGCACAGCACCAACCCCATGACGCGCGTGAGGATGCGCATGCCGGTCTGTCCCAGCCGGCGCTCGACCAGTGTTGCGGCCGAGAGCACGTAGTAGGTGAGCAGCGCCGTGAGCGCGATCGAGATGTACACCGCGGCGGTGGCCGCCGGGGTCTTCGCGCCCAGCGCGAGGACCATGACCGTCGAAATCGCGCCCGGTCCGGCCAGCATCGGGACGCCCAGCGGCATGATGCCGATGTCGTCTTTCTGAATGCCCTCGGCTTTCTCGACCGGCGTCTCGCGTTGCTGGCTCGGCCGGGCCTGCACCATGTCGAGCGCGTTCAGCCCGATCAGCACACCGCCCGCGATCTTGAAGGCGCCGATCGTGATTCCGAAGATCTTGAAGATGATGCTGCCGCCGAGTGCGAACGCCGTGAGCGCGATGGCGCAGGTCCACGCGCCGCGGCGCGCCAGAATCCGGCGCTGTGCCGGCGAGTCGCGAACCGTCATCGCCAAAAACGAGGGAATGACGGCGAACGGATCCACGATGAACAGGACCGAGGTGAAGATGAGCAGCAGCTCCATCACGCGCTGATTCATCGTGGAATCAGACGGCGACCTGAACTACGCGATCTTTCCCCGCCCGTTTCGCGTCGTACATCGCCTGATCGGCGCGCCGCAACAGATCGTCCGTGCTGGCCTCCGTCGCAGTGCACGCCACGACGCCGATGCTCGCCGTCACGTTCGGTGTGCCTTTGAAGACGTTGCGCAGGCTCGCGACCAGGCGCTTGGCAGCGGCGTCGGCGAGCGGCGCATCGGTTTCGGGCATCAACACGGCAAACTCGTCGCCGCCCAGTCGCCCGACCACATCGGCGATGCGGACCGAGGTGCGCATCGCGTCGGCCACGAGCCGCAGCACCGCGTCGCCGGTCTGATGACCGTGCGTGTCGTTGATGACCTTGAAGTCGTCGAGATCCAGGTAGATGAGCGCGAGCGGCCTCGGATACCGGCGGTTGCGCTCCAGCTCCTGGCCCAGCCGGTCGGCGAACGCGCGCGCGTTCAGGACATTGGTGAGCGCATCCTGCGTGACGAGATGGGCCAGCTGCGCCTGGCTGTGGCGCAGCTTCTGGAGGCCGGCCATCGCCACGGCGACGACCGCGATGTAGGCGACCGCGTTGCCGATGCGCCATTGGATTGGGGCTTCCGCCGGCATCCGATCCCAAACCACCGCTTCACGCAGCGTGATGGACGCGAGTCCGAACACGATGCCCCAGACCAGCCCCTCGGTCCAGGTCACGAGCAGCACGGGAATGATGTACAACACTGCCAAGCGCGCCGTGGATGGTGTGCTCACGTTGAGCCAGTACACGGCGAGCGTGAGAGCCACATAGCCGGTCAGCCGCAGCGTCCGGCGCAGCACCGGGGAAGCGAGAACGGGCATCAGTAGGGAGGCTCGGCGACGTGCTGCTGATCGTCGAGGAGGAGCGCGTCCAGCTCGGTCCCCGCCGCAACGGCCGGCATGTCGGCAGGGACGATGAGCAAAGCATTCGCGCGTGCCATACTGGTGAGAATGCCAGACCCCTGCGGCCCTGTCAAACGCGCTTCCCCCTCCGCGACGACCGCGCGGAGGTAGTGTCGCAGTTTGGGACCGAGCGTGATCGGTTCTCGCACCACGACTCGGACGGTACGACGGAACGGCAGCGTGTGTCCCTGCAGTCGCCGAATTGCGGGCCGCACGAACAGCTCGAACGTCACCATCGTACTCACCGGGTTTCCCGGCAGCCCGATCCACGGGACCCCGTTCAGAACCCCGAACCCCACGGGGGCACCCGGCCGCATGCCAATGCGCCAGAACTTCAGCTCGCCGCCCAGCTCCGCGAGCACGTCACGTACCAGGTCGTGCTCGCCGACGCTGACGCCCGCGGTGGTGACGAGGAGGTCGGCACCCTTTGCACCTTCGAGGTGCTCGCGGAGACTTTCCCGCGTATCGCGCGCCACGCCCAGGTTGAGGGGCTCGGCGGCGGCGCGACGGATCAACGCATCGAGTGTGTACGAGTTGGACGTGGCGATCTTCGTCCCGGCGAGAATCTCCTGCTTCTGGTCGAGGTCCACGATCTCGTCGCCCGATCCCATGAACGCGATGCGCGGCGTTCGGTGCACCAGCGGCCGGTCGTGCGCGATTGAGGCGAGCACGCCGAGCTGCGCCGGCCCGAGCGCGGCGCCACGCGAGAGTACGAGCGTGCCTTTCCTTATATCCTCACCGCGCCGGCGGATGTTCTTTCCGGCATCCCGCGTGTTGCGGACGGTTACATAACCGTTTGCAGCCGACTCCGTGTCTTCCTGGCGAACGACCGTGTCGGCTCCCTGCGGGAGTGGCGCGCCGGTGAAGATGCGAATCGCCTGACCGCTGCCGACCGGCTTGGTGGGAAACTGGCCGGCCGGGACTGTTTCGATCACCGTGAGGCCGTTCCCCTCCCGGACGTCCTCGCTGCGCACCGCGTACCCATCCATCGCGGAGTTGTCCCACGGCGGCAGATCCATCGGACTCGCGACGTCCTCGGCGAGGACCGCGTCGAGCCCGTCACGCAGCGGCCGGCGTTCGGGCGCGAGCGGCTGCAAGCTCGCAACGATGAGGCGGGCGGCTTCAGCCGGGGTCATCCGTGTCGCCGCCACAGCGCCTCCGCACGCGCCAGATCGTCGGGCGTGTTCACGTTGAAGAACAGCTCATCGGGGTCGCCGAACCGCCGCACCTCCGCGAGGGGGACGATACCGACGCGCACGTCCGCGTGAAAGGCGATGGCCCGCAAATCGCCGCTTTCGAGCCGCCGGGCAATGGCGGGCGCGCACGCGGGTGCGTAGATCGCACACAACGGCTCGAGACCGCGTGGCCCGGCGCTTTCGGGCAGCACGGCATCGTATGCCCCGGCCGCCATGCAATCGATGAGCGCGTGCAGCAACGATTCTGGCACGAACGGCATGTCCCAGGCAACACACAGGACCGGCGCAGGGGCCGTGACGGTCACGGCGGTGTAGATCCCGCCCAGCGTTCCGAAACCGGGCCGGGTGTCTGGAAGCGTCTGTAGGTCGGGGCGCCAGGACTGCGCGTCCGGAGCGTCGGCGATCAGCAGCGGCAGCGCTCCCGTGACCGCGTGCACCGCGTCCACGATGCGATCCAGGATCCGCCGCCCGCCGATGGTGAGCAGGCCTTTCGGCGTCCCGCCGTACCGGCGCGCGGCGCCACCGGCGAGCACCGCGCCCTTCATGCTAGTAGCGCCGCCCGCGCTTCCTCTCCAGGACGATGTCCAGCCCCATCACCAGGCCGAAATGGTGGTAGTACTTGCTGTCCGTCGGAGCGATCGCGAAGTCGTCGGCAGGCCCCGTGACACGGGTCAACGAGTTGACGATATCTCGCACTTCGAGCCGAAACTGATACCCGGTGCCGAGCGGTGTCGTGATGCCTGCGGCAATCCCGACCATGAATGACGCGCCCCGACCGTTGATATCTTCGATGATCTGCCGCTCCTGGAGGCCCCCAGCATCCACATACGCGCCGACCACCTCGGTGGTGCTGGACGACAGATTGACGACGCCGATGTTGAACCGCGCGTACGGGCTGATCGCTTTGGTACTCGCAGCGCGCAGCGTCGTGCCGACAAAGAGGCTGATCGCGCCACCCGTTCCTGCTGCCGCGGTGAGATTGTCGCACATCTGCTGCCCGCGCTGGTTGGGTGGATCCGGATTGAGAAATACCGGCGTGCAGGTGTCGTCGATCGGCAATCCGAGGTAGGAAATCTCCGCGTGAAACCCCAGATGGGGCGATGGGAAGTACGTGCCCGACGCCCCGACCACGAGGCTCGGCGAGATGGACCGCGCGATCCGCAGGATGTCGTACGTGCCGGTACACGCTCCACCGCCGCCGAGAACGCACACGGGTTGCTCGACGGTCCACAGGCCATGGCCCGTCACCACCCCGCCGCTGATCGTGAGCACGATCGCGGGCTGCGGATTGGTCTGTGCCATGGCAGAAGATGCTCCAATCAGCGCGAGAATCGCGAACGGGGCAGGGCGCATTAGACCTCGAGGTGACGGTGTTCGACAGCGAGGCAGCGATCCATCACGAACGGAATGCCGGCCGCAACGGCGCGCTGCTCCGCGGCCTGGTCCTCGACGCCCTGCTGCAGCCAGATCAGCTGTGGCGGCGGACTTAACACGAGTGCGGCATCGACCACCGCGCCCGCATGCTCGCTGCGCCGAAACACGTCCACCACGTCAATCCGGTGATCGCGCGCGGCGGCCTCGAGCGTCGCATAGCTCTTCTCTCCGAGGATCTCGTCGTGCCCCGGGTTTATCGGGACGATCCGATACCCTGCGCCTCGCAGATAGCGCGCGACCGAATGGCTCGGCCGGATCGGTTTGGGTGAGAGCCCGACCACGGCAATGGTGCGAGCCCGTCGCAGCAGGTCGCGCAGCGCCTCCGGCGGCGGCGTCATCCCCGCTTACGGTTCTCCGTAGTACTCGGAGTGGAGATGCGGCCCCTCCTCAATTCGCACGCGGTGCAGCAGCACGCCGGGCGGCAGACCTGCGATGATTCGTTTCCAGAGATACAGCGCCAGTGCTTCTCCCGTCGCAATCCACTTTCCAGCCGCGAAGGTCGCGATGTCCTTGTTAATATGCCGCCCGTCGAACTGCTCTACGACTTCGCGTCGCAGCAGGATATCGAGGGCGTTGAGACTCATGATACCGCCGCGCGCCGGATCGAAGGCGCCCTTCACGGTAACGATGCAGCGGTAGCGGTGGCTGTGATCGTGGGTCGCGCCCTCGAAGTCGGGTGTGTCGGGGAAGCGGTGCGTGGCTGTAAACTCCACGACCCGGCTGAGATAAGCGGTTGGCATGGCTTAGAATACCCGGACCGCGTGGGCCTTGAAAGAGAATACGACCGCACTTCCCGGGCCGATCGCCAGATCTCTGGCCGCTTCCGACGTCACGGTCGCGACCAGTTCTACGCCGCCGACATTCGCCCGCACCTGCACGCCCGCGCCGCGGTGCTCGATCGCCAACCCCGTCACGCGACCCGCCAGGACGTTGCGCGCTGACGAGGCCAGGGGCGCCTTGCTCACGAAGATGTCCGTCGGGGGCACCGCGAGCACCGCGGGACCGGCGCGATCGGTCATCACCGCGATGTCGATATCGCCGATGTGGACACTCTTGACCCCCTCCCCCGCCGGCAGGTCGACGCGAAACAGATTCTCGGGCGTCACCGG
>Ga0137435_1000268_pt1 | contig 18027 bp, 13 predicted proteins | sample EasRivERMGT100_2_FD_104904 | JGI IMG/M metagenome (GOLD analysis project Ga0137435, IMG submission 104904) | Soil microbial communities from meander-bound floodplain in the East River, Colorado, USA - East River MetaG ERMGT100_2 | ecosystem: Environmental > Terrestrial > Soil > Floodplain ... | reverse complement strand
CGTCGTGCGTCTGCAGGGCCGACAGCCAGTGGCCCCGGAACCCGCCGATCGCCGCGACGTCGCCGCGCCTCGGGCTCTCCGGCGGCAGCATCTCCTCCGCGTCACGGGTCAACACGCTGCGGCGCTCGTCGCGGCGGAAGAGCGTCTGCGCGTCGATGTAGCGCTCGGCGCCCGACAGGGCGAGGTGCCGCAGATACGCGCGGCCCGGCGTGCCCCAAGGAAGGAGCGAGCCGACCGCGCCGACGGCGGCGCGCAGCGGCCGCGGCAGCACGTCGCGGCGCCGCTCCGCGTGCTCGACGAGGTACCGGTCGTAGCCCGCGAACAGCTCGTCGCCGCCGTCGCCGGAGAGGACCACGGTGACGTGACGGGCGGCGAGCCGGGCGAGGAGATAGGTGGGGAACGAAGAGGGGTCGCCGAAGGGCTCGTCGAGGTACCAGGTGATCTCGCGGAGAAGGTCCGCGGCCTCGGGGCCGACGACCTCCTCGTGATGCCGCGTCCCGAGCCGCCGCGACGCCTGACGCGCCGGCGCGGACTCGTCGTAGGCGGGGTCGGGGAACCCGACCGAGAGCGTCTCGATCGGGCGGCCCGTCCACCTGGCCATGGTGGCGACCACGGCGCTGGAGTCGATGCCGCCGGAGAGGAACGCCCCGACCGGCACGTCGCTGATCATGTGGAGCCGGACGGTCTCGTCGAGGAGGGAGCGCAAGCGCGCCTCGAACCAGGCCGGGGAGCGGGAGCGGTCCGGGCGGATCGCGAACGACCAGTACCGGCGCGTCCTCACCCCGTGGCGCGGCGTGGCGAGCAGCACGTGGCCGGGCTCGAGCTTGAGGATCCCGTCCACGATGCTCGTCCCCGGCGGGGTCGTCCCGACGTCGAGCAGGTGGTCGACGGCCGGCCAGGAGAGGCTCCGGGGAATCTCGGGAAGCCGCAGCAGGGCCTTCACCTCGGAGGCGAACGCGAGACGCCCGCGCGCCATCGCGTAGTAGAGCGGCTTGATCCCGATCCGGTCGCGCGCGAGCATCAACCGCTGCAGGCGCTCGTCCCAGACCGCGAAGGCGAACATCCCGCGCAGCTTGTCCACGCAGGCCGGTCCCATCTCCTCGTAGAGGTGGACGATCGTCTCCGTGTCGGACTCCGACACGAACCGGTGGCCCCGGCCGATCAGCTCCCGGCGCAGCTCGCGGTAGTTGTAGATCTCGCCGTTGAACACCGCCCACACGCGGCCGTCTTCGTTCGTCACCGGCTGAGCGCCTGTTTCCAGGTCGATGACGGACAGGCGTCGCATGACGAGCCCCGCGCGACCGCCCAGGTACGCCCCGATCGCGTCGGGACCCCGGTGGACGAGCGCCCGCGCCATCGCACGCAGCTCGACTCCCCGCGGCGGGGGGCCGCCGAGGCTCACGATGCCGGCGATGCCGCACATGATCGTTTTCTCCACGCCGGACGGGCGCCGGCGACGAACAGCAGATAGGTGGCGGCGAAGACCGCCATCGCGGCGGCGAGCCCCACCACGGGTGGACCCGGAAGGAAGCTCTTGGTGACCCACGCGAGCACCGCAGCGCCCGCCGAGGCACCGCAGACCACGAGCAGCCCGCGCCACGGGAGCAGCGCACGCAGCGAGCATCCGAAGCCCCGCCGGACCCGCATCAGCGCCAGGGCCTTCGCGACGCCGGTGGAGATCAGAAGCGCCGCTGCGGCTCCCGGCAAGCCGAGCGACCCCATGAGGGGGCGGATCGTCCCGAGGACGATCGCGAGCTTGAGCACGCCGAGCCCGAGGAGGAATCGCATCTCGGCGCGGGAGCGCAGCACGCCGTCGGTCTGGAAGACCGCGAGCAGCAGGACGAGGACGAAGATCCGGAACACCGGCACGCTCGCCGCGTAGGCATCGGTGAAGAAGAGGACGATGAGCGGGCGCGAGACGACGAGGAGTCCCACGACGCACGGGACGACGATGAGCGCGATGCGCAGCGTCGTGTCGCGCCACAGCCTGAGCCCCTGGTCGGGCGCCCGGGCGGCCTCGGCCTCGCGCAGGCCCACCATCATCACGTGCGACGCGGGCGCGGCGACGAGCTCGATCAGCGGGACGTTGAGGCACCCGACGGCGTAGATCGCGAACGTCGCGGGGTCGGTCCACGCGGACACGGCGAGCTGGTGGAGGCTCGCATGGACCACCTCCACGAGCCCGTAGCCCGCGAACGGGACCACGTACAGGGTCTGCTCGCGGAGGAGGCTCGCGTCCGGATCCAGCCCCGAGCCGAACTCCTTCCGCGCGACGATGAGCGTGGCCAGCACGCGCACGACGCCGAACGCGACCGCGCCGGCCATGAGCCACCGCAGATCGCGGGTGAGGATCGCGGGTACGATCAGCAAGAGCGCCTTGAGGAGGTTGGAGGCTCCGTACGCCGCGGCGGCGCGCAGGTAGCGCTGACGCGCCGTGAGGAGGATCTCGAGCGGCGCCGAGACGAGCACGAGCCACAGCGCGGCGGCCAGCACGGGAAGGTGGTGCGCCAGCGACGGGTTGTCGAACCAGCGCGCGACTTGCGGCGCCGCCAGCACTAGGGCCGCGGCGGAGAGCAGACCCGACAGGGCGAGCGCCACGAACGCGTTCGCGGCGAACCGGCCGCCGCGGGGGCCGCCGGCCGGCAGGAAGTAGAACAGGCTCTCCGCCATCCCGATCTGCGCGATCCCGTAGAGCGTCGTCTGGATCAGGAAGATCTGCTTGTACGTGCCGAAGACCTCCGGAGCGAAGATCCGCGCGAGGACCACGGGCAGGAAGAACGAGGCGGCGAAGGCGGTGGCGCGTCCCGCCGCCAGCGGCAGCATCGATCCCGAGCGAAGTCTCTCCCAGCGAGTCAAAGCACCTCCCTCACGGTCCGGGCTCGGAGTGCACGAGCGGCGCTCTCGACGTCCCCACGGGCTCCGGCCGCCGCTGCGGGGCGGGGCGCACCGGCCGCCGATGACCGCGGCAGCTCGGGCGGAATCCGGGCACGTCGTGCACGTGACAGGACATGAGCGCCCCGGAGAAGGCGCCCTTCACCGTGCGGCAGGTGTTCTCCCAGAACACGTGGCGCGGGATCGTCAGCTCGGGGAATTCCGGATCGCGGTGGCGGCAGATCGTGAACCCGCACCGGTAGCCGGCCGCCGCGACGATCCGCACGGCGACCGGATCGAACGAGCCCGAGGGGTACGCGATGTGCCGGACCGGCATCTGGAGCCGGCGCTCGATCTCCAGACGCGAGCCCAGGACCTCGTGGACGACGGTCCGCGGGTCCTCGTTGGCGAGCAGGGCGTGCGTGCACCCGTGAGAGCCGATCGTGAACCCCGCGCGGGCGACGTCACGCAGGGTCGGCCAGTCGGCGAGCGCGTGGTCGCTGCCCTCCGAGGTGCCGCCTTTCTCCGGCGACTCGAGAAGCCCCGTGAGCCGGCACAGCGTCGCCAGGTCCAGGTCGGTCAGCAGGGACGCGGTCACGAGCTCGGGCCGACGTCCCGGCGCGAGCGCCCGGGTGATGCTCTCCCCGTCGATCTCGAGCTTGTGGAGCGCGATGGCGAGGCGGCCGCGGCCGGCGGGCCAGTCCTCGTACAGCTGCGCCACCAGCATGAACAACCGGTCGTGCATGTGCAGCTCTTGCGTGCCGACCCGGTCCGACACCACGAAGATCGCGGCGGGGATCCCCTTGCGCCGCAAGAGCGGCAGCGCGTTGACGCAGACGTCCTCGTAGCCGTCGTCGAAGGTGATCGCGGCGGCGGGCCGGCCGTTCCGGGGCGGGTGCGCGATCCGGTCGGCGACGTCGTCGAGCGAGATCAGGTCGAACTGCCGGCCGAGCCACTCGAGCTGGCGCTCGAGCGTCCGCACCGTGAGGAGCATCGCCGGATGCGACCCCTTCGGCGCCAGCCGCGCATCGGCGATCACCCGGTGATAGGTGAGGATGCAGGGGAGCTGCCGCGGCCCCGGGCGCAAGCCCACGATCCGCTCGGCGCGGGTGCCGTGGACGAGGGCGGCGATCGCCATCTTGGCGACGCGGCGGATCATGACGCCGCTCGCAGGGCGCGCCGCACCGCGCCTCGCGCGCGGCGCACGAGCGCGTTGACGCCCATCGCCGCGAGGCCCCGGCCGCCCGGCGGGTACATCTCGATCCGCCTCGGCCGCCTCAGCCCTCCCGCCCAATGGAACTTGTAGCGCTCCGCGCCGTGCAAGAAGTCGTAGGCGCGCGCGCCCTCCTGGATCGCCGCACGGATCGAGGCGGCCATCGCCGCGAGACCGACGCTCCACGGCGCGTACTCGGGGTCGAAGCCGGACTGGTAGAAGTGGAACCTCCCGCCGTGGACGAACCCGTACAGCGCCGCGACGGGACGCCCGTCCGCGCGCAGCACGAACAGGCGAAGCTGCCCGCGCTCGAGGAACCGGCGGCTCGCCTCGTCGTGAAACGCGCGGAGCGACGGCGTGCGGAACGCGGTCTCCGGCGCCAGGCGGCGCCACCGCCGCTCGTGGAGGCTCGCGAGGATGGCCATGGCGTCCCGCCGCGCGGGCTCGCTCGCGACGGCCTCGAACGCGACCGAGAATCGCGCGGCGAGCGCGCGCGACGCGCGACGGACGGCGTACCGATGCTCGCGCCCCAAACGGGCGAGGTACGCGTCCCAGTCCAGCCCGCCGAGATCCGCGATCGGGCAGACCGACGAGCGGGAGTGCCTGACGCGCCAGCCACGGTCCCTCAGCCGCGCGGCGAGGCCGGCGGAAAGGCAGGGGCGACGCCGCAGCTGCCCGAGGTCGACGGGGATCCTCTCCCGCCCGAGCGCATCGGCCAGCGCGTCCAAGACCTCGGGCTCGGCGTCGCTGCGGACGAGCAGATCGAGGTAGTCGGACCCGGCGGCACCTGTGCCGAGAAACCCCAGCGCCGGCCAGGGCGACGGGCGGCGGGGATCCGCGGGGTAGGCGGCGAGCGGCGCCAAGCCCACGAGCGTGCCGTCTCCACGCCTCACCAACCGGAGCGACAGCCGGGCCCGTCCGCGCAGGTGCCTCCACCACGCCGCCTGCCACTCCCACGTGAGGAAGGGCCCGTCGGAGGCGCTTCTTGCGAGGAGAGAGTCCCACTCGGGACGCATCGCGTGCAGCGTCTCCTCGTCGGAGACCGTGAACACGCGCACGCCGCTCCGGACAGCGTGGGTCATCGCGGCCCCTCCTCGCGGGTCAGGGTGTCCTTGAGCGCCCGCAACAGCCCCGATCGCCGCAGACGCGGCACGACGCCGAACTTCGCGAGGTAGAGGCAGCGGGCGCGGAAGTGGTCGGGGAACACGAACAGCCAGCGGTGAGGTCGCACGCTGGAAGTCCAGCTGAGCTTCCAAGGATCGGGCTCGCCGAGGAGATCCACCTCGACCGCGCCCTCGGCGAAGGCGTGCTCGAAGGCGAGCAGGCAGAGGAGCTGGCCCGGCGAGTAGGAGGCGAACTCGGGGTTGTAGCCGAGCTTGAGGACGTGGTGGCGGCCCAGGTACCGGAGCGCGTAGATCGCCGCGATGCGCCTGTCGCCCACGGTGAGGAACTGCAAGCGCAGCCACCCGGACGCCGCGGCGCGGCGCGCGAACGTCGTGTAGAAGGACTCGGTCGCGTGCTCGGAGCTGATCGCGCTCCGCGTGCCGCGCTTCCATCCCGACGACTCGAGGCGGAACGCGTCCTCGATCGCCTGGGACAGACCGGGGCCGCCGGAGACGGTCTCGAGCGCGAGCGGGCCGATCCGCTCGAGCCGCGCACGGCGGTTGCGCAGGTTGGACCGATGCTTGGCCGGCAGCGAGCGCAAATACGACGCCCAGTCGGTGGGCCGCTCGACGTAGGGCGACCCTCCGAAGTCCTCGGCCCCCGACAGCAGCCCGGAGAAGCGGGCGATGCGGCGCAGCTCCGAGTAGGCGACCGACGTCTCCGGGAACTGCGCCAGCTCGAGGAGGTCCCAGGTGGATTGCTGCTCGATGAGGTGCTGGAGGATCGCCCCGCACGCTGGCGTCGGGTGCGTGGAGAGGATGAAGTCGGAGCGGGGCGAATGGGAGTTGCGCAGCGTCTCGACGGTCCGGACGTGCATCCCGTACATCGTCCGCTCCCGCCTCACGAGCGGGGCGATCCCGATCACCTGCCCGTGACGGCGCACGACGAGGACCATCAAGGACCCCGCCTCCCCGAACGCGTCCCAGAACGTGCGGATCCAGGCCGGGGTTAGGAACGGGTGATCGACGTCGGAGCGCGCGAGGAGCCCCTCCCACGCGGGCTCGATCGCGGCGAGCCCTTCGGCGGTCGTCACCTCCTCGACGTCGAGGAGGTTCGCGGCGGCGTGGCCGATGAAGCGCCGCAACCGCACCGCATGCCGCCCGTCGCGGGAGACGGTCGTGATCACAGCGCCCTCCGCTGGATCGCGAGGGCCCGCGCCGCGCGCGCGGGATGCTCGAGGAGGCGCTGGTAGAGATCCTCGGTGTCGCCGACCATCCGGCGGATCGAGAACAGCCGCCCGACGCGACTGCGTCCGGCGCGGCCCAGGCGCTCGCGCAGCGCGCGATCGCGCAGGAGGCGGCCGATCGCCGAGGCGAGCAGCGCGTCGTCGCCCGGCGGCACGATGATCCCGGCCTCGTCGTCGCCGACCGCCTCCGGGTTGCCCCCGACGCGCGTCGCCACGACCGGCACGCCCGCGGCCATCGCCTCGAGCAGGCTGTTCGAAAGCCCCTCGGTCAGGGAGGGCAGGACCGCGACCGTCGAGGCGGCGAGGACGTCCGGAACGTCGAGCCGGAATCCGGTGAACACGACGCGGCGCGTCAGGCCCAGCCGCTCCGCCTGCTGCTCGAGCTCGACGCGCGAGATGCCGTCCCCGACGACGAGGAAGCGCGCGTCGTCGAAGCCCGCCGACACGCGCGCGGCGGCATCGAGGAAGTGCCGGACGCCCTTGAAATCGAACTCCTTGCTCCGGGACAGGCGGGAGACGACGGTCACGAGCGGCGCGCCCGGCGCCATGCCGAGCTCGCGGTGGATGCGCCCCTCGTCCCGCGCGGCGTCGAAGCGGGCCGTGTCGATGCCGTTGCGGATGACCGTGATCTTCGCGGGGTCGTATCCCTCACGCGCCAGCACGTCGCCGACCGCGTGCGCGTTGACGACGACGTGGTCGGCGAGGAGGGAGACGGCTCGCTGCGCGAGCCGCTGGCGGGAGGTCCACAGGTCGCCGGAGTCCCGCACGGAGGCGATGACGACCGGTGTTCCGCCCCACCACGCGGCGGGGACCGCGAAGAGGTTGGAGTAGAAGCCGTAGGCGTGGACGACGCGGATTCCGTGGCGCACGACGTAGCGGGAGAGGTTGAGGCGCTCCCGGACCGATCGCGCGTTGTAGAGGCTGTTGATCGGGTACTCCGACACCGGAAGGCCGTGCCGCTCGATCCCCGCGAGGAACTGCCCGAACTTCCGGAAGCAGCCGACGTGCACGTCGAACCGGCGGGAGTCCAGGGCCGTCGCGGCCATGACGAACTGGCGCTCGGTGCCGCCGATGCGGAAATCGCTCACGAACTTCAGGAGCCGGACGGGGTCCATCAAACGGCTCCGACGTAGAAGAGGTAAGGCGAGAGCATCGAGGTCTCGGGGGCGAGACGCCCCGCGGTCGCGCGCGCCCAGATCTCCGCCGCCCCGCCCGTGGCGTCGCACACGAAGCGATGGAGCCTCCGCCGCACGCCGCCCTTCGCCCCGGACGAGCTCGACAGATGACCGTCGAAGAAGCCCACGTAGCCGCAGGCCAGCATCTCGAAGCCGGCGCAGTCGTGGATCCACGCGAGACGCGGCACGTCGTAGATCTCGTGCATCTCCAGCTCGTCCACGCTGCCCAGGTACTGGATCATTCCGTTCCAGCCCTTGAGGTTGGGGACGGTCGTGAGCACGCGGCCGCCGGGGCGCAGGTAGCGCGCCAGCGCGTGGAGCCCGTCCACCGGATTGGCCAGGTGCTCGACGACGCCCATCGAGTAGACGAGGTCGAAGCGGCCCAGGAGGTCCTCGTTCGTCCCGACGTCGAAGGCGTCGCGGACGAGGATCTCGCCGCGGACCCTGGCACCGGCGAGGTTCGCCTCGGCCAGACGCGCGGCATCGGCGTCGATCTCGAGGCCGGTCACCACGCACCGGCGGTCGCGCGCGAGGAAGGGAAGCCACGGCGAGTCGCCGCAGCCGGCCTCGAGCACCCGCCGCCCGGGGCCGACGTGCGCGTGCCGGTCGAAGATCGAGATCAGGCGCCGGTCGCGCAGGCGCGCGGGGTTCATGCGAGTACCTCCTCGGGAACGGCGCGCCGCGCGATGGCCTTCGCAGCGACCGCGAGCGCCGCCAGGTAATAGAAGTAGAGGTGATAGCTGATGGGATGGAAGATCGAGCCGACCACGAACGCGGCGAGGGAGACGACGATCCCGTCGGACAGGACGGCGACTTCGGGATCGCCCCCCGGGGCGCGCGCGAGCTCGCGGGCGCGCCGCGCGCTGCGCACCGCGCTGCGCAGCAGCACGACGAAGAGGATCGCGCCGGGCAGTCCGAGCTCCACCGCGAGCTCGAGGTAGACGTTGTGCACCTTTCTCCAGGTGTTGCCGCGGACCTGATTCAGCGCGAGCACGCTGTTGCCGGGCCCGGCGCCCAGGAGCGGATGCGTGAGCGCGTACTGCGTGGCCGCCGCCATGTCGCGCATGCGCTCGCCCGCCGAGCCGGTCGCGTCGGCCTCGGTGTCGGTGATGGTCGCGAGCTGCTTCGTGTAGCCCGAGGGAAGGAAGGGGAGCGTCGCCAGGAGTCCCGCGGCGACGGCGAGCCCGACCTCGAGGAACAAGCGGCCGCGCAGCCGCCACAGGCACAAGGCGAGCACGATCGCGAGCTCGAGGAAGCCTCCGCGCGAGAAGGTGATGATGACGCCCATCGCCGACAGCGCCGCGATCCCGCCCAAGACCGGCCGCGGCAGCGGAGGCCTCGGGGACGCCGCGAGCGCGATCGTCAGCGGGATGATGACGTTCAGCATGAGCGCGAGGTCGTTCGGGTTCGAAGTGAGCGGCGCGTCGTACCCCTTGATCCGGGACGCCGCGGATACGCCGCGCGGTGCTACGAGGAACGTCCCGCTCGTGTACTGGAGGAACGCGCCCACGGACAGCGGGACGGCGACGAGGGTGAGGACGAGGGCGACGCGGCGGAGCCTCGCCGCCGTCGTGACCACGTTGCACAGCAGCCACGCGATGACGAGCGTCTTGAAGAAGGTTCCGAAGAAGACGCTCCAGCTCCCGCCGGGCCACATCGAAAACGGGATGGAGACGAGCGCCCACGCGCCGAGCGCACCCGCGAGCTTGATCTCGGGGGCGCTCACGCTCAGCGGCCTCCGGGTCAGAAGGCGCGGAACGACGTAGCTGCCCGCGGCGATCACCGCGGTGACGAGCGCGATGCGCAGCGAGGCCAGCACCGGCCAGTACGACTGCGGCGCGAGGATCAGGATGACGGTGAACACGAGCAGGGCGCCGAAGGCGACGCGATGCTCGGGCCGATCGGGGGCCGGGGCCGGCGACGCCTGAGGCCACGTCGCCGTGCTCGTCACAGCGCCTCCGCGACCGGCTGCGCGGCCCGGACCCGTGTCTCGCGCCGCGCCTGCCGGGCCAACCGCAAGAGCTCGCGGGCGAGCTTGCGCGGGTCGTGCCGGACCCCGAGGCCGGAAGCGAGCAGCCGCTTCGCGATCACCCGGGGACCGAGCGCCTCGATGGCGTCGGCGTCGACCGGGATCGGCTCGGCGTCGACGCGCGCGTAGTGCGCGGTCACGTTGCGTGCGAGCGGGGCGACGTTCACGAGCACGTCGTGGATCCTCAGGCCCGGAGCGTGCGCCAGCACGGCCCGCGCGAGGTCGGAGACGCGGAAGCCGTCGGTCTCGCCCGGCTCGGTCATGAGGTTCGCGACGAGCGCGACCCGCGCCCGGGACGCCGTGACCGCCGCGGCGATCCCGGGGACGACGAGGACCGGCAGGAGGCTCGTGAACAGGCTCCCGGGGCTGAGCACGATGAGATCGGCCTCGGCGATCGCCTGGACGGCTTCGGGGAGGGCCCTCGCGGTCGCGGGGGCCAACCGCACCCTCCGGATCGGGGAGCCTGCGGAGGCGACGGCGCTCTCGCCGAGGACGATGCGCCCGTCCGCGGTCTCCGCGACCAGGGTCACGTCCTCGACCGTTGCGGGGAATACGCGCCCCCGTGCGTCGAGCAGGGCCGCCGCGCGCTCGGCCGCGCCGGCGAGGTCGTGCTCGGCGATCGTGTAGGCGGCGAGGATGATGTTGCCGAGGCTGTGCCCGCCGAGGGTCCCGGCGCCCTCGAAGCGGTAGCGGAACAGCTCGACGATCGCGGGGTCGGCCTGCGCCAGAGCGACGAGGCAGTTGCGGACGTCTCCGGGGGGCGGTGAGCCGTCCTCGCGCCTCAGGCGCCCGGAGCTTCCGCCGTCATCGGCGACGGTGACGATCGCGGTGAGCCGCTCGCGCGGGAGGCCTGCGAGCTTGAGTCCGGACAGGATGAGAGGAAGACCCGTCCCTCCTCCCAGCGCCACGATCGCGGGCGACGTGGCATCGTGCGGCGCGTGCATGCGGGCTCCTTCAGGGGGGCTCACTTGTGCGCTTGGTTCTTGCGGAACGCGAGGATCGCCCCCGAGCGGGCGCGCGGCGTCGGTGACGCCGCGCCGTCGAACGTCTTGCCGAAGCAGACCGCGCCGAACGTCTCGGCGAGGATGCTGACATCGAGCCAAACCGACTGGTGCTTGAGGTAGTACAGGTCGTAGCGGAGCTTCTCGACCTCCTCCTCCACGCCGTTCGCGTAGCCGTAACGGATCTGCGCCCAACCCGTGATGCCGGGGCGGACGAGCGTGCGGAGGGAGTAGAAGGGGATCTCGGCGCCGCTTTCCGGCGTGTTGCGCATGACCGTGGCGAGGAGCGGATAGTTGACGGCCGGATGCGGGCGCGGTCCGACGAGGTTCATGTCCCCGCGGACCACGTTGACGAGCTGCGGGATCTCGTCGAGCCGGAATCGCCTCAGCCAGCGTCCGACGCGCGTGATGCGGTGCCCGTTGTCGCGCACCCACTCGGAGGCGGGTCGCGACACGGACCGCATCGTACGGAACTTGAGCAGGCGGAACGGGCGGCCGCCGCGTCCGACCCGGTCCTGCACGAAGAAGATCGGGCCGGGGGAGTCGACGCGGATGGCGAGGGCGATCGCGGCGAGCAGCGGGGACAGGAGCAGGAGCGCGAGGCTCGCGGAGATCACGCCCGCGGCCCGCGCGAGCGCGGCGACCGCACGCGAGGTCCGCCGCTCCCGCGAGAAGATGACGTCGTAGGGCGTCAGCTCCTCGATCGCGATCTTGCCGGTCACGCGCTCGTAGATGTCGCGCGCCCAGTCGAACCGGACGCCTCGCGCTCGTGCCTGGAGCAGGCGCCGCACGGGGAGCTCCTGGTCGGGCAGCGCGACGATGACGCGCTCCACTTCGATGGTCGCGATCATCCGCGGCAGGGCCTCGAGGGTTCCGAGCTGCGGCGCCAAGGAGGCGGGCAGCCCGCCCGCGGGCACGTCGCCGACGACCCCGACGTACTCGTAGCGCGGGGGACTCATGCTCTTGAGCTCCTCGACGATTCTCACGGCGAGCGGGCTCGTGCCGACCACGAGCACGCGCTCGAGCTGCGGCGGACGCCGGGGCGAAGCGCTCGTCGTCATTCGACCGTCACGCTTTTCGCGAGGTTGCGCGGCTGATCGACGTCGCATCCCCGCAAGACGCCGACGTGGTAGGCGAGGAGCTGAAGCGGCAGTGACACGAGCAGGGGAGCCACCCAGGGGAGCGCGGGCGGGATCGTCACGATCGCGTCCGCGCGGCCGTCGAGGCTGTCGTCGCCTTCGGTGGCCACCGCGATCACGTAACCGTCGCGGGCGCGGACCTCCTCGATGTTGCTCGCCATCTTCTCGTGCGTCGGTCCTTGAGGGGTCAGCGCGACGACCGGCATGCGGTCGTCCACGAGCGCGATCGGGCCGTGCTTCATCTCGCCCGCCGCGTATCCCTCCGCGTGCACGTAGGAGACCTCCTTGAGCTTGAGGGCGCCTTCCAGCGCGAGCGGGTACTCGAGCCCGCGCCCGAGGAACAGCGCGTCGCGCGCGCCCGCGATCCGCTCCGCCACCTCGCGCACGGACACGGCCCGATCGAGGGTGCGCTCCATCGCGGCAGGGATCGCCACGAGCGCTGCGAGGAGCTCGCGGGCGTCGTCGGGCTCCAGAAAGCCGCGGTCCAGGCCGAGCTTCGCCGCGAGCATCGTCACCGCCGCGAGCTGGGCCGTGAACGCCTTCGTCGAGGCCACGCCGATCTCCAGACCGGCGCGGGTGTACAGGACGCCCTCGGCCTCGCGGGTGATCGAGCTTCCGACCACGTTGCAGATCGCGACGGTCCGCGCGCCCTGATCCCGTGCGGCGCGCAGGGCCGCCAGGACGTCGGCGGTCTCGCCGGATTGCGAGACGGGGATCGTGAGTACGCGGGAGTCGAAGACCGGCCGGCGATGGAGGACTTCGGAGGCGAGGTCCACGTCCACGTGGAGCCGCGCGAACTCCTCGATGAGGTACTTGCCCACGAGCGCCGCGTGCCACGACGTCCCGCACGCGATGAACTGGACGCGGTGCAGCGCGCGCGCGTCGGACTCGGGGAGGTCGAGCTCCGGGATCTCGACGGTCCCCGCCGTCGCATCGACGCGCTCGCCGATCGTCTGGCGGACGGCCTCGGGCTGTTCGTAGATCTCCTTGAGCATGAAGTGGGGGTAGCCGCCCTTCTCGGCGTCTTCGACGCTCCACGACACCGCGCGCGCCTCCCGGTGGACGGGCTTCCCGTCGGGTGTTCCGAGCGCGACGTTTCCGGGCGTCAGAACGGCGACCTCGCCCTCACCGAGCACGAGGAACTCGTCGGTCTCCCCCAGCAGGGCGGGGATGTCCGAGGCGAGGAACGCCTCGCCCTCGCGGCGGCCGACCACCAGCGCGGTGCCGCCGGTGCGGAAGGCGATGACCGCATCGGGGCGATCCTCGGCGATGCAGGCGGCCGCAAAGCCGCCTCGCAGGCGCTTCACCGCCAGGCGCACCGCCTCGAGGAGGTCGCCCGTGTGATAGCGCTCGATCAGGTGCGCGATGACCTCGGAGTCGGTCCCCGAGCGGAATCGGTGCCCCTGGGCGGACAGCTCGCGACGCAGCTCGGCGTAGTTGTCGATGATCCCGTTGTGGACGATCGCGATGCGGCCGCTGCAGTCGACGTGCGGGTGCGCGTTCGCCTCGGTCGGCCTTCCGTGCGTCGCCCACCGGGTGTGGGCGATCCCGACGTGCCCCTGCGGCGGGGACTCGGCCAGGGCCGCCTCCAGCGAGGCGATCTTGCCGACGGACTTGCACAGCTCGAGGCCGTGGCCGTTGAGCGTGGCGACGCCGGCCGAGTCGTAGCCGCGGTACTCGAGCCGGCGCAGCGCAGGCACGAGAACCGACAGCGCCGTCCGGCGGCCCGTGTATCCGACGATTCCGCACATGGGAGCACTCCCTGGATCGGCGTCCTACGGACGCGGGCGATCCTCCTTGGGCCGCCCCTCGCGGCGGCTGTAGAGGTACGGGTGCGCGGGCATCTGATCGTCCTCGTTGAGGACGAGCCCGAGCAGACGGTCCGGCTCGACGATCCGGATCGCCTCCTCGACCTCGCGGCGCTGCGTGCGCTTGGCCGCGACGACCAGGAGCACGGCGTCCACCCAGCGCGACACGAGACGGCCGTCGAGCACCGGGATGACGGGCGGAAGGTCGAACACGATCCGGTCGAAGCGCTGCTCGAGGTCGGCGACGAGCGCTTCGAGCGCCGACGATTCGAGGAGGCGGTACGGGTCGTCGGGAAGGCGGCCCGCGGGAAGGATCCAGAGGTTCTGATCGAGCCAGCGCCCGATCACGGTGTCGATCGGCGTCCCCGGCCCGGCGAGGAGCTCGGAGAGCCCCGCGTGCGCCTGGGGGTCGAGCCCCAGCCGGCTCAGGATCGCCGGGCGCCTCATGTCGGCGTCGACGAGCAGGGTCTTGGTGTCGGGGGTCTGCGCGTAGGCGGCGGCGAGGTTGATCGAGGTGATCGTCTTGCCCTCGCCCATCCCGGGGCTCGTGATCGCGATCGAGCGCAGCTCACCCTCCGACTGGCGCTCGATACTGTGCTTCAGGATGCGGTATTGATCCGCCTCGAACGAGCGCGGCGTGGTCAGCCCGACCAGCCGTCCGTCCACCCGGCGTTGCGGACGCACGACGAGCCGGAGATCGTGAGCGCGGTCGGACATCGGGGAATGTCGTCTCATCGTCGTCTCACGACCCGAGCCGCAGCGCGAGCGAGGCCAGCGCCTCGTTGTCGGCCGCGAACATGTAGGTGGCCCCCGCAAGGAAGGCGAGCAGCGCCAGGCCGGCCGCCGCACCGAACACGTGCGCCAGGCTGTGCCGCACCGTCTCGGCCGTCGTGCGCAGGAGCGGGAGGCTCCCCACGACCGGAACCGGCGTCGCCGCGCGGAGCTGGTCGATCGAATGGAACGTCCCGTCGCAGCGCTCGAGGAGCAAGGCGGTGGCGATGCCGGCGCCCAGCGAAGCCGCGACCGCGAGGAACAGGAGCCGGAGCCGGTCGGGCCCCTGCGGGCTCGCCGGGGGAACCGCCGGGTCGAGGATGCGGAACCGCTCGCCGGCCTGGTTCGCCTCGAGGCGGCCGGCGAGGCGCGCCTCGGTCTCGCGCTGGAACAAGGACGCGTACAGGTCCTTCGTCGCCTGATAGTCGCGCATGAGCTGCTGGAGCTCCTGATCGCGCGACGGCGCCGTTTCGATCCGCGACTGGTAGGAGGAGATCGCGCTCTTGAGCTCGGACTCCTGGCTCTTGAGCGAGCGCAGCTCGGCATCGACGGTCCCCGTCGGCACGGCCGGGCTCGGGGGAGCCGCCGGGGTCGCCGGGGCCGCCGGGGCCGCCGGCAGCCGCTCCATCGCCTGGATCTCCCCCTTCAGGCGCGCGACGTCGGGATGGGACTCGCTGTAGCGGGACCTCATGTTCTCGAGGTCGGCGCGCAGCTTCCCGAGGCGCGCCTCGGGGTTGTCCGCCGGTCCGGGGCCGGCCGCGACCGACGCGGCGCGCTGGGCCGCCTCCTTGCGCTCGACGGCCCGGATCTGCCACTCGCCGTTCAGTTGGAGCTGGGAGTTCAGCCGCTGGAGCGCCGCGATGTTCGCGGGGAGCTGCTCGGGGAGGTCGGTGCTGTGACGGGCCTTGTAGGCGCCCAGCGCCTGCTCCTGCGCATCCATCTTCTTCTGCACGTCGGCGAGCTGGGCCTGGAGGAGCTCCGCGGTGGAGCTCGCCTGGCGCATGCGCTCCTCGCCGCGCCGCTCCACGAACAGCGACGCGAGAGCGTTCGTGACGTCGGCCGTGGTCTTCGGGTTCGGGCCGCGGAACGCCAGGACCACCGACACGGTGGGGCTGACGTCGCCCTGCTTCCGGTCGAGCGTCAACGTGATGTCGGTCCGCATACGCCGGACGATCTGCTCCTCGGCCTCGTGGCCGCGGAACGAGCGGTACAGGTCGAAGCGCTCGATGAGCTCCTTGAGGCGGGCGCGCATGAGCGTCTCCTGGCCGAGAGTCCGGATGCGCGTCTCGGTCTCCTCGCCGCGTCCGGGGACGGGCTTCGAGACGGTGGCGGGCAGGTCTTCCCGCTCCACGAGGATCGTCGCCTGAGCCTGGTAGATGTTCGGAAGCCCGGCGATCAGCGCCACGGCCGGCGTCGCGAGGAACAGGAACACGAGCGCCGCCGGCCGGCGCCGTCGCTTCCACAAGCCGCGCAGCGCTTCGAACGCGTCGTTTCTCGGCCCGTTGTCCATGGAGGGTCTCACGCGAGAGCCGCCAGCTCACGATCGATCTCGATCGCGACGCTGTGGCGAAAGAGGTGGATCGACAGGACGAGGAGCGCGCGGCCGGCGAGGGTGTCCTGCAGGAACCCCTCGACGTCGGCGAGCGGCCCTCGGCGGATCCGCACGCGCCGGCCGTCCGGGACGTAGGGATGGGGGACCGGGGTGAGCAGCGCGTCGAGCACCCGGCGGATCGATTCGATCTCGCGCTCCGGGACCACACCGAGCACGCCGCGCGCTCCGAGCAGCGGAAGCGCGCCGGCTCGATCCCGCTCGCGACGCAGGAACAGATGGCCGGGGAAGAGCGGACGCGCCGAGGGACGGCGCACGCCGCCGCGCCAAGACCACGACGGCACGCGCGGATCGAAGACCTGGAAGCCGCGCAGCCGCAGCTGCTGGCCGACGAGCCGCTCGCAGTTCGTCCGCGTGCCCAGCGCTTGCCAAGGCGCGCGCGCGTCGGCGTCGGCATCGCCGCCGCTGCGCTGAAGGAAGTGATCGAGGCCCGGCGTCATGATGCGATCGACGTTAGGGGCGGTCCGTGCGGCCAACAATTCGGGAGAAGACCGATCGCGGGAGGGGAAAGTCCCCCCGGTCGCGACACGAAGGCCGCCCTCGCGGCGGCGCAACCTTTCTTAACCCACTGTTAACCCCCGTTAACGGTGGCCGTTACGGGCCACCGGTATGCTCCCTCCGACCGCGGAAAATCCCTGACTCTTGTTATGGAGGCTCGTCGTGCCGGATCGGTCCTTTTCGATTGTTCGCGCCTCGATGCTCGCCCTCGCCGTCGCTCCGGGTGGATTTCTCGAAACGTCCAACACCGCGCAGGTGAGACCGCGTCTTAGCTCGCTGCAGGTCGGAGCCCTACCCGCGCGGGGGACGTTCACGTTCCCGGCCCCTTACCTGACGCAGGGTGCGCGGCTGACCAATGCGAGCGACTGCGGCGGAGGAGATTGCGTGCTGCCCGTCGGTTACTCGTACTGGCGGAACACGAACAACCACGTCGGCAGCAACACGATGCTCATCTTCCTCGGGCTGACGACGCAGCGCGGCGGGCCCGGCCCCACGCTGTTCGCCTACGACAAGACGACCGGCGCCGTCACGAACCGCGGGCCGATGTTCGACGCGTCGAGCCGCTTCCACGACGCGACGGCCGAAGGCTGGTACTTCAGCGGCACGAAGCCGAACGCGCTCTACATGCTCGACGGCTCGAAGCTCCTGCGTTACGACGTCGAGGCCAAGACGTTCCAGACCGTCTTCGACGTCGCGCCCACCTACGGGGCCGACCGGTACGTCTGGCAGCCGCACTCCAGCGACGACGACCGCGTCCACTCGGTGACCCTGAGGGATACGGGAACGCGGCAGATGCTCGGCTGCCTCGTCTACCGCGAGGACACGCGCGGCTTCTCGTACTTCCCGAGCCAGGGCGGCTTCGACGAGTGCCACGTGGACAAGTCGGGTCGATGGCTCGTGATCCTGGACGACGTCGACGGCCGGTACGCCCAGGACAACCGGATCATCAACCTCGACACCGGCGCCGAGACCGTTCTCCTCGACGAGGAGGGCGCGGGCGGACACTCCGACCTCGGAAACGGGTACCTCGTCGGCGAGGACGACTGGGCCGCGGAGCCCGGCACCGCGAGGCTGTGGCGGTTCGACCAGCCGATGGAGCAGAGCGCGACGCAGGGGGTCGTGACCTACCACACGACGAACTGGTCCGCGGACCTGGGCCACGTCAGCCACGCCAACGCGCGCGCCGGCGTCAACCCCGCGCAGCAGTTCGCGTGCAGCAGCAACGCGACACGGCTCGACATGCCGCGGTCGAATGAGATCGTCTGCTTCCGCCTCGACGGGAGCCTCGACGTGCTCGTCGTGGCCCCCGTGATGACCAACCTCGATGCCGCGGGCGGCGGGGATGATTACTCCAAGCATCCGATGGGCAACCTGGACGTCACCGGCGAGTACTTCGTGTGGACCTCGAACCTCGGCGGCGACCGGCTCGACGCCTTTGTCGTCCGCGTCCCCTCGCAGAAGCTCCTCTCACCGTCGTCCGACAGGACCCCGCCCGTCGTGGCGATCACGAGCCCCACCGCGGGCAGCGCCGTGTCCGCGCGGACCTACGTGACCGCGACGGCG